>Ga0310690_10001605_pt1 | contig 39655 bp, 60 predicted proteins | sample AusTroGonzalo_MG_2_FD_207661 | JGI IMG/M metagenome (GOLD analysis project Ga0310690, IMG submission 207661) | Bovine rumen microbial communities from tropical cattle in Woodstock, Queensland, Australia - Gonzalo_04 (v2) (version 2) | ecosystem: Host-associated > Mammals > Digestive system >... | reverse complement strand
ATTTGAAAGATTTAGATAATAAGAAAATTGATTATATTTATTACGCACGAAGAGCATATGAAAGAATATATGACTTTATGAATAAAGAAAGCATAAATTAAAAAAAATATTAAAAAAGTATTTTATTTTTATTAAGGATTTTATATAATAATAGTGTCAAAGGTAAAGGAGAGTTAAAGATATGACCAAGACACAAGTTAAAAGCAGAGTTAGAAAGTTAAAAACAAAGATTGAAGATTTACTAACTGAATTAGAAGATCTCAACAATGAAGTTGAAGAAACAAAAGACGACATTGAACCTTATGAAGGTGCTGATGATTTAACACCTGAACAAGAAGAACGCCAAGAATGGTTTGAAGAAGCATGGGAACATATAGATGATGCTCATAACAGTTTAGAAGAAGTTAGAGATTATCTAGATGAAGTAGATTTCTAGGAGGTAGCAAATATGTATGTTCACTTATTACCTACAAAAGATTTAGATAGCGTTATCAAAGAATTGCAAGACTTTTGTGATAAAACAGGTGGTAATTTAATAGTTGACAAACTTGAAACTTTCACATCAGTTGAAATTACATCACCTTATATCTTAAGTTATGTTAGAAGAAGTGCTCTTGATAAAAAAATATATCTAAGAATTTATAAGAAAGAATCAGATATTTCAGTTGAAATTCCTCTTAGTAAAATAGATACTATTTACACATTATGAACCTAAGAGATTATCAAATATCGTTAGTAAATAAAACAAGGATTGATTCGCTAACATCAAATAAGGTGTTAGCAGTCCTTCCTTGTGGTGGAGGTAAGACTGTGATGTTTGCGTTTATTTGTGCGTCACACTTACAAAAGAATCCGAATGGCTATGTTTGGTTTCTAGTCCACCGTCAAGAATTAATAGACCAAACTATTGAAACATTTGATAAGCACGGTATCAGTAGAGATAGAGTTCTTATCGCAATGGTGCAATCAGTTAGTAGGCATTTAGATAGATATTCGGCTCCTTCATTAATAGTATTTGATGAAGCCCATCACGCAACAGCCGGGACATGGACGAAAATAGTCACTGCTTTTTTTCACTCTCCTATAATCGGCTTGACCGCCACACCGTGTAGACTAGACGGGTCTGGTCTTGGCAATGTGTTTGGTGTTATGTCAGTTGGCGTTAGTGCTAAGTGGCTAATAGAGCACAAATATCTATCTGAATACGATTACTACGCACCTAAGATAGATTTTGATGAAGCCGCTTGGAAAATCAAAGGCAACGATTATGATTTAGATTCTGTCGGCAAAAGCATGGATAAACCAAAAATCTACGGTGACATTTTAAAATATATTGATGATAAAAGAAAAACAATTATATACGCACCTAATATCAGTTTTAGCAAAAAGATTGAAGAAATGCTCGGTAGTAAGTGCAGACATTTTGATGGTGACACACCAAAGAAAGAACGCAAACAAATAATTGAAGATTTTAGATGCGGCAAAATATCAGTCTTAACCAATGTTAATCTTATCGGTGAAGGTTTTGATGTTCCTGACTGTGATTGCTGCATACTTTTAAGACCGACAATGAGTGTCGCATTATACATACAGCAGGCATCTAGGTGTTTAAGGTATAAAATCGGCAAGAGAGCCGTTATTTATGACTTGGTTGGTAATGTTTATAAGCACGGGCTTCCAACCGAGGACAGACAGTGGTTTTTAAATAAACCAGTAAAAGTAAGAAATAAGACTAACGATAAAGAGTTAATCGTAAGAACTTGTAAAAACTGTTTTAGAGTATATGAAGGGCAAAATAGGATTTGTCCTTATTGTGGACACGACAATGGAAAAACACAAAGAGAGATAGAACTTGACAAGAAGGCTGAACTACAAAAGATAGAAGCACTAGAGCGTAAAAAAGAAAGAATGGAAGTTGGTAAGTGCCGCGATTTTCCTAGTTTGGTGGAGTTAGGAAAAAAGAGAGGATACAAGAATCCTGCTGCCTGGGCAAACTATATTCTAAAAGGTAGAAATAACAAATATTAAAAAATTATTAAAAAATTATTTATTTTTATTTTTTCATATTATATAATATATATGTCAATAAAAAATGACAGGAGAGAAATATGAAAAAGATTAAAGATGCAGCAACTTACAACAAAGAAATTAACAGTTGGTTAGGTAGAGATGCTGAAAGTGCCAAATGGGAATTAGAAGGAATCAAATTCTATAAAGATAGTGGTGCTTGGCAATACGAAAGACCAGATGGTTTAACAAATTGGGAAATTGATGGTCAACCATTCAATACACTTAAAGAAGCAAAGAAATATGCTTTAGAAGGTCTAAAAAGAAGACCTTTAAATAAATAAGGTGGGTTGCAGTTATGATTAAATTATATAAATTCAACATGCATAAATACGGTCACAACATAGACCTAGCATACAATCATGCAAGAAATAGATTAGGCGAAGAAACAACTACTGAAGAAGATGTAAAAGCATTCAATGAAGTTAGTGAAATCTATCAACAATTGTTAGGAGCAAGTGATGGTTACTTCGCACATGTTCCATATGATGTTTGGCAAAAGGCAACTGAAATCTCTATGTGGGCAACAGACTATAGAGGTCAATGCAACGCAAGAAGGAGTTATTAGTTATGAGTAAATTATTTGAAAGAACAAGTTATACAATTATGACTCTAGATAGAAAATCAGTCGTAGTTAAAGGTAAATGGGGTTTAGAATTAAGAGAAGTAAAAACACTTAGAGCAAATTCAAAAATTCAAACATACCCACAAAAGGCAATGGCTGAAAGAGTTCTTAATAACAATTTCAAAGAAGATGTTGAAGTAGTTGCAATAAAAGAAAGATGGGGATATTAATTATGAAAGGTGATAGCAAGTTTATTGGTAAGGTATATGAAGGGAGATGGGAGGTCGTTAAATACGACGGCCACCATTTCAATTATACTTTGAAGAATATATTCAATAACCGTGAAATGGTAGTTTGTGTTAATACTCTTAGAAGAATAGATGCTGGTGAAACAACAGTATCAGCAATTATTAAGAAGAGGGGCAAATTAGAAGGATTAAACATATACTCGTGGTAGGAAAGGAGAGTCATATATGATTATATACAAGCGTGGGAAATTGCCAAGAGCGCCTAAATTAGGTTATATAGTAAAATGCCCTAATTGTGGATGTGAATTCTTTGTCGGTGATGATGAATTAAAAGTTAATGACCGTAAAACAGACGGAACAGCATTTTGCAACTGTCCTGATTGTGATGAAAGAATTAATTTTAGAAGGAAGATATAAGTATGTTGATTAAAGTTAAAATTAATGGATGCAGCGAATGGGTCAGTTACGAACCTAGCAATGAAGATTACGAAGACTTTTACGGTTATATTCCAGATGATAAAGAAGTCTGTGAAAGTGATACTGCATTTGAAGAATCTTTGAAAGAACAATATGAAGACAAATTAAAAAAAGCAGTTAAATATAATGTTAGTTTAAATGATGTATTAGAAGATAATATAGATTATGAAGATTACGATGATACACCAATGAATCCGCATTGTATAGACGCTAGGAGGTATTAAAATGCCGACAATAAAGTATGTTATTTATCAAGAGAACTCTAAAAAAGTTTTATATGAAGTTTATGACTCAGATACTGCTAATCTTTATAAAGCAGTAGGTCATAAAGTCGAAGTGTTTAGAATATCCGACAATGGATGGGAATCGAGGGGTTTATTATGAACAAAAAAAGAATTACACAAAAAAGAGCACTTGGTGGATATGAATTAGCATCGGGTAATGAATACTATGGTTGGGAAGATGGTATAAGACTTGTTCAATATGTTGGAAGAGTAGAAGACATCTTAGAAAAACACAATATTGATAATCTATCTGATTTGGATGAATTATTAAGTAAATTAAATAAGGAGTAATATATGGAATATATGTCATGAAGCACAGTTTGCTTGTGCAACGCATGAATATATTGATATGGATAAGGAGGTAGATGTTCCAAATGGAAAATAAATCAATTTTAATGTCAATACAACCACAATATGTGGCTAAAATACTTAATGGTGAGAAAACCATTGAAATTAGAAAAAAATTCCCTAAAGATTATGTCGGCTGGGTTTACTTGTATTGCACAAAAGGAAAAGAATACCTTTTTAAAGACACATACGTTATGAGTGGAAAAGAGGGGTATTTCTTAACTAAATGTGGAGATGTAAATTTCTTAAATAGCAAAGTTGTTGCAAGATTTTGGTGCGATAAAGTAGAGGAAATTAATAGTTATAAGCATTGGAACAGCGATTGTGACTATGATATTCATTTTGAAACTGAAACATTGTATTATGACAAACTTTTAGAAAAATCGTGCTTAAATAATCAACAACTTGAAGATTATTTGGAGTTCAATGGTTATGCTATTCACATTTCAAAATTAGAAGTATTTGATAAGCCAAAAGATATAAAGAAATTCAAACATAAAAAGATTTATCGTAATTGTAATAAGTGTCCTTATCGCGATTTTGAATATAAATGTCGTCAGTTACCAAATTGTATTGAAACTTTAAATCTTAAACATGCACCCCAAAGTTGGTGCTATATTGAAGATACACTATAAAGGGAGGTAGATTTATGACACAAGAAGAAATTATTGATACTATTAGAAACTTGGTAAAAGAATTACTCAATCAAAGAGTATGTATTAATAACTTTGAAGAACAACCAGATTTAAATTCAGTGACTATTAATTTATCTGTCACTGTGTATCAAGATAGAAGTGAGTGTGAGAAAGGAGTTTAATATGTTTACATCATTCTTAATTGTTGCTATATGGTTATTACCTTTGCCATTATGGTTAAAAATTGTGCTTACTGTATTAGGCAGTTTAAAAGTTGTTTGTGAGTTTATTAAAGGATTCTTTGGACATGACGAAGTATAGAGTATATTACCAATATAAAGATACTAAAGAAATCTTCTTTACTATAAGAGCGTTTACTCACAAAGGTGCTATAAAGAAAGCACAAAAAATAAACCGTAAAGATAGAGATAAGACAGGTGCTTATATATTATTAAAAAGAATCGTTAGAGATAAAGACGGTTTACTAATATATAGAGCAAATAATTGGTAGGAGGTATTTATGAAGAAACCTATTAGATTATTACAACCACAAGAAATAGAAACTATTTGCAATAGATATAAAACTTGTGATAAATGTCCATTAAATCATTTGCAAAACTGCACTTTCAAAATAGCATCTAGAAATGAAGATTTAGATAGAGAGGTTGAATTATGAATTGGTTTGAAGAATGGTTTAAATTACAAACAATAGGCACATATATTGCTCTTGGTTTATTAGCATTAGCAGTAATCGCATTTATTATTTATATCATTTATGTGTTTATATCTTGGGAATATAAAAAGCATTCTAAAAAGTGGGAATGGAATTGCTTAATTAATGATTATGTGCGTGTTGAAGATAAGGAGGAAAAATAATGGGTAAGTCAGATAGCAACATTAAAAGGTCAATGAAGAGGTTAGCAATGGAATTAAATGCTGAATGCATTGTTGCAAGTTACCACAGTGATGGGACATTACATCTAACTGCTATTGTCAATGGTAATATTATGAGGGATTATGATGTTCCTGATAGAAAGAAGTATCAAAAATCTAAAGCATGCGTAGTTGAGTATAGCGACAGTCATGGTGACTATGAAGCATCTTTTGAGTCTTTGCGTAAAGCCGCTAAATATTTTGATACCACTTATTACGCATTAAAGAAAGGTATTCCATTTAAGGCAACAAAACCATTTAGATGTACAGTAACAGGAGTTAAATATGGTGAGTAAAATTAGAGAAGTAATGACTACTATTATGGTGAACTTATACGGTATGGATAATGAGCAATATCAAAAGATTAAAGGTGCTGTTAAAGAATTAGCACCATACGCTGAAAAAGAAGAAAGAGAGCAAAGGAGTTTATTAAATGAATAAATTATTAATTAGCAAAAATGGAAGAAACCATATCAGGGTTATGCCTATGAAAGATTGCATGGTTATTCCAAAAGATGAGAAAGAAAAGATAGAGTTTTGTGAAAAAGTATTTAATGACTTACAAAATAGTGACGCTGCTGTAAGACATTCCTATTATTGTAATAGGAAAAGAGGCATTTTAACAGGCGTTTGGGAGTTAGATAATAAAATATATTTGAATTACTGCTTCCGCACTGCTGATAAGGGTATTTATATTGATACTTTGTATGTGTTCCCAAAAGATTATCGCAATGATGCACTTGCAATTGAAAAGTTCTTTAGACAAAATATCCATAGTATTGGTGAAGATTATAGAAAGCAAATTGAAGAAGGCAAAGAAGAGTGGTTAAAGATGCATGACACCAGAAACGTTATTAGCAAACCAAATTAAGTTATATTGTGGGCAGCATAATTGGCTATGCTTCCATTGTGTCAATGGCACTTTCTATGACTACAGTGGTAAGATAGTTAAGTTGTCCTTCCCCGTAGGATGGCCTGACCTATTGATAGTTACTGATTTTGGTAAATGCATGTTTATTGAAACTAAAATCCATCCTAGAAGACCGACAAATGAACAGGTGAAATGCCAAGAAAATCTAGTGCAGCGTGGCTTTGTAAGTGCTACAGTATATAGTTTAGAGGAGTTTAAAAAAGTTTGCGAAAAACTGTAAAAATGCTAATACTATATACATAGTAAATGCTAATAGAAATATTACCATTCATATAATTATCTCCATTTTCTACAAAATCATATATATACGCGTATAGAGTTTATGTAAAATCGTCAAAATGCTCTATATATACTATGTATATAAATGGTAATAAATTGGTAATAAATCCTAATAATGGTAATATTTCTTTATTTTGATTTCTTTTCATATTATAATAAAACTATCATGGCAAGACCTAGTAAATTAAATGCAGAACTTATAGAAAAGATTGGTGAGAAGTTATCTAAAGGGCTTCCTCTTACTACTACCTGTGACCTACTTGGCATTACAACGATGTCAATTAGTGCATGGATGAGACAAGGTGAGGAAGATTTTGAAAAGGAAATAGATTCTCTTTTTGCTGAGTTATCTTATACCATTAAAAAAGCAAGAGCGGAGTTTGAAGAATTCGCAAATGATAGAATTGTCAATGGTGCAGTAGGTTGGCAAGGAACAGCATGGTGGTTAGAAAGAACAAGACCTCAATATATGCCTAAACAAGAAATTACTGCTGGTGATGATAAGAAAGTTACAGTCGTCTTAGGTGGTAAATTTAAGGAAGTGAAGAAAAATGATTACGCTCAATGATGAAGAACTTTACTTACCAGACTTTAAAGACATTTGGTTTACAAATTGTGATGCTAGATATCGTCCATTAAAAGGTGCTCGTGAAACTGGAAAGACATACAACTTTGTTGGCTATGAATCTATTTTTAAGATTTTATCAGATACCAGACGCAATGTAATGATGGTTAGACAAAACGATAAAGACAACGCTAACTCTAATTATACCATTCTTAAAAAAGTTGTCAATAATTTAGGAATACAGCATCTGTTCAAGTTTACTAAAAGTCCTTATAAAGTAACTAGAGTAGATACTGGGCAAGTCATTTTATTTTGTGGAATGAATGATGTTGAGAATATTACATCTACATCAGTTGAAGTAGGTTACTGGACTGACATATACTTTGAAGAAGCAAGCCAATTAAAGAGTTATGAGGAGTTTAGAGTTGTTGATGGTTCATTGCGTTTACCTAATAGTCCTGATGCTGATGGTCTATTTTGCCAAATTACATTTTGCTTTAATGCTTGGGATGTTGGGCATTGGTTATATGATTTATTCTTTAAAGATAGATTAGAAGATAATGTTGAGCAGTTGGAAAATAATAGATTTCAATTCTATTATGACCCAGACTTTAACTTAGGATATGGCTATGGATTAGCGTTACACATTTCTTCTTTTAGATGCAATACATTTAGAAGACCTGAGAAAGATGCTTCCATGGAAATATTAAAAAACACCGCCTATGATATATATCTAGTTGAAGGGCTAGGTTGTTGGGGACACATAGGCGACGCTACTTATCCATATTGGAATGATAAACTCATTATTTCACATAGTCAAGCAATGTCCTTAAATTATAAAAGGTTCCACATTGGTATTGATATTGGAGGTACTAATGGTGAAACAAAAGTTCTTAAGGAAGATTATAGAAGTGCAATGACTATGGAGCTTAGTGGTTTGACTGCTGATAGCAGCACACTAGTTTCAATTAATGAGTTCTTTTATTCCAATGAGGGTAAAGTAGTCCATAAAGATGGTCCTGAGATAGCAGATGATATGATAGACAGAATTAAGTTATGGAGAGATATATATCCATTTATGCAAACTAATCTGATTATCTGTTATGTAGAAAGTGCTGACCCTGGTGACTTCCAAGGTTTGTTAAGAGTTAAGGCACAAGAGAAGGGCATATTTAATATTAGATTTGTAAACAGCACAAAAAACAAAATTCAAAGTAGAGTTGACTTTGATAACTTGCTAATGGCATTTGGTGAACACTTAGTATCAGACCAATGCCCAAACTTAATAAGGGAGATAAAATCGGCTAAGAAAGACGAAGAAGGACATTGTAGAGCAGATGGAAATGACCATGCACTTAATGGTTCTGAGTATTCTTGGATACCGATGTTACCATATATTAAAAGATGGAAGGAGTTTAAGGAAAGATGACAATATTTGAAAGAATTAAACAAAAAATCATGAATTTCTTAGGTTTAGAAAAATTACCTGAGAATCCTAACAATGAAAGATTGCTATTTGTTAGCGATGTTGAAAGCATCAAAGTTGGACAGGTTCAAGCTAATAGGATTTGGTATTTAGGTGATGGCGATGATTTATTAGCATTCTATACTGGTGAGCAAGTTAGCGGGTTTAATAATAATCCAGTTTACAATCGTAACAAAAGAAACTACTTCTGGTCTAAGTCTAGTCAAGAATGCAATATTAAGAGAATGCATAGCGGCATTCCTCATGCTATTATCCAAACAGCAACTAATATTGTTGGTATGCCTAAAATCACGATTACTGGAGAAGGTTTACAAGCAAAATGGGACAAGATTGCTAAAGAGAATGAATTTACAAATAAATTGACACAGCAAGGAAGACCATTGACATTAGCAGAAGGTTGGGGTGGTTGGAAAGTCAATTTCAATAAAGACCTTTGCAAAACTCCTATCTGGGAATATTACGAAGGATTAGATGTTGAATATATCTACAAGTGCGGTTTATTGGTAGGTATTGTGTTTAAATCCTATTATAAGAAAAATAATGATAATTATGTATTACTTGAAACTCGCTATAAAGCTAATGGCAATTCCTATATTGAGTATGAGTTATACAAATTAGCAAAGAATAATGAAACCACTGAAGCTAATTTAGATGATATTCCTGAATTAGCCGATATTCCTAGAGAGAAGACTGTCATTGAAGGTTTAGATATGATTTTAGCAGTTCCTGCAAGATACTTCTATGACCCATTAAATCCAAAATATGGTAAGAGTATTTATGCTGGTAAGTTAGATTTATTTGACTTATTAGATGAGGTTTGGTCACAAGCATCACAAACAGTTAGAGTATCAACTCCAATTACATGGGTTAATCCTGATGTTATGCAAAGAGGTGTTAATGGCCAAATAGGTTATGAAAATCTCTATAATCGTCAAATTATGATGAAAGAAGGTATTCCTGATGGTGAAGGACATGTCAATGAAGACATTGTCACTGAACAACCAGACCTTAACTTTGATAAATATGGACTTATTGCAAAAGACATTTTAGATTACATTTTAACTGGTGTTTTAAGTCCTGCAACATTAGGTATTGATGTTGCTAAGAAAGACAACGCAATGGCACAAAGAGAAAAAGAAAAAGTTTCTATTATGTTCCGCAACAATATTATTAGTGCTGAAACAGAAATGAATACACAAATTGTTAAGTTATCTCTTATGATGCAGGAATATATGGATACAGGAAAAATCACTCTTATTGATTACGATATTAATATTAAATATTGTGAGTTTGCTAATCCAAGCACAGAAACAATGCTTCCTATTTTAGGTAATGCGTGGTCACAAGGTCAAATATCAACTGAAAGATTTGTTAAGATGATGTGGCCAGACGATACTGAAGAAGAAAGAGCAAAAGAACAACAATGGTTAGACGACAATAAAAAGAACGATGAGTTTGACATAATGGGAGCCTTAGGTAAGAATGAAGACGCAATTAACAAGTCTATGGAATCAGCAACAGACACTGAAGAAGAATTTACTGAACCAGAAGAATAGATATTTTGCTATAATCTATAAAGATGTCTTAGAACACAAACCTATTAGACAAATCCATATAGATTTACTAAAGTCTACAATTAATCCAAATAAGACATTATTGGCCTATGCTGGCAAAGTTGCTGATAAGGCAAAGAAACTTGACAAAGGCGTGGGGCAATATTATAGCGCTGGTGGTTTAGATGTTTTAGCAGTTGCAATTGTCAAATTATTCAGTAAAGATGCAGTTAATTATAAGGCGACAGTAATTGCTGATAGTGAAGTTAGAAAGTTTGAGTCTGAGCAAAAAGCAGAAATCTTAGTAAATTCTTGGAAAGAGAATAGAAAAGATGGTAAGATTTTCTACATAGCATCTAAGCATGTGGATTCAGCACAAGACCACAAAGACTGGCAAGGCAAGATATATGTTGATAGGTATTGGCATAACTATGAAACTGATGGAAGATTAGGTAAGTTTATTCGTGAACACAATATTCAAACTGTTCAATGGGTAACTGGTAATCCTGTTTGGTTTGTGACTAGACCAAATTGTAGACATTATTTTGAAACTTATACAGTTGAACAAGTTTTAAAAGGCAAATATCACATACCAAATAGAAAAATCGGTGATAGAAGACTTCAAACTCCAAGGAATGCTAATATTGAGTATTATGAGAATAGATTGAAGATGCTTGAGAGCCTATATAAACAATATAAAACCGAGTTGCTAAGGAAGCAAATAGAAAAAACTAAGATTTTAATAAGCAAATGGAAAAAAACCTTTTAATCTTTGTATTTCTAATTTATAATAAAGTCAAATTACTCGGAGGAGGTTTACTCATTTATGGATGTAATGCCGGAAAATATCGTTCCTACGGCAGGAACAGAAACAGAATCAGGACAAACTACTACGCAGGTAGAACAAACGCCAGCTCCTGCTGCACCAGTTACTCCTGAGAAAACTTGGACAAAGTCACAAATCGTTGAAATGATGAAAAAGAGAGTTGCAAGGTCTCACAATGCATTTTTCAAAAGATACGGTGTTCAAGATTTAAAAGGTCTGGATGAATTATTTGAAAAAAGTAAGAAATTCAGCGAAATGGATGGTCAATTCGGAACAATTCAGTTAAAAAATAGTGAATTGATGAGAGAAAACGCCTTTTTAAGGAATAATATTAGTCCTGACAAATATAATGACATTATTGCTCATTTTAAAGGCAGCGGTATTGAATTTTCTGAAGATGAACTGTTAAAAGCATTGCCTACTCATCCTGAATGGTTAAAACAACCTGAAGTTCCAACCACAACAATTAAAACATTAGGTGCTGAAACTCATGTTGTTCCACCAGTTGATGAAGCTGAGAAGGCAAGCAAATTATTAGGCGTTAAGTTATAAGGAGCGTCAAAAGATGACAAAAGAAGAATTACTTAAAATGCTTCAAGACGCAGGCATGGACGATGATTCAATTAAGGCTTTATTAAAAGATACACTTGATACCTTAGATAAAGATTTTGAAGAACATGATGCTGACGAAGAAAAAATGGCCGCTGAAGACGCCGCAGCAGCAGGTAAATTATTAGGCGTAGAACTATAAGGAGATAAAATATGAATAGTTTTGAACTTATTGAAAAGTATCTTCCTAAAGCAGTTGATAAATACTTTTATGAAGATTCCAAAACAGCAATCTTAGAGCAAGGTTCTAAATTCATTGATGTTAATTTCAATGAAACAGGTTATGTTAAGATTGCATCATTCTTAATGGATGGCTTATCAGATTACTATCAAACACAACAAGACAGCAATGACTTCATTAATCCTGGCACAGCAAGACCAGATTCAGTTGGTGGTCCTGGCGCTGCTGCTTATGCTGCTTATGCAGGTAATATGGCATCAGGTTCTAGAGATGGCTTTGCTATTGGTGGTGTTGATGTAAAATGGGAAATCTTCCGTTTACAATGGGTCAGAGGTAGACAATTCAGAATTGACTATATCGCTGACGAAGAAACAGCAAGTATCACAATTGGTAATGCTGTTGAAGAATTCAATAGAACTAAAGTTGTTCCTGAAGTTGACGTTGCTAGATTTGGTGTGATTGCAAGCAAAGCAAACGCATCACTTGGTAACTACTTATCAGAATCAATTTCAGCAAACCAAATCATTGGTAAATTCAATACTGCATTTGAATGGTTAACTGAACACGAAGTTCCTGCTGAACAACAAGTCATTTTCGTTAATCCAAGCGTTATGACATTAATTCGTAATACAACTGAATTAACAAAATTCTTAACACAAGACAACTATCGTTCACCAGCAGGTTTAGACTTTACAGTTGAAAAATATATGGGTAGACCAATCATTGAAGTTCCTTCAAATAGATTCTTTACAAACCCAGTTTTCACACAAAACGGTTATAGACCAGCAGTTAGTTCTACTGATGGTGCTGATTCTTATGTTATCAATTACATGGTTGTTAGCACAAGAGCAGTTGTTCCAATTAGAAAACTTGAATACAACAAGATTTATGGACCAGAAATGTCAGGTCTTGCTGGCTTCCACGGTTATTTAATTAACTTCTTACTCTACCATGGTGTTGTTGTTCCTAAGAACAAAATTGTTGGTACTTATGTTTCAGTTTCTTCTGCAACAACAGGTGCAGCAAAATCTAACACAATGGCACTCACAACTTTAGCAGGTGCAACACAATATGCTTGGAAAGTTGGTCAAGTTTGGACTAACCCAGCAGGCTTAAGAGGTAAAATTGTCTACTCTTACAGTAATGCATTTGTTCTTGGTGCATCAGCAACAATTGGTTCTGGTGGTGTCTTACAAGCATTTGAAGGTGTTGATAACTCAGCAACTTCAGGTCAAACAACAGCTTACTTCGGATTACTTGATGCAAGTAGTAAAATCATTGCAACAACAGGTAGTTCAGCAGTTACATTGGTTAGACACGCATAGTCAAGAACTGACAATAGAAAGGGCTGAGCAATCGGCTCTTTTTATTTTATCTTTATTTTATCTAAATCCTAATATATAATATTTACGAAAGAGGTATATAATATGGCAGACAAGAAAGTCTATAAAGATGAAAAAGGACATTTTACTAATAAAGAAAATGATGGTGGCCCTTGCCATCACGATACAGGAAGTGGTAAGTCTACAAATAAATATAAAGGCAAATCTATTGCTGATTTAGATAAAGAAGGTTTTGAAGGTTGGCATAATGAAATTATTCAAAATCTAAGAAATTCTAGTTACGATTCAGTTGATGCTGCTATGGAAGCAGGTCGTAAAAGAGGTTTTGACCAAAACCAAATGGACTATATTGAAGCCTATGCTAAGCAAGTATTTGGTGAAGACTTTGACGATGACTACGATGAAGAGTTTGGTGATAATAATGAAGAATCTAGTGCTGATAATTTTGATAAAGAACCTGATGATTATGAAAAAATTCAAAAACAAATAGGAAACTTTAATAAACTTTATGATTCTATTCAATATGCAGGTTACGATAAATTAGATGAATTAGAAGATGATGTTGAAAATGCATATAATTCAGAAGAAATCAGTGATAAAGATTATGAAAAATTAACTGAAATGCTTACTGAAAAAAGATTAACTGGTGAATACGATGAAATTCGTAAATCTGCACGAGAACAAGATGAAGCAATGAGAGCAAGATTAAAAACTGGTAATGTTCACGGAGAAGGAAATAAAGCAACAGCGGAAGTTGAAGATGTTAAACCTGCAACTAAAGAAGACAAAGCCAAATGGAAAAAAGAAGACGATGATTATGGTGAGCAACTAAAAAAGAAATATGGATGGGATGTCTTACCTGAAGGTTATGAAAATATGAGTGAAGAAGAAATCGTCAATGCTCAAAAATCAAAAGAAGAACCATATAAAGCAAAATATGATTATGAAGATTTTGAAGATGCTCGTTTTTATCCTACTAAATCAACGATGGATGGTTCTAGATGGGTAGGTAGATATAGAGGTATTGCTGAAGCACATGGATTAGATAGATATAATGATTACAAAGGTTTTAATGAAAAGTTTAAACCAGTTGGTGATTATAAAGGAACTAGCATATTCCAATTACCTGATGGATATTTTTCCATTAATCCAAATATCACATCAATGTCATTCAAAACCAAAGAAGCATTGCAAGATTACTTAGATAAGAAAAATCCTGAAGAACATAAATTCGGACTTTATTATGATGGTGATGTTCAAAAAATGTATGAAGGTGTCGGAGAAGATGGTAAAAGGTATGGTATTGAAGGACCTGATGCATATAAAGCAGCAAGAAATAAAAGTAAAGTTCAACAAGAAAAATCAGACAGATTCAATAATTCAGTAGGTAGATTTATTGAAGGACAAGGCTCAGACCAAGAATTAGATGAAATGCTTAGTGACATGAGAAAAGATTATTCTGATGAAGAAATTATTAAAAAATTGGCGATGATGTTTAAAGGAACTATTAAATAATTATGTTACAAACAAAATATATCACATTAGATGAATTTAAAGAATATTTCAATATTGATTTAACTCAAGAAATGGGTTCTGATACTGTTGCAAACGCTTTTCTTAAGCGTATTGAAAATAGATTACAAACTTATGTTGAGAGTCATTTCAATTGCAATATTGATATGAAATATCCTTGTTTCACTGATTATCAAAAGAAACATTATAAACTAGCATTATTAGAACAAGCCATTTATATATTTAAGAATAGTGATATTAGTGTAGATAGCGGATATGACCCTGAAAAAGGCGAAATTGCAAACCAACCAGGAGTTAAACATGCTATCGCACCTAATTGTAAAGATAATCTAAGACTTTGTGGTATATGGAATAGAAATATTCCTAATATGGGTCCATTTTGGTGGGGTGTATTCTAATGAGTATAGATATTTACCATTCTCGTAGAACAAAATACGAAAGATGCCCATATTATAATGATGCACCAAATAGAGACTTAGATAAATGGGTTTTAGAAAACAAACCAGCAGGTGTTATTTATTGTCAACCAGTAGATATGAGGACATTAGATAAAAATCCTGTTAATAATGCAATGATGTTTGACAAAGATTCAGTTGTATTATATACCAGCGACCATTGCCACGATTTAGCACCAAAGTCAGTTGTGTTATATCGTGGACATACTTGGACAGTAGATAATATCAGACAAGAATTGCATTTAAAACAATCAGAATTCAGTGGAGAAAATCATTACGACACATACATATATATGAGGAGATAAATATGACAAGAGTTTTAGAACAATTATATACTCTATTAAATGAAAATCTCTACTTATCTTGTCCAGTATTGTCAGGAAACATGAGAAATCACATAGATATGAATACTGTTCTAAAAGATTCAGAGGAAGTGGAAATTGTCATATCTGCTCCTTTTTATGATTTAAAAGAATGGGAAAAGAATCATAGAATTGTCTTTACTGGTGATATAGTTGATGGAATGCACGATTATGCCTACTGGGTAAATGCTTTAGGTGCATTTGGTAAAGGCGGAAGAGATGTCAACTGGGTGCATAGAGCGATATATGAAGTATGCTGTGCAGTAGCAAGTGAAATAGGTGCTGAAGTGGTAAATGAATTACCATTGGCATAGGAGGTATTATGAATTATAATTTTGAAGATTTTTTAAATACGAAATTAGTTAATATTGCCAGAAATCTTAACTTAGATGTGAATATCAGCGTCAGCAGTGAACAAACTTTTGCTAATAATAAAAATTCTGACCCTGATACTATTTATATTGTAGTTAAATATTTAACTAGTGATATTCAATTTAATGCTGAAACAGCACCTGTCCAAATTCTTGCTTTATCTGAACAAGATTCTTTAGATAAAACTAAAATGATTTTAAATAAGTTTTCTATTGATAATAACTGGCAGGTAATTATTGATAACGGAACTTATATTAAGCAACAATACACAAGCCCAGTAGTTCTTAGTAACTTTAATGAAGTAGGTCGTGGAATGCGTTCAGTTCTTTATATCACAGGAACATTGACTATTATGGAAAATGTCTTAGATATAAAGAAATTAGAAATTGATGGAGTTGAATATAAACCTATAGGATTCAATATTTCTTATTCAATGTCAGTTGATACACAGCCTGTACAAGATAAGGAAATTGCAACATCATCTAAAACAGTGTCAACATTCGCAGCAAGTTTTACATTACCGATGATTGAAAGTGATTTTGTTAATGATGTTTTAGATATTTTAGATGAAGAACTTCAAGGTAATGAAAATTACACAGTTAAGATAACATTCCAAAATGAAAAAGTAATTACAAAAGATATGAAAATTATTAGTGCACAAATTATTACTGGTATTAACCAAGTACCAAGTTTACAAGTAGGTTTATTGAGGTAGTATTATGGCAAATAATGATGGAAAGATTTATATTACTATTTCAGACCAAAGAGTTGGAGGAGGCGGAGGACCAGGGCCTGCTGTTCCTGAAACACCTAAAGAAGATAAAACTAAATCTCTTGGTGATTATGCAAAACACGCATTTTTTAATATTATTCAAGATACTGCTAAGAAAGCAGTTAATAATTCAATTAATCAAATAGGAAATTATACTGGTGATTATTATGCACAAAGACAAGTTCAAATATCAATAGGAGCGTTGGAAAAAATTGGTAACTTAGGTATGTCGTTTTTCGCAGGTACAACTATCACAGGAACAATGGCTGGTGGTATTGTCGGACTTATTGCAACAGGTGCAATGATGGGTGTAAATTACGGATTAGAAGAATTTAATAATAGAGTAGCGATTGCTAGAAATAACAGAGAAATTAGTTATCTCAAAGATGTTTCTGGCTTAAATACTCTTAAAGATGGCAGTAGAGGAACGGAGAATTAGTATGATAGCAACAATAAATGGAGTAGATTATCAAGTTGATGAAGGTGCTGTTATCACAAAGAATTTCAATGAAACTTTAGATAGCGCAACAATCAGAATATCACATCAACGAATTAGAATAATATGTGAACCATATGATAAAGTTATTTTACATCTAATTGATGGAATTGATTTTTATATGGAAATTGATGATGTTCAAGAGATTGAAACTTGTATTTCTCCTGTAACATATAGATATGAAATCTCTTTGTTTAGCCAAACAAAAGAGTTAGAAGGTATAATTTTACCTAACTTATCAATTACCCAGCACAAATCCGGTGAAAAACTGGATATTCTTACTTATCTAATTAGATATAGAGATGTGTATGGTAAGAAATATAGAAACGGCAGTTATTTTGAAAATAAATGGGATTATAGTTTAAGTGTTAGAAGCTATTTTGAAAATGTTGAATGTCCTGAAATGCAGTGGAATACACCTACTTTTAGAGATGTCTTAAATGATTTGATGAAAGTAAAAGATTGTATTCCAGTTTTAGAAAACAACGAAATTAGTTTGTTAGATTTAACTCAGAAGAAAAGAAATCTTAATAATAGTAGCGTCCGAAAATATATTAATTATGTTAAAAGGTCACATTCTGCTGCTGATTATGTTAGTGATATAAAGATGAACATGAAAAATGTTCTTCAAACTAGCATAGACGGTATTGTAGATTCTTGCAGTATGATTCAATATCCATTTGTTGCAAAAGAAGGATACTTAATTACTAGCGAAAACTTCTCTTTCAAAACTAAATATCCTATTAATAAAATAAAACACTTCTATTTTGGTTTCTGGACAAGATGTGTTAGAGATGGAAATAATTCTTGGGTCTATTTAGAACAAGATTTATGTAATATTAAAGGTAGTAATGATAGTAGTTATTATAATTTAGTTTGTGAAGAAAAAGAATTTAGAACAAAAAACATTGCTTATAAAACAAGCGATGTAGATACTGATTATTTCGCAAATATGGTTAATTTCCAAAACTTCTGTTTCTACTTTGTAAGAGGTACTAATGAAATAGGTAACTTAAACACAACAAATAAAACTTGGTTTGTGTATGAAGAAAACACTTGTCAAAGCATTATTACTGCTATTGCTAAATTATGCGTACCTAGTGTAGACCCTGCTATTCTTAGCGTAGATTATGGACCTGCTCCTGAAAATAATTACTATAGACCAGTCATTAGAATTGAATATGAAACTCTTGCTGAACAAACATTTAGTGCAGGTAAAAGATTTGGTTCAAAAAACAAAAGAACTATTATTGATAATCAAACTAATTCTTGGGTAGATGCTTATACTCAAGGTAAATTAGAATATCAAAAAGCAGATAGATTAGGAAATAAACAGTTGCTAATCAATGCTAGATTTACTGATGATTTTTACAGTTTAATTGATATTGGTGATTATTTTGTTAGTGATGGAGATAATGTTGTTTATCAGGTTCAGTATCAAGTTTATCAAAATCATATTAATGTCAATGCACTTGCTTGTAAAGATTACATTTTAAGAGATTATTTCACTGGTGTTAAATCAAAGACTAGAACTTGGGTTAATGCACAAAATGAGGCTTTTGAAAGACACGAATTACTTAAATATTATGTTGAATTCAGTGCTCTACCAAAACATGAATATGCCACTGAACTGCACTTGAAAGAAGGTTTATTCACATATTCTCTGAAAAACGATGACCCATTACCTTTAACTTCTTGTAATTTTAGATTCTCAAATACAGTTTTAGGTAATAACACAGGTTATTTTTCTGATTTTGTGAATAGAATTATTGGTGATTCAATTGTTTTAACATTTGGTATGTCTGATAATACGATTCAATCATATGATAATGGTATTAATACATCAACTTCAGTAGATGCCTTCCAAACATATATAGGTGGAGATACTCTTATTCCTAGATTAGATAGTGATTTTACTGAGGATTATAACGGTATTCCTAGCAAACCAATATCTTATGTAGATAATAATATGGAAATACAATACGCTAATTTTGGTTTTGATAGAAGAAGCGGTATGGAGTTCAGTCCACACAATGGAACAACAGTTACTATTGGTAATTATGTAACTTTGAATACTTATTTGTTAAATCAATTTTCATTTACTCATAAAACTGGTACTATTAATAATCAAATATTATATGTTGCTGATTATCTCCTTTATAAAGATAATAGAGAGATTCCGACATTTAGTTTACAGTTTGAATTCTGTTCAGATACAAAAGACATCACTTTTACAAGAAAATTCATACAACTACAAAGAATTGTTAGAACAAAAACCATCAATGTTTCACAATTTAAAGTTTATGAGGCTGATTTAAGTCAGTATAATTGGCAATCACCTACATTAGTAGGAGCACAAGAAGTTGCAGGAGCAACTATCTCAGTTAGTGATATTTATGATGTTTCTTCAAATATTGTGTTAGATGGTGTTTCTGATAATAAGGTTTACTATATTGTAGACGATGAAGGAGAAATTCTTATCGCGACAAAATATAAAGCATTTTTCCTCAATATCTTAAAAGATAGAGATACTAATGAATATGACGCTAATGGTAATATTATAGGTAATATCATAGAATAATATTAACTTTATTTTAGAATTTTTATTATATATAATTAAAATGAGGATTAGAATATGAATGTTATGCTTAATTTTAAACAAAGTAAAGATTTGCAAAACAATGATATTATTGTTTGTGTAAATGGCGTTTGGACGAATGTTTCTCGTGACGAATTCTTAGCAGAATATAAGAAACAAGTTAAAAAATGTCAAGATGATGTTGATAAGATGGAAAAGGAATTAAATGATTTTAAAGAAAAAGTTAATTCTAAGTTAAGTCAATATCATAAAATATTACAAAAATTAACTGAGGAGGAATAATATGAAAAAGTTAATTGTATTACCTTTTGCTTTATTTGGATTAACTTTGATTCCAAGAAGCGATACACTTGCTACACACGCTGAAAGTGAAGAAGTAGTAGAAGTTGAAAACGAAGAAGAAAAAGAAGCATTAGATGAAATCAAAGCAAAACTAAGTGAGCATCTTGATAAAGAGTTAGTTGAAGATATCTTTAAATATGTTTTTGACGGAACGCTTGGATTAGCATTAGTTGGTATTTATATCAAATATCGTAAAGGAAAAGTCAAAACTCTTGAAGATGTTGCCAAATTACTTGAAAAATTAGTTGCTGATTATATCAAAGCAAACTTTGAAAAATTATCAGAAGAACAAATCAAAGCTATCAAAGAAGGATTAGATAAAGTCACAGAATCTAATGAAACTATCATGAAAGTATTAGTTTTAATGCAAGATAGCACAAGTAAAGGTAAAGTTGCTTTATTAGATTTCTTAGGTAGCAAAACTAATAATAAAGAAGTAAAAAATGCTGCTGAAGAAGTCACAAAAGAAATTGAAAAACAAGACGAAAAGAAAGAAGAAGTTAATAAAGCAGTTGAGGGAGAATATAAAGATATTTTCTAATAGATTATGGCTACAAACGAAGAGAAAAATAAAAAAGTATATGATTTCATAAAAGGTAACATTATTAATGCTGTTATCATTTTAACTGGTCTTGCTTATATTTTTTATGGAATAGTCACAATTGAAGAGACTGGTCTTACTGTTGCTGAAGTAGTTGCTAAGGCTGGTATAGGAATCGTTGTGGCTTTTATTATCAAAGAATGTATGGGCGAGAATGGTTTTAATTATGGTTATCGTTCTTTGATATGGACAGAAAATAGAGATAAATATGTTAACACTTGTAATAGCGCTAATGATTATATAGAAAGAGTTGATAACTTCTATGCTTGTGAAGAAATTGAAAAAAAGAAGAGATATCGTAGACAAAATATGATTAGCGCACAAATGAAATACGACTGGTTTTTTGACAAGGATGGTAATTATATTAACAGAACTATTTTAACCGAGAAGCAGGCCTCAAAATTAGGAAATCTACCAGATGACGCTATAGTTCTTACAAAGCATCAAAGAAAGATTCTTAAAAAATGCTTGAATGTAAAGATTTACAACTTAAACTTATTTAGTGAATATGGTATTGAAGCTGAAAATGATACTAAAAAAGAAAAAACAGATAAGAATCAGCGTAAATCAATGTTCACAAAAAATGCCTTATTTGGTGTAGTAGGTGCTGTAGTAGGTGCTTACTTTTTGCCTTTTATGAATGAATGGAGTTGGGCAGCATTTATTAGTTCTTGTGTCCAAGTTGCTATTTGGATATCCTGTGGTGCAATGCAATTATATAGCAATTTCAACTATGTTTGTATAGAAAAAGTTTCAAAACTTAAAAGAAAATCAGAACTTATTATTAAATTCAAAAAAGGTTGTGAAGCTGGTCTATATAAATACAGTCCTTATGACGAAATAGAGGAGGAAAAATATGAGCACAAAGATGAACAAAGTCAAATTAGCAGCGTTCTTGACAACAGCAATTGCTCCAGTGATATATCTAATAATTAGACACAATTTATTTGATGTCAAAACTAGGGTTCAATTAAATCTCTGGCAAATCGTGGCAATTCTTTTTCTAGGTATTATATTAACCACTATATGTTATTATTGTGTAGCCGCTTTAAAAACTAGGTATTTCTGGTGGAAGCAAATAATTGTTGGATTAGTAAAGGTTATTATTCCACTTAGCATTGCATTAGCAATTACTATCTGGTTAGAAAATAACGTTGCTATATTAAAAGAATTTCTAATTGTCACTATTTTTTGCGAATCTATCGCAATTGTTGTAAATCCATTTCCGAAGTGGTGTTTTGACAATAATGTTGAAGGTTTAGTAGAAATTGGTGACAAAGTGTTTCATAGAAATGAGACACAAGGAACACAATCATAAGGAGGTAAAAATATGAGTGTTATTAGAAAACTGCCATACATTGACTCAGTAATCGCAGATTTGAGTCATGGGCAAAAGGCTGCTCTTCTTGCTATCTTAAATGGTTCAGATAGTTTTGCCGCAGCATCATTAAATAACTTACCTGAAGATAAAGTAAAATTAGTAATGTTTACATTTAAATCAGGTGTTCCTGCAGTTAGTGGTATCTTATTACAAGGAACAAAATTCAATACTTTACTACAATATGGTGATGGACAAGAAATCGTTATTTCTAAATTAGATTTGACAGCATTGACATATGAACAAATTGATGAACAATGCACAATTAATGAATTAAGAAGATGTCTTGGACCTAAGACAATTTTTGTAGAAAATATTAAAGAAATGACAGACGAACAATTAAATATTTTAAATGTTGGTGATAATGTCGTGAAAATTACAGGTGAAATGGGACATAATTACATTGTTTCGTATAAACAAAACTATCATGGTATTTGTTTAACTTATTGTGACGCAACTTCACAAGAAACACAATCTTATGATTATGAGGATGGTCATTGGACTTATAATTCAGAAGATAAAAGTTAGGAGGTAAAATATGTATTTATATTTTGACTCAAATGGTTATTTAAAAGAATTTATTAATAATCCTGCTAGAGAAGGTTCACAAAATGTAAATAAACTTTATATCTATGTCGCACCTGCTTCTAATCTTGAAATAGACCACGAAGTAGATGGCCAAAATGTAAAAGTACTTGCATTTTTACCAACATATCCGGCAGGAACAGTTGATTTTAGATTAGCAAATCTTTTAGAAAATATTACTAATGAAGATAGAAATCTTATTAATTCATTGGCATTCACTCTAGAAGAAGATAGCGTTATTAAAACAATTGAATATGATGCTAAAAGAGATTTAAAATATTTTCAATATGGATTATATTATCAATTTATTGAAATTACTATTCCTGATGAAGTATTTATTGATTCTGGTGAAGTAAATTGCTCTATTTCATTAATGAATTTAGACGCAACACCTAATAACCAACTTAGATTTGTGTTAGATGTATTTAGTTTTATGGTGCAACATAGTGTGATTCTTAAAAATATCAATATCACACAAGCACAATATGCTTATTTATTATCTACTAAAATTGGTGTTGCAAATACATCATTAATAGTTAATGAATTACCAGCAACAGGTAGACCTAATATATTTTATGTGTTAAAAGGTGAAGAAGAGAATGACATTTATATTTGGAATGCCATTGCCAATGATTATGTTTGGGTAGGTTCTAATAAAATTAGTTTAGTTAATTACTACACTAAAACAGAGGGAGAAGAATTTGAAGAAGGAATCAATGATAGAGTTGAAACAGTAGAAAGTCAAGTTCAAAGTATCGCAAGTGGTGCACCTTCAGGAACTTACGCAACAGTTAGTGATTTAACAACTGCTGACCCTGACCACAGTAAAATATATTTAGTCTTAGCAGATGGTAAATGGTATTACTATAATACAGGTACAAGTTCTTGGACAGTTGGTGGCACATATTTGTCTAGTGGAATTTCTGCTGCAACAAATACTCAAATGGATAATATGTTTTAAAATAAGGAGAAAAAATTATGAGTGAAACTTTTATTTCTTTAGAAAACTTAAATAAATACACATTAGATTTACTCAATCATTTGTACAATGTAGGCACTAACAAACTTAATAAAAATGCAGTCCACGATGGGTATATAAATAATTCTGGAGAATATACTTATTCAACTAGTTACAAATATGTATACATTCCAGTTAAAAACGGAGATACGGTTCGTGCTAGTTTTACAATGCGTTTTGTTAATTTATGCAATAAAACTAAAGATTTTGTTAGCTCGTTAGGTGCTAACGTAACAAGTGGTGTTACTGCAACTCAAGATGGATATGTCTGCATATCTATTTATTACACATACGTTGATAATGGAATTATAACAGTTAATGAAGATTTGCCTGATGAATACGTTGCATATGAAAGAACATATAAAAGTCTTGTTTTAGATGATAGCAATATTAAAAATGGCTTTTTGAAACCTATAAAAGTAAGTTTTTTAAAGCAAACTGTAAATATCTTTAACAAAGCAACTGTTACAAAGAATAAATATAGAAGCACAGATGGAGAAACAGATAGCACTACTTATAGTTATACTGATTTTATTCCTGTTGAATACGGAAAAACTTATTCGTTTAGTTCCCCAGTAAGAAGCGTAGTAGGTTTTTATGAAAATAAAACATCTGCTATTAATGTTAGTACTACTGAAACAAGCACAATTACTATAAGTGATGTAAGTGTCAAATATGTAATTTTGAATTTATATAATTCTACATACAACGAAAACGCTTTTATGGTTGTAGAAGGAACAACTTTTCCTAAATATTATGCTCAATATGGTTATGAGTTCACTGATGACATCATTTTTGAAGGCGAACTAAATCATAAAATGAGTGTTAGCAAAAACGATAATGATTTAATTGTCAGTTCAACATTAAAAGATGGATCAACTCAAATAAGCACTTGTAAAATTTCTTATGGTGGAAATAATTTGTTTAACTTTTTCAAAGAAACTATACAGAAAAATGAAATTCAACACACAAAAAGTGCTGATGATGATATTACACCATTTAGACTTAATACTGTAACTTTAGGTGCTAATCACGGCTATCCTACACTTTTTTATATCACAAACACTGATAAAACTACTGATGATATTGGCTCACAATGGAAAGATAGCAATAATAGAACATTTACATTATTTAGTATTGATAGTGATAATGAGAAAGTCGGTTTTATAAGTGATGTAACTCAATATAATGGTGTAACAGTTCCAGATACTCATGAGCCATATGGCACGCTTACACATTTGCAAGATGGAACACACACAAATAATATAAGTGTCGCAAATCTTGTTACGGAACAAATATATCCATCTGTTAAAAATATCAACAGGAAAATAACATTAGATAAAGGAGACAAAGACCTTACTTATTTTAATGGGAATTTTAATGCAAATGAATTAAATGTCTATGAGTCATACGAAATTGTTGATTATGAAGCTATTTTAGATAGTTTACACGATAATATAGGCAGCGATTACGATATAAATAATGTTAGTGAAACAATAGCTAAAATATCGGTAGATTATAAATTTATTGGAGAAGGCAAATGTGTTGTAAATTCTTCTCTTGTCGCTTTAAAAGATTTAGTGTTATCTTCTTGTGGTTTAGTACAAGCACAAAGAATTATACCAGACACCAACGAAACTGCTTATTATTATGTAGGCAACGTAAACGAGAAAAACGGAATTAATTTAAGCACAAAAGTTAATTCAACAAGTTTAAGTTCTGGAATTTCATTGGATAAAACTGACTTATCTAACGTTTCAATACCAGCAAATAAAGTGGTTAATATGTTGTATAACTCATCTAATGAAAGAATTTTTGGCTTTTCACTAGGTTATATTATTGATAAAACTATGTCCTCTAACGAAAACAGATTAAGCCATTGTGAAACTTTAATGGAAATAAGAAGTTCATCGTTGAAGATGTATCCAGTTGCTTATCAATTATTTGACAATGCACAGACATATCCAAAAGTAATGCCAGAAGGAAAAATGTTTAACGGAATTGCGTTTAGAGTAATGTTCGGTCAAGAAAATCCAAAAGCAACCTCTATCTATGACATTAAAGTAGGAAACGACTACTATGTATATATTGACTACAACCAAAGTGCGCAATTTGAAAATTATCCGTTAAGTGATTGCATTGGTTGTGAAATTGAAGTCTTACAAAGCAATTCTAACTTTGAATTATTAAATGACGTTGTTGATAATAGTGGTGTTAATTTTAATATCAATGGCAGTTATGGTTGGGCAGTATTAAAAGTTCACAAATAAGTAACAGCGTTATATCTAAAACTAAGGGGCTTTAAGCCCCTTTTTTATTGTTTATTAAAAAAATATTAATTTTCTATTTATTTCTTATTTAACATTTTATATAATAATAGTGTCAAAGATGACAAAAAGGAGAGTTGAAAAGATGACACTACAACAAGAAATTAATCTAGTCAACAAAACACTTGAAGGACTAGACCCATCAACACCTGCATATGAAGACAAGTGTTGGGAACTTTACGACACTACAAGATTCACAATTAATGATTTATTAAATTGGAAAAATGTAGATACTAAGAATCCTGAATTCTTAAAATGGTATGGCGATAAATAAGGAGATAAGAAATATGAAACTTTACGCAAGAATTAAAGACAATGAAAGTTTTGCTTTTGAGAGAGTTGTCTTATGTTCATTCAAAGATTCTAATGATGACAAAGTATTTGTTGAATTAGTTGAAAGACATGGAGAAGAAATGTTTAAAATAGTTGCTGATGAAGGATATTGCAAGACTGAATATTTCTATCCAGTAAAGAGATATTCTATCGTAGAATTGTCTATTTACGAATAGGAGGCACAATAAAATGTTATATTATGCAGTTGCTTATATGAAGGATGGACAAATACACCTTAAACCTTATCCTACAAAGGAAGAGGCACAAGAGCATCTAGACTTATTAAAAGAAAGTAGATGGAAAGATAAGATAGATTTACTTAAAATCGTTAAAAAAGACCCTGATAGTGCTTGGTTAAAATCAGTGAAAGGATATTGGATATGATAAAATATAGAGTAGTTAATTTAGTCGTTGGTGAGATATATGAAACTCCAAACAAAGATAAATGGTTTGAAGTTGCTGCACAACAACAATGTGTCATTCCAAACTTAGTTGAAGTCAAGTTTCATAGAGACATCTATATCATTCCTGCTGGTAAAGTTGGGATTGAATACACAAGTTCAATAGGTACAAAAGAAAAAACTTGGTATAGGCTTACCAATGATAATGCGAAGAATTTAGTTGCATATCTAAAGAATAAGGAAGATACAGGCGCAAGGAATATAAAACTCTACGTTGCAAGTTAAAAATATAGTTCAGGTAAAATTATATATGAGTAATCAAAACGCCTGTTAAAAACGCTAAAATTATAATTATTATCATTTATTATAATAATATTACCATTTTATATTATAAATAATATAATAGAGCATTCTGACAATTTCTACTAAATTATGTAGCAATGTATATATGATTTTACTGAAATTAAAGAAAATGGTATGAATGGTAATATCAGAAGGAGGAAATAATATTTGTGATTATATTAGAAAAGGTAGAAAAATTATACAGCGATGAACGAGTTAAAGTGGAATTTAATCAAGTAGATGGATTATATGAAATTAAATTAAAAAACAGTGATAATTTATATCCGGTTGTAGCAGTTGTATTTGAAGATGGTTTAGTAAAGTATTTTGTTTCAAATGTTTATAATAATGGTGTTGATTATGCTGAAATAAATATTGAAGAATTACGAAGACTTCATAAAATTATAGAGGAGTAAAGGTATGGATAGATTGACTGATGTGTTTGGCACATGTAATGGCGAAAACATTTATGGTGCTGCCGAAACAAGAATAAAAATAAGAAAAGAACTAGAAGAATCAGGTGAATTTAAGAATTCTGAAGCACTTGACTATTTTACACAAGTAAGATTTGAAAATAAGATAACGACTAAACTTGGAAAATTAGAAGATATTGAAGAAGAAATAGGTGTTGACTTGGCTACTTTGTTTGAGGTGTTAAAAGAAAGAAAAGCATTTTATAAAGGTGCAGTTATACCAGTTTATGACAATCCTTATCAAGTTGGCGAATATAGACATAGCGACATAAGAGGAATTGAATTAAACGATTTACATAAATCAAAAAGAGGTAATTGGTGTTTTTGTTCTTATGATTTTCATAATAAGTTAGCACCTAATAATTTATTTCTTAAAGACTATGGCAAGACTTGGGCATTAACAAAGGAGGAATTGGAGGAATAGATATGAATGAAACATTACAAGAATTATTGCATCATATTAAAAACAAGGCATATATAAATACACTTAATGTAACTATTGTAGGTGAAGGCGAATTTAATGACTATTTCACTTTTGACGAATTAGATTGTTATGCACATTACACAGTCAATTCTTGGGAATTAGATTTAGCCGAAGAAACATTGACTTTAGAAATTGAGGGAAGATAGAAAAGGAAATTAATATGAAAAGCAAAGACATAAAATCATTTGAAACAGGAAATAATTATATTCAAGAAAAAACTTTCATAGCAAAAGAAATAACCAAAAATCATATTATTGAACTTAATAAAAAGAATGGTGTTGAATATATCAAATCATTAATAACAGGAAAGGCGCAAAGACTTTATTATAGAATAAGAAACAATAATCCTAACAGAAGACAGAATTTCTTATCTAAAATAAACGACTGCAAATCTATTTATTTATCTGCTGATAAGAAGAGTGTATTTTGTAGAATTTATAATAGAGGTTATCATAAAGCACCTGCAAATATGCATTATATGATAAAAGATTATGGAATTAAATGGGCATTGCGTAAAGAAGATTTTGTGGAGGTATGATAAATATGAAAAATTAAAAAAATATTAAAAGACTATTTATTTTAAATTAAGTTCCTATTATAATAATATTAAGAAAGGAGAAAATTAAATGAAAGGAACCAAACTTAGCACTTATTTAAAAGAATATCGTATTTCAAAGAATATGACACAAACACAGTTTGCTGAAAAAATAGGTATTACTCAAACCACTTATTCATTTATTGAATCGGGTAGCACAAAACCAGGCTTCGGTGTAATTAGTAAAATTGCAACTGCAGTTGGTAAAACACCAGAAGAAATCAGGGCGATGTTATGAAATACACAAATAAACTAAACCTTCCAGAATCATTTGCAAAGTTTTATAAATCTACTGAAACAAAGATTATTGAAAATCGTTATTCAGTCACGGAATTATTAAAACCTACACAAGAAATCATTTTGTTTAGAAAGCATGCTAACGAAGTAAGTTGTGATATCGCTGAGTGTATTCCAGCATTATTTGGAACAGCAGTTCATGAATTATTAGAAAAGAATGCTCCTGAAGGTGACTATTCAGAATACAAACTAGAATTCAGCATTTTTGGAAAAATTATTGTTGGTATTACTGATTTACTTAGTCAAGATATGAAAATTATCACTGACTATAAGACAGGAACAACTAGCAAAGTTTCAAGAAAAGATTTCAATGATTTCTATTATCAAGGTATGATGTATGCATTTGGTATATTCTTAAATCATAATGTCAAACCACAAAAACTTATATTTCCTATTTTGCTAAAAGATTGGAGTAAAATTAAGGCTGCATCAAGTCCTGATTATCCAAAGTCACCTATTTATGTATGGAAATACGACATTAAAGATAGTGATTATGACAATATCTTAGATTTCATTAAAAATAAGTTTAAAGAAATTGATGAAATGAAAATGCATTGTTCAGATGAAGATAGATGGTATTCCGGAACAAAGTATGCTGTCTATAAAAAGAAAGATGATGCTAAAGCAAAGAAGATTTTTGACACTATTGAAGAAGCCAATGCGTTTGCCCAAGAAAATAGTTGTGAATATGTTCAAACTAGATTAGGCGAATATACAAAGTGCAATTATTATTGTGATGTAAGACCATTTTGTGAACAATTTAACAAGGAGGGTATCTAATGGCCAAAAGTCCATTTGAAGAAGTAATTCTTGAAAGATTAAGAATTATTAATGCTGAAAAGCAAATGTTAGAAGAAATTCTAAAAGAAAGCAAAAATAGAAGAAAGGAGAAAAAAGATGGGAAGACCGATTCTCATAATGGGTAGAAGTGGCGCAGGTAAGTCCGCATCACTTAGAAACATTGATAAAAAAACTGCATTGTTCAATGTCACTAAGAAACCTCTACCATTCAAAGAAAACAAGAATATCTTAGTTACTTTGACTGATGATTACACGAAAATTAAATTAGGCTTACAAAGTTGTTATACGGCAGGTATTAAAACTGCAGTTATTGATGACGCCGGTTATTTATTAACAAGTAAGTTTATGGCAGGACATAGACAAGCAAAAGGAAGTTCGCAGTTTGATTTATACAATGAAATTGCTGATAATTTCTATTCATTAATTAGATTTATCTACGATGATTTACCAGATGACATGAATGTTTATGTGACAATGCATGTTGAAAAGAATGATATGGGTGAAGCAAAACCTAAGACAATTGGTAAATTATTAGATGATAAAGTTTGTGTTGAAGGCATGTTTACTATTGTATTACATGCAATGAAACTTGATAACAAATATGTATTTGCAACACAAACAGATGGCTTAGATGTTACTAAGTCGCCAATCGGTATGTTCACTGAAGAATATATTGATAATGATTTGCAATTAGTTGATAATGCAATTAGAGAGTATTACAATAAATAAGGAGTAAAATTATATGAAACAAATTCAAAATTATGACAAAGTTACTGAAGCCGGTGAGTTTAAGCAACTTAAGCCAGGTATTTATCCTTTAGTTATCACTGATGTTAAAGATAACGCTGAAAAAGAATATTTAGAAATCTATTATGAAATTGCTGATGGCGAAAATAAAGGATATTTTGCAGCAGCAAAAGAAGCATTAGGTAAAGACATTTCAAAAGAATGCCGCTCATATAAAGAGTCTGCGTTGCCATTCTTTAAGGCATTTATTGTTGCTGTTGAAAAGTCAAATCAAGGCTATAGTTTTGTCAAAACATGGGATGAAAGCACATTAAAAGGTAAGTATGTTATTGGTGTATTTGGTGAAGAAGAATATCTTGACAATGACCACAATCTTAAAGTTATTTGTGCATTACAAGAATTTAGAAGTATTCCAGCATTTAAAGAAGGAAAACTCAAAGTTCCTGAATTAAAGAAACTTCCTGAAGACCAAAGACCAAAAGAAGTTGTTGCAGGTACTGCTCCAATTAATACTGCAACACCTGACCAAGCACCTGCAAATAATGCAGCAACAATTGAAACACCAGATTTAGATAAAGTAGAATTTCCTTGGTAGTAAATAATACCTAGTAGGAGAAAATATGCAAGATATAAACAGTTTGAAATACATACCTTCAGAATTAAAATTCAAAGCATTATGGTGTGGTTGGAAGAAAACTGAGAAAGGAAAAGAACCTTTTGATTTAAGAACTGATGCTCACGCTAAATCAAATGATCCATCTACATTCTGCGGTTATGGAACATTACTAAAAAATATTCAAAGATATTTATTAGATGATTCTAAAACTAGTGGTATTGGCTTAGGTATTTTTAATGGATACTCAGCAATAGACATTGACCATTGCGTAGATGAAAATGGTAATATTTCTGAAATGGCGTTAGACATTATCACATACTGCAATTCTTACACAGAATATTCTCCTTCTAAAACAGGTATTAGAATTATCTTTAAAACTGATATTCTAATTGATAAAGAAATCTATTATATTCATAATTCAAATAATAACTTAGAAATCTATATTAGCGGAAATACAAACAAGTTTGTCACCATCACAGGTAATAGAATATCTGATGAGTATTGTGAAATAAATAGTGTGGATATCACATACATTTTAGATAAATATATGAAAAGAGATGGCTTTAGTATTAATAAAGTATTAAAGAAAGATGAAAAACTTAATGCGTTATGGAATAAAGTTGCTCCTGGTAGTGGCGCTGACGAATCAGAAACTGATATGGCGTTATGCTGTAAGTTGGCATATTATCTTAAAAACGATGAAGCCGAAATTAAAAGAGTATTTGAAATGTCTCCTTACTATCAAAGTAAAGACGCAGCACATAAGAAAAAATGGAACGCAGGTTATGGTATAGGAACAATTAAAGGAGCAATTAAGTTTCTTCCTGAACCTGCTCAAAGACAAACACGCAAATCTTATGAACTTAATGATACAGGTAATGCACATAGATTTGTGGAAAAGTTTGGAAACGACATTCATTACAATGTGGATAATAAAATGTGGATGCTGTGGAATGGTAGATTTTGGCAATATGATATTAAAAATCAAATCAAAAATTATGTTGAATTATTAGCAGAAGAAATGATTTTAGATTCATACGACGAACCAGATACAAATACCAAAGTTCGTATTCTTAGAAATATTGATAATATCTACGCAACTTCTGGAAAAAATAATTTATTAAAAGAAGCGGAACACATCAGTGGTATTCCTATTACAAACGAAGAATTAGATAGAGATAGATATTTAATGTGCACACAATCAGGAACATTAAATCTAAAAGATGGAACAATTCAAGAAAGTCTTAGAGAAGATTTAATGAGCCAAAGCACTAGTTGCGGTATTAGTTTAGACCCACCGAAATTATGGTTAAAAACTTTAGACGAAATATTTATGGGTAATAAAGAAGTATTACATTATTTCCATAAAGCGTTAGGATATTCTATCAGCGATATGTGTGTTGAACAGGTAATGTTTATCTTACATTCCGATGGTAATAGTGGCAAATCAATGATATTTGATATTATTAGAACTGTATTAGGTAGTTATTCAGTTACAAGCAGTTCACAATTAATCACTGAAGAAAAATACAGTGGTGACAATAAAGAAGAAATTGCTAGACTTAAAGGTAAAAGATTAGTTCTTATTGATGAGATTGAAGAAGGAGAAAAAGGTAATGAAAGACTTATCAAAAATCTGACTTCAGGCTTGACACCATTAGTAGGTAAATTCTTATACGCTAACAGTTTTGAATTTCAATTTAGAGGAAAGATTTGGTTGCTAACGAACTACGAATTTACAGTTAAAGGTATTGATAAAGGTATTTGGAGAAGATTAGTTAAAATACCATTATATTCAGACTTTACAGGTAAAGCCGATAAATACTTACATGATAAGTTATTAGAAGAAAGTCCTCAAATTCTTGGTTGGTTGTTAGAAGGATTTAGATTATATTTAGAAGAAGGTCTAGAACCACCACAAGAAATCGTTGACGCAACAAAAGAATATAGAGAAAATATGGATTTAGTTGCACAATGGATAAATGAAAGATGTGAATGTAAACCAGATTATTATGAACAAGCAACTACATTATTCACTGATTTTAATGCTTACAGTAGACAAAATAAGTTTCTTGAATTGAACTCAAACATGTTTGGTAGAAATATGAGTAAGAAGTTCAAAAGAAGAAATTACAGCGGTAAAAATTATTATGTCGGAATTAGATTAAAAGAAGGAACTGATGACATCAAAAAGCAAGTTGCATTTGATAGTATTAAAATAGGAGATGATATCTAATATGAATTTTTACAAAGTGCCAAAATCAAAATTAATATGGTTAGATATGCCACAAACAAAATTAGATGTCAAATCTCCTATTATTATCAATGAAAAGTTTGAAGTTATATTTGGAAACTGTCTTAAAGATAGAGAAAAAGATTTTGAACTTGTAATTATGCTGGTTGGCTGGGAATATTATAAAACTATTTTAGTTCAACTTGAAAAAGAGATTTTTAAATCTGATGACCCTGACCTTTGGATTTCACGCATTGATAGAGATGCTGTAGAATTTATAAAGAATGAAACTATTGTAAATGAACAAATAGATTTATTAATATATAGAACGCATGACTTATTAACTGAAGAGAATTATAAGAAAGGCGGTATGTATGACTTTATTAAAGCAAAAAACAAAGGCAACAAAGATGACGGACAAATCAAGTTAATTGAGTTTGAAGATGAAATCAAAGAAGTCAAAGGAGTCAAAGTTAAAAAAAGTGAAGACAAAGAAATTGAAATTGATATGGAAATTATGAAGGAGTTATTGTGATATGCAAGTATATATGGCGGCTATTGAAGAAAGAAAATCAAACTTATTAGAAACACCTGATGACTTCATAGAATATGCACTTAGTTCATATTTCTATTTAAGGGATAAAAAAGATGTATTTGAATTAATATTAAAAAAGTGCAAACACATATTAATTGATAGTGGTGCTCACTCTTTCCAACACGGAACAAAAGTTGATTTAGATGCTTTTGTTGATAAGTATGTTGAATTTATTAAAAAGAATACTGATAATCCTAGAATTGAAGGCTTCTTTGAAATGGATGTTGATAATGTTATTGGTTACGAAAAAGTCTTAGAATATAGAAGAAAATTAGAAGCAGTTAGCGATAAGATTATACCTGTTTGGCATGGTCCTCGTGGTGTTAAAGAATATTATAAGATGTGTAAAGAATATTCCGGTAGGCGTATAAGTATTGGTGCTTTTAAAGGTTATGACATTGCTGATAGCAGTTATAATTATTTCATTAACACAGCACACAAATATAATTGTAAAATACACATGTTAGGTATCACTAGAATGACCTTAGTCAAAGATTTGAACCTCGGTAAAGATGATAGTATTGACAGTTCTTCTTGGTTGCAATCTGGTATCTATGGTTGTGTAATATTACCTAGCAAAAAATGTGGTAAAGTTGTTGTTGAAAGTATTAAAGGTTTAAGAACTGTTCACCACACAACTATAACCAGTCTAAATTACATCACAGGCATTTGGATGTCAAAATTGCTTATGGATGTAGACCAATCAGTAGAAGTAGAATAAAGAAAGGAGTTAATAATGTAGAGTAAATTATGATTTAGCGATTTAATACTTGTTCGCAATACTCCAAACCAAGTATAAAAATAATAGGGAGATTATAAAAATGAAAATTAAAACATTTATTAAGAACTCAGTAGAAGAGTTCAAAAAAGTTCCAAGTTGGTTAGTTGCGTTGTCAGTAGTTACAACAGTATTGATGAACCTTCTTGCAAACAAATCACTTATTGCCACAACATGGTGGACAGGTGATTGTGGTGTAGTAGTGTCTTGGGTTATGTTTCTTGTTATGGACATTGTTACACAAAAATATGGTGGTAAAGCATCATTCGCAGTCACGATGTTTGATGTCGCGGTTGCGTTATTAATGGGCGGATTAATGGCAGTTGTTGCTGTTGTTCCTGAAACCGATATTTCCGGATGGTTCTATGGAGAAGAAGCATCAGCAGCATTAAATAATGTCATTGGAAATAATTACTTAGTATTACTTGTCAGTCTTTTTGCTTTTATTTGTGCATCAGGTATTGATATCTTAGTCAATCTCACAATTGGTAAAGCATTCAAAAAATCAAAGACTTTTGCAAATGATACTAACAAAAGAGGCGTTAAAGGATTCTTTATTTATTTTTCAAGAGCATACGCTTCTACCTTTGTTTCACAATTCTTTGATAATTTAATCTTTGCAGGTATCGCAGTTCCATTATTATTCATGTATCCATGCACTTTCGGAAGTTTAGTAGTTGGTGCATTCTTAGGTGCTTTGACAGAATTACTTGTTGAATTATTCTTTGCACCTGTTGGTTACGCTGCTATTTGTAAAAAAGAAAGTATGAAAGAAGAACAATAATATGGAAATTGTAGTTATTGGTGATTCAGTAGTTTCTGGTGAAAACAATAACTTCAAAAGTTTCACTAATTACTTACCTTACGACAATGTCACTAAGGTAGGTGTTAGTGGAACTACCATTGGTGAATATTCAATATATCCAGTAGATGGTAAAAGTTTATTATCACAAATAAGAAACTACGAAAAAATAATTAAAACAGCAGATGTCATATTACTGCATTACGGTGTCAATGATACTTCAGCATTGGCATTAGGTAATTGTAGTTCAAATATGTTTATTATAAATTATGTAAAAGCAATTGATTATTTAAAGCAATTGAACCCTAAAGCAAAAATTAAATTCTTATTGATGACGGATTGCACATTTGTCGCAGCAAAATATGCTGATTTACATGTTCCTTATCTAAAAGAATATTTAAAATATATGCCAATAGAATTTAATACAGTTTCTTGGTTTCGTGCCTATGGATTTGTTGCTTCAACTATAAAACAAAAATGTGAAGTCATTTCATTGTTTGATGATGTAGATACTTTGATTAGATATTTAGATAAAGATAAAATACACCCAAACGATGAAGGTTATAGATATATAGCAAAATTAATTGAAAGAAAACTTGAGGAGGATAAAAATGAAATGTTTGATTACAGGAACTAGTTGTGGAGTTGGTAGAGCGGCTGCATTAAAATTCATTGAAAACGGTTTCACGGTAATTGGTTTAGATGTCAAAGAAGCAACTATTCATCATCCGTTATATATTCATTATATATGCGATGTTAGCAAAAAAGAACAATTACCAGATATTAAAAATATCACATATATTGTCAATAATGCTGGTATTGTTAGCCCACAAAAAGATGCCATTGAAGTAAATCAAATCGGTTATATTAATATCCTAGAAAAATACGGTTATGACAAAGATTTAAAAAGTATTGTTCAAGTAGGTAGCACAGCATCTTTCAAAGGATATGATAATATTAGATATTGCTCATCACAAGGTGCTAGAGATGCCTTAACTAAGTGGGCGGCAAATAATTTTGGAAATGATGAAAGACATGTTATTGTTAATTCAATTAATTTAGATGGTATTGTTCCTGCTGACCCAAGCAAAGGTATTGAAGGAACTTGTTTAGAACCTGAGTTGTATGCAGAAGACGGTTTATTAGACACTATTAAAGATTTAAGCGTTTTAAAAAAGTTAGCAACTACTCCTGAAATTGCTGAGTGGATTTATTTCTTACTTGTAAAAAATACAATTATGACAGGTCAAATCTTAAATATTGACGGTGAGTTAATTGGTGCGTATAAGTTTATTAAATATAAAGGATGGGATGACTAATGAAAATATGTGTTTTGATACCTTGCTATATGACTGAAAATAGCAGAAAAATTAATCTAGATAATCTTAGAAAATTAAAAGAAACTGAATTCAAATATGTTGATGAAGTCGTTATTTGTGACCAATGTTTTGAAGAAGGTGATTATATTGAAGGTTTTAAGTATTTAGGACCTTATGGTAAAATGCCACATGGTTGCTTAGATGCTCGTAATATCTTGTTCCATTGGTTTTATAACAGCGATTATGATTATGCAATACTTATGGATGCAAGAGAATCCCTAAGTAAAAGCGGCTTAAACGCCTTTGTAACGCTAGTAAATAATATTCGTAATAATATTATAGATGTAGATGTAATTCAAAGCACATTAGGCATTTCTATTTCACAGGAAAGAATCGCTGATAAGCAAAGAAGTGATTATAAAAATTCTTTATACATTAGACCATCAAGAGTTCAACCACATTTACATCACTGTTTTATTTCTAACTTTAAAAAGAAATACGGTTTAGAATTATACATTGAACCTGAAACAGTCTTTGCGGATAATTTTAAAGTTACTGATGATTTATATTTTATTACTAAACTTGAAAGATATTTTGATTTATATCTTATCGGTGAAATGGTAGTAAATACTGGTCCTCAAAGTGCGTCATTGTGGGCAACTGCTAAAGGTAGTGAAAGCACAAAAGGAATTCCATGGAAAAAAGAATTAAATAAAGTATTAGATAAATATTGTGATACAGTATTTGGTTATAAAAGTTATCCAGGGTCACCTATAATTTTAGAAAGATGTGACAGTTATAAAGAAGATTTAAGTGAGTATAAACCAAGGAGTAAAAAATAATGAAGGTCATAGTTTACGATTTTGAAGTTTATAGATATGATACGCTTTTAGGAGTTCGTATTGATGGTGGCTATTTCCAAACATGGAATTATGCCAAAATGAAACAGTTTTATCAAGAGCATAGAAACGATATATGGATTGGTCACAACAATACGGAATATGACAATATTATTTTACAAACAGTTCTTAAAAATAAGAATCCATTTGAAGTATCACAAGACATTGTCAAAAAACTTAAAAAATACTATCTTAATTTAAAATTGTATTACTATGACCTTATGCAATATCATCCAGGTTCTTTAAAAGTAATTGAAGCGGCACTAGGTAAAGATATTTGTGAAACAGAAGTTCCTTTTGATATTGATAGACCTTTAACAAATGAAGAAAGGTTTAAAGTAGAAACATATAATAGACATGACTTAGACCAAACATTTCTTGATTTAAATCTAAGTAAGTCAGAATTTAATCTTAACATTGATTTAATCAAAGAATTTAATCTTCCATTAGATGCTCTTAATTATAGTCAAGCAAGAACGGCTGAAGCAGCGTTAGGAGTAAGAAAAGACGAAACTTTAATTGATAAACCAGTTAAACCTATCTTATATCCTCAAATGAAGATTAAAAATCAAGAAGTTATTGATTATTATTTATCCGAAGGTTTTAGGACACCAAATAAACCAGCGTTTACTATTTGCGGATTATTGCACCAAATGGGTGCTGGTGGCATACATGCAGGACGCAAAAAATGTCATTATGAATGGGCTTATTATTTTGATGTATCAGGTTATTATAACTTGGTGATGATTAATTACGATTTGTTTAGTAGAGCAATGAGTGAAGAATCAAAAGAAAGATATAAGTTTATGTATCACGAACAATTAAGATTAAAGAAAATTGACCCTATCAAAAGAGCAATTTATAAGACAATTTTATTAGCAGTATTTGGTGCACAAATGAATGAACATTCAGCATTCTATGACCCATGGGTAGGTCCGTTAGTTCCAATTGTTGGACAATTATTCTTAGTTGACTTACTAGAAAAATTAGAAGGTAAGGTTGAATTAGTTCAAAGCAATACTGACGGTATCATTGCAGTTCCATTAGAAGGTGTTACTGAAAAAGAATTATTTGATATAGTAAATGAATGGCAAGCAAGAACAGGATTTGTTCTTAAGATGGATAAGATTACTGATATTTGGCAAAGAGATGTCAATAATTATATGTATCGTGATGCAAACGGTAAAATACACACAGTTGGTGAAGCAGTTAAATATTATGAATGTTGGGAAAACCCTTTAGAGAAAAATAGTTTTAACAGCAAAGAACCTATTATTATTCATTACTGCATCGTTGACTATTTCATGAATGGGGTTAAACCGGAACAAACCATTGTTAAATACAGCAAAAATCTAAGAATGTTTCAATGGATATGTAAATTGCAAAAATATGATTATCTAACATTTGAAAAAGACGGTGAAGTTACTAGACTACAAAAAGTCAATAGATGTTTTGCCAGTAGAGAATCAGGAATGATTTACAAGAATAAACAAGATAAACACGATAGATATAGCAACTTATCGGATAATGTATTTGTGTGGAATAGCGATTTGAAAGATTTAGATAATAAGAAAATTGATTATATTTATTACGCACGAAGAGCATATGAAAGAATATATGACTTTATGAATAAAGAAAGCATAAATTAAAAAAATATTAAAAAAGTATTTTATTTTTATTAAGGATTTTATATAATAATAGTGTCAAAGGTAAAGGAGAGTTAAAGATATGACCAAGACACAAGTTAAAAGCAGAGTTAGAAAGTTAAAA
>Ga0310690_10001604_pt1 | contig 39677 bp, 29 predicted proteins | sample AusTroGonzalo_MG_2_FD_207661 | JGI IMG/M metagenome (GOLD analysis project Ga0310690, IMG submission 207661) | Bovine rumen microbial communities from tropical cattle in Woodstock, Queensland, Australia - Gonzalo_04 (v2) (version 2) | ecosystem: Host-associated > Mammals > Digestive system >... | reverse complement strand
GAACATCTATGCTGTAGCCCAAGCTAACGGTTGGGGCGAACAATACATGAGGAACCGTACCTTGATCGACTTGTCGATGGTTCCGCGTAACGTGTCCGAGGCTATCGACGTCGTGATGGACAAGCCAGCCCCAGAACTGGCTATCGACTGGAACAAGACCAACGAATGGGGCATCCCGGAAAGCAAGGTGGACTACTATCGCACTCTGCAGCAGTTCGGCTTCTTCGCCGTACTCAAGCGCGAAAACGCCAACCCAGAATCGTTCAAGGGCGAACAGCTCGTCCAGAAGGAAGCCGACATGAACCAGAAGCTGCTGGATGATATGGCTACTGGTCTGGATTTCGAATCGGTTGAAGGCATATTCAACGGCCCGGCGTTTGACATCGGAATGCTTTAAAGTTATATTTATTGGCGTTTAAAGAGGAAATTATGACTAATTCACCAGTAAATGCATTGGTTCGTGTATCTACGAACAATGAGCTTGATTTTAATGAATGGCTCGACTATCATATCGCACTTGGGTTCAATCGTATCTATGTTTACGATACTGGAAGTCATGGCTGGCTACCAGAAGCTTGCCGCAAGCGTGAAGACCGAGTGACATTGGTTCCTATGACTGGGAATGACTGGCGCAAGAAGAGTAACATCATCAAGTCTTATGTCGCCCAGACTACGGAACCGTCTTGGGCAGTGTGCCTCGAAGATGACGAATTCATCTGGATTGACTTGAACGTAAGTCGCTCTATCAGCGGTTTCATCAACAAGTATCTCGGCTCTGCAGCTTTGGCCATGTCGGTGTACGTGAAGTATCTGTCGTCCGAAAAGGCGATGAAGAGCCGTGTCGGCACACTGATCGACTGCTTCCAGCATGCTCGTCCGAATCCGCAAGGTCTCGTGCATCCGTGCTCGCATACGCCAAACTTCACCTTTACTTTCTTCTATGTGCCGGACAATCGTTGCGTCCCTATGCGCGGCCCTCTTACTCCGAACACGCAGTATTGGCGTGACTCCAAGGGCACTATCCTTACAGAAGCTGGACTTGGCAAGTATCTTACTTCCCAGCAGTACAATCCGGACGCCTATCCAGTGCGCGGCTACAAGTATGGCTTGAAGTCTGGTATTGAAATGGGCATGAAGCCCGGAACAAAGCCAGTTGGTTATACCGTTCGAGACAATAGCATGGTTGCCGAACGAGCTGCTTTGCTGAATATTCCGGTTAACGAAGCTACCGAGAAGTTGTTTGCCAAGGACGATCTTATTGTTGAACAGCCGACGTTACCGAAGCGAGAGCTTTCTCCAGAGGAAGCCGCTGAACTGGAATTGCCGATTCCGCTTGGTAAGTTCGATACGTTCATTTTGTATGGTTATCCGCTTGAGCATGTTATAGACTTTGCAGCAAAGAATGGCTATGAAGATACACCGGAGCATCGTGCCGTAATTGAACGAGTATATCGCCGTGAATGCTCCATGATTATCGAGTCAACTCCGGTCTATAAGCGTCTTGCGGAACTTGATGCTGAAGGCGGTCGTACAGATGATATGATTTGCGCTGAACTCAAGATTAGCTATCCAGCTTTGCTGAAGATGCGTAAGTGCATGTCTGTCTTGAATATCGCCGCACATGAAGCTGAATCGGTAGAAGCTGCCAAGATTGCTGAAGCATCTGACAAGGAACAAGCCAAAACGATTGTCGAAAGCTCTGATATTGCTGAACTTACCAAACAGTTCGATGAATCGGTCAATTCTGCTCCGATTACGAAGGAAGATGAAAAACGCTTTGACGATGAAGTTGAAACCCGCAAGGCTAAACGTCGTGAAAGTTCCAAGAGAGCTCGTGAAAAGAAGAAAGCTGACAAGGAGGCAAAGAAGGCTTCCGAAGCAGATACGCTGAATCCCGGCGATATCAAGATTTATCGCGATGCTTATGCTGATGCGAGCTACGCATTGATTGGTAAGGTATCCGATAAGGAACCGCCAAAGGACTCTGATGTGGAACTTGACCTTGGTGAAACTAATTTGTTGGAAAATACCGATCTTTCCTCGTTAGGACTCTAAATGCATAAGATTATTTTTAAGGAACTTGAGTTCCGTAATTTCATGTCGTACGGAAACACGAAGAACGTCTTCGAGTTTCGTGACGGCTTGTTATGGCTCAGTGGCGACAACGGCTTTGGAAAGTCTGCCATTGTCGAGGCGATGACATTCGCCTTACTAGGCATATCTTACCGTGGCGGTAAGAAGGAAGAACTGCGCAACACGAAGAATGCCAATGACGGCGCTCCGACTATGGTTCAGTTGACGTTCGATACAGAGAATCCGCAAGATGGCCATGAGTCATGGCGTATCGTAAGGACAATTTCTGGAAAGACGTCGACCGTCAAGTTCATTATTGAAAAGCTGGTTGGCGAAGAATGGGTTGTTCAGAACAAGCGAGCGGGCTATAGCCAGCAAGACTTTGAAGAAAAGGTACTTCAATTCAATGAAGTCCTTTTTAAAAATGTCATCGCAATGAATACCCAAGAGACGCTTCCGTTCTTCATGCTTCCGGCAGCGAAGAAGCGCGAATTACTAGAGTCGATTATTTCTTTGTCACTCGACGCTTGGAAGAAGGCTAACCACAAGCGCTTGTCTGATGCCACGATTTCGTTCAACGTGGCTCAGTCTGATATGCAGCAGCTCAACAACGAAGTTGTCGAACTGAAGCAGATTCACGCTCGCATGGTCGCCGAACGCGCCGAGAACCTTGACCAGATGAAGGCTGACTTCGCGAATCTTGAAACGCAGTACAATACTCTCTTCGCGGACTACAGAGGTCATGAAGACACCAAGTTCGAACTTAATGAGCAGTTGAACAAGATCCGTAACGATCTCGCCGCCGAAACCAATATTGACAGCGAAATCGACCGCATAAATCGCCAGTCGGCAAAGCTTCCGCAGCTCACTGATGCCAGGGAACGCTATGCTACTGCCGAGACGGCTTACAACAAGTTACTAGCCGACCACGAGGAATATGAGCAGACCATGCAAGGTGTCGTTGAATCGTATAACGACATCCAAGAAAAGCTTTCCAATATTCCGTCGGATCGTGCCAAGGTCGACCGTCAGTACGGCATCAAGGAAAACGAAATCCGCTTACGAACTGAACAGCGTGACCAGTTGACCGAGACGGCAAAGTCGTTCAAGGTCGGTACTCCGTGTCCGACTTGCGGCCACATTTCCGACGAGTCCGACGTCGAGCGTCACAAGGCCGAGCTGCGTGTCAAGTGGACTGCGCTCAATGACCAGGTCAAGGCTTTGAAGACTGAGCTTGCTCCATTGACCGAACAGCTTAACCAGCTTGATAACCAAGTGGTTGAGTATCGTTCGCAGCTTGATGAACTGCAGCCGAAGATCGATGAGTACCAGTCTTATCTGGACAACGAAAAGACTGCGGCATACACCGAAATGATTACGGCGAAGAACGAAGTATCTCGTCTTGAACGCGAGCTTGGCGATGTAGACCTCGATTCGCTTTCGGCTCGTCTCGATGAACTCAAGAAGGAAAAGACGAAGTTCCCGGCTCTTCGCGAAACGTACGATTCGCTTAACGATAAATACAACAGCATCGTTTCTGCGCAGAGTGAGCTTTACGGCCAGCTTACCCAGATCCGTACTCGTAAGGATAACTTGAAGGCTGACATCGAGCGTGCTGAAAATTCTACAGACGACTCGATCGCCGCCATGGAAGAGAAGATTGAGAAGAACAAGGTCTTACTAGCCGAAGCCGAAAAGAACTTGCATGCGGCCAGCGACACTATCGCTATCTGCAATACTATCACGAAGGTCTGTGCCGACGATGGTATGAAGAAGATGGTGTTCAGTATGTTCGTCCCGGCGTTCAACAAGGCCGTGCAGCGCAACATCGCAAAGGCTCATTTGCCGTTTGTTGTGACGTTCAGCGATTCGATGGACTACACGTTCAAGACGCTTCCGGGTCTATCGCCGTCGTACACAATGTTGTCCCAAGGGCAAAAACGTAAGCTTGGCTTCGCTATCTCTATGGCATTCCGTGACTTCGTCTCTCTGGTAGGTAACTTTAATGTCAACTTCTTGTCTCTCGACGAAGTGCTCGACATTTCTACCGATGACAACTCCATGCGCGACATGCTCGACCTTGCCAAGCTGATGTTGGCCGATATCGGATGCGCAGTCATCATTACTCACCGTGGCAAGGTGGTGTCGGATAAGTTCGACTTCCATCAAGCCGTGACGAATAATGGTCTGTACTCGACGCTTGGGCCAATCAAGCCGATGTGGGAAAAAGAGCAAGAGACCGCCTAGAACATCGGCCTCGGTTACGGAACTGATAAACTAGGCATGTAACCGAGGCGTTTTCATGGCTGGACTGTTTGACTTCGAACATTATTATACCGAAAAACGGATTAAAACTGACATCAAGCTAGATGTCAGTGATATTCCTATGAAAAGTACCGCAACATCATCCACGATGAACGATGATGGTACCGTTGATGAAGTCAATATGAACGAGATCGTCACGAATAACGTTATGTACCGTATCAACGGCATTACGTTAAGTGACGGTTCTTTTGCTAATACGACAGATCGTATTGCTGTGACGACAGCTACAACGACTGAAAACGCAATTGTCTATAATAAGTATTATTTTGGAATTGGTTATTCGCTTGATGACTTGGTCGAAGCTGGTTTGTATGTAATGCCAGAAAGCCGTTCATTGATTACGTCCATAGAGATTTCCGTCGGATATTCCCTCGGCGATGTTACAGTAACGGAAATTTCTTGCTTTACGGATACCCAAAGTACGACTGACGAAAAACGGTTAGCATCATTTACTCTGTACGTCATTCCTCGTTATCATTTAATGACTCCAACAGCACAGTTAAATGTAACCGGATTTGATTCAGTTAACCAGAATTTCTGGCATCAAGACGGTCAAAAAACAAATCCAGCTCAAAATACTGCGAGGGCGCTTGCTGGTATTGGATTGCTTGGAAGCATGTATAAAGGAATGAAGTGGTATGACAAGCAGTCGCAAGGAAAGTCGAGTGCTGTATATTATTATGACTCATTCATGAAGATGCTCAATTCGCTTGGCAATACGGCGAAGGCGAATAACCTTGGTATCAAGACGGTGTTCTATGATACGTCGTTTGCGGATACAACTGACTGGACACAGACTGGTATTAAGACGTCCGCTAAGATGAAAGACGTATATGGGTCAGCCGTATCTAAATTCTTGAGTAAATGTAAAAGTAAGACTCCTAATCCGGTGTTAGATATCAGTAATGATGGCGCAACAGCTATTATTCCTAATGTTTCTGACGTATTCAAGAAGTTATACACGGATAAGGAAGAGCTTGCTCGTGAATTTACCAATCATTTCTTTGACACGTATAATGCCTTAGTGAGTATTCAAGGCGTTCGTAAATTTATGCCGAATAGCCTTAAAGATAGGTTAGATGACGCTCGATACAAGTTAAAGAAACGTGGCACCGATTCACCTCAGTTACTTCTTGACTTGGCCTCATTCCGTAATCGACTGGATTACTATGCACAGAAAGGTATAATTGCGCCGATTACCGATGATGATTATGAACATAGCGTCCGAATGATCCAAGACTGGAATTCTAGGATAAAGTATAATTCAAAATATAATCCATCTGACAACACGTATTCAATTACCGTGTTTGATGGTAGTGCGATAAATCCAACGATTTCATATAGTACTTATGGAAAGCCAAGATATACTGACTGGCAGATAAAGTCAAACCCTATGACCGTTGCCGATATTAAGGTAATGTTATGCGATTACTTTACTGGTATGTTTAATGCAAAGTATGGAAAGTCTGAAGGTGATGACGGCTATGTTAAATGGTATTACGACACCGATACCAGTCAAGAAAATCAACGGTACAAGTTCACGGTTACTTGTGGTGGCAAGTCGTACGTATTATATGCCAGAAACGTGGCTATAGACGAGCCAAATACCGGAATAGTTACACCAGATAATATTATTGCCCATGTAAATGCACACATTAATGCCCAGCAGCCGATTGAATACTACTATTATGGTACGGCAAGACAGTTTGTTGATCAATCAATAGCAGAACTGTCCGCATTGATTGATACAAGAGACATTATACCCACAGTTACCGTAAATATACCAGGCTATGCCCTTGATGACGATAAAAGTATTTTGGTTGCTGAATGGGAAGAAGCGTCTACTGCGTCGGATGTGATGGCATTCTCAAACTTTAGACCCGCCTATGCAACGTTAGATGATTTAGGTGATGAGAATGCCACCTATACCATCAATGATTGTGTGAATTTCGTAGAAAACGTCATGGGTGAGGCTCTTGATGAAATTGATACCATTTTGAGTGTACAAGGGTTTCTGCTTGGCCCGACATTCTTGCTAGTTCAAAAGCTCCGTTTACGTGGTGCAAACGCTGAGTACGCTGAGCTTCAAGACGTCATTGACCGTATCAAGTGGTATCAACTGTACACGAACGAATCCGTATTCGATAACAAGACATTTATAGGCGTACGCCCAAATTATACGTATGATGATACTCCGTTTGTGTTCATGCCAGCACGGTTCCTTGTTCCAGTATTGATGTACAAGCGAGTACGAGTAAAGTATAAAAGGTTCTTCCGTACTCGTCATAAGATGGTCAAGCGTTCAATCGGCGTCCGTTGGTGTGAAGTTACCTTTGTCGATAATGACGTCTATGAAGCATATCCGCCTAATAGTGAAGAGCCACGACAGTATTATCCGATTGGTAAAACGGCACATGTATCTATGACTGCTGATTCTACGGTATTTACGTTTGATTCCGATATTGAAGGCGATACGGTTGGCTTGATTGACGTCGGTAAAGTAACCAAGTTCTCAAGTGGTAGCTTGCTGCTGGTCAATTCTGATGGACTCGAAGTATCAGTCGAAATCAATAGCGCATCGAAGTTTACTGCGCCAGAAATTATTAATGGTATCGGAACTAGTGTATATGTTGTCGGTATTTACGTACCGCTTGAAACCACCGCTAAATCGGATGAGCGTACCAAAGTAAGAATTGAGTACAAGATGCCGTATATTCCTTATGACGCCGAATTGAGACGCTGGGCGTTCATGAATTACGGTGCATTTGACCAAGATATCTATGCAAGTGAGTCACGTGAAGTACCAGCGGATCCAGACGAAAAGGTTCCTGGCTGGGTAATCTTCAAAAATAGTTCTAAGCGAATCGGTGACATGAGGGCTAGCATGGGAATTTATGATGCGGTCTCTATCTTGCTCGGTATCTTGCGGAATACTTTTGGTACGTCGTGCGTAGAACTTGCTGAGACGATGCGTTCGGTTGACGACCAAGAGCTCATGTGTTCTGGCGGCGGAGAAAGTACGTTCTTGTCATGGCATAATTACGGGCTTGCTGTTAAGATTTTGATAAATGATCCAACAACTGGGTTGCCGATTGAGGATGGTAGTCCGGAATTCAAGACGCTGATTGACGTAGCTGACGCTTTTACCGACGCATGCTATAATGGTGCGTTCGGCAAGCCTCTTAATGTTGTATGGTGTGGCCGACTGAAGTTGGGCGCAAACAACTTTGTGTGGGAATTTTTGCCTATAGGCGTCGGTCATAAGGATGCCGTCAAGTTCCGTGAAGCTTTGCTGAATCAAGAAGATCCGATTGTCCGCTTGGGTTATGTTGACGTAGATGCAAAGGGATATGTGTATAAATCTCGTCCGACCGAGGTTGTTCCGTATATCTTGTCGGGTAGCGCGGCGTATAAGAATTCGATAGTCATTAACGGTCATCATTATGTAAGCCCAAAGAACATTCGTAATTATACCACGCCTCATGACCTTGTCCTAGAAAACATTATTGAATTTGGTAATCTTATCAAGACAAAGATGCAAGCTAACGGCTCTTCGCTAAATGGACGCGCTAGTATGTACGAGTGGAAGGCGCTTAATGACCGTTCATATAAGCAGTTGCTTATGTATTATGGGTTGACTGGAAGCATCACAGCCGCAAGAGCGCTTGTATGTGGAGAATACGTAGAGACTTACAAGGATACGGTCGAACGTAAGTATAGCGAAAATATGGTTGACATGGTCAAGGATTTCTTGGGAAATCTATATGACGACGTTAAGATTTATATTGAGGATGCGGCTGACGGTGGCGCTTGGCTGACTTTAAAGGACGGCAAGCTCCACATGAAAACAACGGATATCCGGCCAATATTTGACCAGAAGTCCAAGGATAACTTCTACGGCGAAAAGATGGCCCCGGTTGAATGTACCGAGCGAGGATTGTATCTCGATGGTGTATTCCGTACGGAAGCTGAGCTTGAACAGATGGGCTATGAAATTGAAAAGGTAAGCGATAATAGCTTTATTGACGGTTTTAAAAATGGCAAGGTCATTGGCGATGACGCATTGCTGCTACATTCGTTAGTGGCGACCCAAATCAAGGAAGAGTTCGATAAGTTAAGAGAAACTTTCGAAAATTATGGTGGCGCTATAATGTACGACCATTTCGCTGATGGGCCTAATGCCTCTATGGAAGACATGGTCGAGAATGAATTTGGTCTAATTGCTGGTCAAGACTTGATTGGATTTGATGAACTTCGTGCAATATTTGCCCAAAAAGACATCAATGATACTGCTGGGCAGTATTCTGATGGAACTTTAAAGGGCGTTAGTGGCGACGATGTCTTTGAAAAGGTTGTGTCGAATGCCGAACTTTCAGGCGTCCGCAAGGCCAGTTTGACTAGGGAGCATATTAATGTAACGGCTCCGCAGAACACTATGACAACGGAACAGCTGTACCGTGCTATCATGAAGGGTACGATGACCCAAGCCAACGATATGTTTAGTAAGTAGAGAACTGATAAACTGCATGCAAACACTTTCGGTGATGTATGTCAGCACGTTTGCTCATTAAAAAATATACTGGTAAAGATGGCGACTTTGGTACTCCGGTTAAATCTATTGGCTTGAAGCGAGTAGATACGTGTGTACCTTCTGTATACAGCTCAGCTGCGCTTGAATCAACTGGCAACACCGTCCCCGCTGACGATGCTTCTGAAGCGGGTGCTTACTGCATCTACCGACCAGATAATCCAGAGTGCTATTCGTACTCTATGGAAAGCGTTTTCAAAATTCACCTTATTAAAGCTCCAGATGTCCAACTAAGCAATATTAGACTCTATCCAGTCGGACAAAGGCCAACATCACCAACTGCCGCAAAGCTCTATATTGGCAACTCTATATCCTATAGCCGCCCTACAGACCAAAAATCTCAAATCGCCCTCAATGACATCTGGAACTATTCTAAGGAACATCCGTTTTACTTGACCGTCGCTGGTCTTTACGGACAAGTGCCAGATCCGCGCCTTAGCCAAGATCATTATATTGTAGAGTACAAGGATTGTGGTTTTGGCAACCTTATCTACATTAACGGCGACCGTCAGCCGACACTTACTGCGGCAACTCGTGTAGACGGCGATGATATCGTGGTATACACTTTTGAAAATAAATCCGGGTTCAGTTTAGACAACTTCATTGAATTTGTCCCAGTAAAAGGTACTGAACCTACAATGGAAGATACTGAGCCGCTGGGTGAACCGTATGTATATCATCCAGCTATATGTGATGAGAACGGCAAGGCAACAAGCACCGTCGACTTGACAAAAATTTGCTTGGTCATTCGAGATAAAGAACATGGGCTGGATTTGTTCAACCGTTGTCCGTATGGCCTAATCTACAAACGACCAGCGGAAGTCGTGAATAAGGATTTGCCTAACCAACATGTTAGGTCGAATTTTGGCACCGGTGGCGCAATACAAATGGTATATCTATATAACGGAAACCCAGGTACATATGGCGAGGATAACCCAGCGTATGTGCCTACAGAATGGCACAATACTGTTATTAATGCCGAAACTGGCGTCGTTACTACGAATGAGAACGTCGATTCGCCGTTCAAGGATAGTGGCAAGCCTATGGTCGAATATGACGTAAAGGTGGAAAAGGATAACTTTGGACATAACTGCTATGTCATTAATGGCGTCCGTCGTCCGATGCTTACGTTCGACCTTAACACGGTATACCTCTTCCATAACCATGCTGGTGACTGTTATCCGTTGAGATTTATAGGAAATCCGTTCGCTCCGATTGCTAACTTCATTGACGACGTAGTTGTTGACGGCGTGATTATCAAGGAAGGCGCAACGAGTAACGAGACTATTTACGTCGATCCGGAAGCCGTACTGAAGGCTGGAAAGAAGATTAATGCCTACCAGTGTGTGACTGCACCAGAAATGGGTAGTTTTGTTCACAACGCACCTCTTTGTATGTGCGGTAACTACAATCTTTGCCGTGTAGATGGTGGTATTTATAATCCGTTGAAAGCTGGTGAGACTGATTACGTGTACTTGCAACTTGAGGTCGGAGGCAGTGCCGATCCGGGTTATTGTGTACCGGATATCGAAATCGAGTACGACGAAAATTAGAAAATGTGACCACTATATAAACTATTCGGAAATTCGAGCCAGACTGGCTCAATGAAAGGACATTCAATATGCAGACAGACGCAACTATTCAACAGAAGGCCATGCAAGACATCTTCGCACTCGACGAAGCTGTCGGCCAGTTTGAATCTTTCGGTAGCCAGCTTGACTTGGGCTTGCCGACCGAAGAAGATGATTCCCCGAAATCATTTGACGACATGCTCGAAGTAAATCCGAGCAATGAACCGATGGAATACGGTGAAAATTTCATGAGTGAAGGCGACGACTTGCAAGATCAGCAGACTCAGAAGTTTGTTGTTGACGAATTTGCAAAGCAGCTCGCTGAATTGCCGGACGGTAGCAATGTTACTGCGGCTGATATCACTGGTATTTCGGCTATTATTCAGATGAACAACCACATCACTGGCGACGTTCGTTCCTTCATTGACCAGACGATCAACCACGCGGTTCAAGCTCAGCAGCAGCAGAACGTGTCCGAAGCACAGCCGAATGGTACTGTTGCCCAAGACATTGCCAAGACTGGCGACAATGCAGATGCTGGTATTGATGCTGGCGTTTCTGGCACCGATCCGACGCTTGGTGGCAGTATTCCGACGATGGATCCGATTGATCCGACTGCTGAACCGTCTCTTGATGCAAATCCGGCTGGTGACCTTGGTCTAGGCGCAGACGTTGGCGATCCGCTTGCTGGCATGGACAATGGCTTGGGCGGAGACGAACTTGGTGGTGATCTTGGTGCAGACGCTGGTGCAGATGCTGGTGCAGACGCTGGCGCTGAGGAAGATCCGCTTGCTGGCATGGATGACGGTCTTGCTGGTATTGAAGGCAATGAACCTGACCCAGAAGCACCAGAAGCTGCTGAACCGAGTGCAGAAGGCGATGCTGACCTTGATAACTTCTTGGATAACGACGAAGGTACTGAAGGTGGCGAAACGGCTGGATCTGAAGACGGCGGCGAAACTGAACCGTCTGCTGATGACGGTGAAACCGAATCTACCAAATCTGAAGGTGCTGACGAATCCGAAGATAACGATGATGATTTCAATTTTGAAGCTATTGCTACGAAGGCTCGTGGCTTGGTGGAAGAGGCTGATGGCGCTACGATCGATGGAAACGCTGCTACTACTGAAACTCCAGTCGATGAAACCGTTGTAGATGCCGCACAGACCGAAGGTGTCGAGAATGCAGAGGCTGATCTCGGTGGTACTACCGAAACCGACAATACATCTACGGATGAAGCTTTTGAATGCTCATTTAATAAAAAGCAAGCTAAGGTTGAATCCATTGTCAATAAGGCCAAGATGAAGATGGCTGCTGACGAAGCGAATGCAATCTTGGAATCTTACCATAAGGATCGTGAACGTGCAACTACACTTGCAAAGCTTGATGGTGTGGTAAACTCTCTCAAGCAGAAGGTTCTTACGGAATCTATCGTTGCTGACTATGCTCAGAAGTCCAAGAAACGTGCTCAGGTTGAAGCAATCGTTGAAAAGGTCTATAACGAAACTGAACCGACTCCGTCGTTGTTCGAATCTACTATGGCTCGTATCAATGAAGCGCTTTCTCACAAGCCGTCCGTTTCTGAAGAAGCTGACAAGGTTATTGCTGAATTTGAAGCCGCACAAAAGGCTAAGAAGCCAGCTGTGACTGAAAGTATTCTGAGCCCAGCACAGAAGCGCATCAATAACTTGCTTGAAAGCGCAGCTAAGAAGGAATCTGTTGAGAAGACTTTTGCTGGTAAGCTCAACTCCCTTCTAGAAGGCGTGAAGCAGTCACAAGCTGCAAAGGCTGCTACGAGCAACCTTGACAAGCAGCTCAATGACATCGTGGCACAAGTGAAGAATTCCTAATATCTCCATATTGTTCTCCTGGAGAGGCCGTTGCGAAAGCGACGGCTTCTTTTTTATGCCTTTAGGCTAATTTATGATTTGATAACTGATAAACTGTGTGCGTTATGAATAACGGTCATTTTGCTGGTAGAATACAAACGTCCGTAGAAGAAGCGGTCGAAAAGGCTAAGGGTGCCGAAGGCCAGTTCTATAAGATCATGAACGCCTACGGCTTCTACGATGTAGCTGACGAGAATAACGGACTGACAGATTGGCAGCGTGCAAGCGTGCCAAGTTATAACCAGCATCGTATTTCTGAATTATGCAATGCTTTCGCTGACATGATCGGCGATATTCTGGGTAATGACGAATACGGCATTCTTTATCCGAAGTTGGATGAAGTTGTTGGTAAGCTAGACTTGAACGCTACCAAGACCGCCGCAGAAATGAATGTTGTTCGTGGATCGCTAGGTGCCTTAACTATGGGTGCATCCGAAACTGCCATGCAGTCGATGGGACAGCTGACGGCAATCCTTATGGGCGGTTTTGCATTTGATCCGGACATTCTGCCTCCGATTGCTCTTAATATTCCAGAGCTGCCGTTGTCTTTTGCGAATGCGTATCCAAAGGGTTCGTATCCGGCAGACTGGACGTTTATTTACGATCATGAAACCGTAAAGTCGAAGAAACTTTATGAAGCCGACGATGGCGGAATAGCTATCGGCTCCAATATTAAGCTTAATCTAGGGCCGTCACGACAGCAGATTTTGAAGCTTGTGTTTTCTGTACCGGATGTCGATGAAAATGGTATACCGGTTGGCGACGCTATTGGCGGATTGACTCCAGATCAATTCAATCAGTTATACGATATATCTGACAAGAAGTATTCCGAAGTAGCTGCGGATCCAAAGTTGAAGGCGATCCTTGACGAGTTTGAACTTGATGATAACCAAATGCAACTTGCATTCTTTCGTTTTATTCAGCTGACATTGTGGGGAGCCATCAAGAACCCAGACAACTGGGCCTATCTGCATTGGGGATGCCTTACGCATAATTCTTGTCCTTGCGCTGTAAAGACCGCAATCTGTAGCTTCATACATACAAATGGTTTTGCGATTGATCCAAATGTTTGCCCAGAAGCTGGCTTTATTTCATACTGTGTAAACATTGGCATGTCATATCTCACTGGACGAACGAAGCCAGTTTACATGTTCGTACTGCCGGGGATGAGCTATCTGGATGACAAGAAGAATAAGCAAGTTGCTCAATCAGTAATGGGCTGGAATAGCAATAATAATGGTGTTCCGGTAGACAAGAAACTTGCCAATCTGCATTTTACGTTGGCCGCCGATATCCTATCACATATGACTTATGATTCAAATCCGAACCGTTTAGCTTTAAGAAAGCTTCGAGTTGACGAGGCGAATCTTATCTATAAGTACGTCGGTCTTCCGACAATGACGTTTAAGGATACTGCTATTCCGTCAGAGCTTTCCGCAAATGCTATGGAAAAGCGTGGATTGCTGGATCTGGTTAACGGCACTATCAAGGTTTACGAGAATAAGAATTCTACGCTTCCGTTGTCTGACGCCAATTTCAAGATTGTAAATAATGCTGAAAAGGGCGCTAATAAACTTTCAAACGTCACCATCAGAACTATCAAGTATATCTTGGCAAAGGCTGGCCTTCCTGGCGTCGTGATTACATCGGTGTATCGTTCACCAAAAGCGCAAGCTACCGCAATGTTCAATAACAGACAAAGTCATGACGGCGCAATTGCCGTGAACTATTCTGCAAAGGGACGTGATGTTGATCAGTGCTATACCGAGATATCAAAAAAGTATTACAACGGCCACAAGATTACTGATCCAAAGCATCAGCAGCTTGCACTGAATAACATGATAGCAAAGTGTCAAGAATATCTTGACAAGAATAATCCGGTGTCAAATCACGGATACGACCAAACAAAGATTCAAGCCGTCGACATGGGGCCAAAAAGTACACAAGCGTACTTTAGGCTGACTGACGCCCAAATGAGAAAGTTCAATACGGCTTGCTGGGATGCGTATCTAGAAGGTTACTTGAAGATATACCTTGGCCCAGAAGAATACGGCGGCCCTAAGGTTAAAGACCCAGCGTTCCATATCGAGGTATGGCAAGATAATAATCATAAGCATCCAGAAGGGTTTGGTTCTATTCCAGCGCCACCTAGCAAGGATTGTAAGGTGCTTGATGAAAATTTAAAGAACAAGAATACATGGGACTTGGCGTATGTCCATGACCAGACACTGGTATAGGAGAAATTATGGCAGCGATTTACAAGAAGACTAAACAAGAATTTGACCAGACCGTGTATGAGTATCTGGTGAAACGTCTCCGCGAACCAGTGGAACAGACAGACGCATTTGGATGCGGCCTGATTGACGAGCGAGGAGCAGAACGACCGGGAGCAAATCAAGAAAATGCTGCTTGGGCATATACTGACTTGGACAAGCTGATTTTCTTTATGAAGTCCGCGATGGGTTCTTCCGTTGATACACTTCCTAGTGTATTTGACTGGATTGATTCGCTTGCGATCATGAATAAGGCGGATCTGGTGAAGAATGTTCCGGTTTACCGAAAGGTGATTGGACTGGTGGAAGAGATTTCATACCTTCCGCCAGAGAACCGTGGCGTCGGAAAGATGCAGCCAGAAGCTGACGATGCAACATTGACCATGGAACAGCGACTCCAGAGAGCTTTCACTTGTGCTCAGTTCCTCTTGTATTGCATTATCAATGACGGTACTGTGCAGAGCGAAAACTTGATGGTGAATACGTTTGATCAAGAAGTATTGGCTGGAACAGAAGCGACGTTCAATATCCGTTCAGTAGGTACTTACAGCGATATCGTCAACTTTTTGAAGAAGGGCAAGGTTATTGACTATGCGTCAGTAAAGCCGGAAGGCTATGCGCTTGCGGTGCGTATTGCAAAGACATTGGTGACCGCCGATGAAACGATATTCAATAAAGATACATCTCTTATGCTGAATGATGCAAAGGCTTGGAGGACGCTGTCGACTTATGCCGGGTAAACCTAAAATGTTTAACGGCGTCCCGTGTTTTAAGGTGGATGCCGATGACTTTATGTACATAGCGGCATGCGCCACTATGAAGAAACGTCTACTGTCAAAGAACATTAAGAACGACGATTTACGAGCGTTCTATATAGCATCTCGATCGCCAAAGTTCACCGTGGACTATGATGGAGTAATTTTACAGTGGTAAAGGAAAACTTATGCTAGTAAAAAAGAACAAAGACGAAGAAAAAGATAATATAGCCACAAGGATCCTTAGCCATGTGAGAGACTATGGCCAAGCTAACGAACGTGGCGAAATATTCGACCGAATTTTTAACCGTGGTGACATTGTCCGCCAGATCCGTGCGTCACGCAACGTTGTCGGCCAAGGTGTCAACCAAATGCTATCTCCGGACGGTTCGTCTGTCGATGGATTTAGCATGTATATGCCAGCGCTCGGCATCAGTGGCACAAACAAGCTCGATCCGGACAAGGTACAGAACGCGATTGCCGAAAACCAAGCGCAACTTTATTGGAAGAAGAACCAAGAGCGTGCAAGAAAGTATGATACGGTAGCATCTCGTTCCGAAGTGAACGAATCCTTAATACAGATCTGTAACGAAGGTGTGTACAAAGATGATGTTGACGAAATCTGCTCTCTTGATATCGACCATGACGCCGCTATCGGTGATCCGGTGCGCAAGAAGCTTGGAAAAATTTTCCGTCAGACGGTTCTTCGCCGTATAATGAGATTCCATCAGGACGGTTGGGAGTACATGAAGTATCTCTTGACTCGTGGCCGTATATTCTTTGAAGTCCTATATGACCAAGAAACTGGTGAGATTGTCGGTGTGAACATGTTGCCGGAAGAACACATGATCATTGTCGTTCAAGACAACTTGATCATTGGTTATCGACAGATGCTTACTGGTACGATGGCTTCGCAGAACAACGGCAAGAACTATATCGACTTTTCTCCGAACCAGATTTTGTATGCATCCCTTGGTATGACTGGCCCCGGCGGCGTCAATGACCCACGTTCCATTCTGGAACCGGCGATGAAGCCGTATAACCAACTTAATACTATTGAAGACTCTGTTGTTATGTACCGTGTGCTTTGGGGTTCTGAAAAGCTTGTTCTAAAGGTTGACGTGTCTGGTATGACCAAGGCAACCGCAGAAAAGTTCATGAAAGACCAAGCAAAGATGTTCTCTCGTCGTCTCGATTACAACTCCATGACTGGTGAAGTGACCAACTTCGGTACGTCACCTGGCCTTACCGAACACTTCATCATCGGTGTGGGTAATGGTCGTACTGGTTCCAGCATTGAACGTATGCAAGGCGGTGCCGAGCTTGGAAATATCGATGACTTGAAGTTCTTCAAGCGCAACTTGGTCAACTCCTTGATGGTTCCTCCGGGACGTATCACCGCTTTGGCTGGCGACTCCCAGAATTACTCACAAGGTAAGATCGGTGAAGTCACTCAAGCCGAAGTCTCGTTCGCTCGCCTCGTGCAACGTTATCAGACTCCGTTCGAGACTATTCTTATTCGTCTGTTCGTGATGGTGCTGAATACTGACAACACGATTGACGACTCTATCAAGCTGCAAGAGTTCTATACCGTGCGCTTCCGCAAGTCCAATGGGTTCCAGAACTTCATCGACTCCGAAGTATGGACTACAAAGCTCGCAGTGTTTGACTCCATGATGAAGCACGTATCTTCAAAGGAAAATCCGAATGGTGCTCTTTCTAAGCAAGCTGCGCTTCGTTGGGGACTACGTCTTAATGATGAACAATATAATCTCAACAAGGCGTGGTGCAAGGAAGAGAAGGATGAAGAAACCGGCGAAGGTGGCGGCGACGAAGGTGGCGATAGCAGCGCACCAGATGCTGGCGGCGGAATGCCTCCGATGCCTGGAATGTAATTAAAAAGGTAGTCGTTCGACTACCTTTTTCTGTATATTTGCATTTCAATGTAGGTTTTTGGCACTTTTTTAATGGCGTTTTTTGATACCCCTAAACATTATATCAAGAAACGCCTATCAGAGTAGTACCGCTGGTGCTGCCGAGAAGGCACAACAGAAGGACTACTTATATGCAGACTCTTCAGAAAAAGAACCTCTCGAATAAGTGGCGCACCATTCTTGAATCCAACCTTGGTCGCCCGATTCGTACTCGTGCTGAAGCTAGCGTGATCGCTACGCTTCTTGAAAACCAGAACAAGGTAAACCGTGGCGCTATGCTCGAATCTGCCAACGTTTCCGCTGACGTTGCTCAGTATCAGCAATATGCATTGCCGATGATCCGCCGTCAGTTCCCGGAATTGTTGGCTATGCAGACGGTCACGGTCATTCCGACAACCACTCCGCAGGGTATCTACTTTGCTCTTCGTTACCTCTATGATAACGAACCGCTCAAGACCACTGCTTTCCGTCAGGGTCAGAAGCAAGAACTCGGCTACGACCTCGTAGCTGACCACACTGGCTTCGCTGGCACGTTCAACCCGTGGACGACTGGCATGGGCGAAATGCTTTCCAACTACATGGAAGGTACTGGTGTTAACGGTGCATCTGCTACTGGCAACACTTTCGATCCGAAGCAGCCGGGTCTCCTCTACAACAACTTTGGTGGCTCTTACCTCGCTGGCGATGACCAGTATGGTGAATACTCCTTCAACATCAAGAAGGCTTCCATCAAGGTGATCAGCGGTGCCATCCGTGTTGGTACACGCGCTATCAAGTCTCACTACACGATCGAATTGCAGCAAGACATGGCTGCAGCTCATGGTCAGGACGTTGAAGCCCTTCTCCTCGAAGGTCTCCAGTTCGAAATCCAGCAGAACATCGACCGTGAAATCCTCCAGGCTATGGTGCTTGTGGCTCAGACTCCGGCTCTCGGTGGTGAAGCTGCAATCCAGATGGACTTGGCTGATCCGAACCGCCTCAACGCTGGTATGGGTCGCTGGGCTGCTGAACGTATCGCTGGTGGTATCGTGAACACGATCATCGCTGTTTCTCGTAAGATCGCTCTTACGACTCGTATGGGCTGCGGTAACTTCGCAATCATCTCTCCGGATATTGCTGCTGCTGTCGCAACTCTCAATAACGGTATCTATACGCCGACTTACCTCCAGACTGATGCTGCTGTGCAGCCGAGCGGTGGTGTGGCCGACGCTGGTAGCCTCTTGAACGGCAACATCAAGCTGTATCAGGACATCTACGCTCAGGCTTCTTACGCCCTCATCGGTTACAAGGGCCCGCGCCAAGGTGAGTCTGGTATCATCATGATGCCATACATCCCTTATATATTCTGCAAGACTGCTGGTCAGGAAGACGGTTCTCCGCGTCTCATCGTTAAGAGCCGTTACGCCATCGTGGCTAACCTCCTCGGAGCTGGCCAGTTCTACCGTGTCATCCACTTCTCCAACGTCAACAGCGTTATCACTGGTATCGACCTTGATAACATGCCGTGGCAGTCTAATGGCTCGATCGCTGGCGCTTCTCTCCAGGCTGGCCTCTCTTACGAGACTGTGCCGAATGGTATCGTTAATGTGCCGGGTGGCTTGAGCTACGAAGACAACAACTGGTAATGCGGTTGCTTGCTGAATAAGCACAAAGTGTAAGAGAGCGGCGAAGAAATTCGCCGCTTTCTTATTTGTTGTGAGCTGACCAGTAGTTTTACAGTAAATATACCTATTTTGCGAAAAAATGAAAAATTATAAACTTTTTATTGATAATTTTTCCAATATTATTTATATTATAGGTATTAATTTAGGAGTTACATATGAAATGTCTAGTATGTGAGGCAGACGGGAAAGAAACAATATTTGAAAAAGCATGTTCTTTAGGTACACATTTATGGAAAGCTCATGGATTAAAACCGCAGCAATACTATGATAAATATCTTGCTACCGAGCATGATGGTAAATGTGCCGAATGTGGTTGTCCGACATCGTTTAAGTCGATTGGGCAAGGCTATAAGGAGTTTTGTAGCAAAAAATGTGCGGCGAAACATATTGCAGCTGATACTGAACGGAATGCTCATAAGGTTGCTGCTCGTAAGTCAACCGTGGATGAATGGAATAAACAGTCGAATGGCGCATATGGACAACAAGTGTTGGAGCGCCGTAAAACTACCACACTAGAACGGCATGGGGTTGCTTTCTATTCGCAACATAAAGATTTTAAGGATAAATATCATCAAGCAAATCTGGTTCGTTATGGAGTAACATCTTATATTGCGCTGCCTGAGTTCCAAAAGCACCTTCAAACGTGTAATATAGCAAGGATCGGCGTACCATATAACTTCTGTGTTCGCACGGAAGACGCAAGAGAGTATTATGCCAAGTTTTTAAATGAGCATAATTGTGAGCTAATTGATTTTACTAATAAAAAGTCAATTACATATAAATGTAATGTATGCGGTAATATTATGACGGAACAAGATTTGTTTTTAAAGAGCCGAGTTAAATTGGGATGTACGATCTGTTCCTATTGCAAACCTAAAGATGCGTTTTCGTCTATAACCGAAGATCAAGTTAGGGCATATGTAGAAAGTTTGGGCTTTACGACATCGCATTATGATAGAAATTTTTTGGGTGAATATGGCGCTGATATAGTAGTAGAGGATAAAAAGGTAATTATTGAATATGACGGAATCCATTGGCATAGCGAACTGTATCGACCCAACGATTATCATCTACATAAGACCGAACTGGCTGAACAAGCTGGGTATCATTTAATTCACGTATTTTCAAATGAATGGGAATATAAGCAATCTATAGTGAAATCCAGGCTTAAAACCGTTTTGGGTTGTAATACCAATAAAGTGTATGCAAGGAATTGCGAAGTTAAAGTGATTGATCAGTTCACCGCATCAAACTTTCTGGATGCCAATCATATTCAAGGCCATTGTGCTAGTGCAAATTCTAGGTATGGTTTGTATTATGGAGATATGCTGGTAGCAGTAATGACGTTTGGCCCAAATCGATATAGTACGGAAGGTGTTGAACTGTTGAGATATTGTACACTTGTCGATACATCGGTAATTGGGGGTGCGAGTAAATTATTCCATCATTTTTTAGTGAATGAACGACCAGCCGTCGTAGTTAGTTTTGCCGACCGTCGTTGGTCTGGTAATGGTGCATTTTATACAAAGCTTGGCTTTAAATTGGCTGGGACGACGCAGCCGTCCTATTATTATATCATCGATAATAATCTGGAAAACCGCATGAAATATCAAAAACATAAGCTAGTCTCAGCTGGCTATGACATCAACAAGACCGAACACGAAATTATGTTGGATAGAGGAATTTACCGAATATACGACTGCGGAAACTACCGTTACGTCTACAAGCCGGAGGCAAAAGATGCTGTTGAAAAATAATGACGGCCTATACGACTGCGGACAGTACCGCTACGACTGGACTCGTTCGGAATATTGATATGTGTATTTTTCTAGTTCGGCAAGGCATTTTTTCTTGTCGAACTTTTCTTCATAAATAGATGGGCACACGGCCTTGACGCAGTCCAGCAGTTTCGGAAGTGTCGACGAAAGTTCTCCGTCCCATTCGGCCTTGTTGTCTTTCGGAACGTTTTCTACATCCTTGAGGTGCATTCCGTGCCAGCTGACTTGCTTGCCGGTAGGCAGCACTACGTAGAATATGTATGAGGCGGTTCCGTCTTGGTCGTCGGCCCACCAGTATTTCCAGTCCATTTTGGACAAGCGTTCGATAGCGGCCACAAGATTTTCCGATTTTTTGTCGTAATTGTACTGGATATAGTCGAAATAGCATTCCTTTGCTTTGATGTTGTAGTCTTCGGTTTCGATTAGCTTTCTCAGTACGAATGCGGTTTCATTTTCGGCCAGTTTGTTGAGACGGATTTTCAGTTTCCTGGAGTTGTCATTGTGGAACTGTTTCATCTGGTATGCGTTAATGGATTTTGCTGCCTTTCGCGCATAGATTTCTGATTCGATTTCGTCGATATCGTCGTCCGTTTCCAGTTCAGCTACTTTCATGGAACCAGGAAGTGATGATGTACCGATTCGTTCGGCCATGTATTCTGATATCTGGAATTGCTTAGCTACTTTTTTGGTACCGTGCCGGTTGTATAACCATCTGGCGTAGGTTACAGTGTCTTTGGGGCCGAAGAACTCGTCTTGGTCGTAATAGTCATCATAGTCGTCACGAGGCTTCGGGGCGACATACGGCGCAAACTTCTTGTCGGCATATCGTTTCTTGAGTATTTCGACAGTCCATTTGATTCCGTAGTTGTCCATCTTGTCGTCGAGAGATGCCAAGTATTCTGCCTTTTCCTTGGACATTCCGTGATATTTCAGTCTGGCTTCCTCTACACCGATTTGTGCGGCCATTTTACGGAAGTAACCGATATGGTTCGGGTCGAGTCCAGGAATATGCAACGTATCTGAACTGTTGAACTTGCACTGATCTTTGTATGGATTCTGGTTTTGGTTTTGCATGTTGCGCAATATAGTAAGACTTTCATGAAAAAACAAGATGTAAACATTATATAAACTACTGCATAACTGAGCGGTAGTTTTTGATGAATCCCAAGGACAGTAAACAATTATTGACGGCGGTCTTGAATAATGACACGGCGACAGTCAAGAAGATTGTCGGTGCGTATTTCGAGTCATATTTTTCGACAGAGCTGGAAAATGCGTCCAAGGCCATCATGGAGTCTATCGGCAAAGAGGGGAAGGCTTTATATGGCAACTAAGCAATTATATGGAGACGTGATATTCGAGGGTTCCAGTGCGGCTATGGTTGACCGCAAGGACGTTTTCGGTAACAATGTAAAGCGCTTGATCATTGAAGGTACGGCTATCCGCTGTAATATTCCGGGTATCAACAACCGTTCCTATCCGAAGCGCATCATCGAACGTGAAATGAACCGACTTATTAAGGACTTTGTTGTTCGTGGTCGTCTTGCTGCGTCATTGAATCACCCTCGTCTTGGCGCTGACGGCAATGCAAAGGATTATCCTATTTTTGAAATGGACTTGATGTCCATCTGCGCATTGATCGAAGACCTTCACATGGAAGGCGACGATCTGAAGGTTCGAATGGTCGTTATGGAAGAGACTGCCGCCGGAAAACAGCTTGCTGCATTGATCCGTGGCGGATATCATCCCGGATTCTCTCTTCGTGGCGCTGGCAGCACAATCAATATGGGCGAGCATGAAGAAATTTCTGACGACTATACAATGATTACTATTGACGTTGTGGGGAATCCTTCATTTGGACAAGATGCAATTTTCACCGCCAGGCAAGAATCCGCAGAAGCTTCTGGCAAGGCTCCATTGACGGAAGCTGTGACGGGACCACGACCGCTGGTTGAATCCGTTACGGATATCATGAACCGTTATGGGCAAGAAATCGAGCACCATTACAAGAATATTCGCCTTGGTCTCGGTCTTTATGATAAAACTGGACTAATTTCTGCATTGCGAGGCTTCAACCCATGCAATTAAGCTCAGTACTTACAGAAGAAGAATTGTCCGGCATAAATCCGGAAGTTGTTGCGAAGATCGAATCGGCTTGCAACAACGAAATTGCCGCCGCTGAAGAAGGTGGTAAGGACAAGCAGCGTAAGCAAGTTAATCAGATGCTCGAAGCGGTTTCCGCAAAGGCTGACAAGATGATTTCCGAAGCTGTCTTGGAAAATGTATCAAAGATGAAGTCCAACGCGCTCAATGACCGAATGTACAAGGTACTCAGTGCCATGTCCGCCGTGCTTGAAAGCGCTGGAATTACCATCAGCATCAATGGCACTACATCTGAAGAAACTAAGAAGCTCCGTGACTTGCTTGCACAAGCGAATATGAAGCTCAAGACGGCTTACGCTGAACGTGAGAACTTGAAGGACAAGCTGAATGAAGCTGAAAAGAAGTCCTACATCATGCGTCTTGTGCAAGGTATGAAGCCGAATGTTGTTCAAGCTGTGATGGCTCACTTCGTCAACTTCGACGTGCGTGACATTACTTCTGACAGCATTATGAAGTTCATTGACGGTTCTTCTAACGATGTATACATGATGGACGTGGATCCGGATCGTGATGGAAAGCTCAATATGGACAACGTAGTCAATGCGTTGAAGGACATTGATGCTGAAATTGACCGTGAAACGAAGCTGGAATCTATTGATGGAATGTTCGAAGGCGACATTGAGGAAGACGAGCCGAAAGCTACTCCTAAGATTGAATCTCTTGCAAAGGGCCTCAAACCGCAGCGTGCCAACTTGGCATCCGGTATGGACACTTTGTTTGAAGATGTCAATGCTGAATATGTTGAAGTACCTACGGATGACGCATCCGATATCGCAAACGCAATGTCTAACGTCAAGGCGTTCGAAAATCTCGGACTCGGAAAGTTTGCCTAATTCTCTCCTTGTTAGGTTAGGGGCTCGGTCGAAAGACCGGGCCTTTTTTAGTGTAATTTTTATAGCTAGATAAATTGTGCCTAGACGTCGATAACTGATAAACTAGGCGTGTAGAGGATTTAATGAAACAACCAGACTACACTACTATCCCTTCTCGTGGGCAAACTGCCGCACAAAACCCCTATGGAAATGCGGGTTATGTAAACCAGTATCCGAATAATGGCGTATATCCGAACAATGGGTATCCCCAAGGATATGGACAGCCAAATGCTGGTTATGCTGCACCTAACCAGGCTTATGTACAACCGATTAACGGTTATGTCAATCCGAATGCTGGGTATGCTAATCCAGTAAACAATGGCGTATTCATGCCGTCACAAGTTGACATCGGCGAAGGATCACAAGAGTTCCGTAATGCATATCAGAACAACTTGAACCGATTCAACGAAGTTAACCGCAAGGTTAAGGAAGGCGTCAACGAGAGCGATGCAGTCAAGCGTGTCAAGGAAATGTCTTCATACAAGACGAAGGTCGAAACTGACTGGAAGGATGACGTGCAAGGCGCCGCCATCAATCCAGAAATGATGCTTACCTTCATCGAGAATCTTTGCGTGTCCTTGAAGAACCCACAAGAATGGCTTCCGGCAAAATGCGAAAAGTATTTTAAACCATTTAGCCAGAAGTCTGAACCTATTGTACAAGCTCTCAAGAACACTGGTAACACAATCAGGAAGCTGGTAGGCTTGCCGCTACCGGAAGCTGTGCAGCCTCCTAAGGGATAATCAATTATGGATGCACCGTCACTATCGTTAGGTTTCTATACATTTAAGTATGACACTACTGGATTCACTACGCCAGTTACATTTGGCGATAATGACGGCTTTGTCCGTTCAGTCATGCTCGAAGCTTCTAATGGGGCATCGACTGATTTTTATTTAACATACGAGAACGGCAATGTACTGCTTAATTTTCCTAATATACCAGCTAGTCCGACCAAAGCATACACCAAGATTCCATTAAGGTTTGTCGTTGGCTATACTGATTATGATGACGAAGACTATGCCGAAGTTGATGTAGAATATGAACGAATAGATGTCAATGTTTATGCTACTCGATATGAAGATTACGATCCCAAGATTCTATACATAGAAAACTTGGCTTCACGAGTTGACGAACCGGCGTCAGTCATTGTTCATGGAGAAAATCTTACTGACGGATTGAGTATTAATATTGTCGCTGGTGAAACTGAATATGTCGTTCCTCCAGAAGATATCGAATTCGATATTGATGAAGAAGGAAAGGGGACTGCGACATTTTCTATTATACCGGGAATGCTTGCAACCAATGCGGATGGCTCGGAACCGTGCGCTCAGTATGACATATTTTTCAGCTATGGTAAACAGCATTTCAATGATGATTATTCCAAGTCTGGAATTATTCGGTACAAGTATGACAGCGAGACTGATGAACAGCAACGGTATTCGACTGAAGGCGTAACCAGAGAAAAGGCTTGCTATGAAACTGGCTCAATGTCTCTTGTGTATGATACCGAGGACGAAAACGGCAATGCCGTAATGAATCCAGAATCTGATCCGAAACTTGGTGACACAATTTATGTGAAGAAGCGAGTCTATACGAATCCAGTAAAAATATTCGGCGGCCCAGTCGACAAATATGGAACTCGCACTCAAGCTAAAGATGGATATGTGCTAAATGACGGCGACCTTGTTTTATTGACGTACCAAGACAACATTAATGATAATGGATATTGGATCGTCAAGCCGGAATTTTGGAAGCATGTACATAACTGCGAAGAATTTTTCTATACGATGGTGAAGGTCAAGTATAACAAGAACTTGACCCATAAGAGCGGTGAACTCACGCTCAATGGTGTTAAACTGTATGCTGGTGACGTTGTATGGTTGTCTCATCAGCTAGTTGAAGGCGAAAACGGACTTTGGGTAGTTAATACTGGCTTGTGGAACGGATTTAATCCGTTTACGTATGATCCAGATCCGACTGCAACTACGGATTGCCATATTGACTGCATTGATCGCCAGTCTCCATATCCGGTCGATGATTCCGTATTGGTTGATTTGGGCGCAAAGGCTACATACCCAGTTGATTATGTATGCCGTAACCATGTTCAATATAAGTGCGGCAGCCGTACAATCTGCAACTACAAGGTTGCTCCAGGAAATGTTGTCGCTCTGTTGAACCAGACTGACAGTACAAACGGAATCTATCTAGTAAAGTGCGGCGAATGGGAAAAACTTGCTGACGTTACTGAAGATATGGTTAGCGGAACGAATATCGATATGACGAATAACATAATCGTACAGAACGATATTGATTTCTGCGAATGCGGTGGAGTATTCCATATTGACTACTTCTTCTTGACACCAACTTGCTATATGCATCACTTGCAGCGTACCGTCAAGGTTATGTGCGCCGATGCGTCTATTGCCCCGAATTCGGTTGGTCACCAGTTTAAGATTACTGAATATCAGATTCGTGTGGGCGAGGAAGACGCCTTGATTGGAAATAATGGACGTACACCTGGAGACCCAGTTAAGGAAGATTGTACAGAGCCTAACGAAGACTTCGAAGTAGACTTTGGCCTAAGCTTGGTTGAACATCGTCAATATGTTGAAGACCCAGATTGTATACGGTCTCCGATGTGTACAAGTATTTGCGACATTCCTCGCGTATACAATGTTCGCATGACTAGTGATTATACTAGCAGTAATGACCAGAATGGTTTTACTATCAAGTTCTGGCGATATGAACAAGGCAGCTGGCACTTGTATGCATATATCGGTTCTGGTACACAGCAAATCGGAATGGACTATTACGTATTCCATCTGCATGTGAAAGGCAAGGCTACAGACGCGCTTGTGGACGTTAATGAGCATGATTGGTTCAACGTTACTACTGGTGTTCTAGCAACTGGTGACGGCGCTGATTCGTTTGGTATTTGTGATGATACGTGGGTTCACCATAATTTGAATTCTGATACATTGTATCAGCCGTGGCGAATAAAGTGTACGACTAACTTACTGGCGCATTGTTTTGATGACCCAGATAGTCCGCATATACTTCGTACAACATGTGCTGATATGGAAACTGGGTGGAAGACGACTGCGGCTATTGGTGATGAAGATGTTTCTGGCTATCTATATGGTATGCCGCATTTGTTTGGTGTCGCCTATTACAAGACGGCAATGACAAAATCACAGTTTGTTGCCGAGTATAATCAGTATAATCCAAAATGTATCTGGCCGGATACGATTGACGTTCTTGTTACAGACGATCTGACTGTAGATGAACATGTGCTTAATTTCGGTATAGCAACCGATGATGAAAAATTGCTGAGGAGATAAAATGGCTGACTTGAGCTTAATAAAAATCTGGGAACTACAGAAGACTAAGTGGTGGGACGAACAATCATCATGTGAAATTCCAGAAGTGCTTCGTGACTGGTTGCCTATTACACAGTATACAGATGATGGACGAGTTACCGTAAGGGCTCCTTATCCGATTGGCGATTTTGATAATTTTAATGCCTTGTCAAACGACGATAAGGAATGCTCATATTGTTCTGGTTCTGGAAAAACACTAGAAGGAGCAACTTGCCCGATATGTCACGGCACTGGTGTCCCATGTGACTCTATTGGCGCAATTTCTGTCGATGACCATGGCATTATTCGTTTGCAGATTGACCAAGTGTCACTTGGCATTAATGCCGAAGGTAAGCTTTTCGCTCGCTTAAAGATTGCTGATAAGGGCGGGTTGGATCTGAATGAAGACAGTGAAATCTTTGTTAAGGTAGATGATAAATCTATCAAGGTTAATGAAGATGGCCAGCTGTACGCAGTTACGACAGAGCCATATTCCGCTGTCAATACGATTGATAATTATGATTTGACAGAAGTCAAGCTGTTCGACGCACCTAATGTAGATAAAGTTAAGCTGCATATTTCGGTGGACATTAAGAGCACGGCATACGAATCTGCCAACGAGTTAACTCGGTTTACACTTGCAGCTGGCGGAGCATCTGCTAAGTATTGCTGGGACAAGACCGTTCCGTATACGATGATTAACTTTGACACTATTATTGAAAATCCGTCTGACATCACGTTTAAACTGACGCCAGAAACCGGTGATAATTTCAATGGATCTGAGATAACCGTGTCGGCTAACGTCATTTCATGTTAAATGAGCTAATTTAACCACTAGATGTAAAATTTGGTTTTATATGGCTAATAAGAACATTAACGGCCCAAAGAAACGTCCAGCCAACCCGGCAGTCTTTGATGAAAAGGGTAGACAGACTGTCGCCTCGATGAAGTACGACAAGATTGACAAGGATTACTTGACAAAGCTCCTTCTTGACCATAAGCGTGATGTCGAAATGTTTGGTAAGGGATATCCGGTTTCCGATGACTTGGCTACGGCTATTCAAGTGGTCATCAAGAAGACTGCTGGCATGATGTCGTGGCGCAAGTATACGGATCCGTGGAAGGAAGAAATGTACGCTCGTGCTCAGTTCTGTGCATTGAAGTATTGCCATTCCTTTGATCCGACTAAGATGGCCGAAAATTCAAAGAACAAAGACCCGTACTATTACTTGGGCCAGATTGTCTCTCGTGCATTTATGCAGCAAGTGACTGACCTCAAGAAAAAATCCAAGTATATCAAGTATACTTCACTAAATGAAAACATTCTCCATACTTGCGTCAACATTGATGAATACGCTGGTGTGATTGAACGTGAAGAACAGCGACAGAAGGACGAAATTAGTGGCAACTTGGCTATGGATCATAGCAACGTCGCTGAAGCTGTCGAAGCTCTTGAAAAGGTCGATCCTTACATGGACGAGCAAGTGCTTGAACTTGCAAAGAAGCTCGTCGACGAAGAGGGCATTAGTGAAGAATCTGCTTACAAGGAAGCTAAGCGTCTTCTTCTCGCTCGCAAGAAGAAGGCTGCTGAAGCTAAGGCAGAAAAAAAGTAATTTTAATCATACGCATCTTTCCTCCTTCTAAGCCGCCAGAAATGGCGGCTTTCTACGTTTAAACATTCGACTTAACTCATTTCAAAGCGAAACAAGTTCTGTTGAATTTTGATAAACTATCTGCAAAGTCAAGGACGAATACTATGGCCCAGAAGATTGACAGTGGAAACGTATTGGGTATGTACGGAACAAATTTTGATACCCATCCAGACTGGAGACACGACATTTTTGTGCAGACCCAGAGCCTTATTCCGGGCGTAATGGACATCAAGTCCGGCAAGGCTGAGAAGTTCGTGAAGCGTGCGGAACAGCAGATGTACTGGCATACCGAGGACAAACTTGCCGAAATGCAAGACAAGTTCTTGGAAGATGACATGGTAAACAACACGCCGGGCCGTGGACAGAAGAACTATCGCCGTATGGAATACGATATTACCAAGAATACTAACGGTAAGGGCGCCGAGGAAGACCGAAAGGCTGCCGAAGAGAAGGAAATTCTCACCAAGGATAAGTTGATGGACGTACTCAACAACGTCCGCTACAGCCTTTGCTCTACAGCGTCCGCTTGGGGCAATGAGCCGATCAAGCAGAAGGACTATCAAGACCAGATCAAGCTTAGGTAGGGGTTTTGTCTTCCTTTTACCCTACCTTGGAGGTCGCCGTGAGGCGGCCTCCTTCTTTTTGGCACGTTTTTTGCTTATGAATGGGCAAAGGAAATAATTTAATACTCAAAAGGAGTTATGACTATGTACAATAGAATGCCTGTGTTTAACATCTTCGGTGTCGATCCGTTCGACTTCGGTGAGTCTAATGTTGCTAACGGTTTCTGCAATCTCGGTAACGAGCTGCAGAACATGGTGAAGGCGATGACTTGTGAGGACGACCAGAAGCCCCACGCTAGACGTCCGAACCTCCGTGCCGAACATACTGATGAAGCCGACACTTTCTACGTGGAACTGCCGGGTGTGAAAAAGGAAGACATCAGTGTGGTCGTCTCTGGTGAATACACCTTGGCGCTGGTCGCTCAGCGCAAGGTCGGAACGACAGAGACTACGTTCCGCACGGAGTTGGCAAGCGACAAAGACATCAACAACGCCAAGTTGAAGTACGAAGATGGTTTGTTGACCATCACGGTCGCTCCCAAGCCGAAGGCTGTATCTGACGTCAAGCAGCTTCAGATCCAGTAAGTTAAACTATCACAAAGGAGGAAATTAAAAAATGCCGTCCGAATGGGCGGCGTTTTTGTTTATACTGATTTAGCGTCTAGCCAGTTCCGATAGTAGTTGAGACTTCGGCGCACGTTCTGGAAGTTTGCGGTTCCAGCCGCCTTCATGGCATCCATTGTGATAGACTCAAGGAACACCTTTGGATCGGTATCGCCACGGAGCTGTTCAAGGGATTCGATTGATTCGAACTTTGCAATATCCTTGTCGGATAGCGAAGGGTCTACGTCATGGATTAGGCCGAACGCCTTGATGACGCCTTCCAGCTTTGCCTTGTTGGTGTCTGTCATCAACTGGCGTGTCTTGAAAATGAAGTACTTTTCTTGTTCTGTTGCTTGACGCATGAGCGTTCTCCTAGTTTTATGCATGTAGTTTATAATGTCGGCTGTATTAGAAATCGATAAACTGCGCATATACAAAGGGTTGATTCAATGACGCCATACTACTACGTTCGTGAAATCGAGAAGATTATGATTGCGTTGATGGACGTATTCAATAATCTGCGGGTCAAGAAGTACAAAGACATGAGTCGTACAGATTCCGATCGTACGGTAGCTGTTCCAATTGTCACCCATAGCAGCTCAAATTTTGCAAACCTTGTCGCATCGACCCAGACATCGCAAGAACCTATGCCGGTGCCTATCATCGGGTTCCGTTTTACTGGAAACAGCCACGACCAAGCTAATATGGTGCAGCCTTGCTATGCACGTGAAATTTTGTCTACTACTCTGCAGAAGTTCATCCGTGATATTCAACCGACGCCGCAAGTATTCAAGTTTGAAATGACTGTATTGTCAAATGACTTGTCTGACTATTTCCAGCTCAAGGAAAATATCGAAGCGTATTTCAATACATATCGAGCTGTTCGCATAAAGGAATTTGACTTTGCGCCAGAAATTGAGCGTCAGATTCCTTTTACTGTAACGTGGTCTGACACTATCGAAGATGAAAAAAATTCTGATAGCAAGGAATACCAGTATTACAAGACAACCTATACCATTGAAGCGCATGGCGTATATCACCGTAAGTACGAATTACCGGCGATCATCAAGTACGCACAGATGAACTTCAATCTCAATAACGAGTTAATTGATTCTCTGCAAGTATTTGTCTATCCAGACGAGATCGCTCAGCAGAAGAAGCATTTATGGGAAACAATCGAACCGTCCATTCGTGAAGGATGGTCATTGCTAAAGACCTTTACACGTACTCTTGTGCGTAAAACCGACGAAGATGGCGACGAATACTGGAAAGATGAGACTAGGAAAAGTTATGACTTGACCTATCACGATCCGGAAGAAGATATTACTGGTCGTAACAAAGTTGGGAATGTTACATCTGGATACAACCCGATTCTGAAAGGATACAAGCGTGATGCCAAGGGTAATCTTATTAAGGACGAGGATGGCGATCCGATTCCTATTTACGACTGGGAAGACATTATCGTTGGAGACGTAAACCGTCCACCAGAAGTTCCTTCGTTTGACCTTATCCATCTGACTTTTGATAAGGATACTGCCGTCGAGCATGACTATAGCGGTCTGAACAGAGACTTCGTAGCCGTGTCGGATAGTAAGCGTGAATTTATTCCAGATATGGCGCCTGGTAATGGAAGCTATGCACCAGATGGCTATGCGCCAAATACTGACTGGTCACAAATTCTTAACTGGTTCGGCGATAACAAGGATGGAAAGATTGAATCGTCATATACGTTCAAGGCGACGTTGCAGTTCAAGTATGCCGTTGCGGATACCGTGTTCCAGTATCTGTTCAATCCTACCGATGTTACGTTGTCTGACGGCACCGTAATACCAGCAGAAACTGTGTGGTTTGACTGGGGAATGCAAGACCAGCGACTATACTTTACGTACCACACTTCGACGCAGTATCACCGGTTTGTCAGCGCAAAGACAAACTTTGATACGTCGACAATTTATTCCATCTATTTTGTTCTTTACAATGAAGGACAAAATGGCGCATTTGGCGTCCGTACCGATTTTTCTGACACGATGATTGCGCTTGAAACGAAGGAAGTATAATGTTGGATTTCAATGCGCTACTGAAAAAGAAAGAGGCAGAATGCCGTGCGTCATTAAACCAGACGCTCGCACCTATGCCGCATGCCAATCTTAATATTCCTAACGTCAATAGAATAAAGGCGTTCTTGGAAGACCGTGAATATGACGGAGTTCCGTTTAAGTTGGAAGGCCCGGCAAATATGGCAGCAGTACAAAAGATATTGCGTCAAGAGCAAAGCGACGAGTACATGCACCGTGACGATAATACTAAGACCTTCAACATAATCAAAGAAACTGATAACCCGCATCCGTATGATGCATATTACCAAAGGAAAAGACAAGATGAGCAATCTGATAGACAGACTCAAGGTAACTACGGCTAAGCAAATCCAGCCAGCCGCTGCAAAGAAAACGATTCCGGCATCCATCAAGATCCCTGGCCCGACTACTATTAAGGTTGCGCCGATGGTTGAGCCGTCCGTGGGCAAGCCGGAGAAAATTGACTCCGCTCGTGCGCAAGCCTTTGTCGAAGCCAGCCTTCGTAACAAGATGGCGGAGTGCAAGCCGAAGGTCGATATTGGTATCAACGACGCCATCATCGCAAAGTACCGTGACGAATACCAGCAGTTCCTCAAAGAACTCGAAGCTATGGACTTCAGCTCCATGATTTTCGGAAAGCCAGCAGAAACAACGGTATCTACCGAAGGTACTGCTCCGTTGGTTCAAGAGGAAGTTCCTCTTGCCAACGGAATTTCCGTGGGTGAAGAAGCTGGCGACGCCGTCGTGATTCCGACTACAACTACCACTACTCCGAAGAAGACTCGCAAGAAGAAGGTTGCTGAGGAAGTGGTTACCGAACCGGCAGAAGCGCCAACAGAAGTGTAAACAATCTGTTACTTTCTTCGTAAATAAAAGTCGACTTGTAGCCCAAGTCGACCTTTTGTCGTTCCGATAAGCTATATTACATAGATGGGAGCTTTATTATGGACTTACGTGAACGTAACTTAATGCAGATCGAAGAGATTGAAAAACATAAGTGGATCGAGTCCGAAAAGGCTGGCCACGACTTGGGCGAAGCCGCCCGTATTGACTGGATTGTCAAGTATGCCGCCAAATGGAGCGAGGAGCATCCGATAACTGATAAACTGCCTACAGAACAAAATTCGAAGGCAGATGATGGCATTTCAACAAGTATTTCTTGAATCACTAGCCGACTTGTGTGGATCTAAGGCTGGCTTGGTTGCCGCAGCATTTATTCCCCGTCTGGAAGCTGCAGACGGTATTGGTACGAAGTACGAAACTTTGAAAGAACTTGCCGTGTGGCTCTTGGTTGAAAGTAATGTTCTCAACCAGTTGCACTGGAATACTGATAAGAATATCAAGCACGAATTGCTGAACGAAGCTTATGAGCTTTGCCGTGATACTGGCGACAAGCTTGCTGAAACGTATATCGCATTGACTGGTAAGCCGTGCGACAAGGAATTTCCTAAAGTCGAGACCGGCGCTGGTCTGAAGGATACTGACGTGGTTGCCTTGTTGAAGAAGATTGACAGCCACATGAATCAAGCATGCGCAAAGAACGAAAACTTCTCTGAAGGCGTTAAGAATATCTTCGCTGACTTTGACGAAACGATGACAACGATCATCTATAAGTACAGTCAGTTTACTGCCTAAAGGACTGCTATGGAACTGATTACTACAGATGACATGGTCGAGTACATCAAGAGCCGCATGGGTTATCCTGTGACGGAAATTGAGATGGTCGTAGAAGAACGTGGCGGCCTTGGCCATATCCATCTGGCCATCAAGGATACGCTTGACTGGTTCTACCGCATCAACATGGACGAGGCGTCCTACAAGGATATCATGAAGATTCCTCTTCGTGCTGGCATTATCCAGTACCGTGTTCCGGATAACATCATGGAAGTGATCGACGTACAGCCGTCTTATGGCAACACGTTCTCCCCGATGATGGCATGGGACGTAGGCCCCGGTGAATCGCTCATGGGTGTTGGCGGCGCTGGTCTGGGTGGTCTCGGTCAGTTTGACTTGGTCACTTATGCGGGTGCTATTCGCTACTTAAATGACGTGAAGAAGCTTGTCGGTACTCAGTACAGTATCAAGCTGCATCCAGTAGACCATATACTCAGAGTCTATCCTACTCCGAAGTCTGACCGTATTGCCATCGCTACCGTGTACGTGAAGGCTAAGAAGTACGAAGTTTTTGCAAACCCGCTATTTCGTGACATGGTAGTTGCTCGTGCAGAAATGCAGCTTGGTAAAATCCTCAAGAAGGACGATATTACGCTTCCGGGTGGCGCTAAGGTTAACGGACAGGCGGTTTACTCCGATGCCAAGGAAGATTGGAAGGCGTTAATGGATGAACTGAAGGCTCAGTCAGCCCAGCCATTCATGATGACCGACTTGACGGCTTGACAGATTTCACTGGTCTTTACTATATTGTTCCCGTCTATCAAGGCGGGAATTTTTATGTTAGCAAAATTCAGTAAATTTTTGATGAAGGCTCAGTATGCCGTATATGTTGGTATTGTGGCTGTCATCATCCGCAATATTGTCAAGAAAGTTCGCACGGACATGGATCAGGTAAAATAATGCTAGACAAGATCGTTAATAATTTTGGCTTGATGTCCGACAACGAAATGCGTCGCCTCGCAACAATTGGATTTTTTGGTGACAATGCTTCCAAGAATAAGAAGAATTCTGATGATAAGGATTCGCTCGATACATTCAAGGAATTGACTCGCACCATTGACGAAATCATTGCCTCGTTGCCGAATATCACAATTCCGTCGACTATTGTCGGAAAGACTCGTTATGAAGGTTTCAAGGAAGTAGTCAACCTTTACAAGAAGCAGAATCTGTCTAAGTTCTTGCTTTTGTCTTGTACTATGGCAAACCTTATTGCTCGCCATAGCGGCGCAAAGGAAGTATCCCAGGTTGCTGGATTCTTGCAGAACTGCCTCGCCCTTTATTCTATCGGCGACAACCTTTGCTCTCATATCTCGTTCAACTGGGATTACGTTGATACGATGTACATCATCGTAAACAACGAGCTTGAAGGTGGCTTGAATATTTCTATGCAGAAGTATCGTGAAATCAACACGAAGTGCGCCAAGCAGAACTATGACTCGCTTAACTTGACGAACTCAAGTGCATTCGTGTTGGTCAACATGGCTGCCGAGCACAAGGAAACCAAATGGTTCTCTTCTGAAGACCAGAAGGAACACACGATCAAGATGCTCCGAACCAATGTCAAGGGAGTTGTCCGCCACTGGACACGTGCTGACGACGGTACGGAAAATTATGACCTTAACTACGAGTTCCTTGATAGCACGATCGTTAAGGGCAAGCCGAGCAACGCTATCTTTGAAGTACAGTTCGACGATGTGATGCTTTATATCGTCCAGTCAGTGTCTGGCACGTCCGAAGACGAAAATTCGGCAACTACAGTGTATACGCCGTCTCACGAAATGCGCTACTTCTGGATTCCGAACGAATTGCACACAATGACTCGGAAGGAAATGAACACGCTGAATACGAATATCAGCGGTTTCATGGATATGCTGTTTGTGAACAACATTGATACTGAAAAGTTCATGTTTACGTTCAGCGAAAACGGCGAATTGACTGAACTTGTCCGTCCGAAGGCTATTCCAGAAAACTTTGTCTCTGACAAGATTCCGGAAATCATTAATGCCGTCAAGACGCTGCATGGTAAGAAGCTGTCTCGCTGCTATGCGCTTGTCGGTAACGCTGGTACTGGAAAGACTATCGGCGCACAACAGATTTCTAATGCGTTCCCGGACGTTTGTACGTTCAAGATTACGAAGAATGTTATCGAAAATGAAGAAGTGCTCAATAGCATGATGTCGTATGTCCGAGCTATCAAGCGCTGCATCATTATTCTCGACGATATGGATCGCAGTAATCTTACGGACAAGAACGACTCGGTGTGTGCATATCTGAAATTCTTTGACTACCTTAACCAGTCCGCAAAGAATGACCAGGTATCCTATGTGTTCATCGCTACCATTAACGATCCGTCCAAGATCAATAAGGTGATTATGTGCCGTAGTGGTCGAATTGACCAGATGCTTGAAATTGGTTTCCCAGATGTTGAAGCACTCCGTTACTTGTTCTCATATAACGACAAGGCGATCAACCCAGATAACTTGACCGATTTCAACGATCCGTCGTTCGATGCCGAGTTCAAGTATGCTGTGGAATCCAAGATTACTGCTGCTGATATCTACAACATCTTCTCGGATATGGCTGTATACGGAGATACTGGCGCTAAGTTTACGCCAGAAAACGTCCATGAAGCTATCGACCACATCAAGGGCCGTAACGACATGGCGAACAACAATTATCTTGATTAAATAACGTTACAAAAGGCGGCGGGTAGTTCACCACTGGCCCAGCAAGTTACCGCAAGCGTAATTTGATGGGTCATTTGTAATGTCTTTGACGCACTTGTCGACTTCAGGAGGACGGAACAACACGTCCTTCTTTAGTTCGTCTATAGTGCTAGAAACATCTAGTGAATAGCCAGATTCTGGCTTTGCCGCGTTCGGATCGTCTGGATTCGTTGAACTGCCAAGAGTATTTCGACCGAGTAGCTGGTCGATGAAATGTTCTTGGTTCGGATCGTTGATGACGTCCTCGCTGACTTTCTTTCCGTCGTCGATAGCGACCTCCAGGAATAATTTCCAGAAATACTTTCTCCAGCGATACTCGTATTCTGGAACTTCGTCTGTAATGGACGTAATAGCATACAGCTTGTTGTCATATTCGACTTTCAACAAGTCACCAGCTTTGGGGAAGATCTGTGCTGCCGTGTATCCATAATAATTGAACTTTTCGTAGCCACGCTGCCACCATATAGGATTGTGCGCCTTTGGGTCGGTACTGCAAAGCGGTTTAACACCATGCTCTCGTAGTGAACGGTAGTTCCATTCGAGGAACAATCCCATGTGGAGAAGCACTTCTGTCTTTGCCGTATACTGGATGCCAAATCTTGCATATAGCTCGTTCTGCGGCGTAAAGGTAATTGTAGCACGGATATCGAACATGCGATCGATACTGCGGCTGTTGTCCTCGTGGAATAGCGGGTCTGCCTTGGTATCGTAGGTAGTAGTGTAATACTTGAACTGGGTGCCTTGACGCTTGATCTGTGCGGCTGCCATGATGTTGTATCGTTCATGGTCTCTGAATGCATTTTCGTTGCGGTAATAATGACCCATGCCGAGTCTGGTATCGTGCTGGAAATCCGGGTTGTTGATTTGAGCCTTTTCAGAACGCTCAACAAAACCTCCGAGACGGTCGTCCCAAAGTGGCTTGGATACTGACGCCAGAACACTGAAATTCGGTACGACCATGTTAGCCGCACGAACGTTACCAGATAAATGTAGAATCAAGCTTGGCATTCGATACCTCGTTCATCAGTTTATCAGTGGGCGTCGCTCTCAGAACTGATAAACTGCAAACGACTAATTGGAATCGGTATTTCATGTCTAATGCACTAGATCAACGCAAATATGCTAAAATATCGTTTGAGGCTGTCCGTGAGCACCTTACGACGATTATGAAGGCGAAGGGCGGCAACCTTGCCGATGCCTCTGAAAGCTCTTACGGTCGCTTGATGAACGACTTGTTCTCTGGAACGGCTGACTTGATGGGCTATTATGCTGAATCGTCCTTCATGAACGCCTTCATGGAACCGTCGTCTACATCGACTCCGTCTATATATGCAAATGCTCGTATGTTGGGTTACAGCGTCCGCCGTCCGGTACCAGCAAAGGCTGGAATAGGTATCGCTGCGACAAAGACTGGTAAGTACAGCAGCATCCGAGTTCGTATCCCTAAGGGAACCGAGTTTACCATTGGCGGACTTACGTTGACCGCAATGGACGACATGGAATTCTACTACAACAGAAATACCGATACTGCAAATACTGGCTTAATGTCGTTGGTATCTGGAAAGGCTGTAGTTGCGGAAGGCCAGTTCAAGACGGAAACAATTGTATCTACTGGACGTCAGAACCAGATTCATATTATAAATGATGACTCTTTCTCTGATTACTTTGGTGATAACGACCCTAACTTCGATGATGACGGAAACGTTGCCCACCGTGCGGCGGCTTTCACGACGGTAACGTCTGATGCAACACTTATGGACAACGTAGATCCAAGTGTAGTGGTCAATGACAAGCTTTACTGGCGTGTGTCTCGCCGTGGACTGATTGACCCTGCTAAGGAAAATGTCATTAACGATATTGACAAGTTTGTATCTGGCCAAGACAACTATACAGATAACTATACCGTTGAAATCACGACGGCAAACGACGGTAATGTGCAGCTGAAGTTTGGCGATGGTCTTAATTCGGCTATTCCGTACGGCCTTATTAACGTGACGTACTTTTCTACTATGGGCGAAGGCGGAAACCTTCTTGATGTTGCTGGAACCGTGCTTGCTACCAGTGATTCCAAAATTGTTATTACCCAAGGCGATGGCACTGAAAGCGATATTACTATTGAAGACTTGAACATCGCATTGACTACTGATATCCGCAGCGGTCTTGATATCCAGTCGATTGAATCGATTAAGGCCGATGCTCCATATATATTTAATTCTTTGGATAAGCTCGTGAATCGCATGAGTTACAAGATTTTCTTACGTCGATACGCCGATGTCAAGTATGCAACTGCATTTGGCGAGGACATTCTGAATACGAAGCTTCCGAATGGCGGCATTGATGTAAAGTTCATGAACCAGGTACGTTTTAGCGTGCTCAAGAGTCTTTATCGTAAGAAGGACAACAATTACTATCCGACTACATCGAATGAGTACTTCTTGGATGGGTTTAAGATCAATGGACTCATGTACACGTGGCAATATGATTATGGCGAATTGTCCGATCAAGGTCTTGATTCTGGCCATTGGGCAATGGCTGAGCGTGTGAAGAAGGCTATTGACGAACAGTTTAAAAATGTTGTATGTCATCCTACGGACAATGCTGAGGTCGATAATACTAAGGATGTTAAAACTGCCATTATGAAGGCTGTGATGCCGTCCGAAATTCCTATGGACTATAAGGTATATTCAGCTAAGTTGTCTCCGCTTGACTTTGTTGAAACCGGTTCTGAATTGTATAATGTGATGACCGCACTCAATCAGCGTGGCATGGTTACACTGGGCGGCGGATATCATAATTATGTATATCCGAGTGTACACGAAATGCAGTGTCACTTGGATATTACCTTGTATCGTGGAAATAACTTTACCGACGTCAAGGAACGTGTTCAGAACGTCATTTATAAGTATTTGAACGATAATACCGAGTTTGCATCTCCGGTATTCCGTTCGCGTATTGAGTCGCTGGTGCATGGTCTTACCGAAGTTGAAGGCGTTGACGTTAAGTTCGCCCCGGTTAATTCGCAGTACAACCAGCTTGACGTTGCTCAGCTACCTTGGCTTGGCAGTGTTACTGGTGAATTTATTGCACCAGGTTCCGTAACGATGGATCCGTTTGATTTCTCGATGCAGTATACGTTG
>Ga0310690_10001602_pt1 | contig 39696 bp, 39 predicted proteins | sample AusTroGonzalo_MG_2_FD_207661 | JGI IMG/M metagenome (GOLD analysis project Ga0310690, IMG submission 207661) | Bovine rumen microbial communities from tropical cattle in Woodstock, Queensland, Australia - Gonzalo_04 (v2) (version 2) | ecosystem: Host-associated > Mammals > Digestive system >... | reverse complement strand
GGGCATTTTTCCATATCAATTCTTTTTGGTAAATGACGTCTTTAAGGCTTTTGAGGAAGCAAAAACAGAGTATTTAAAAATAAAATCCATATCTGTCGAATCCGATGCTTCTCTTTCGGATGAGGGGTCTTTTTGGAACAAAGCTCATGTGGTCGTTTTGTCACCGGAAGTTGTCAGCCCTCTGTTCAATTTCAAGGCCAAAGATTTGACGGCATACACAGAAGGTGAAATCCTGAAATTTCCGTTTGATGATACCGACGACATAACGGATTTGGGCGATTTGAAGATGAGTGTGAAGCTGAACGGTGTTTCGGCAAGCTCTTTCCTTTCGCCGGTTTCGTTGTTGAATGTGGATGCGTCTTTGGATGCCGATATGAAGGAAGATCAAGCGACAAAGGACGCAGCGTTGAACTTGAAGGTTCACTTGGAAAACATTCAAATAAAGACGGATATCGAAAAGTTATCGAAATACGTTCCGAAAACGGCCGATTCAAATTGGACGGCAAACGGATTTACCTATGCCGAATTGAATGATTTGTCAAGGGCGCAAAAGGCTTTGGTTCAATTGTCGGATCAAGATATGCCCGATACGGTTCGCGGAGAGTTGGAAAGTGCGTTGCAAGCGAATCTTCAAGCTAAGCAGAGCGCGTTCACGGATAATTTAAAGCTTAAATTGTCAAACATTATATCTTCTGATGATTACAGTGTTGATTTTTCCGGAGATTTTGATGCCAAAACCGAAAGTTTTATCGGGACCTTGGCGATTACGAACTTTGATTATTTGGCGCCGGAACCAAGGGTGGTCAATCCGCAACGTTGCGATGAAGCCAAAAAGAAGCTGACGGAGATTTATATGAACAACAACGGAAAAATCAACGACAGCGAAATCGGTAAAGCTTTGACAGATGTTCAAAATGCTTGCGATGAAGGACGGGGACCGTTGGACGCTTTGCGTGAATATCTTCCGACGGCGAAAAAGTCCAAAGATGCCAAGGGTCAGGATGTTGTCACTTTTGATTTGAAGCTTCAAAATGACATCTTGTACATCAATGGGAAACCGATTAATTCAACAGAAAAGCAAAATGTCCATTGAAGAGTTAATCGAAAATTTTTCCTTTTTGGAAGAATGGGAAGATAAGTATCGATATTTGATTGAATTGGGTGAGGGGCTTTCTCCCTTGCCTGATTCTTTCAAGACGGATGCCTATAAGGTGGAAGGTTGTATGAGCCAAGTTTGGCTTGTCCCGACATTAAACGAGGGGCACTATACCTTTAAAGCCGACAGCGATGCTCTTATTGTCAAAGGGCTTATTGCCGTTATTTTGGCGGCGTATGACGGAAAGACCAAAGAAGAAATTGCGGATGTTGATATTGACAGTATTTTCCAAAAGTTGGGATTGGAAACACATCTGTCACCGACGCGCCGCAACGGCTTTTTTTCTATGGTTTCGAAGATTAAAAGTCTAGACTAGGTCTTTAAATCGTCCTGTTTGGCGCATGGCTTCACTTGTTGCGATGGCGCATGACAGAGCCAGATTTAGGGATCGTTCATCGGGCATCATCGGGATGCGAATGCGGGCATCGACAAAGTTGTGTACTTCATCGGGGACGCCGGCACTTTCGCGCCCGAACAAAAGAATGTCGTCCGGTTTGAATTGAAAATCGGTATAGGGAACAGAGGCTTTTGTGGTCAAAAGCACCAATCGGCCGGCCGGTTTCCTTTGGATAAAATCTTCCCATGCCATATAGCGTGTGTAGTCGGCTTTGTCCAAGTAATCCATACCGGCGCGCTTCAATTGCTTATCATTAAAAACAAAGCCGCAGGGTTCTATAATATCAACGGGCAAACCGAAACACACGGACATTCGCAAAATCGTTCCGGTGTTTTGGGGAATATCCGGCTGATAAAGGGCAATTCGCATTTTACAAACTTTTAAAAGAGGCAAAGCTGTTGCAAACCGGACAAGAAGCATCCCAACGATCCGTTTTGTGTTTGCAAACAGAGCAAACATAACTGCAATTCGGGTCAAGTGTTTGCATCATATTTATCCAACGTTGGGCTTGACCGCGGTCGTGTGTTCCTTCCTGTTCCAAGAAAGCCATCATGGTGGCAACCTGCATATTTACGGTGTGCGAAGCCATATAGGTTTCAAGCTCTTTGCGCGCCGCTTCCCAAAGCTTGGCTTGAAGGGCGGCATCGGCCAAAACGATGTGATTGATGGGTGCGGCTTTGTTTTGTTCTGTCAGCTTTTCCGTGCGCTTGTAAAGGCCCAAGGCGTTCTCTTTTTTGAAAAAGGCAGTATAGGCTTTGTACAGACGGAACTGCGGTTGTAATGCCCACGCCTTAAAGATAATCTTCTCTGTCTTTTTGGGTTTTTCCTCAACAGCCGCCAAAGCCGCCGCGGGTAACCAAGGGGCGGTTTTAAAAGCGTCATAGCCTTTGCCAAGCTTTATCAACAGGCAGGCTTTTTGTGTCAGGAACTCTTTTTCATCTTCAATGCCCGCTTTTTTTACCAGAGATAAGGTTTCATAAGCCTGTTTCCATTGGCCGTTCAAAACCTGCAATTTCAGGTTCTTTTCCAAAATCCATGGGATTTTCGGGTACTTTTTCAGGGCTTTTTGCGCCAAATCAAGGGCCTGAGTCAATTCGCCTTTCTTTTCATAATCGTCAATCATCCCGCGCCAGCCGGCCAATTCGGTCTGGGGACTATCCGCCAATTCTTTGTAAAGGGAAAGCGTCGGTGAGCACAGAGTTCTTAAAAGCAAGCTTGTAGAGCTGTTTTTTGCAAATGTCTTATCCAACTTTCCGGCCAACTTCTTTCCGGATGCTTCGTCACCGCAAGCCACCGCAAGCAGCATTTGATTTAAAAGGTTTTCCTTATTTGTTTCCTTTTGTCTTAACAGGCAGACACGCACCCAGTCCACAAACAGGAAGGGAAGTTTTAAAATGTAGATAAGGCAGAACAACAAAAGCAGGAAAACAAAAATAACAACCAAGTTTGTCTGCACAACATAGCCCAACCAAGAAACAGTTACAATTCCCGGATTGCCCAGCAAAAGAAGAACAGTTGCGGATACGATGAAGATAAAAACAAGAAAATGAAGAACTTTTGACATGATTTTTCCCTTTATTCAAAACATTTTTTAAATTCCAGATACAAAGAGGCATCGTTTATAAAACGACCCATCATATTTTTCGGTGCGGGCGGAAAGTTTTGAACCGATTGCAAAGCCATAGCGATATTTCCTTGTTTTATAAACTCCTCGGCCTGATAAAGTTGTAAAACGCCCGTCGGGTTTTTCTCTGTTATTTTTTGCGGCCGCACGCGAATCAGACTTCTTAAAAAAAGGATGAGGTTGTTTCTTTGGCGGGTGCTGCCGCGTTTGATGTAAAACGATTGTTCGGCCAAAGAGTAGGCGTTAAAGAAGTCTTTCCGAACTTTCTCGATTGTGGGAATGCCCCTTGATGCTTGCGGCATTAAGGCAGATATTCTTTCCAAAAGTTGGGCGTTTGGGTTGAAATCTTTCAAGGCATTGGCTTGTGCTTCGAACGGTTTTCCGGTGTAAAGAGCCTCTAACAGTTGAACAGAAAGGGTCACTTCTTTGCCCCTTTGCGAATCGATTCGTTTTAAATTTTCAACTTCATCGGCTTGTTTGGATAAAGCCTTTCTCAACATGGCAATTGTTTGTTGCAGGTGTTCGATTTGTGCCTCGGACGTATCTTCCGGACATTCACAATTTAACACTTGTGTAACGACAGCTTCTTCTGTGCGGACAGGTGAGGGACGTTTTTTCGTGGGGATATCCCTTAACGAATAGGCCGCAATACAGCCCAATACAATAACGCTGACGGAAAGCAAAAGGAATGATTTTAATCCGAAACCGGATGCTTTCTGTTCAAAATCTTCATTTTTCTTTGCTTGTTTTTGTGGCGGATTTTTCTTTGGTGCGGTCATAATTATCTCCTTTTGAGTGTATATTTTAGCATCCGTTTTTCCAAAAGGAAAGGGGCACGTGAAAAAAAATAAGAAAAAATGTGTATTTTTATTGTTTTTAAAAAATAAATCGTGTAAAAGTAAAGAAACACTATTTTAAACGGAGACTTAAAAATGAAACTATTTCACTCTTTATCAAGATTAACGAACTTCTTTTCGTCGGATATGGCTATTGATCTTGGCACGGCCAACACGTTGGTTTATGTCAAGGGACGTGGTATTGTCTTGAACGAACCGTCGGTTGTGGCTATCGGTGAAAGAAAAGGTAAAAAGCGTGTCATCGCTGTGGGTGATGAAGCCAAGCAAATGTTGGGGCGGACGCCGGGCCAGATACAGGCGATTCGTCCGTTGCAGGAAGGCGTGATTGCGGACTTTGACGTGGCCGAAGAAATGATTAAGCGCTTTATTTACAAAGCCATTGGTCGGAACATCCTGAAAAAACCGATGATTGTTATTTGCGTGCCTTCGGGGGCAACAGCCGTGGAACGCCGTGCGATTCAAGATGCGGCCGAAAGCACAAAGGCCAAAGTTCTTTTGATTGAAGAACCGATGGCGGCGGCAATCGGTGCCGGCTTGCCGGTCAGCGAACCGTCCGGCAGTATGGTTGTCGATATCGGCGGTGGTACGACGGAAGTTGCGATTATGTCTTTGGGCGGGATTGTTTATTCCAGACAGATTCGTGTCGGTGGGGACAAAATTGATGATGCCATTATCAATTACATCCGTAAAAACCACAACTTGTTGGTGGGCGAATCTTCCGCCGAACGTATTAAGAAAGCGATTGCTTCTGCTTGCATTCCGGAAGACGGCGAAGGCCAAAAGATTGAAATTAAAGGTCGTGACTTGTTGAATGGTGTGCCGAAAGAAATCATTGTGACGGAACGTCAAATTGCCGAAAGTTTGGCCGACCCTGTCGGACAGATTGTTGAAACAATTAAGGTGGCTTTGGAACACACGGCGCCGGAATTGGCGGCTGATATTGTGGACCGCGGTATTGTTTTGACGGGTGGCGGCGCTTTGTTGAAGAACTTGGATTTGGTGATTCGTCAAGCGACCGGTTTGCCGGTGACGGTTGCCGAAGATCCTTTGACCTGTGTTGCTTTGGGAACGGGAAGGGCTTTGGAAGAACCGCATAAGTTTGAAAACATTTTAAGCAGCATGTATTAAAAACGGAGAATTTCGTTGAAAAACCGGCCGAGTCGTATTCGTTTATTGCAAAGCCTTTACCACCGGTTTGCTGTTTATTTCTATCTTTTCTTGGCGGTTGTTTTGATTATATTCGGTTTTTCGAAACATCCGGCTATTCGCGAAGTTCGGTCCTATGCCGGGGATTTTTCGTCCACTGTTGTTTCCATTTTGTATAAGCCGTTTCGTTGGATTGGGGAAGGGGCTGACCAGCTTTCTGACCTGTTATCGATTCGTCAAACGAACAAAAAGCTTCGTGAAGAAAACAGGAAACTTTTGTATTGGATTAATCGTGCCGAACAACTGAAACAAGAAAATGTCCGTTTGAAGAAAGAGTTGAACTTTGTCGAACCGGAAGCGTCGCAGAACATTACGGGATATATTGTTGCGGACAACGGGGGGACTTTTTCCCGATCTGTTTTGGTTCGTGCCGGCCGCCGAAAAGGTGTTCGTCGCGGCTTTGTGGCAATGTATAATGACGGTGTTTTGGGGCATATAGAGGCGGTTGGTGAACACGCGTCACAGCTTCTTTTGCTGACAGACGTTTCGTCAAGGGTTCCGGTTGTTGTCGGTGAACAACGCTTGTTGGGGATTGTCAGCGGGAACAATACGGGTCGTTTGAAGTTAATCAATTTGCCGGAAGGTGCCCAAGTCAAAGAGGGTGATTACATCAGCACGTCCGGTCATTCCGGTGTTTATCCGGCGGGATTGGCTATCGGTTCTGTTTGTGAAATAGAGGGGAAAGATATTTGGGTTCGTCCCTTTGTGCGTCGGGAAGATACATCCTTTGTTCAGCTGTTTGATTTTAAGTTGGACGGTTTGTTGGATGTTTCTTCTTGCGGGGAGAATGACGAATGATTTTCCGCGAAACCTTTTCTCAAAAGCTTTCTTTTTTTTTAATACGTCAGATTCCTTGGTTTATGGGTTTTTTGTTGCTTTTTGTCGGTCTTTTTCCGCTTAGGCTGTCTTTTTTTACGCAACATTACATTCCTTTTGTTTATATTTCCTTGTTTTATTGGATTGTTTTTCGGCCGGACTTGCTTTCGCCGTTGCGCGTTTTTTTGTTGGGATTTTTGGCTGATTTACTTTATCAGACGCCTTTGGGGTATCAATCATTTTGTTTTCTTTTGTTTTATGTTTTGGTTTTGATAAAGCAACGGTTTTTACAGGCGCGTTCTTTTTCCTTTTTGTGGGGGGCATTTTGCGTCTTTTCCCTTGGATTTACTTTGTTTCAATGGTTTTTTTCGATGCTTTTATACTGGCAATATCTTTCGGTGGTTATCTTTGCGGTACAGATGATTCTTTTGTGGATTAGTTATCCGTTTGTTGCCGGTATTTGCGGCTTTTTTTACATGAAATGGTTGGAAGACGAAGAATGAGTTGGCAGGCAGACGGCATCAGAAAGACAAAGAAAAGAAGCATCATTTTTGAAATTTTGATGCTGGTGGGGTGCTTTGTCCTGCTTTCCCGTATGTTCTATTTGCAGATTATAGAAAGTGACAACTATCGCGCGGCGGCGGATAAAAACCGCATCAGTTTTAAGTTATTGGCCCCGCCTCGTGGAAACATTCTTGACCGCAACGGGGAGTTGATTGCCACGAATCGGAAAAGCTTTCGCGCCGTTATTGTCAAAGAGGAAACGAAAGATATCTCCAAGACTTTGGATAACTTTTCGAAATTGGTTCCTTTGAACGAGGCGGAAAAAAAGCGTATTTTAAATGACGTGCGTAATAAGAAAGCCTTCGTTCCTGTCCGCGTAAAGGATGATTTGACCTTTGACGAAATGGCTTTGATACAGTTGAACATTCCCCACTTAGCGGGTGTTTCGATTGAAGAAAACCTGATGCGCGTTTATCCGCAAAAAGAATTGTTGGCCCACCCGCTGGGGTATATTTCTTCTGTGACCGAGAAAGATTTAAAAAGCGGCGATTATCTGATGAAAATACCGGATGTGCGCGTGGGGCGAACAGGGGTTGAGGCCTACTATGAAAAGAAATTGGCAGGGACCGAGGGAACGGAAAAGCTTGAAATTAACGCCGCCGGTCGTGAAATCAGGATATTAGATATGAAGGAAGCGACACCTGGTGACGATTTGGTTTTGACTTTGGATGCGCGTTTCCAGAAAATCGGTTATGATGCGATGAACGGAGAGGCCGGATCCGCCATTCTGATGGATATTTATACCGGTGATATTTTGATGATGGTGTCAACGCCGTCCTTTGACCCGAATATCTTTAATTATCCCGTGGAAAAGGCTGTGTGGGATGATTTGCGACAAAATGTAAGGCATCCCCTTTTAAACAAATCCATTACGGGGCTTTATTCCCCCGGTTCTATTTTTAAGATTATTGTTGCGATTGCCGGATTGGAAGCGGGCGTTATTAAGGAAGACACAAAGATAAACTGTTCCGGAAAGTTGTTTGTCGGGGATCATCCTTTCCACTGTTGGCAAAAACACGGGCATGGGCCTTTGAATTTAAAGGAAGCCTTGCAGCATTCATGTGACATTTATTTTTATGAAGTTGCTCGGCAAACGGGGGCCGATAAGATTATTGAAGTGGCTGATCGCTTTGGTCTGGGTGAGAAAACAGGGGTTGATTTAGATGGTGAAAAGGAAGGTTTGCTTCCGTCACGTTTTTGGAAGTCGGTGAAGTATGGTGACGCTTGGCGTTTGGGTGATACGATGAATTTAGGTATCGGGCAGGGGTTTTTATTGACTTCTCCGTTGCAAATGGTTCAGATGATGGCCAGAGTGGCCAACGGCGGTTTGGCTGTTAAGCCCCATTTGATAAAGTACGATACCGTTCCCGAATGGGAGAAAATATCTATCAACCCGAAGCATCTGGCGCTTGTTAAAAAAGGGTTGAATGCTGTTGTCAATGCCAAGGGCGGGACAGCGGCACACGCGGCAATATCTGTGGATGGGCAGTTGATGGGCGGGAAAACAGCCAGTACGCAGATTCGGCGTATTTCTTTGGCCGAACGGGAAGAAGGGTTGAAAAAACAATATGAACTTGACTGGAAAGATCGTGATCATGCGTTCTTTGTGGCCTACGCTCCCGAAAAAAAGCCCAAATATGCTTTGGTTGTGGCGGTCGAACATGGTGGCGGGGGCGGTTCAACGGCGGCGCCGATTGCCGGAACGATAATGAAAAACATCCTTTTATTGGAAAAGGAAGATAAAAAGAAAGAAACGGTGAAAAAATGAAGCTGTTTTTGGAACGAAATTGTTATTTTAAGGACTTCGAGTTATCTTTCAAAGATAAGTTGCTCAATATGAGCTGGTCATTTTTTGTTTTGATTTCCTTGGTGGCGTGTGTCGGTTTTATGTTGCTTTATTCTGTGGCAAACGGGCATTGGGAGCCTTGGGCAACGCGGCAAGCTTATCGCTTTGGTTTGGCGTGCCTTGTCTTTTTCGCGGTGGCTTTGTCGGATTTAAGGTTTTGGATGAAGTACGCATACGTTTTCTATTTTATTACGTTGCTTATGTTGGTGGCGGTTGATTTGTTCGGTACGGTCGGCATGGGGGCGCAACGTTGGTTGGATTTGGTTGTTTTTAAGGTTCAACCGTCCGAGGTGATGAAAATTACGTTGATTTTGGCTTTGGCCAAGTATTTCCACAGCAGCGCGTTGGAAGATGTGGAAAGGCTTTCGCATCTTGTTTTCCCTTGTGTTTTAATGGGTATTCCGGTGGCGTTGATTTTGATACAACCCGATTTGGGAACGGCGATGATGTTGGTTTTTGTGACAATAAGTATATTCTTTTTGATTGGTGTTCAATGGTGGAAGTTTGCTGTCGGCGGTGTTTTGGCTGTTTCTTCGATACCGATTGTGTGGCATTTTTTGCATGACTATCAAAAAGAGCGTGTCCTGACCTTTATGAACCCGGAAAGGGATCCTTTGGGCGCGGGCTACCATATCTTGCAATCAAAGATTACGCTTGGATCGGGCGGTTTTTTCGGAAAGGGGTTTTTGCAAGGGACGCAAAGTCATTTGAACTTTATCCCCGAAAAGCACACAGATTTCATCTTTACCGTTCTTTCGGAAGAGTTTGGTTTTGTGGGTGCGTTTGTTTTGTTTGCTCTTTACATGGTGATTATTTTCTATGGGTTTAGGATGTCGCTGAAAAGTTGTAACTTTTTCGGCAAAATACTTGGGCTTGGTTTAACCGTCAATTTTGCCTTATATGTCTTTATAAATATGGCGATGGTTATGGGATTGATGCCGGTTGTGGGCGTTCCGCTTCCTTTGGTTTCGTACGGTGGGTCGGCGATGATTTTTTTGATGTTCGGTTTTGGTTTAATCGAATGCGTCCACATCAATGAAGAAATGGTTATCGGGCGTTTGGGGTCTTCGGACAGCAGCCACTTTTTAGAGTAAAGTTTCCCGCAGAACAGGTAATTTCGTCAAATGCCGGCTTAGAAAGAAACCGGTTAAAATCAGGCCGTCTTGAATATCTTTCGGCGTGGCGGGAACGTTTTTCCATAGGAAGGGCGGCAAGATTAAAAGTTTTTGTCGGAAAGGTTCCCCTTTTTCGAGACTGACCGCTTTGCCTGTTTTGGGTGACACATAGGCCAAATGTTCTGGATTTCCACCGCCTGCGCACTTTGAAAGGTCCAATCCGAATCCCAAAACACGAAGCAATTTCAATTCCATTTTGACGTAGGATGCAAGAAAGTTTTCGTCCGAAAGGTTTCGAATAAATGAAAGAACGTCAGCGTAAAAATCTGTATAGCTTTCGCGTTCGGGTAAGGTGGCGTTTAACAGAAAATAAAGGCTGGACAGGCACGCCAGACGCTTTTTATCATCCAAATAGGGAAAGGAGAGGCTTTCTTTTGTTTCAACTTTGAAAGTGCCAAGATGTTCTTCCAATCGTGCTTGCCAATGAAAATATCCCAAAGTGCCGATGAGGGGGGGATTTTTTGTCCGCAGCAGTCCCGTGTATCGCCCGTGATTTTCGGTAAAAACACTTAAAATAAAGCCGTTTTCGCCGTGTCTTGACAATCCGAGAATCAGGCCGTTGTCGGTAAAGTTAAACATTAAAGTCCAAGCCCCATTCTTGGTAGCGGTCGGGATCGTTCACCCAATTTTCTTTGACCTTTACGAATAAAAAAAGGTGGACGGGGTGTTCGAAGATTCTTGTCAGCTCGTACCGCGCGGCTTCGCCGATTTTTTTCAACATTTGTCCCTTTTTGCCGATGACAATCGCTTTTTGGCCCTGTCGTTCGACGTAAATGGTTTGCTCAATGCGAATGTCACCGTTGTCTTTTGTTTCAAAAGCGTTTGTTTCCACAGCGACGGAATAGGGCAATTCTTGTTGCAAGTTTAAGAAAAGTTTTTCTCTGGTTATTTCGGCGGCAAACAAGCGGTTGGGCAGGTCGGATAGATCATCCGGATCAAACATAAACGCCCCTTCGGGAAGGTTTTGGGAAAGGTAGGAAAGCAACTCTTTTGTCCCGTCGCCTTTGGCTGCTGATATAAAAAAAGTATCTGTAAAAACAGGAAAACTCTTTAATTTTTCGACAAGGGGTAGCAATTTCTTTTTATCAATCAAATCAATTTTATTGATGACCAGAACAGCTTTCTGCTTTTCTTTTATCAGCGTGTCTATAATGCTTTGGCTGTCCGCATCAAGACCTCTTTTGGCATCTATTAAAAGAAGGCGGATGTCTGCATCCTTGGCCTCTGTCCACGCCGTCATAACCATGGCTCTGTCCAAACGGCGTTTGGGTTTAAAGATACCGGGTACGTCAACCAATATGATTTGGGTGTTTTCTTCCATAACAATGCCGCGGACACGGGAACGGGTTGTTTGAACTTTTGGGGAAACGATGGAAATCTTGGCTCCGACCAAAGAATTGACCAAGGTCGATTTGCCAACGTTCGAAGCTCCCAGTACCGCCACAAATCCGCACTTTGTTTCGGTCATTTCTTGAATTCCTTTAAAAAGCCCGCAGCGGCTTCTTGTTCCGCGTGACGCTTTGAACATCCGTGCCCAAGGCTTTCGCCCAATCCCTCGACGGATACCTTAACCACAAAGGACGGTGCGTGGTCCGGACCTTCCCGACTGACCAAAGTGTAGGTCGGCAGGGTCTTTTTCTTTTTTTGTATCCATTCTTGTAATTGTGTTTTGGAATCAATGGGCGGTTTGATGTTTTGGGCAAGCAAAGGCATAAACAAAGGTTCGGCAAATGTGTAAGCGGCCTCGAACCCGCCATCCAAAAAGACAGCGCCTAAAACGGCTTCCATCACATCGGCCAGAATGGAATCGTTCAGACGCAATTCGTCCTCTTTTGTAATCAGTTGTTCGGGCAGACCGATTTGCCGCGCCACCGAAGCCAAGGTTTCTTCCCGAACCAAAGAAGTAAAGCGTTTGGCAATGTCGCCTTCTTTTTCTTTCGGGTAATGTTTTAACAGCATATCCGAAACAATTAATCCCAAAACTCTATCGCCCAAAAATTCCAGACGTTCATATTGGGCGGATTTGTTTCCGCGCGCCAAAGTTAAGGCTTTGGAAAAAAGGTGAGGTTGGTTAAAAGAATAAGAAACAGTCATTATTTTATCCTTGTGAAAAGACGTTCAGTCCGTATGGATTTTCCCCAGTTCCAAAAGGCAATAAAGGGAGAATAACCGTTGTTGGAATAGAAAATAAATTGGGCTTTCCCGACCAAGTTTTCTTTGGGGACAAAGCCGACCCGTTCAAACCTTGAATCCATCGAATTGTCGCGATTGTCACCCATCATAAAGAAATGATCTTCGGGGACGGTAAAGACCTCTGTGTTGTCTTGTACTTCCTCGTCCGAGAATTCCAAAATATCATGTCGGACGCCGTTGGGAAGGACTTCTTCATAAAGGGAGTGTTCGGCGGGGGTTCTGTTTCTTAGGGTTGTGTATTTGCCTTTGAAAGTTCTCTCAATCTGCTGGCCGTTAATGTAAAGCCGGCCTTCTTTGACCTGTATCTTGTCCCCCGGCAGTCCGATAACTCGTTTGATGTAATCTGTGGAGTTATCATAGGGGACCTTGAAAACAACGACATCTCCCCGTTCAGGCTGCGAATAAAAAAGCCGGTTTGGCAAAAGCGGCAAGCCGAAGGGAAGAGAGTACCTTGAATACCCGTAAGAGGGCTTTGTTACAAAAAGATAATCCCCGACCAGCAGGGAAGGTATCATCGAACCGGACGGAATGTTGAAGGGCTCAACGGCAAAAGAACGGATGGAAAGAGCAATCAGCGCCGCCCATAATAAGGCCTTTGCATTTTCCTTTAACCAAGACGTAAAATTATTTGTTTTTTCGTTTTTTATCATTGTTAAAACGCTTTCTTTTTGTTATAAATTGAAAATATCATAACGATTTTAAAGAAAAATAGCAATAGGAAGAATGAAATGTTGACATTTAAAATCAAGGCCGTGGACGGAAAAGCAAGACGTGGGGAATTAAGAACAGCCCACGGATGTGTTCAAACGCCGGCTTTTATGCCTGTCGGTACTTGTGCAACGGTCAAGGCGATGTTGCCGGAATCGGTGGCGTCAACAGGGGCCGAGATTATTTTGGGAAATACCTATCATTTGATGTTGCGACCGACGGCGGAACGAATCGCCCGATTTGGCGGCCTACACAAGTTTATGAACTGGGACAAACCGATTTTGACGGATTCGGGCGGTTTTCAGGTTATGAGCCTGTCCAAGCTTAGGAAAATAACGGAAGAAGGATGCGCTTTCCAATCGCATATAGACGGTTCTAAACATCTTTTGACGCCGGAAAGTTCCATACACATTCAACACCTTTTGGATTCGAATATCACAATGGCTTTTGACGAATGTATGCCGTATCCGTCAGAAAAAAAGGACGTTAAGAAATCTATGGAACGTTCAATGCGCTGGGCCAAACGTTCAAGGGATGCCTTTATCGATCGTGACGGTTATGGTATTTTTGGCATCCAGCAAGGCGGTGTTTTCAAAGACCTGCGCGAACAATCGGCCAAGGCCTTGACCGAAATCGGTTTTGACGGTTATGCCATTGGCGGATTGGCGGTTGGGGAAGGGCAAAAGATGATGTTTGAAGTGTTGGATTATGCGCCTGTCCTTTTACCCGACGACAAGCCCCGTTATTTAATGGGGGTGGGCCGTCCGTCGGATATCATCGGGTCGGTTTTGCGCGGGGTGGATATGTTTGATTGCGTAATGCCGACACGATCGGGGCGGAACGCTTTGGCCTTTACGCGTGAAGGAACGGTTAACCTGCGCAATGCCGTTCATCAGGAAGACCTGTCACCTTTAGATGCTCAATGTTCTTGTCCGGCCTGTCGGAACTATACGCGGGCTTATTTGCATCACTTGTTCAGGACAGGTGAAATTTTGGGCGCAATGCTTTTGTCGTGGCATAACATTCAATTTTATCAGGATTTGATGAAGCAAATCCGCTTGCATATCGAGCAGGGAACATTTTCTGATTTTGCTCAAGCTTTTTTTGAAAAGAACGCAACATTGAAAAGGCCTTTGTGATGACGGTATCGGAAAGAAAACATTTCGGTTTGAATCCTTTAAGCCTTGAAGTTCAGCCTTTGGCGCGAAAGATATTGGGCAAAAGAGGGTTTGATTCGATTGTTTTAATCCAAAAATGGAAAGACATTGTGGGAGAGGAGCTTTCTTTGGGCGTTTTCCCCGACAAAGTTTCTTATCCAAAGGGCAAAAGGACCGACGGGACGTTACATGTCAAAGTCGCCGGGGGCGCCTTCGCAACGCTTTTGGAACATCGGCAAAAGATTCTTCTTGACCGTGTTAATACGTTTTTGGGTTATCCGGCCATATCTTCTTTGCGCATCTCGCAGACGACAGCCCTTGTTTCTTTGCCGCCCGAAGCACCGGAGAAACCGCAACAATTGTCGAAAGAGCAGGGGCAGCAGCTTTCCGAAAAATTAAAGGTTATTGAGGACGAAGAATTAAAAGAACACTTGTACGAAGTCGGTAAAATGATTTTGTTAAAAGAGCTTGCAAAGCCCGATGGAAATGATTAAAGTTAGAAAAAAGGAAGGAATGAAGATGAAAATATCAAAATGGATTTTTTGTGTTGTTGCGGTGGCTTTGAGCCTTGCCTATCAAGTTAATCAAGGTGCGGTTAATGCGGGGGAGATGACGCCCATTTCGAAAAGGCAGGAAGCGCGCTCCTTGGGCGATCCGACGGCCCCTGTGCAGATGCTTGTCTTTTCATCTATGACGTGCAGTCATTGTTCCGTTTTTCACACGGATGTTTTATCCAAAGTAGAGGATGAATACATCAACAAAGGAAAAGTTTATATGACTTATATCGATTTTCCGTTTGATCAGCGCGCGCTGGCGGGGGCGATGTTGGCACGGTGCATTCCGGAAAAGGATTACTTTTCGTTCTTGAATACCTTGTTTAAGAATCAATCGAACTGGGCGTTTAACGAAAAGGCCGGTGAAATTATTATGCAATATGCTTCCACAGAGGGGCTTTCCAAAGCGGATGTGAACGTGTGTTTGTCCGACGCTCAATTGAAAAATAAGATTATTGCCGACCGTGATTTTTATCAGAAGAAATATGATGTGACCGGTACACCGACCGTTGCACTGATAAAGGGTGACAAGACCGAGGTTGTTTCCGGTGCTTCTTATCGAAAATTGAAATCAACAATTGAAGATTTGCTAAAATAGGGGACTTATGGAACGGGGGACTTCCATTCTTCAAGAAAAAATAGAAAAGGTGCGTTCAAGCCTGAAAGAAACGCGCGCCGAAAGAAGTACAGAACGTGTAGGGATTGTCTTGATTGTTCTTTCCGATTTGTTGGGCGGTTTGTTGGTCGGGTGTGCTTTGGCCTATATTCTGTGCCACTTTTTCGGGGCTCACGTGGTTTTTGGCGGACTGCTTATTTTGCTGGGCGGGATTGCCGGATTCTTTAACATCTATAAATCAATGCAAAAGATAGAGGCAAAGAGGCATAAAGATGAAAATGCATAATCCTCTTTCCCAATTCGAAGTTCAAACGTACGTTCCGATGCATATCGGTCCGTTGGATGTTTCCTTGACGAATTCAAGCATTATGATGATTTTGTCCGTCTTTCTTATTGTGGCAATAATGGCGGCTATGACTTTTAGAATGTCAATTGTTCCAAATCGGCGACAATGCTTTGTTGAAACATTTTATCTTTTCATCAAAAATATGGTGGAAGATACGGTGGGCCATTCGGCTATGTCGATTGTACCGTTGATTGCGACGATTTTTTTGTTTATTTTGTTTGGTAATTTGTTGGGGCTTTTCCCGTATTCGTTCACGTTCACAAGCCATTTGTCCATTGTGGGGGCGATTGCCGTTATCGGGTTGTTTGTTTCGATGATTTTGGGTGTCTGGCATCGTGGATTTTCGTGGTTTCACGTCTTTTTTCCAAAGGGTGTTCCATGGCTTTTGGCCCCGATTATCGTCCCGATAGAGCTTATTTCCTTTTTGTCAAAGCCGTTCAGCCTGACCGTTCGATTGGTTATGAATATGATGGTCGGGCATATTATGTTGGAGGTTGTGGCCGGCTTTGTCTTTGCCTTGGGGCTTTTGGGCTTTATCCCCTTGTTGTTCACGGGTGTTCTTATTTTGTTTGAGGTCTTTATTGCGTTCTTGCAGGCCTATATTTTCAGTATTTTGAGTTGTATATATTTAAGAGAGGCTTTTGAAGCCGAAAACGATTAAAAAGAAAGGAAGAAAAAATGGAAGCAGATTCTATGAAGTTTATTGCAGATGCCGCGAAATATCTTTCGATTGGTGTTTGCAGCTTGGTGATGATTTCGGTGGCCAAGTGGGTGGCGGAGATTTGGATTACGATTATCTCGTCCATCAGCCGCAATCCCAGTGTCAAAAATGATGTGACATTGTTCGCCTATATCGGGGCCGGTATGACAGAGGCGATTGCCTTGTATGCTTTGGTGTTGGCGTTTATGATGCTTTTTTCGTAAAGGAAAGAAAGCCCGATGCCGCAATTTAATCTGTTGTATTTCCCGTCCCAAATCTTTTGGTTGGTTGTAAGCTTTGCCGCGCTGTACATAGCGATGGCGTATTTCTTGCTGCCGCGCGTAAAAGGTGTTTTGCAAAAAAGGGATGAAGAATTGCAAAAGATTTTGACACAGGCCGATCAGTTGAATGCAAAGGCCAGAGAGATTGAAGAAAGCTATCAAACGTATATGAACGAGGCGGAACAATATGCCGCTTCTATTATGAATACGGCCCGACAGAGCATCGAACAGAAGGGGCGGGAACAAGAGGACGCGTACGCGAAGCAGACTCAGGACAGCATAGCCAAATTACAAAAAGATATGGAACAAAAAAGACAGTCTGTTCTGGAAAGGGTGGATGATGTTTGCGGTGCCTTTATTCGGGCGTTGTTCCGTGTCGTTTATAAAAAGAAAGTGGCGCTTTCTTCGTTGGAAAAGGCGATTCGCCAAGGGGAAAAGGAGTTGAAGGATGTCTGATTTGGCTTTTTTCTTGGATAGCCCCGAACTTTGGAAATCCGTTGCTTTCTTATCGGCGGCGGCGTTGACGATTTGTCCGCTTTATTCTTTGTCTATGAAGGCCGCGCAACGGAGAATTGATAAAATTGTTGCTCAGATAAACGAATCGGAAAAGTTGCAAAAAGAGGCGGAAAACCTTTTGAAAGAAGCTCAGGGCCAAAACTTTAATCGTGCCAAAGAACGGCGCAAAACGATTTGCAAGACGTTGGATGAAGTTCACTTATTGGAAAGCAATTTCAGTGCGGCGAGTGAAAAAGAGCAGGAAATGCATAAAAAAGCTCTTTCTAAAAGGATAAGCCTTGTCAAAGAGGCAAATTTGAAAAAAATAAAGGAAGATGTTGTTAAAAAAACTGTTCAAATTACGGATTTTGTGTTAGAAAAGGAGAAAGCTTTTAATCAAAAGGATGTTTTCTTTGATAAGGCCTTGGATGAACTTGATAAGGTTTTGTCGGATAAGGATGAATGTTGTAATTTGATTTATTAGAAGAAGGAAAATAAAAATGAATGTAAAAATCGGTGATCTTTTCGAAAAGAATGACAAAGTTGTTTCTGTTTTTAAAGTGGAAAAGGTTTTGGACTTGCCGTCCTTTCCCCCGCACGTTCGTTTGGTTGAACAGGGCGGGAACAACAGAACGGTGACGGTTGCTCTTTCCGTTTTGAGCGATGAAAAGTTCTGGAAGCCGCACGTGGCGGATAAATAAATTCTTTATTTGTATTCGTAACCGTCTAAAATGACTTTATAGACATAGATAATCTCGGCCGCATCGGGGCCTTCGTCGTTGCGTGTCAGACTGGATGTGCGCTCAAAGGGTGTTTGTGTCCCCGATTTATCCGTTTCTTTTCCTTCGTAACTGACAAGATATCCTTCCAAATAAACGGTATTGTACGGTTGCACCGCTTCCAACACTTTATAGACGGTGTTGTTTGCGGGGATGATATGATTTTCCGAAAAATAACGTTTGGGATGTTGCGGACTTAACTGTTTTGCCTGTCTGAAAGCATCTTCGTTTTCCGGAATATCTTTTTGCGGTGCGGCTTTTCCTTTGACAATCTTAAATTCGTATCTTTCCAAGAAATCCTTTTTGGCAAAGGGACCCCATGCCAACAAAAGATCAAAGGGCGCAATTTGCGACGTGTAGTCTTTTGCTTCGCCATCTTTGGGCTTTGTTTCTTCTACCTCTTTGGTGTGGTCAATCTTATCGGCGACCATCGCATAAATCTTATAAGGGGCGAGGGCGTTTAAGGTAAGCTCCATATCGTCCCGACTCATGTTATAAGCACGAGGTTTCATCAGGCTTTCCTGGGACGGTTCTTCCATATAGTCCGTATATGATGAATCTTGAACCGCTTTACCGTAAAAGGTTTGATAATAGATCTTTTTCAACCCGTCCGATAAGAAGAAATAAAAGAGTGCAGACAACAAAATCACCAACCACAGAATCCGTCGTCTGTATTTGGGGATTTTCCAAACCGATAAAAAGTCATCTTCCATCATCATGGGTCCAATATAATAAATAACTTTAAAGAGTGCAACAAAAAAATGTCCCGCCTTTTCGGGTAGGACACTTTTTATTCTTTAAAAAAAACAACTTGCTTTCTTATTCAGCGCTTTCTTCTTTTGCTTCTTCTGTTTTTTTCTTGCGCGTTGTTTTCTTTTTAGCGGGTTTTTCTTCGCTTTCTTCTTTTTCGGTTGACTTTGTTTTCTTTGCTTTTTTCAAAGCAGCACCCAAAATGTCACCCAAAGAAGCACCCGAGTCGGCAGAGCCAAATTCTTCCATAGCTTTCTTTTCTTCATCAAGCTCACGGGCTTTGATGGATAAAGTCACTTTATGGTTTTTGGCGTCAACTGTCATCACTTTGGCGTCAACTTTTTCGCCGACGGCAAAGCGTTCTGGTTTTTGTTCCGAACGATCCTTGGCCAAGTCGGATTTCTTGATGAAGCCCTTTATTCCGTTGACTTCAACGTCGATACCCGATTCGCCGATACCGGAAACGATTGCGGTCACAACTGTTCCCTTTTTCACTTCTTCGGTTGCACCTTCGAACGGATTGGCCGTCAATTGTTTAACACCCAAGCTGACGCGTTCTTTTTCGACATCAATGTCAAGAACTTTGGCTTTGATGATTTGACCTTTTTTGTATTCTTTGATGGCTTCTTCACCGGCCTTTTCCCAAGACAGGTCAGACATGTGAATCATGCCGTCAATTTCTTCGTTTAAGGCCAAGAACAAACCAAATTCCGTGATGTTGCGGATTTCGCCTTCAATGACATCACCGATTTTGTGTGTATCGGCAAAAATCTTCCACGGATTGGCCTGACATTGTTTCATGCCTAAGGAAATACGGCGTTTGCTTTGATCCACATCCAAAACGATGCAATCAACTTCTTGGCTGGTTGAAACCAATTTGGCCGGATGAATGTTTTTCTTTGTCCAGCTCATTTCGGAAACGTGGACAAGTCCTTCGATTCCTTGATCCAATTCAACGAAAGCACCATAATCTGTGATGTTGGTGATACGACCTTTGACACGTGTGCCGAGGGCATATTTTTCATCAACACCTTCCCAAGGATCTTTTTCCAATTGTTTCATACCCAAAGAAATTCTTTGTGTATCTTGGTTGAACTTGATGATTTGTGCTTTGATGTTTTGTCCGACGGAAAGAGCCTCTGACGGGTGGTTGATTCGTTTCCACGAAATATCCGTCACGTGCAATAAACCGTCAACGCCGCCTAAATCAATAAAGGCACCGTAATCTGTAATGTTTTTGACAACACCGTCCACGATTTGACCTTCGGAAAGGTTCTTAATGATTTCCGAACGTTGTTCAGAACGTGATTCTTCCAAAACAGCACGACGGGAAACGACGATGTTTCCGCGTAATTTATCCATTTTTAAGATTTGGAAGGGTTGAGCAACACCAATCAACGGTGTGACATCACGAATCGGACGAACGTCGATTTGGCTGCCGGGCAAGAAAGCAACGGCGCCGTTTAAATCAACGGTAAAGCCACCTTTGACGCGTCCAAAGATTGTTCCGATGACTTGTTCACCTTTTTCAAGCATTTTTTCAAGCTCTGCCCAAGATTCTTCACGACGCGCTTTTTCGCGTGAAAGAACGGCAAGTCCTTCTCTGTCTTCATATCTGTCGATAAAAACGTCCACTTTGTCGCCGACGTTCAATTCTGCTTTCGGACCGAATTCGCGCAAGGAAATGCGGCCTTCGGACTTCAAACCGACATCAACGGTAACAGCATCATCATCGATTGCAATAATTGTTCCTTTTACGACTTTGCCTTGGATACCTTTGCCCATATATTCGTCGAGAAGGGCGGCAAAATCTTCTTTTGTTTCATTACTCATTATTCTTTTTTTTCCTTTACTTATCAATAATTGCCGGAAGGTTGGCTCCTTCGGTCTTTGTTAAACTTCTTTACTTTTTATATAATTTAAAGCGGTGGTAAAGACTTCATCCGCTGTCAAGGAAGAAGTATCAAGAACAAAAGCGTCATCTGCCGGCTTCAAAGGGGCAACAGCCCGTTTCGAATCGCGTTCGTCGCGTTCTTTGACTTCTTTCAAGATTTGTTCATATATAACACAAATTCCTTTTTCTTGCAACTCTTTTTCGCGTCTTTTGGCCCTTATTTCGGGGGAAGCCATTAAAAACAGCTTGATTTCGGCTTCCGGACAGACGACGGTTCCGATGTCGCGACCGTCCAAGATGGCGCCTTTTGCAGGGGTTCCGTCCGGATTTTGCGGCGAAAAAGCGAATCGGCGTTGAAAATCAAAAAGGGCTTTTCTGACTTCCGGAATAACGGAAACTTTTGACGCGGCCTGACCGCAAACTTCCGTGCGAATGGAAGGATCCCTTTGCAAACAAAGCATTTCTCCCGCCTTCAAAGAGGAAGCCACTTTTTGCGCCATCGCCGCATCGTCGGGCGAAAAGCCGGCGTCCAGCATTCTTTTGGCGACAGCCCGATACAATGCCCCCGTGTCCAAGTACGCGAATCCAAAGTAATCCTTTAATTTTTGGGCTAATGTTCCTTTTCCGGAAGCCGAAGTTCCATCAATGGCAATAATCATTATTTTACCTTCCTTTCTTAAAAAAATGATAAAAAGTATCATATTTTGTTATTTTCCTGTTGACAAGAAGAAAATATCGTTGCATACGCATATCATTAAAGTAAAAATTTTCAAGGAGATTAAATTATGACAAAACCAGAATGGGGAACAAAAAGAAAATGTTTATCGTGCGGGGCTTTTTTCTACGATATGAAGAAAAAGGAATTTACATGCCCCAAATGCGGTGCCTCGTATAAAGCAGATGATTTTGATGCCGTTATGGCCAAAACGTTGTTGAAGGCGTCTAAAAGTCGGCCGATTGACACCGAGGTGGAAGAAGATGAGCTTATCAACAAAGTGATGAACGAAACGTTCCGCGGAACGGAAGATACGCCCGTTGATATTTTGGAAGATGCTTCGGACTTGGGCGATGACGAAAGCGATATGGACGAAGTTATGGATGGTGTTGGTTTAGGGGATGACGAAGAATAAATGTTCTTTTGTTGAAGGACCTTTAATCGGGCGGTGTTTGATTGCTGTTCCGTCCGGAACCGATGAACAATTCGAAAAATCCGTTGTTTATATTTGTTCTGCCGATGATAAGGAAGGTGTGATGGGGATTGTCTTTAACAAGCCCCTTTACGGGATAGGATTTAAAGATGTTTTTGAACAGATAAATGTCCCCGAAGGAAAGACAGAAAAATATCCGCCTGTCTTTTGGGGTGGTCCGGTCGAAGAGTCCAGAGGTTTTTTGTTGCATTCATCCGATTATGAAACGTCCCAGACATTAAAGATTACGGATGATATTTTCCTGACATCCACGGTGGATGCGTTGATGGATATTGCTAAGGGCAAAGGGCCAAAGGAAAAGCTTTTCGCGTTGGGATATGCCAACTGGAACCCCGGTCGGCTGGAAATAGAGATGATGGCAAATTCATGGTTGATGGTTCCGGCGACGCCTGAGCTGGTCTTTCAAACAAAGCCGGCTGATAAATGGGAAAAGGCCATTCGTATGATAGGGATTGACCCTTTGATGCTTTCTTTGGAACAGGGGAGTGTCTGAATGTTGCTGACAGAGGCTTTCCGAAAAAGGGATGTCGACCGTTTTGAAATGATGGCTCTGGCCGAGGAAATCTTTAAGCTTCAACAAGTCGGGAAGTGGGTTTTGTCAATAGACGATATCAAATTTCAAAAAAAGAAGGGATTTTCGTTTTCCAAAACCGTGCCTTTGCCAGCTTCAAAGGAAAAGCGAATCGCTTTTGTAAAGCAGATACGGCGGACGTTAGGGAAGCGGTTGGCCTCTATTTTCTTAAATCATCTTTTCTCTTTGGATAAAAGTATGGCTTTGTCGGACTTTCTGGAAACAAGCAAAAGCCCGTTCCTTGTTGCGTGTGGCGGACTGTCCGGCAGCGGAAAGTCAAGGGTTGCGCGGGAAACGGCCCCCTTTATTGCGCCCAAGTGGGGGTGTTTTATCGTGCGGGACGATGTTGTTCGCAAGCAAATGGCTTCCGTTTGTTTGACAGACAGTTTGGGGGAAGAATTTTATACGCCGGAAAACGAAAAAGAAGTTTATGCCCTGATGCGCCAAAAGGCCAAGGTTTTGCTCCGGAAAGGTTTTCCCGTCATTTTGGATGCGCTTTTTTACAGCCCGAAAGAACGGAAGATGGCAGAAAAACTGGCAAAAGATATGGATGTTCCCTTCGTGGGGCTTTGGTTGGAAGCGCCTCTGGGTGTGCGGGCCGAACGCGTGCAAAAAAGGCAGAATAATCCGTCGGACGTTAAATCAAAAGAGGCCTTGGAAGAACAATTAAGTAAGGATTTGGGAACAATTACTTGGTTTAAGATTTTCACACATAAGGATAAGGACAAAACCGTCCAAAATGCCCGCAAAGTTCTAAAAAAACATCTAAAAAGGCATTGACTTATCTTTGGGTTATCCCGTACAATAAGGGGACTTTAATAAAAGGGGTTGCCGATGAGAAGGATAAAAAAGTACATATTGGGTGAATCTGTTTCAATTAAGAAACTTCGCCAGATTGCCAAAGTAGAAGGGTTTGAGCTTTTCCCGAATGAAAAAACACCCTTTTTAAAAGATGTCAAAAAGACACAAAAATATCCGCACCCGTTGACGCTTGTTTCGGATAACTTTACGAATGAAAGTTTGGTAAAGCTGTTGTCCTTGCCGATTGACCGAATCGTTGATGCCCAAGCTTTGGACGATTCTATTCATGATTTTTTGGAACATTCCGAAAAAACGGCGTTAAAGGGACGTCTTTCTTTTCTGTTAACCTGTCCGGTTATTTATAATTGCGATGTTTCAAAGATTTTTATTGATGCTTTGGCTGAACGCATCAAATTGACGGAAGCGCAATCGTCCGGTATTCATATGGCCTTGCACGAAGCCATTGTGAACGGTTTGGTGCATGGGAATTTGGATATCAGTAGCGAATATCGCCAATCGGCGCGTTCTTTTGTTGAATACGGGCGCATTTTGTCGGAACGTCTGAATAATCCGGAATATGCTCGCAAAAGTATTTACATTTCGGCCGAATGGGATGAAACAAAAGTTGTTGTTAAAATTCGCGATGAGGGGGCGGGATATGCTGTTAAAGATAATTTTGCCTCAAAGACCATTTCGCCCCAAACCAAAACGGGAAGGGGACTGCTTTTTATCGCGGGGATTGCTGATTCTTGCACGATAGAAGATTACGGCCGTAAGATTAATTTGACTTTCAGTTTAAAGGAAGACTATACCGAATCGGAAAATGCCTATGTCAAGAACAGAGATGTTGACGAAGAAGAAAAGCAAGGTGAAGGCCAAGCGGACTCTTATTCTCGTCCGTCCATTTCCGAATGCCGTGTTTTGATTATAGAGGATAATCTTTCCAATCAAACAATGCTTTATCGGTTGTTGAATGTTATCGGGATTACTTTGGTGGAATGCGCAACAGACGGTATAGAAGGATTGAAAAAGGTCGAGCAATTTAAGCCCGACTTGATTATTTTGGATATTACAATGCCGCGGATGAACGGGTATGATGTTTTGCATCATTTAAAGACGACACCGGAAACGCGGGATATCCCCGTTTTGATTGAAACGGCCAGCGATACCAGAGAAGCTCGTGATAAGACTTTCCGACAAGGCGCGACGGACTTTATTACAAAGCCGATTAACCCGTTGGAGTTTTTCTCGCGCATCAAGGTGCACCTTGAAAATCGTATGTTAATCAAGCGGTTAGAAAAACAACTTAAACAAGTAAATGAAGAATTAACATCGGCCCAACGCATGCAAAGGACGCTGTTACCTTCGGACACAATGCTTGATAATGTAGAGGAAGAATACGGCCTTCAAATTGCACACCATTTCGAACCCTCTTCGCGGTTGGGCGGTGACTTTTGGGAAGTTATCCCGCTTTCTTTGAATAAAATTGCGATTTACATTTGTGATTTTTCCGGACATGGTGTTTCGGCGGCGTTAAATACTTTTCGGCTTCACGCGCTTATCAATCAAATGGATCGTTTGAACGTCGAGGTTCCGGCGTCGGCCATGATGATTATGAATGCACAGCTTTTGAACCTTTTGCCCCGCGGGCAGTTCGCGACATTCTTTTTGGGTGTTTTGGATTTGGAGAAAAACAGGCTTGTTTATTCTTCGGCGGGTGTTCCGAAGCCTTTCTTGGTCCACAAAGGCAAAATCAATATGTTAAATGCTGACGGTATGCCTTTGGGTATCAGCAAACAGGCGCAATACCACAATTCTCAGGTATCCTTTGAAAAAGGGGATGAGCTTATTTTGTACAGTGATGCCTTGACGGAATCGCCGAATAAAGAAGGCGACCGAATGGGCGAAGTCGGTTTTTCGGAGCTGGTTGAAAAACATATCAAAGGCAACGAAGCGTCGCAGATGGTAGAGCTGATTATGAATGACTTTTTCAACTATTCGCCACCGCCACCGCCCGATGATGTGACTTTGGTTTATTTGAAAAGAGTTCGTTAAATGGCGTCGCAGGTCAGGTTATATGTCAATGAGCCTCTGTTCCAAGGGCAAAAGGTTACTTTGGATGAAAAGCAGCACCATTATTTGTATCATGTGATGCGCCTGCAAGAAAAAGAAAAACTTTTACTTTTCAATGGAAAAGAGGGCGAATGGTTGGCCGAGATTTCTGTCTTGAATAAAAAACAGGCTCTTTTATCGGTGCAAAGCCAGACCAGACGTCAAGACGACGAGCCGCCTTTGGATGCGTGGCTTTGTTTTGCCCCCATAAAAAAGGATTGTATGGACATTGTTATTGAAAAAGCGACAGAGTTGGGCGTTTCGCGCTTGGTTCCTGTTATAACCCAACGTACGGTTGTTTCGAAGATTTCAACCGAAAAGATGTTCTTAAAGTTAACAGAGGCCGCCGAACAATGCGAAAGGCTTTCGGTACCGACGATTGAAAAGCCTTGTTCTCTGGATACGTTCTTGGCGCAATTTCCAAAGGACAGGACGTTGTTTTTCTTAAATGAACGTGGAAACGGGGGCATTTTGACCGGACCGGAAAGGCCTGTTGCTTTTCTGATTGGGCCAGAAGGCGGATTTACGCCGGCAGAGATGCAGAAAGTATCTGCTTTTCCTTTTGCCAAAAGTATTCATTTCGGGCGTCGTATCTTGCGCGCGGAAACGGCTTCGATTGCTGCTTTGGCCGCGTGGAATCAAGTTGTCGGCTGGAAAGATAAATAAATGTTGCAAAACGGATGATAATGGTATAAAAAAGAGAAAGATGGTTTTTTTATTCAAACAGGAGTATGCAAAATGAATAAGTATTTTTTGGGATTTCTTTTATTGACTGTATCAACAGCGGTGTCGGCGGAAGGGCTTTCGACGAAACCGGCGGTTATTGTTTGCCGTTCACGCGAATGCAAGCCGGCCTACGAGTTAATGACGCGGGAATATCTGCATAACAAATTGGCTTCTTTGTTTGAAAACAATTTAAACCGGAAAGTTGCCTTCTGCGAGGCAGATCCTTTGGTTCGGGTATGTCGTTCCGATGCTTTGGAATTTCCGGTGTTGGCCGATGCAACGGGAAGTATCGCCCGTTTGCCGTTTGCCAAAATAATTGATGTCAAAGTTGCCGACAACCAAAAGACATTGGATTTTATTTGGGATTATCACGTTTCTGTCGGAAATACTTATCCGGAATGTCAGGCCTCTTTGGGGCAGCTTGTTGTTTCTTCGCCTGATAAGATTACGTTGGACAATTCGGGTTTCGAATGCAAGTTCACTTCAAAGGCTTCGACCGACTTAAACTTGAACTATCAAATCGATTACATCGACTTTGATTATGGTATTTTGGGTGCTTCCTACACAGTGGGTGTAAGTGAAATTTCCAGAGGCGGAAATACGGGCTATGTTTTGATGCGTTTCGCCGAACCGGCAAGCCAAAACAACGAAAAGCGCAAAGATTGCGATTGTGCCTGTGATGATCATTTGGTGCCGCCTTGTCAATGTGAAACAAAGACGATTATCGAAGAAAAGGTTGTCACGGAATATGAAGTGGCCCCCATTGAAGTCATCGTAAAGACAAAGGCGCCGGTTGAAACAACCCAAAAACAACAAGTGAAAATCAATGGCGTTACGGTTTCTGATGTACCGGTTATTGTTGATAACGTTCAAATAACGACGTCGGTACAGGAATAATTTCTCTGTGTCTTAATGGCCCTTTTCCGTGAAAAGAAAAGGGCTTTGTTTTGGAGTAAAAATGGTTGAAATTACAAATTTATCGAATGGAATTCGTATCATTACCGACAAAATGAGCGATGTCGAGACGGTTTCCATGGGCATTTGGGTCGGCGTCGGTTCTCGGTATGAGGAAGCCGAAATCAACGGCATTTCCCATTTTATGGAACACATGGCGTTTAAGGGAACGCAGAAACGCTCGGCTCTTCAAATTGCCGAAGAAATAGAGAATGTCGGGGGCGATATCAATGCCTATACCGCGGATGACAAGACCGCTTTTTATGCCAAAGTGTTAAAGGAAGACGTCCCGATGGCTATCTCCGTTTTGGCTGATATTTTTCAACATTCTGTTCTGCCGCCGGAAGAATTGGAACGGGAACGTGGTGTTGTTATTCAGGAAATAGGGCGTTGCAACGATTCTCCGGATCAGCTTATTTTCGATTTAGCGGGTCAAACGGCTTATCCGAACCAATCTTTCGGTCGTCCGACGTTGGGAACGATAGATATTATTCAGTCGATGACGCGGGAAAGTCTTCTTTCGTATTATCACGACGAATATATAACGCCAAGGGTTGTTTTTTCCGCGGCGGGAAATTTAGATCATCAACAGATTGTGGATTGCGTTTTGGCTTCCCTGACAGACTTAAAACAGACGGGGGGGCGTTCCATGGAAAAAGCGCAGTACAAAGGCGGTGACCTGCGCCAATTCAAGCAGAAAGACCAAGTTAACTTGATTTTGGGTTTGCACGGAGTTGAATACGCGCATCCTTTGCGTTATGCGCAGAGTGTTTTGACCGCCATTTTGGGCGGGGGAATGTCCTCTCGCTTGTTCCAAGAAATAAGGGAAAAAAGAGGGCTTGTTTATTCGATATTTGCTCATTCTTCTTCGGATGCGGATACGGGTGACTTTATCATTTATGCCGGAACAGGTGAAAAACAAGTGGCGGAACTTTTGCCGGTTGTTTGTGATGAGTTGCTGAAAGTGAAAGATACATTAACCGAACAAGAAATCAAGCGCGCTAAAACGCAAATAAAAGCAGGCCTGTTAATGCGGCGCGAAGATACATCGGCCCGTTGCGATTCAAATGCTTGTTGCCTGCTTAATCACAACCGCTATATAGACAAAGACGAAATTATCCAAAAGATTGAACAGGTTGACAAAGATGCTTTGGTTAAGACAATGAATTTGTTATTGTCATCAAAACCGACTTTGACGACCTTGGGGCCTGTGGGTCATGTTATGGCTTATGATGAACTGTGCCGTCGGTTAAAAACAGCCTAAGGTCTTGAATCATCAAAGCAGAACAGTGGATTATGATGGGCCGTGCCACAAATCAAAGGTTTAGTTTTCAAAGTAGCAGGGGCGCGCCAAGACAAGCCCGCAAACTTCTTTCGCACCGGCGGCCAAAAGAGTTCGTGCGCATTCGTTTAATGTAGCGCCGGATGTGTAGACGTCATCAATTAACAGGATTTTCTTTCCTTTTATAAGCTTCTTCTGGGTAACTTTAAAGGCGCCCTTTAATTCCTTTTTCCTTTCTTCCCGACTTGAATGTCCCAAGGATGTTGTGTTCTTTTGACGAATCAAAACGGACAACAGGCACGGTTTATGCATCTTTTTGGCCAATGGTATGGCCAACAGAGCCGATTGATTGTATTTCCGTTTCATCATACGAAATCGATGAATGGGGACAGGTATAAGGCAATCGACGTCCTTGAAGGCAGAGGACCTTCTGTAAAGCAGATTGACCAAAAAGGGTACCAAATCCAACCTGTCTCCGTGTTTAAGCGGTAAAATCAAACGTCTTGAAAATTTCGTATAGGCAAAGGCCGCGCGTAAGGCTTTTAATTTTGGTGGGTTTTGAAGGCATTTTAGGCAAATAAGACTTTCTCCGTCCTCTTTCGGAAAAGTATAGGGACGTCCGCACACCGGACAACCTTGTTCTGTCAAGAAGGTAATCTGTTTAAAACAATCCGGACAAAGGCCACTCCAACCCACAACGACTTTCCCGCAAATATAGCACCGCGGCGGGAAAATAAGGTTTATCAGCGATGAAATGATTTTCATTTAAAAAAATGTTTCCTTTCTTTGCAACCTATATTATCATAGGTACACTAAAAATCAAGGAGATGATGATGACACAGTCTTTTTACAAACGCCAAAACGGCCATTTTGTTTTTTATGAACAACACAAACAAAAAGGAGCCAAAGTAGGCATTGTTTATTTGCACGGCCTTCTTTCTTCGCATAACAGTCGCAAAGGGCGTTTCTTGAAGAAAGCAGCCAAAAAATATGGTTTGGATTACCTGTCTTTTGATTTTACGGCCCATGGTAAATCGTGGGGAAAGCCCACAGATTGGCGGATTGGCAGATGTTTGAAAGACGCTGTTGAAGTTATAAAGGCCAAAACTGACGGACCGCAGATTTTAATCGGGAGCAGCATGGGCGGATGGATTGGCTTGCTGGCTTCCGAATTGATGCCCAGACGCGTGGCCGGTTATATCGGGTTGGCGACAGGGGCGGACTTTATGAAAAATGTTTGGGAAAATTTGTTGACGGATACTTTAAGAGAGGCTCTTCAAAAGGGCGTTGTTTTCGGTCCGTCGGAAAAAACGAACGGCTATTGTTTTTCTTATCCTATGTTTGAAGATGCGCAAAAATACTTTCTTTTAAATCGCCCGATTTGTTACAGAGGGCCGGTTATTTTGATAAACGGGGATAAGGATTTGCTGGTTGATTATCGCCAAAACTTTAAAATCCAAGAAAATCTTTTATCAAAGGATGTCCAAACATGGATTGTAAAAGGCAGCGGGCACAACCTTTCTACGCCAAAGGATTTAAAGACAATCCGGCGGGCGATAGAGGTTGTTTTGGAGAAGATCAATAAGACAGCTTGAAGTTCTTTTCAATCCAGTTGTCATGTGTGGCGCTTTGCACGACGTTGACTTCAAAATGTCGGGGGTTAGGCATATTTTTCCGGAACAGTTTAACGAATTCAATCGGAACAGTTTTGTCCTTCGCGCCGATGAAGTGAACTTGGTAAATTTGAGAAAGGCTGAAAAGCTCTTTGGCCGGATTTTCCGAATAATCAGATAAATCAACATCGTTGAGCAGGGCATATTGTTCAACATCCAAAATACCTGCGATGGTAATGACTTTTACATCAACACCTTTTAAGCGGGTGGATAACAGCAAGGCCATTGTTGCCCCGCCATCGTAACCGATAAGCTCGATTTCTTTGATGTGATATTTTTTCAAAGTTCGTTCAATGGCAGCTTTCATCTCGTCGATAATTTCTTCCTGGAATTGTCCTTCTTGCCAGACGGCCGAGTTGCACTTGGGATTGTCAACGAAAAGGCAAGGGCGAGCCAAATACATAATGTGTGGGTAGGTATCCTTTTGCGCATAGAAACGGGCAACCGGCATTTCAACAACCGGCTTTTGGCCGAAAAGACCAGCCGACTTGGCGTTTCCGTCAATGTAAATGCGAAGCTTTTTTAACGGCTTTATATCTTTTGTCCACGCCGCCAAAGTAATCTCTTCGCCCAAGATATCTTGGCGTTTAAAACCTGTCATTTTGGGTTCGCTTGACGCACAGGCGGCCACAAGGAAACAAAAGCATAAAGTAAGAATTTTTTTCATTGAAGCTCCATCAATTTTAAGTTCGTTGTCCAAAACAGGAAACATCTGATTCTCTTTTTATCCGAAAAAATGTTTTTTAGCAAGTCTTTATATGCTTTCATTTGTTCTTTATAGGCAAGGGGGACTGCCTGCAAGTCAACAGGAACGTAACGGTTTGTTTTAAAATCAATGATTAAGACTTCGTCCTTTAAAACGACAAGCCGGTCGATTTGGCCCGAAACAACCGATCCGTTGATTTGGCCGACAATCGGGACTTCCGCCAACGTTTCTTTCCCAAAAAGGTGCTTAAATTCTTCACGTTCAAAGATTTCAAGCAGGTTTGACGGAATGTCTATGTCCGCCGGTTTGGCTTTTTGAATAAAGGAAAGCCGTTGATTTTCCGGAATATCCGGCAAGATTTGCAACAATTTATGAATGAAGCGACCTCTTTTAAGGGCTTGTTCCTGATCTTCCGAAAGAGGGGAAGGTTCAAACGATTCGTCCTCACTCATCTTTGACGGCGAAAGGGGGCGAACGCTTGTTTCTTCGGGCGGATTTTGGAAATACCAATCGGGAATCTGCTTTAATCGGACCTGCTTTACGGCTTTTTCTTTTTCTTTTGTGGCGGGAATAATTTGTTTGCTTTCTAACTTTATTTCCGAAGAAAGAGCCTTTTCCAACAGTTTGTACCAACACGTGCTGGGAATCTCTCTTTGGCCGGTAAAACCGCCGATATAGAGCCTGTCCGTTGCACGCGTAATGGCTACGTAAAGAAGGCGGTTGTATTCGAAAAGGGCCTTGTTCTGTTCATCACAGATAGCCTGCCGAATTTGCAGGGGATGATATTCTTTCTTGGTCAAAAGGAAAGGCAATCCGCCAATCCAAAGGATTTTGTTGACGTTTTGAGGAACAGAGCAGGTATCCGGCAAGAAAACGATTTTGCTTTCAAGCCCTTTCGATCCGTGGATCGTCATAATTCGAACAGCATCCTGATGGGCTTGTTCCAAGTCCCGTTTGATTTCAACATCGTCTTGTTTTATCCAGCTGACAAAGGATTGCAAGGACGGTGTGTTTTCCCGTTCAAAGGTCAGACAAAGATTTAAAAATTCATCAATCATTTCGTTGGCTTCGACGCCCAGACGGGCCAAAAATGCCTGTCGACCGCCGTTGTTCAGGACATATGAGAAAAGCTCAAACGGATGAAGGTTGTCTGATAGATTAAGCAGTTTTAAAAGTTTTTCGGCAACTTGCGGTTGCTTGCGTTTGACTTCTTCGAACAATGAGCCTTTGCGACCGAAGGCCAAATCAAACAATTCGTCTTCCGATAAATTGAAAAGGGGGCTTTTTAAGACCTCTGCCAATTTCAAATCATTTTCGGGCAAAAGCAGGAATTCGGCCAAAGAGATTAAATCCGTAATAGCGATGTGTCGCGTCAGAAGAAGTCTGTCCACGCCGGCTACCGGAATATGTTGTTCTTTTAATGCGCGGACCAATTCGTTCATCAACGTTCCTCGGCGGCGCAAAAGAATCATAATATCGCCGGCCCGAATGGGGCGATTTTCCGATTCTAAAATTTCCTTTTTATCCAGCATTTGACGAATGCGCAGAACGATTTTTTGCACCAATTTTAAAGAGGCTTTTTTCGTGTTTTCCGAAATGGTGGGCAAGTCCCATTCGGCGGGCTTTTCTTTTTCTTCGTTTTTTTCTACCGGCCAGATTTCAACCAGTCCGCCCACGCCTTGACGGAAAGCGGTGTGCATTAAATCTTCGGGCTTTTCACGGCCGACCAACAACCCCGCCGGTTGGGTCAGAATAAAGCAATTGACCAATCTTAAAATCGGTTCTGTGGAACGGAAAGAAATGTTAAAGGGGATGTCTTCAAAGCGATTTTGGCTTTGTGTGATTTTGTCTTTGAAGAAAATGCGCATTTTTTCAAAGCAATCGGGATCGGCTCCTTGGAAGCTGTAAATGGATTGTTTTCTGTCGCCGACGGCAAAGATTGTTCGTGTTTTTACCGCTTTGCTTTCTCCCGAGAAGAACTCTTGAGCAATCATTCGAATGATTTCCCATTGGTGCGGGTTCGTGTCTTGCGCTTCATCGACAAGAATGTGGTCCAATCCCTCGTCAAGTTTGTACAGGACCCAATTGGACATATTGGCTTGTCCAAGCATTTCTTCCGTCTTGATAATCAGGTCGTCGTAATCCAAAAAATCCTTTTGTTCCTTGAAGTTTTTATAATCGTTTAAGGTCGCCATAAACAGGGTAATAAAGGATTTTGTAAAGGTTGCCGTTTGCAGACATCTGATTTTGTTTAAGGTTTCCAAGATACGCTTGGCTTGGGGGATTTCTTCCGGTTTTAAGCCTTTTTGCCTGATTTTTTCATCGCTTTTTTTCAGATAATGAAGTTTGTATTCGTTCCAATCGTCCAGATTTTCAAAGGGGGCGATAAGAGATTCGATTGTATCTGTCGGGTTTATTTCCAAAAAGTCTTCTATTTTTAAAAACAGGCTGTCCATACTTTGATTTTTGTCCAAAAGAGCCAACAGGCGCCTGTATTCCGATTGTGAATCGAAAAGGGTTTCCATCATCTTTTTTTCCGAAAAGACCTGTGAAAGATGATTGAATTCTTCTTTGAATGTATCGGATGAAATAATCCTATTAAATGATTGTTTTAAATAAATTTTCGCAGAGTTTTCTTCAATCACTTCAAAGGCCGGTGACAGGTTGGCTTCCAACGGAAAACGCTTTAAAAGTTTTTGGCAAAAGCTGTGGATGGTCATAATTTTAAGTCCGCCGCGGACATCCAAAACGCGCGCAAAAAGTTGCCGCGCCGTTGTTAAAAACGATTCTTTGAAATCAGTCCCCAACAGTTTTTTAAGGGCGGCGGAAAGTTCTTCATCGCTTGAAACACTCCATTTTTGAAGCGTATCGGAAAGCCTGTTGGCCATTGTGGCTGCCGCTGTTTTCGTAAAGGTCAGACAAAGGATTTTTTCCGGTTCGACCTTATCCAACAACAACCGCAAAAGCCGATCCGTCAGCACCTTTGTTTTACCGGAACCGGCCGATGCACTAACCCATGCGCAGACAAGGGGATTGCTGGCTTTGTGTTGGGCTTCGTTGGCTGTTTGGGCAATTAAATCATTCATCCGCGTCCTCATCTTTTTGTGTTGACCATTCGGCCAAACGTTCCAAATGTTCGTAATCGTTATATCTGGGCTTGGTATCTAAATCCGGACAGGCGACGTAGGGTGTGTCTTCTTTTTCAAAGAAGCGCAAAAGCCTTAAAAAGCCTTCCTCTGCTTTTGAAATGATTTCTTCGGGTGAAGAAACGGGTACAACTTTCCCGCCGCTGTCCTTTCCGGATATTTGCCAGTATTCCATTTGCTTGACAGGGGGAAAGTCCGGAAAACTTTTCCGAAGGGCAAGTGCTTCCAACGGTAATTGGGGCGAATAACCTTGCCGAACTTCTTTTGGTGAAGGGGGAGTTCCTGTTTTATAATCAATTAACAAGGCCTCATCTTCCGATATTTTGTCCACGCGGTCTATCTTACCGCAAAGGGTGAAATTCTTTTCTTCGTTAAGGGGGAAAACAACCGAAATCTCTTTTTCCAAGAAGTAAGGTACGCTCCGAGTTTTGCTTTGTTGAGTAATGAACCAGACAGCGATTTTCTTCCATTTGGCCATGAAAAAGGCCTGTTTTGTTTCGGACAGGTTTGCCTTTTGAAGCTCTTCTATGCCAATTTTTTCCAAGACGTCAATCTTTCTTTCCTTCGGATATTCTTTCAGGAATCTTTCCAAACTTTTGTGAATGATAATACCAAAGTCCCGAATGGATAGGTCCGCGTTCAAATCTTCCAAAGGCAAAAGCTTTAAGATTTTGGAAGCATAGATGGCATACGGATCTTTTTTAAGCGTTTCTATCTGCGTAAAGGAAAGTTTTGTGGGCCTTACTCGGACAGGAACAACGGGTTGCGGTCGAACCGAAGGGGTCACCGTTGCGGGCGTTTGTGTCAAATCGACGATGTCCTCGTTTAAAGGAACAAGGGAAAGGTCTGATGCTTCCAAAACGGCCTGCATTCGCATCAACCATCGGGAAGGTCGTGTCGGTGTGCCATCCACCTTTAATGAACGAGTGATGATAACTTCCTTGGCCATCATTGTGTGGACGAAATCGTGCGCGGATACGCCTATTTTGGCTTCAGGGAGCGGAAGTCCCAATGTCGTGCGCATCGGCCGATTAATCCATGGAGAGGTGTCCGGTATAGCCGGCCAAGTTCCTTCGTTCATACCCGCGATAATAACACAGTCCGGATGTTGCATTCTGGCCTCAATCGGGCCTAAGATGTCCAGACGCGGATGCATGCCGTATTTGGGTCGGAAAGACACATTCTTTAACAAAGATGTTAAAAAGGCCGGATAGGTGACGGGTTGAATATCCCCGATTTTGTCAGCGTATTCCAAAAGTTCCGTAAATAAGTCCGATGCTTTTTGTCCCCATTCTTTCGACCAAAGTCTTTCCGCACCCGATTTATCTTTGGATGTTGCTAAGGCTTCTGCTACCTTTATATGGGCCAAAAGAAGTGTTTTAAACGGCACCAAAACAGGATTTGAAAAAAAGTTAAAGAAAGGCGATAAGTCCGTTGTCAAAGGCGGACAGAATGTTCTTTTATCTTTTCTGGCTTCCTTTTCCCATTGATGAACTTTCATTCGGAATGAATTAAAGGCATCACCATCTGTGGCCAACGGATGCTTCAAAAGCGTCAGCAAGTCGGTGTCTTCCCCGGATACGGCGGCATTAGCAAGCAACAGAAGATAGGTTCCAAGGGGCGTTTGAAGCAATGTTTTGCCGGCCGAATCGTCCAACTCTATGTCCCATTGACGCATTTGGGAAATGACGCGTCGGGCCAAATCTCTGTCTGTTGTCACAAGGGCGGCCGTTTTGCCCGGCATTTGCAAAACTTGCCTTAAATAAAAGGCGATGGTCAAAGCTTCCGTTTGCGGGGTTTGACATTCAATGTAGGAAAGGCCGTCCAATACGTTTGACGAAAAAGCCGGCATCGTTTGCCACTTTTGGGTTTGATCTGACGGATACATTGACACGGAAACAAAATCAAAGCGTTGGCTGTCAACTGGACAGATGTCCTGTATCTGTTTTCTGGAAACGGACAATTTATCGATAAGGCGTTTTATTTCAAATTGCGGGTGTGTTTCATCCAGATTGTCCCAAACTTCATCCGGCATTTTCAAATCGACATCCGGAAGGTAAATGTGTCCGTCCGGCAAATGGGAAAGCGCCAACAAAAAATCTTCGATAATCGGAAGTCCCCCCGTAAAGCCCGCGGCAATAATGGTTCGGGAAGGGGGACTTTCCTTCCAATGGGCAATCATATCTTTTAAAAGTTGATTTTTGTACGCAACGATGTCTGATTTTTGCTTTTCTTGAAGAATTTGCGGCCAAAAGGACATAATGATTTCCAAGAAATCAATGGTTTGTTGCCAATGTTCGGCAAAATCGTTTGGAACGATGTCTTTCAAGCGGTTCGGATCGATATCAAAGTTCTCAATTTCGTCCAAGAACTCCGCCAATGAAGCCGCCATTTCAAAGGCTTTGTCAAAGCTTGTCGGTTGTTTGGCCAAGATAAGTTTCATCAACAACAATTGGCGTTCCAGACGACCGATTGGTTCGGGTATATCTGTCAAAAACGTATCCAAGTCCGCCAAAGGTATAATTTTGGGCAATAAAATGGTTTGTGTTCCCGAATTTTTAACAAAGGCTTCTTTTAAGGTCAAAGCCGCCCGTCTTGTCGGAACAAAAACGGACATCTTGGATAATTTCCAAACATCGTTTTTCGCCTTTTCCAACACTTGTTGAACCAACAAATCAGCGAAGGAATGGACGGAAGATATGTTGTAAATCATTGTATGTCCCAGCGGTTTAATCGTTCCGTCCAACTTGGATTTTCGGAACAAAAGTTAAAACGACGAATGTTTCCTTCACAGGAAATTTTGATATAAAGGGCTTTTTTATGCGGGAAAAATTTTTGCATCTTTTCCGGCCATTCGACCAATGAAATACCTTCAAAGAAAGCATCTTCAATCCCCAATTCGAAAGCATCTTCCGGTTTGTCAAGGCGATACAGGTCAAAATGGTAAATGGGAAAGTGGGGCGTTTCATAGGTTTGAAGCAGCGTGAATGTCGGACTGGGAACTTCCTCTGTCGGTAAGAACCTCTGAACCAAAAAGCGGATGAAAGCTGTTTTTCCGACGCCCAGATTTCCGTCAAAGGCCACAATATCGCCTTGCTTCAACAGGCCGGACAGGGCCTCTGCAATCTTTTTTGTGTCGTTTAAGGAATGGGCGATAAGTTCTTTCATTTCTTGCCTTTTTTGCTTTTTTTCTTGAACACTCCTTTGGGTTGATTTTTGCGCCAATCCCAAGGGGCTACAAACTTTCCTTCCCATAATCCTTTGTGGGCAAAATTTGCCTCTTTTTCATAGGGAACATAAACGCCGGAAACAGCTCTGTCGGCCAAAGCCCAGCCGGATAAAACCATGGCGGCGCCGACATCTTCTTTACCGACACGACAGGTGACAATGTAATTGTGCGCACCATCCGAACCGACGGGCGTGCAAACAACTTCTTTTTTCAAAATGAGTCGTTCAAGGGCTTCTTTACTCATTGATCCGCAGGGATATTTCTGGTCGCGAGAATCGCGGCACGTTTGTCTGGGGTCAGGGCCGTCTATGGCATAGAGCTTCATAAAGCTGTCCCCAACCTTGAATAAATAACCGCTTCTGACACTTGTTACAATGCCGACCAAAGAATCTTTGGACTGTGCAAGCTCTTCCATTTTCTCAATCTCTTCCATGGAAACGGCTTCTTCCTTCTTGTCATTGGCGGGTTTGGATTCGAAATCAACCTGCGTCAGACAGTAAAGCAAGAATCCCAATCCGGCGACCAAAAGGATAATCAGAAAAATCTTAAAGAAGCTCCCCAAAAATTTCGGTGCAAATGTAATCAGCAAAAAACAGATTGTAATAACAATGGCCGCTATCGTTTTCGGATATTCATGAACAATCGGCCAATCGATGTAGGCCTTTAACATTCCTCCGAGAATGGTGGACATCAAAAAGAACTTTAAAATGAAAACACCCATCTTTCGCCTTCCTTTCTTTATAGGATTATGCCCCAAAAAAAGAGAATGGTCAAGCTTTTAAAGCGCGGGTGACAGTTTCTTGCAAATTGATGCAAATATCGGGTGTTTTGGCAATTCGTTCCAATTGTTGTTTCATTAATTGTTGTCTGTCGGCGTCAAAATGTTTCCAACGAACCAGCGGGCGAACCATTCTTTCGGCAACTTGCGGATTGATGGCATTCAGCCTTATGACTGTATCGGCCAGAAATTCATATCCTTTCCCGCCTGTCACGTGGAAAGCCACCGGATTGGCGGCAAAACCACCGATCAAAGCATACACTTTATTGGGATTGCGGATGTCAAACAATGGTAAGTTCATCAAACCTTTGACTTTATCCAATGTGTCTTTGGCTTCTTTGCGGGCTTGCAGAGCCAACCACCTGTTGATGACAAGGGCATCGTCTTTATATTTTTGATAAAAGTTGTCTAACAACTTGCCCTCAAAAGGCAGGTCGTTATTGACTGCTGCGGAAAGGGCCGAAAACTCATCCGTCATATTGTCGGCGGAAAAGTATTGTTCTTTTGCAATGTTTTCTTTTTCCCGTACAGCCGATAAATAAGCCAAGGCCATATTTTTAACGGCCCGCTTGCCGGCAGCTTCCGGTGCGGCAGAGAAGGGGGCTTTGCTGGAAAAATCGTTGTAAATTTCCAAAAACTTGTCTTGGTATGTTTCGGCTATTTTTTGCCGGACAGCGTGGCGTGCCGCCGCCAAAGCATCAACGTCGAAAACGTCCGTCCGTTCGCCTATGTAGGACAATGCAGGCAATATCATCGCCCGTGAAACAAAGGAAGGATCTTGTTTGGCCAATGACAGATATGTGCCGAAAACACGAACCAAAGTGTCAATGCTTCCTATCCCTTGCGATATTTTGATGATTTCATCCGTGGCGTATTCTTGTCCGATTTCATAGCGGTTGAAAAGGTCGGTATCATATTGCACCAATCTTAACCGTTCCTCGTCGGTGTAGCTGATTTTCAAAGTAACAGGAGCCGTGAAAGAACGGTTGATGGACAGGGTCGGTTTTTCGGCGATGTTTTCAAAAACAAAGTCCTGTTCATTTTGTGTCAACAAAAGCGTTTTCGACAGGATTTCCTTTCCGTCCTTATCCAACAATCCCATTTGTAAAGGTATCATCAACGGCTCGGTATAATTTTTGATGCTTTGCTTTAAGTGTACTTTATAAGTATTTGTTTTATCGTCATATTCTTTTTCGACTGTTACTGTCGGCCGACCGGCAAAAGAATACCAATTCATAAATTGTTTCAGGTCGAATTGGTTGGCATCTTCCATACATTTAACAAAGTCGTCGATGGTTACCGCTTGACCGTCGTGGCGGGAAAAGTATAAATCGCATCCTTTTCTAAAACCTTCTTTGCCCAGTATTTTTTCTTGCATTCGGATAAGTTCCGCGCCTTTTTCATAAACGGTGGATGTGTAGAAATTTTCGATTGTAGCGAAACTTTCGGGACGGACAGGGTGCGCCAAAGGGCCGTCGTCTTCCAAGAATTGGGCGCGTTTCAACACGCTGACATCATCTATTCTTTGGACGACTTTGGACCGCATATCGGCCGAAAAGCTTTGGTCCCTAAAAACGGTAAAGCCTTCTTTCAAAGAAAGGTTGAACCAATCTCTGGCGGTCACTCTGTCGCCGCTCCAATTGTGGAAGTATTCATGTGCAACAACGCTTTCGACCGTTGCAAAAGTCGCATCTGTTTCCGTCTTTTCGTTGGCCATCAGGCACGAATCGTTAAAGATATTCAAACTTTTATTTTCCATGGCTCCCGCGCTGAAATCCGAAACAGCCACGATGTTAAACAGATCCAAATCATATTCGCGCCCAAAGCGTTCTTCGTCCCACTTCATGGCTCTTTTCAAACTGTCCATGGCATAGTACAGCTTGTCTTTTTTTCCGTGTTCGCAATAAATGCGCAAAGCCACATTTTTGCCGGACATGGTTTTAAACGAATCTTCAATATGGTCCAAATCGCCGGCAACCAACGCAAAAAGATAAGAGGGCTTTTTAAAAGGATCTTGCCAAACGACCGTATCGCCGTCGTCCTTGATTTTGTTTCCGTTCGAAAGCAGGACCGGATATTTCTTTCGATCTGCGTGAATGATAACGGTAAAAAGACTTAAAACATCCGGATGATCCAGATAATAAGTGATGTTGCGGAATCCTTCCGGTTCGCATTGAGTGCAATACACACCCTTTGACAGATAAAGCCCCATCAGGCGCGAATTATCCTTTGGGTTTATCTGTGTCTGTATTTCGAGGCAAAAGGAAGCGGGAAGGTTAAAAAGGGTAATGCCTTCTTTGTCTTCTGTATAATCCGTAAAGTCCTTACCGTCCAACTTTAATGAAATCAGCTCTAAATACCGGCCGTTTAAAAACAAAGGGGCATCATTTATCTTT
>Ga0310690_10001601_pt1 | contig 39701 bp, 40 predicted proteins | sample AusTroGonzalo_MG_2_FD_207661 | JGI IMG/M metagenome (GOLD analysis project Ga0310690, IMG submission 207661) | Bovine rumen microbial communities from tropical cattle in Woodstock, Queensland, Australia - Gonzalo_04 (v2) (version 2) | ecosystem: Host-associated > Mammals > Digestive system >... | reverse complement strand
TGCATAGCAAGCACATAGTTTGAATAGGCCATACTAATCTGTGAGAAATCTGGCATCCTTAAGTGTGTCAATACAATATTCGAGTCGCTATTCGCAAGATATTTTTCGTAATAAGCTGTTTCTGCCTCTTTGAATGTGGGAAATGAAACTATATCGGAACCCTTTTTGTTAGCGGTTATGACAAAGTAACTACCTTTTTGCTTCTGTTTGAGCCATTGCAACCGGATATTGAGATAATTCCTGGTTAGTGTTTTACTCATTCGCTCAAACACCTTCACATTACGTTCTATTTTCAGCATTTCAGCGAACTCCTTTTCCGTCAAATTCTCTGCTTTAGAATACAAATACAAGAATCGCCCCAATTGACTTACTGCGCCATGTTCCTTATTCTTTGTTCCATAAAGAAGGTCTACAATTTCTACTAGAGTCGCCCAATTATGCTGTTCCTTATTTCTTATCTGTATTTCAATAGGCTTTTGACTCTGCTTATCCTTTACATATATATGAATGGAACGATACCCCGATTTTCTGGGATTATCCACATAATCATTAATTTTACAATCACGTCCATATTCTTTTTGAATCTTCTTCAGCAGTTTATAAAGCTTATCAACCTCAGTGGTATTCAGAATACAACGACATCCTGCTATATCCCACATACGTGATAAATTCATTTTACCATTAGGATTTTCGTGGAACCGTCTCAGTTTTTCAACAATTGTATCGATTCTTTTGATTCGATAAGTCACAATACATTGTCTATCAACTTTTCGAGCTGCTGTTAGTACATAATTGAAAACATTTGAAATTGGCTCCTGAAAAGTCTGACGAAACTCTTGAAGTTTGTTCAAGTCTTCTTGCGAAACCTCAGATGAAACACCTATTTTCTGTCCAAGTCTATCTATTTCTCCTTTTGTCATAATAAAAAATAAAACACAATGATTGCACTTCTACTCCCACTGATTCTTCCTCCTATACTGTTCCGTCATTTCCAGAAGTTTTCTAAACTTCTCCATCCTCTCAGCTTTCATCTTTCCTGCATTCATCTGCTTCCTATTATGCTTCAGCCACGTATAATAGTCACCTCTTTCCTCTGCATCATACTTAGACGGATTCCGCTTATTCGTTTCTATGAAGCTCTTCACCTCATTATATTTGGCCAACCATCTCTCCTCTTGCGTCATATCTTGTCACAATTATAGTGAAAATAAAGCAATCATTTTTCATCATATGCCATTCCGTATGGCGATAAACTACGGCTTAAGTCCTGTTTTAAACACATACACCACATGCTTCACCCCCTCTGGATCATTCTTGCAGCACTCTCCATAAGTTTTCCCCGAACCACAAGGACACTTCGACTCTTCTGTCAAATCAGGGAACTCGTCGGGACTTTTGTGAATATGTTTGGTCGTATAATACCATGGCTTATATGGATCATCCCATGCTCTCATGATTTTCTCCAATATGCCATAATCATAATGGTCGGTTTGATCACCTTCTTTTCCCCTCAGAAAAGCTACAGCGTATTTGTGTTCTGGATTAAATACAATATCTACACCTTCCAACTCTGCTTTCTTCACAATGTTTATACACAACTCTCCGTTATACACATGACCAGGGAAATGACCACAGTAATGGCGTATAGATCTTTTCTTACCACAGATACAACATGTTCTCTCCTTAACAATGATGACTGTACTGAAGAATACTCTATATGGATAGAGACTTTGCAACTGTTTCACCATCGTTTCTATATACGACACTGCATTCTTGGTTCCAGGGAAATTTCGCAAAAGGTCTGTTATTCCTATCTCTATTTGTTCCAACAAGCACCAAGCCTCATAATATTGCTTATTACGAAGCATCTCGTATGCCTTTCTGTAATCACGGTGCAAACTAATAATTTCCAGCGTTGCCCATGCCACATTGGCATTCTCTTCGTCGTGCTGTTGCTGATAGCCCTTCCTTAACGCATCTACTTCCTTGATCGTTGCATCATAGTCAAAGCCATCTTCCAACAGGTGAGATAGTATCTCCTGCGCCTTATTATTCATTCCACATTTTCTGTATTTCTGCTGCAACTTTCTTATAGTCCGCTGCAGGGCCTTCATATTGGAACTCCTTCTTCTTACCCAAAGTATCCTCTACAGTGATTGTAAAACTAACCGTTGCCGGTTGTTGATATTCTGGGACATCTACTTCTTTGACAACGGGACCGGGGGCCGTAAGCCGGTCATAAATGTAATTCCCCACAAGATTAAGAAATAATGGCAAAGCAACTGATACTACCAAGAAACTGCCCAGTCGTAATGTCCTAGAGTTCAATTCTATCTCTTCATAGTCCTCGTCAGCTATGCATATCTCCATTTTATCACCCAAATGCGACTTAAGGAGAGCATACAAATCCATTGTTCCTACCATGAACGCCTTAGGTCGATCCTGTATCATCGAAGGTACAATCAGTACATCTGCAGCCATCACATTCTGTCTCAAATCCTCTGGCAGCCCTGCTATCTCCATCCACTCCTCGCGGCTTCGAGTAGGATCTTTTATCTTTAAGTTTTCCATACTTTATCGTTTTTATTATTCACCCATACCCCTGTTCTTCCTTAAGCCATCTCTGATAATCTGCATATCGTTTATCCGAGAGGTTGGCTCTAACTACCATGTCTATTTTAAATGCTATCTCAAATGTGGAATATCCGTGATTGTCATAGCACGTTGTCGCAAAAGAATGGGGAACAAACTTTTGATAGCAAGCAGATGTTGGTTCCACCACCCTATCCATGATTTCTTTGATTCTTGCATTGTTCAAGAAAATCTCTCTACCCAGCACTATATACTTGATGCAGCCATCTATACTAAACTTTCCATCAAAGTCCATAATGAATAGTCGGTGCTCATCCTCATTTTCCCAATCCTTGTGTTTCAGAAAGAACAACCCCTTCCAGTTATTCTTAATGAATTCTTCTGGTGTCTTTGCATTATAACTAATTTCATTATCTTTTGGTGTATTGAACAAGCTATACTCAACATCCTCAAACTTGTAAAAATGAGATTCTAAGATAGCCTCGTTTTTCTTGATGAATGCATCTTTGTCTATAACAATACAAACGCCATTCGAATTCTCTGCATAATGTGCCCACATGGCAGGATGGTTTGTGCCTTCCTGCACAAACCCATATTCATCATAGTTTTGAGAAAAGCTAATTATGTGGCAACGTTCCTTAATATACTTCTCGGCATTATACATGACCATGAAATTCTCATTCATGTTCATATTGCTGACGTTACCCTCATTCATATCATTCAGTTTACCAAATGATGACGGAAGTAATGTCAGGTCTTCAAGTATCTTTAAGAAAGACTCAAACTTGGTATAATGGAACAACGCTCCGTCACCACGTTCTGGCAATTCCGCATTATGATATAAATATGCTGGTAAAAATGTCCTCAACATAGTCGTCATTATCTATTAAACAATAAGCCTCTTTACCTCCTCAATCGTCATGACTGGTGAAGCCTTCTCCATTCTTTTTACAGACCAATCTCTCAGATACCAATTTAAATGTCTGAACTTCTTTTCGTCCTTTTCTATCAGCTCTGCAAACGCTTTATTCACCTTTCCCCATCCTTCATCTGTTGCACCAGCAATAGCACCCACGGCATTGAGTATTCCACCATAATCTGAATGGTGGAGGTTGTCAATAGCTTTTGAATAGACACTTATCAACAGTGGCAAGGCATCAATTGAATACTTTCTCAAATCCGACCTCATATCAATGACGTGGATATGTTTCTCCACATACTCCAATCCTTTGACACTCCCTTTCAACAACAACAGTCGCACAGCTCTTACTTTATAACCATCATCCAATTCATCAAAATCTTTTTCTAACCCATCCCTCACAAGATCATCCATCGTCGTATCTGAAGACAAATGTTCATAGATAAAAAACCGTTTTTCTGTGCCGCACCGCTCCCAAACGTCATCCTTCAGAACCATAGGTCGCGTTTCCTCATTATCTACCAACGCCTGTGCAATACAAATAGCAGGATCCTCACATGGTAATGATAACAATATATTGACAACCCTATCATACTCTGATGATATGCCCTTCTTTATCAGGTAGATGCACCACTCTTTCCAGTTCTGTACAGGATAATCGACCGATTGGTCCATTACACCCCTTAGCGCATTTAGCAGCTCAGCCTGTCGGCCTTCATATCGTTCACAAGCGTAGTCAAACAAGCTATAATTATAGCCATTAAACCCTTCGGTTCTTATATATATATGACAATACGTGTATGGCAGTAACCGAAGAGCCGTTTCGTCATCAACGTCCACATCATGATGCAACAACACCATAATTGGCTGTAACCTTGCTAAAGGTTCTGGTTGATATGGCTTTTCTGCCAAATCATTCAGCCAATTTGCGACAGCCTCCCTAAACAGATGCTTCTGCCCCTCATTCATCTTTATCTTATTATGGTCACTATAGAGATGCTCTGCAGTTTTACTTACAACATATTTCTGATACTCGACGTAGTCTTCAATATACGTTCTTACCTGATCCAGGTTGTAGGTATCATTTGCTTCGTCATAGAAATTATAGAACACCCAAAACACATAACTGCTAATACTTTCTTCCTCCTCAACCGTAAACTTCACTTTCGCGTTCCTAAGTTTTCTCATCTCCTCCCTGTTTTGAGGTGCTTTCTCGTCTATTATCTTCAGCACCTTCTCTTTGAACCGGTCATAGTCCATCAGCTCATCATACTCCTGCTGTTCTCTGAGTTCCCATTTCTCGAGAACATTATTGTCGTTCCAATATTGTGGATAGCGTTTCTTCCTGATAGAATCTATTTGCTTTTGTATATCCTCTGAGGCATATTGTGACAAGTACAATAGTAGACCATTCCCATTAGCATTACCAAAATCTATCATTGCAACCACTTGCTTAAGCCGTTCTTCATTCAACATCAATCCAGCACAATAGGCCTTACTCTCTATTTCCTTGTGCTCCTCAGGACTATTCCAAGTTACCGTATTATCCAAGAAACATCTTTTTAGCGTAACCATCGACACATCAAAATAGTGCTGAGTCAAACCTGTATGCTCAAAGAATTCCAGAAAAGCATCTTTTTCAAATTTCCTAAAATAATATCTCTCTTCTGCCATTTCCAAGAGCATTTCGTATACGAAGTCGGGGGCATCTGGATGTTCAGTAACCAATCCTTCAACTTTCCCCAACATTTTGACCATAATCTCTTCAAACTTCTCCTCGTCACACGATCCGCAAAGATGTTTCACGAACTCTTCTTTCAATTGCGTCAGTACCTTCTTGATGCTATCCCATGTCGTAAGAGCTTGATAAGCTTCATACAGTTCATCCCTCCTCATAATCCTCCTGTAGCCGCCATGATTATAATCGCCTATGAACTGTCCTTTGTCAATAATTACATCCACATATTTCTCAGCACACCCTGTATCAGTGATATATTCCACCAAATGGTTTACGATATTAGGATGTTCCGAGTCTTTCTCTATCTCATAGATGGCATCGGCATTATCTTCATTTTTCAGCCAAGGACTTTCAAAAGCCTCAAATAACACATATATATGTTCACCATCGTCTTTGAACTTCTTAAACACATCCAATAGTAGCGTTCTCAATTCTTCAGCTTCTTGCAATGTTAGGTCTCCACTTCTAAGATATCGGAGCAGGAAAAGCACATTAACGGTATGGTTATCTATCTCATCACAACCCTTCAATTCATTCTTCAGATAGTCTATACTCTCAGCCGAACGTCCAAAATTCATCAGGTCTTCATATGTCGATGAAGAGTAATCAGCAATCCGCAAATATTTGGATTTATGCCAACCTATGATATCCTTGAATATATCCGTTCTCTGTTTTTCATCAAACAGTTTTCTGTCTATACACAACACCATTTTCTTATTATCTTTCACAATCCATGCCAGTATTTGTTTTGACAAATCAGATTCTTTTGGCAGTTGTGCCAATAGCAAGGCTATCGTGTTATACCATCCCGTTTTTACAATCTGTGTACCTCGATAACAACTCAACTTTTGTATATCATCAAACGAATCAAGTTGTAACAAATATCGGGAAACAAAGAACTCTTTGAATGAGTTATGAGTGAAACTGCAACCATCCTCTTCAGCAGGCTCCGTCAATCCCGTTCTCAATACCCTATTATAGTCATCATAGTTGTTATCATAAAGTGTCAGCAACTCTTCTTTCTTGATGCTGTTGACACCCATCAGTTGAATCGCCACGGCCATCTTTCCAAGTAGCATCTTACCTCTGCTGGTCATTTCCGAGTTTTGCTTCAACCTCAGTTTTTCTTCTTGATCAAGTCTTCTATCTATAAAGAATTCATACAATTCTCCCTTATTCTCAGGCAAATGCTTTTTCTCTTTATAGTAGTCCACCAATGCAATCAGGTAGAAAGGCGTACGAACGAACTCATATAATCTCGCCCGTTGTATCTCTTCTGCTATAGCTCCTACACCTTCTTTATTCAAAAAATCCACGGAGTCTTGCCAGCTCAAATCACTTAGATACAACTCTTTGAATCCATTAAAAGTAAACTCACCAGAGAAATTCGCCCTGCATGTCACCACAATATTCAGATGCGGATGCTCTTCTGCATAAGATTCAATTTCCTTGTAAAGACCGAATCTGGCATCTCCCTCAAACTTCTCATCCAGAGCATCTATAATCACCACTAACCCTTTTTCTATCTCTTTATTAAGGGCTGGCAGTTCCTGCTTTATATCTTGACAACCTCTTACCTTGAACATAATGGGTATCAGACGTTTTTCTTCTTGCAACTCCCATCCAAGTTGAAGGAGCTCAGTTGTCTTACCGGTCTGGGCATCACTATACAGTATAAATTTATTTCCTTTACACTCAGTCCTGCCAGCTATCACATCAACGAGTCTATACTTCTCAAATGTCTTATGTTCTAGTAAGTAAGAGAATACCTCATCATTCTTCAATCTCTGAGTACAGTAGCGCTGTATATACCCAGGAACCGATTCAAATTCCCGTTTGCCTTTATTGTGTGTATTCAACTCTTTCCAGATTGCCTCCTGCATTTTATGCATACTCTTCAAATCCTTCAGAATTTCTTCTGCCTTTAGTAGTCCTTCGTATACATCTTTATTCAAGGCTTTCGTCCTTAATTCATCCAAGAACTGCTTTCCTTCATGTGTTTTTTCAAGTTCCCTTTCAAAAAAGTCATGAAGGCTATCTATATATTGGTCATATACACCGTGGTGGGTTATCACATAATTGCTAAAATCACTGATACTCATCAGCCTACGTTCTTTGTCATAAGCCCCACTCAAATGGAAATGCTTCTTCCACTTCTTCAAGGCACGTTTGAAAGCCTTCTTCTCTGGGCTCGGCTTTATCCGCGCCCAAAGGCCCTTCAGCAAACTATCAAATGAAAACGAAAGAATGGCTCCAAAAATCTGGTCGACTATCGCAAGACTTAAGAACCATTCCTTAATCGCTATCCATATTCCTAACAAACTCATATTAATCTTTCATTCAAACTGCCTTAAGCAATAATCCTTCAACCCAAGCGAGATAGCTGCGTTCTCGGCCTTCACCATGTCCTTTTTACTATAATAGTACAGACTCCATTTGCAATCAGCTGCAACCGAAGCAACCACTTTTTGCAAGTATGGCATATCTATATCATTATACGACAATCCCATCACACATACAGTCTTACATTTGTTCAAAGACACAAAGAATGATTTATGCTGGTTCATAATACTTTCAGGGGCTTTCACCCATTTGTTCATGATACCTATCACCTCACTATAAGCGTTCTGATAGGGCAGCAACTTCTCATCATTACCATATGGTTCGTTTACATCGCGATAATAATTATGACCAATAACAAACTCATCATCCATCACCAATCTGCTTCCATGGATATGCAACACATTCTTTTTCGGCACATGATAATACTTCTCCAGAGTCTCTGTATAATTGAAGGTTAGATACTTAGACTCCAACGGCAATGGTATATCAGCATCAATCCCGCTAATATCAATACTTCTAACCCATTCATCAAAAGCATCTCTGAAGCTATCCATCACATCACCAAAGATAGTCGGAATACTATCCTCCAGCCCTGTCTGCCATTGCCCTGGATGGTCATATTTAAAATCATCTGAGTTGATTGGTTCACAAAAGTCCGTTATTTCATCCTCCCTATAATCACCGAGGGCATTCTCAATGTCAGCCCAAAAGTCACACTCATTACTGAAGAATGTATCCATCATCCCCACGAGGTGAGCATCCTTGTTCTTTTGAACCCACTTTTTGAAATCTAAATATTTAGAATCAATCATGTGGTGGATATCAAAACCATTGCCTATCACATACAATCTCTCATCCTCTTTAATACCAAGGTCTGGAAATAAATCTAGTTGCTCCATAATCCTACTTCCACTGATTCTTTCTCTTATATTGTTCGCTCAACACCAACAACTCTTTGAATAGACTCAATCTCGGTTCCTTCAACTCCCCTGCATTTATCATTTTTCTCCCTCTCTTCATGAAATGCAGCATACGTCTTTCCTCATCTGCATATTTCGACGGATTACGATGATTGCTTTCTATGAAAGTCATCACTTCATTGTATCTTGTCAGCCAACGGGTTTCTTGATCCATCTCATCATCTCTTAATTTCCAATTGTTCCAATAAATCCTTTGTCAGTTTAGACAACACCCTGTTTTCGTATTGCGCATCATCAAGATACTTGCCCCAAACAAAATCAAATACTTGATCCGGAGAATAGCCTCTTTTTTGAAATGTATCCGCAATCAGTTGTCTTGCCGTTTTGTCGTATGCAGCAGCTTTCTCAATAATTTCTTTCACATAGTCATCATGCATAGCATACAGGCCCTTCAGTCCAAATGCCTTTATGTTGCCTTTATCTGCACTGCTCTCGCTTTCATCTGTTTTTCTCAATTCCAAATTCCCATCACCTTGTGAAAGGATCTCTAATATAGAGGTATCCCTATCCGGCATCCGGTCGCGTATCTGTTCGTAAGAGGGGAAAAGAAATCTCACAGGAAAGGAAAGATTCACCAAAAGCCAACTCAGTTTACCCTCAAGTAGTTCTTTAGCCAAGTCCTCAAAATACTTAACTACCTGCTCATTCGTTCTCTTCTCTATTTTGAAATGCGGTATTACCACTTTTTTCTTGTTTTCTCGGAACACCTGTTCAGCCTTATTCCTCTTCTCTATCAACCCACTTTCTTGATAAAACGCCATTGCTTTTTCAAGATGGCCTTCGTTCATCAGCGGAATCGCGATATTATTAGGTTCTGTAGCTGGGTCTTTCAGTTGATCCATTTCCATATCGCCCAATGCTTCATAAAAGAAGGTAATGTATGGCTTTGCTTTTCCTTGGAATTTTGAGGTAAAAAACAAGCCCAACTTACAACAGCTCTCACGCCAACCATCTTTGGCTAACGGAAGCAAATCCTTACACAAACAAACTATTCTCTCCGCATCGCTGGCAGGTAAGAACGCCTGCTCTTTAGCTGCTCTTATGCATACCAACTTCGTGCAGTAGCCATAATCAGACTCCAATATATTCCATATCAGACCTGTTGCTTCTTTTTTCTTATACTTGACACTTTTGACCAACGACATCAGTATTTCTATCGCATCTTCGGCATGATGTGGATAATCCTCTTTATCGTCAGGTAACAGAGTTTCTATGACACCTATTAAAGCATCAATAGCTCGTTGGGCAAAACGATTGTCGTTGGTAACCAGCAAATGAGCAAAATAGTTATATCTATATTTCAGCAGCAGATTATTCGTGGTATTTGCACGCTCATCCAGATAGACAATGGCAAAATCTTTATCAATAGCGCAATTCTTATCTTCAGCCAACCGTTCAACTTTCCACCATGCGAGTATCTCAAGACGAGCCTTCGGCCACTCCTCGGGTGAAAAATTGCTATATGAGTACACACTGTCTATGTGCTCGTCATCCCTCTTCGTCTCAAGATATTCATATAGTTCTGCTAATGTTGCCATAATAGAATTACATTACGCCATTAGACCTTAAATACTGTTTCCAACGTTCTTTTAACAACACAGGAATATTACTTTCTATCACATATCTATCAACCGCTGTTTCATGAACAACTGCATCTAACAGCATTTCTTTGTCATCCTCATATCTTAAATCTCCTTCAAAGTAGGATACTAGCATATTAACGACAGCTCGGTCGCCTAAACCAGAATCAATAATCCAAAGAGCCTTTCCATCAGAAACGCCACGTTTTACCATGTCAGGCCAAAGCTGCATTAATGTCGATTCTATTTCATAAGTTTCTTCGATGTACGATACAATCGCTTGCGCCTTTACGGCTATTATCCTTTGAACAAAATCAACATAAAGCGCAGATTGCTCTACCGTACAGCCACACTCAGCAGCTATCTCAACATATTGTTTCCCATCAATCCAGCACGTAAGGATTCTCTCTACCAATGCCAAATCATTGTGTATCTCATACAATGGTTTCGATTTCGACACATAAACCAAATCGTGTTTAACCGATTCCATAGCATATACCGTTTCCACTATCAGATGTATCCATTCCGCATCCACGGGGCTATTTATTTCAAAGTCTTCAGCAGTCTTATCGCCAAGCAATCTTTTTAGAACTTTATAGTCTGAGAGTGGTAAGCCAATATGTAAATACTTACCGTATTCGTCATTTGGCAATATTTCTCTTAAATATGCATAACGAATAGCAAAGATTCTTTTTACCCCATTCTTTGTCTCTTCATCACCTAAATAATGTGCTAGGGAATCTTCCAGTACATCATCTAAATTGATCTCATCAAGCTCCGTATCATCCTTATTGAGGTTTATCAGCGTGTCTATTGATTCTGTAACTCCTTCTGACTCCAAAAAAGCATTAATATCTTCATCAGTCACCAACCCCTTGTTACGTACCTGCTGCACTATGTAATAAAGCGATCCATTCGCACGCTCAACTTCCACGCCCTTCTGAAGAACCTGTATCACCTTCCTTACGGGTTCCTGATTTTCACCAATAATTGGCACAAGAACAAGGCCGTATGATTCCTTACCAGCTCTCCCTACTCTGCCAACAATATTTTTCAAGTCTCTTAGTTCAAGAGATTTCTTAAAAGTTCCATCTGCAGGGTTTGTGATATTAGCAAGAACAGCAGTCTTAATTGGCATATTGATACCCTCAGAAAGTGTCTTTGTACAAACAACTAAATGCAGAGACTTCCTGGCTATAGAGGTCTCTATAAGTTCTCTAAGGTCTTGGGGCATTTGCCCGTGGTGGTATGCGAATCCTTCTTTCACGCATTGGGTAAGTCGGTAATCATCCCCCAATTGATATGCACAGTATTCAGCCACTTTTGACAACCATTCTCCATCCTGTACAAATGAGGAAGGTCTATTAAACACACGCTTACCCAACATACTCAGAACCTCTTCTGCATGTTTCACGCAACCACGAGGCCCATCCTTCATTGAGCAATAAAGCATCACTGGCCCAGCTTCCATAGCCTTTAATGCCAATGCACAACTTAAAGATTTTTGAGTTGTAGTTACCTGTTTAGCCTGTCCTTCATTCAGGAAGTCGTTAACTTCTACCGACCAGTCATCTATTTCATCATTAGCATATTGGACTGTAATATGCCCTTCCTCTTTCGTCGCCAGTGCAAAACGTATTTTACAAGGTCGGTATGTACTATCACCGACCTCACCAGATGTACCTCCAAGCCATTGGTTTATATCAGAAATATTAGGTATTATTGCAGAAATAAAAAGAAATCGGGTATTACCATTTCTCTTTAGGCGTGTCAATAACAATTCGTAATTTACCCCTCGGTGCTTATCTTCTATTAATTGTCCCTCATCACATATCACCAGCGAATATCCCTCTGTCAGGTCATCAATAGTACCTTCTAAGGTGGTAAAAGTCTCTGGTGTAGCTATCAACAACTTAGCTTTCTCTATAGTCTCTTCTTCCGTAGATGTGGTACAACCACCATAAGCGGCACGGAAATCAAAGCTAAACTCGTGTGAAAGTCTACCATAACGTTCTTTCAACTCTCTACTTAACGACCGCAGTGGTGCTAGGTATAATATCTTTGCATCAGGGTTATTTTTTAGCTCCTGATATACCAACAACTCGGTCAGGAATGTCTTGCCTGCACTTGTTGGCATCTTAAGGCTGAACGAGCGAGTATAATCCAGAAGTCCCTTTTTAATGGCATCCTCTTGTGAAGGCAGCAGCGCATAAATATGATGCTTTACGGAGTATGCAATATATTCGCCCCACAATTCTTCACCGCCATGTGGCATTAAAATCTTCCAAAGGTTACTCTCGCGGTACCTTTCCATTACCCATACCACAACTTGCGTATCAAAGAAATCATCCAGACTCGTGTAAGCATTATGCTTAATTTTCTCTTGTAATCTGTATTCTATCGCATTAAGGGCGCCTTCAACCCCCGAATACATGTATTCTCTCAACAACTGACAGAGCTCGCTTCCTTTCTTGGCATATTTCTCAGAACCTGCCATAATGCTGTAGAGCAGTTGCGCAGATTCATTTTCAAATTCATATTTCTGCGCTCTCCACATAAACAATTGCGACAGCGCATTATACTCGCACAGATAGTATATAGCAGCAACATAGAGTAGATTATTGTTGCGATTCACGCCAGCAAAGTTTTCTGCTGTTGTCTCCTCAGAATATATCAGCAAGCCTTTTACTATTTGAAGCAACACACCTTTCTTCTCCTCTGGTTTCATCTCCCTATTCCTCATAGTAAAGAACATTCTGTTCAACAAGGAAATATAGAAATCCTCACCATTATTCACAAATGGATACAACTGCTGTTGCTCAATCCTATATGTATTGAGCAACTCGTATGCACTGGCATCATTAATCCATTGTTGTAAAGTGTCTGCCATCAGTTATTAGGGATATCTGAGAAGAGTGATATATATATATTCTTCAGGTCTGCAATAGGTAGCAAATACACTGGAATATTAGGATTCGCTGTTTGTAACGCCTTATCAAAATTTCCAATATGGGTTGTAGCCTGACTTGATTCAACTATAGCTATCGCAAAATGCTTCTTGATATAAGGGTTATTTACTGGCTCTCCAAATCGCTGTACCTGATCTGCCAAATCGTACTCATCATCTCGTTCATACTGTATCACCAGATAAGGTATTGTTTTTGCTGCTCGTTCTGCCCTATCTTTTATGGCACCATTTAAAGCATCCGACAAAGAACTGTGGCCTGTACCCATAGGTGAAGTCCACACTTTCGATTCAATAGTGTACATCTTGTCATCCGGGCTGGCATTGTCCTCATCCACTCTTTTTAGGAGAATAACATCAACCAAATGGCTGGGCATATCAGGATGCTCTTTCCATCTCATTTTCATTGGGCAGATATTTGCATCAGTAGCAAAGGTCTCTGTCCAAAGATAATATGATAGTATTTCACCGAAATCACCTGCTTTATTCTTAGTCAGTTTTGGTAATCGTCGTTCTATAGCATCTTTCCTCGTGGTCTTTTTAGAGTTTGCCACAATTCTTCCGAGCTTTTCTTCACTAATATAAGCCTCGCGAAAGCGCTGCACACAATCTTGTACAAAAGCTGCTGCATTGCCCGTGAACTCATATATCTCCAACCCCTCGCTTGTACTCAGAGCTACATTCTTTGTAAAATATGAAATAATACTCGCCATTATCCTTTTATCTAACCGTGAGGTTACGTTAAATAAGAAGATTACGCCCCTCCTATCATTTTTCCAAACTCCCTTGCAGTTTTCTCAATCTCCTGTCCAAGATACTGTCTCATATCTTTGGCGCCACTCACATAGTTATGAAACTCATATTCCCACTGTTTGATTGTATCATAATCAAAACAACACATGCCACAGGGACCTGTCCCTGACATCAATTAATCATATCTCTTCTCCCGCATACATCATCTTCTTTCCAAGAACCGTACAAACTATCATCTGGAAATCCTTCACGAAAGAGTAATGATCCAGATAATACAGGTTCAGACGCACCTTGTCCGGATATATCACATTGTCGTTATACCACACCGCCAGTTCTTGGTCGCTCATTCTATCAATCTGCTCCTGTGGAAGACATCTGCCCTCAGACATCAGCCTTCTAACATCTGCTAGCAGCTCATCCTCTAATCGATACTTCAATGTCGCAGGCCCCGTTATACCTGGTCTTAACTTCAGAACATCCCTGTCAGCCCCCGTCAACTTATCTGCATATCCAGGCACATCAGGCCTTGGCCCAACGAAGCTCATGTTGCCAATCAATACATCCCAAAGCCCCGGCAGCTCGTCCAGTTTCCAGTGTCTCAGTTTAGCCCCCAGTGGCGTAATACGGCTATCCCCTGCCACAGATACCGTTGACCAATTCTGAATATTCCCCTCCTTAGACAGGGAGGGGTTAGGGGTGGGTCTAACAGTCATCGTGCGGAACTTATGACACTTGAACAACTTGCCATCCTTGCCTACCCTCTTCTGTACAAAGAACGCTGGGCCTCCTGGCATCTTTATCTTGACCAGAATTGCCACTACCAGCAACACAGGCCAAAGGAACAACAGGCCGATGAATGACACCAGCCTGTCAAATATCCATTTCAGAATCATTCTATCGCACTCTTAATCGTTTCAACGATGTACTTCACATCTTCGTCCGATACATACGGACCTGCGGGCAGACACATACCTACTTTGAAGATATCTTCCGACACGCCATTCACGTATGCGGGTGCATTCTTGTAAACGGGCTGCTTGTGCATGGGTTTCCATACTGGGCGAGCCTCAATCTGAGCCTGATCCATGAATACGCGCAATGCCTCCACGTTGTCATTAGGCTGACAATCCGTTGTGGCTGACGATGCTGCATGTATCACACCTGCGGCACCACCAACAGCACCCGTCACGATAGTCTTATACGCATTCTCCTGACCCTTGATTCTCAATGAGGGGTCAAGGGTAATGGTGCACAACCAATAGTTCGAATCGTAAACTGGTTCATGATTCATGGTGCATGGTTCATGATTAACACAACCGTTAACCGTTACCCCTGAACCGTTAACCGGCTGTGTGTGTACGGTTATACCGGGCACTCCAGCCAATAGCTCCTCGTACAGAGCCTGCACGTGCTTGTGGTGCGCAATGTGATCATTCACCACCGTCATCTGTCCACGGCCAATGCCTGCACAGATATTACTCATGCGATAGTTGTAACCAATCTTCTCATGCTGATAGTACGGATAGCTCTCACGATACTGTGTGGCGTACATCATTATCTCGCGCCAGTGCTCCTCATCCTCGGTAATCAGCGCACCACCGCCAGAGGTGGTAATCATCTTGTTACCGTTGAACGACAGCACACCATACTTACCAAACGTACCAAGCACCTGACCTTTAAACTTTGAACCAAAACCCTCAGCAGCATCCTCCACTACAGGAATGCCATACTTGTTGGCGATAGCCATAATCTGGTCAATCTTGTATGGCATACCGTAGAGTGCCACCGGCACGATAGCCTTCGGGTACTTACCCGTTTTCTCCTTGCGGTCAAGGATAGCTTTCTCCAGCAGCTCTGGATCCATATTCCAGGTCTCGCGCTCCGAGTCAATGAACACAGGAGTTGCCCCCAGATACGTAATCGGGTGCGAAGAAGCACAGAACGTGAAGCTCTGCACCAACACCTCATCGCCAGGGCCAACGCCACAAGCCAACAGTGCCAAATGCACAGCAGCCGTACCTGCCGACAGCGCCACCACCCTCTTGTTAAGGTTAAGGTTATCGTTAAGGTTGACGAAGTCCTCTAGATCCTTCTCGAAACCGTTCACATTCGGTCCCAGGGGCACTACCCAATTAGTATCAAATGCTTCCTTAATATACTTTTGTTCTATACCTTCATCACTCATGTGTGCCAAGCACAAATAGATTCTTTTTCTTTCAGACATAATATATTTTATTTATTTGTTTTTCAACTATCTTTTCACCCTATAGCCGTTCTATTCTCCTGCGAAGTAAAAGCATATACTCCTCCTTCATTTTCTCTGGCAGGAACGACAGGTTGATAAGTTCTTCCCACTTGGGCAGATATCCCTTCATTCGCTCAATTATTTTCTCCGCTACCGAAGCAGGAATGCCACTCTGAGTAAAAGCAGTTATAAAAGTTTCACGGTTGAATCCATTCTTTTTTCCACCTACCGAAAAACTCATTGCCATCTCTTCTTCATCTTTGGGGTCGGCTAACAATACCGCCAATAAGTCATACGCAGGAGCCAGGGCATACTCACCATTTCCCGTATCTATCAACGAGAAATTCTTGCAGTGCATATCCGAATTTCCTGTTATCCAAGAGAACAGCACAACCTCCCAGAATCGCTGTACATCCAGCATTGGAACCGATGAATACTTCTTGACGACATCAGCCAACTGAGGATAGGTACCATAATACTTATGCTCTGTAAGTCTATTAGTTAACTGACACATATCCAGCATCGAGATTTTTTCCCCCTTCCGTCCGCGATCCATCCTTAAGGTCAGATACCCCAACTCACCATCAGCCAGTCTGATGAGAGAATGCTTAGCAGTACGAATGCGAGCAGCCTCAGCCATCTTCATTGTCAGGTCTTCCAATTCCGGCAAACAGGGATACTTCACACTTTGCGGCTTAAAGATATACTTACCCCAAAGTCCTACGATAGTAAATTTTGACGGTTCATGCTTACCGCCACGATCAACGTCCAGTGACATTTTCGCCTGTACGCCCGTAACTGATGCACTGGAGCGAATTACCCTTCTAGCCAATTCCGACATATTATCTCGCGTGTATGGCAGCACAGGAACCTTGTCGCTACCGAACATTTTTCGTGCACATTCTGGGTGAAAGTCTGTCAGTCCCTCTTCCAGTTCCTGATAACAATACAAACACTTACTCATCACTTAATGGTTTTACGCTGATGTTTCCAATACAATCCTTGCAACAAGCCATCAATAGCGACATTCTGTCACGCCGATCAATTTTCCACGAAGCCGATGCAATATCCAGCAGCCATCCTTCTGGAATCAGTCCATCGAATACTGGGAACAACATCTCCTTGTCATACCTATGTTCCGTCAATGGCATTGTAGGACTCACCGCGACAGCATCCTTACGTGTAAGATAGTCCTCACCATAAGCAAAGTGGAATCCCTCTTCGTCTTCTCTCAGGATGCCACAGAAAACATCATTCACATAGATACCAGCCTGCTTCATACTTTATTTAGTCTTTACAGGTCCCAAACACTCTCCAAACAAAGCCAGCACATCGTTAACCTTGTCCATTCGTAATGTCTGCTTACCTTGTTCCAGGTCCCGGACGAACCTGAGCCCCACACCGGCCCTCTCAGCCATTTCCACCTGCGAGAGCCCGTTTTTCTTACGTTTTTCCTTTAAATATTCCGATAAAGCCATACTTTATTATACCTTTTCGGGTACAAAAATACATAATACCACATGAAATTATATCATATCGGGTATATTTTTAAGTATTTTTATCAAAATTATACCCGTAAAGGTATAATTTACACCCTCTAACGCAGTCACACCATCACAAATCCAAAAGCTTCTCGTTGTTATTGTCCAGATTGTCAAGAAACTCATTGAGCTTCTTAGTCACCTCACAGATCTGCTTGTACTGCTCATATATCTGCGTATGAATACCCTCCGACATCAGGCGAGGCATCAACAAGGCTGCCTCATCCTTCATGATGATCGTTCGAGGGAAAGGTTTATCCGTGCCATACTTCGTAGCCAATAGTTGATAAAGATCCTCCTTATAGCCAAAGATCCAATGAATGAGAATACCCATCATCTCCAGGTCCTCATGACTATAGTAGCGAACAACACTCGTACATTCTATATCGTGATGAGACACCGAGTTTAACACACCCGACTCCTCGAAAAACAGCTTTATATTTGTTTTTTCCATCAGGAACGTCAACAAGGCCTTAGCAGGTTCCTTCTTTCCCTTGATACCCTTCTCTATGGTAGAGACGAGCTTGTTCAGATGGGCAGCAATGAAGTTCTTCTTAAACTCATATCCATTGATCTCCTCACAAAGCGACCACAGGTTCTGATTGACAGAAGAGGCGAACCAGTCATTTCCATAGACCTTACGAATACGCACCTGTTCTGGCAGTCCGGCAATGAGCTGCGCCGTGAAATACTCCTGCATGGAACGATGCGGGAAGATATAGTCAAGACCATCCTGAACGAGAATAGAAATGGCTACCGTCAGGTCATATATCAGCTTATCATTATCATAATCATACCCCAGTCGTTCACGGATATCCGTCAGCTCCGCCTGTAACAAGGAACGGCTGAACAGATAATTCTGTTTGAAATAGGTGCGATAGCAGAACCACTGCAGCACCTTAATATACTGATAACGCTCCAGCTTGCAAGCCTTATCATGAGCGAAGCCCCCACCCTTGGTCACCGAGTCATGTTTGGTGTAAAGCGTATCGAACACATTGAAGTAGAACTCCGTTTTCTTTGAAGGAATCGTAGGGTGATAGCCAAAGGTCAGGATAAACATAGAGAGCAGCAGCGGATTAGAGAGATAGGCCGCTATACTCTCGTCTGCCGTCTGGATGGCTTTCAGCATTTTCTCCTCCATGGCAGCGCCATCAGGAATCAAAGCCATCTGCTGATGTACAAACGCCTGTATCTGCGCAGCACTGAGTGGACTGATATGATAGTTCTCAAAACGTGTCAACGTCTCCGCCTCAGCATCAGGACGCGAAGTCAACATGTAGTAGTTGTTAGGGAACCTATCCACAAAGTCACCTATCTGTTTTGTCCGTTTCTCCTTACTGTCAAGACTCAGCTCATCATAGCCGTCAAAGAAGAACACGAACTCCCCCGAGTCCATCAGGCGGTTCATGATCTGCTCATTAGCTGCCAACTTCATGTTGAAAACAAAGTTGGAGATATATTCATACAGTCCACCATTAAAACGGTTCAAGTCACGCAGTTCAATGATGATAGGTATGTGCGTCTGACTCTCCAGGATGGAAAGGAAGCAATGACGCATGAGCATGGTCTTTCCCGAACCCGCATGTCCTAAGATTGTCAGGTAGTTAGAAGCACTAAAGAGTCTCTCCACCTTGTCAGGAACAGTCACACGTCTCTTGTTATAAATCAACGCCAGCGGGAAGTATATCGAACGGAAATCCACAGATCCCTCACGATAGATAAAGGTTTTCACCTTAGACGTCTTTTCATACCAGTTCTTAGTATATATCTGCAAACTATGGCTCAGCGCCTGCTTCACCTCGTCCGTCAGGTTATCCAAAAACCGATTCAAGCGCTCCGTAAAGAGTCCCGCCATCCCCAAAACTTTCTCCGAATTCTCCATAAGCCTATCAATTTATTTAAAATATTTGCCTAGGAACCTATCCCCTAACATAAATCTTCTTTGTTTAACATCGAAAAGCGCTAAAAACACTAAAAATTATTATTGATGATCAATCATTGTCGTGATTGCTTTGTTCGTAAGCCGCTAGGCTTATCCAAGAAAGGTCTAATTTTGTTTGATGATTCTTAAGAGCTCGCTCTTAAAAGTTCATCCAATAAAATGAGACATCATCATCAATAATAATATTCTTTTCGTTTATTTAGGGTATTTAGATGTTATATTACTTCACGATTCCTTTTTCGAGGTACTCGGCGAGGTTAGTTCTAACTATGGCTGCAGCAGGTTCCGTAAAAGGCATCATGACTAAACACTCCTTCATATTACCAGATTGTTTCTCACTCATAATTTATCACTCAAAACATTTCAAAACTAAATTCACCATATTCTCAGCAAACACGTCTCTGAGGTCTGTACCATTAGAGAGTTCGGGGCCTCCTCTATGGAAATGATTGGTCACCTCAACCACCTCATATCCATTATCACGAGCCAATCGATATGCATCATCGTATGTCTTACCATATGAACGACATGCAGCAACAATCACTTCACAATCAGCATCTATGCAGGCTTCTATCCATTCACTCTGATTAGAACCTGGATCCCCTTGGCTCTCGATGCCTACGAGATGTTCATTCTTCTCCTTGTCTTTAACAGTACCAATTACATACGAATCATAGTCATCATTATGCCATGACATTATCATCGAGGTAAAAGGCATCATCATTGCCAACCTCTTTATGCTCTGGGACTTTCCTCTATTTGAAGTTCCCCTAACTAGAATCATTGTTTTCATAGGCTTATTGATTTATTATACTATATTATAATCCAATTTGACACGGTTTGTAGAATTCTGAATAATTCTTGTTCACAAGATATCTTATACCACGAATCTATCTTCTCAAAGAGCAAGGTAAGCTAAGCTATTTGCTCTACGGGGCATGTATTCACCGGCTGTGTCAGAGACTTGTTCCCCTGACATACCATTGGATTTTAACATTGAGCAATTAACCATGAACCGTAATTAATCTCCTTCCCTCCTTCAGTTTATCTTTGAATCCTTGGGTGGTGGAATCCAGCCATTGTTTCCACTGGCGTTTCTGTTCTTCTTTCTCTGTCTGAGTTAATGAGGAATGATCAATCTCTGCCTCTTTCAGTTTCTGGGCACATTCTTTCACTTTATCTATCTGCCATTCTGCTACAGTACCATTTATTATTCTCACACCATACGCAGCCCACAACATACCCTCGATATAAGCCTGTGCTGGATTTACATCTTTAATTGTATTCATAACCTTCTCAATTTAAAATTACATTGCAAAGGTACAAAGTTTAGGCCATAAAGTCAAAACTTTTCTTTCTTATTCCACAAAGGTTTATATATAAGTGATTTAAAGTGAAGAAATATAGGCAACGAAGCCCCTGTTCCCCTATCACCTCATGTTCCTCTATCCTGTGACGGAATGGATTCCTGTGGTTGGATTCGATAAACCCAACCACCTCATTGTATTTTGCTATCCAACGTTCATCTTGCTTCATTATCTAAAGCCGCTATCCCCGTAAGCTCCACACTCTCGTTTTTTTTCCCATTAGAATATGCCACAATACTCCTAATAACATGAAGTCTGCAGTCTTTTCTTGAAAAGGTCCTGTTCAACTCAGCAATTTCATCATAAGAAAGATCTTCTGACACATCACCATGCTTTACCTTCCCTTCCTCGTCAGTATATTCAAACTTACCACTTTCAATAAATGCCCCTTGAAATATCCCAATGATGCTATCTTCCTTTGTCGAGATATCCGATTTACATATATTATCATAAGCGCGAAACACATGAGGCACATCTAGACTCATCATAACGTCTCCCGACCTCATTTTCACAATACTATGCTGCTTTTCTACAATGGTCAAGAAATCTTTTAGATGTGAAAGAAGTTTTAAAGGTTGAGTCTCAATTAAATCATCAATATTCAGAGTATCCTTCGATGTGTCATCTATTATCCTCATAACATCATGAATACTATTCGCAGTTGTCTCGTCTTTCAAAAAAACACCTTGCTCTTTAAACTCCATTTCATAACCAAACGAACCGTGAGTCACACCCGTTATATAAAACTTGCCCTTTGGCATCTTGGCCGTTTGTTTCTTATGTCGCAATTTTAGGTCCGCGTTGATATCATTCACCTTCTTGCGCGTTTTGGCCTGAATCATACCAACGAGAGAATGCATAGTCTTCTCCATAAAAACCGACGATATACCCATTGAGCCAAAAACTGCCTCTCCTGAAAACCACATATCTATCTTTGCTTCAGGGGCAGTCTCTTGCTTTGACATCACCTCAATTCTACTTTTGATGTCTTCTATTCTGTTTTCCAAAGACAACCGCATCAAATAGCTCTCTTGATATTGAGCTAAAAGTTCTTCTGTAGCGGCTAGTTCTTTATACAACCAAGCTAATTCCGAATTAAAGATCATAGTTATAAGCTGTTTAAATAGTTCATAGCCTGCTTATCCATAACGTCATTATTGTTTAGAGGCAACTCTATCATACCCTTCCAAGTGCCTGCTCGGTTATGACCAAATAATTGATTCCAATACTTCACAATCTCAACAGTACCAAAAGGAGTCTCATTAACCATGCACGGATAATGGTCAACCTTAAACATCAACTTTGAGAGACTTGGCGAAACAAAAGCAGGAAAGTTGTTAGCGATTACCTTCTGCATGCTAACATCTGGTAAAGCAAACAATGTCACCACGTCGATATCATGCGGGGCTCTTCTCTGCGAAACCTCTACATTCTCCACAAAGCTCCCGTCTATCCACTGATACCCACATTGGACACCAAATTTTAAGGATTCCAATCTGAAACTCACAAAACCTTTTAATATGGCAATCCTTTCTGGGGTCTTGGCAAAATACTGACAAAACTCCATGATATCGCTTTTATACGGCGACAGACATCCAGGTATTGTAGGATCACCTCCCAGATAAGGCGGGAGTACATTATTATGATCAAATGGTGGTATCATCCCAGATATATTTTAAATAACAAAGTCATAAATCCCAAGATTATAAGCTCTGCAACGTTAGTCCTTCGTGCCTCCTCACTATGGCCAGAACAGATAGCTACAGAACAGCCAGATAGTCCACAGAAACATCTTACATCTTCCTTCAGCCATCTTACATCATATCACCTCTCCCGCATACTCCATATTCTTCCCAAGCACCGTACACAGAATCATCTGAATGTCCTTAATGAAAGAATAGTGTCTGTAGTAATAGCAGTTCAGGCGTACTTTGTCGGGATAAATCACATTGTCGTTATACCACACCGCCAGTTCCTGATCCGACATTTTGTCAATCTGCTCCTGCGGAAAACATCTGCCCTCAGACATCTGCCTTCTTACATCTGCCAGCATTTCATCCTCTAATCGATACTTCAATGTCGCAGGCCCCGTTATACCTGGTCTTAATTTCAGAACATCTCTGTCAGCCCCCGTCAACTTATCTGCATATCCTGGCACGTCAGGCCTTGGTCCTACGAAGCTCATGTTGCCAATGAGCACATCCCACAAACCTGGAAGTTCATCGAGCTTGTAATGACGAAGTTTCGCACCAAGCGGCGTAATTCGACTATCACCCGCCACAGAGACAGTCGAACCATTATGTTTAACTGTCATCGTGCGGAACTTATGGCACTTGAATAGCTTGCCATCCTTACCCACACGTTTCTGCACAAAGAATGCAGGTCCGCCCGGCATTTTCACCTTCACCATAATGGCCACTATCAGCAGCACCGGCCACAGCACCAGCAATCCTATCAGGGCTACCACCCTGTCAAACAAAAATTTCAATATCATAGTTTTCAATTATTTTAGTTCCGACCACAATTGCAAGAACCACCGGGACGTGGAACCACCGGGACGGGTTCCTGTTTCATCACATGCGATAAATCATGCTTTTACTGATTCCTGTCAATCTCTCCAATTGACGCAATGATGCTCTTTTACCCTTCAATTCTATTAACAGAGACTTCTTTATATCTGCAGGCAATTGTTGAAAAGCGCTGCTATTCGTTGCGCCAGTCTTTTCTTTGATCAGCATCAAGTGCCACAGGGACAGTGCCACAGGGACAGGTCATCGACACCATTTTATAACTTCTGTATTATTCCGCGTCCTATTCCCGTCAATCGTTCTAACTGTCGATGAGATGCGCCTTGTTCCTTCAAGACTCTCAGCACACCTCTCTTTACCTCTTCGTTCAACTGCTGAAAAGCAGAGGCATTCGTTACGCCAGATTTCTCTATAATCATTTGCCACACCTGGTCATCAGAAGGTCTTTTTCGGGAGGCATCCTCAATATCCAAACAATGAACGTCATCAGACAAAGGTTCATTTACCCAGGCATCAAGCTCAGTGAAGGGAATACGATTCAAAACCACCTGCGTATGGCAAATCTGAAAGACTGGTTCAACAGTCCCATCATACTCACCCCAGCTACTGTATTCATAGTCTTTGACGTGTTCAACGACACCTGCCTTCACTGGATTTTGATGGATATAGCGCAGCAAGGTGGTGAAGTAAGACATATCATTTACTGGCTCTGACTTGAAGCGCTCTTTAAACAGATGACCATCGCGACCATACTTCCTATTATAATAGTACACGTAAGAGCTAGCAATACGTTTGATGGTTTCACCTACGCTTTCTTCTCGCTCACGAATCAGTAAATGGAAGTGATTAGACATTAGACAGTATGCGTAATAGGTGCAATTGCTTCCTACAGGAGAGCCCTCATAATCATAACGGACACGCATCCTATCAAGAGTCGCAATAAATTGATAATAGTCCTCTGGATCTTCAAAAATATTCTGATGATTTATCCCTCGCATCATCACATGGTGGATACCTGTTCCAGAGACTTTACGCGACTGCCTTGGCATATATTTGAATTTGTGATTTTGATAACATTAAACTTGTACCCTTTATCTATCTGATGTCAATGACCTGTCCCCCTGCCATTACATTTCTTCACCCCATGAGCGTAAGCCTCTGAAATCACGTTGCACTGTATCTTCATGTTCATCATAATGAAGTCAGCACGATAAAGCATATTGGCCATAATGCCGCCAACAAAGGCAGCAGCAAGAACTACAGCATCTGGCTGCTCCTCATCAAAGAACTTCTTTACAGCATTTTGGTCTGTCAAGTCCAATTCCTTATGAGAACGACCTATTAGGTTATTGTACCCCCTACTCTTCAAGTTATTCCATATAGCAGACCCAACGAGTCCATTGTGGCCTGCTACATAGATTTTTGAATTCTTATCTAACATTCGTGTAATTAGTGAAATTTGTGGTTTTATTTAACAATACCCTTTTCCAAGTACTCAGCCAAATTCGTGCGTACCTTAGCGGCAGCACCTTCAGCAGCAACCTTGGCTACATCGCTCTCGACCATAATACGAACGAGATCTTCGAAAGAAGTCTTGTTCGGGTTCCAGCCAAGCTTCGCTTTGGCTTTTGTTGGATCACCCCACAAATTAACAACATCTGTTGGACGATAGAAATCCTCAGAAACTGCTACAACGGTTTTACCAATCAACGCTTCAGGACCACTTACAACGATACCTTTCTCGTTGATACCTTCGCCTTCAAACTTCAGTTCGATACCTGCATGTTTGAATGCCAGTTCCGTAAATTCGCGTACAGAGTGTTGCACACCCGTAGCAATCACAAAGTCTTCTGGTGTGTCATTCTGGAGGATTAACCACATACATTCTACGTAATCCTTAGCATATCCCCAGTCACGGAGGCTGTCCATATTGCCCAAGTACAGGCAATCCTGCAGGCCCTGAGAAATGCGAGCAGCTGCCAACGTAATCTTACGAGTAACAAAAGTCTCACCTCTGCGCTCTGACTCATGGTTAAACAGAATACCTGAACAGCAGAACATGTTATAAGCCTCACGATACTCCTTCACAATCCAGAAGCCATACTGCTTAGCCACTGCATAAGGACTATAGGGGTGGAAAGGTGTATTCTCATTCTGAGGTACCTCCTCCACTTTACCATACAACTCCGATGTTGATGCCTGATAGATACGGCATGTTTCAGTCATTCCTAACTGTCGTACAGCTTCAAGGATACGCAAAACACCCACAGCATCAACATCAGCAGTAAACTCAGGGCTATCGAAAGACACCTGAACGTGGCTCTGTGCAGCGAGGTTATAGATCTCGTCCGGTTTAACTTTACCAATCACACCAAGGACACTCATCGAGTCCCCTAAATCTGCATAATGCAAATGAAAATGAGGTGTGCCTTCCAAGTGTGCAATACGCTCTCTGAAATCCACAGAACTTCTACGAATTGTTCCATGAACATCATAACCTTTTTCTAACAAAAACTCGGCCAGATAGCTTCCATCTTGGCCAGTAATACCAGTAATAAGTGCTGTTTTCATATTATTTTTCATTATTAAATTCAAATACTTATTTATTCGGCAGAAAACTCCCTGATTCTCTGTTCCTCGCTTCGTTTACATACTAATATCTGTCCATTCTTCTCGCTCATGATGTAACCATCAAGGCCTTGGAGAACCACTTTCTTGGCATCTTCAGCATGGACTACACAATTGGTACATTCGTAGAGCTTCACATTGCCAACGGTACCATTGCAGTTTGAATCTTTCTGTAGCTTGTCATGTAAGGATGCCCAGTTGCCTAGATCGCTCCAGCCAAAGTCGGCGGGATGGGTATGTACCAAACCATCAGCAGCGGCAGGCTCCATCACAGCAAAGTCAATGGATATCTTTTCGCAATTCGGAAAGATATTCGCAACGTCACCTGTAGCAGCAATCTTATCCATATCTGCGGCAATGTTGGGCTTGTATTTAGTGATGCAGTCAGTTATTGTATCTATGTTCCATACAAAAATTCCGGCATTCCATAAATAGTTACCTGCTTTGAGATACTTCTCAGCAGTTGCGAGGTCTGGCTTCTCCTTAAAAGCATTGACCTTGCATATCTCGCCACTTACTATATCAGACGCTTCTACATAGCCATAACCTGTTTCGGGGCGAGAGGGTTTAATGCCAATCGTCACAATGGCATTATTGCGCTCAGTAAATACTAGAGCATTATTAATCACCCTACGGAATTCCTCGGGATTCATTACGACAGCATCTGCAGGTGTAACCACTACGTTGGCATTCGCATCCTCTTTGCGGATACTCCAGCATGCCCAAGCTATGCATGGGGCCGTGTTACGGGCTGCTGGTTCTGCCAAGATATGTTCAACGGGAATATCAGGCAACTGTTGCTTAACAATATCAACGTATTTAGCGTTGGTTACTACCCAGAAGTTCTCAATAGGTGCTACACCCTTGAAGCGATCAACCGTCAATTGAATCAATGTACGACCACAGCCCAATATATCAATGAACTGCTTAGGGTATTCAGGTGTGCTCAAAGGCCAGAAACGACTACCTACGCCACCTGCCATAATAACTATGTGATTATTCCTCATTTTTACATTTTTTTACAGTATAATTAAGCTGATCTTTCAAATAGCTTTCAGCACACTTTTAAACATGACCAAACAACCTTTCTGTAATTTTCAAGCTATTTACATTCAAAAAGATACTTGGCATAAACTTTATCGTGTTCCACGGGAAAATCTTCACAATCACCCAGGTATCACGAACCTTACTATATGGCTCACCTTTCAGTATATGCTTCAATATCTGTTCTGCTTTCTTTTTACACCTTACATCATACATCGGCATGGCTATCTCTGGCATCCCTAAGTACGCCACCGCCAAAGCAGCAAACGCCTTCCATTCAGCCATAAGTCCAGCCTTCCTTATTCTTTTTTCAAGAAGTCCGTAATCCAGTTTATCCTTAAACGTCCACAGCAGCCTGCACCAATCACATATCTGCCTAAGGTTCATCTTCTCTTTATAAAAGTGCTTGAGGAAGTGTGTAAATACCAAGAAGACATCATTTTCAGGTGACGGGAGGAATATCTGAGCCTTTCCATTATTCCACGATCTAACTTTACCACCATAAAAAATGTCTTTCTGTACAGCATCTACTTGCTTATCAATCCTGCCAGAAAGACCTGTTCTTAAGGTGCCATGTAGTTCCACAACCCACGACTCAATATTCATCACGAAATGCTTAGAATATTTTCCTTCGGGATTATGACTTGATGATAAAGGCAACATAAAGGCCTTAGCCTTCTTGTAATTAGTATCGCTCAACAGGAAATCGATGTCACCACATGCGCGCCATAACGGTTTCTCATAACATTGAGCAAGCCCCTGCCCTTTCACTAGTAGCGTATAGATATCTTCTGCATTTCGCATCTTCTCTACAAGCATCGCAATGAATTGATTCATCGCCTTGTTTTGTTGTTCAAGCAACTGGACTTCGCCTATCCATTGCAACAGAAACTCCTGTGACGGCTTAATGGTTGAATGTTCTATACCTGCCAATACGACACCAACGACAGTCTGTTCCTCGGCCAACTGATATACTTTCTCCCAATCCACCTGTTCAGAGCCAAGAACAAGAGGTTTCTCCCATAAACCTGCTCTTACTAAAGAAAGAAAAAATTTAACAGTAGATTCCATTTTACTTTCTAGCAAAAGTTCTAAATATCCAGCCTCTTAACCAATTTGGCATAGCTACTTGAACCGCCCAACGAATCGCAACGTTATAAAGGTACTTTGGCAATGTTATCACCTTATGGTCGAGCATATATTTTTGCAAACGAGCCTCGCTCTGGAAATACTTCTTGCCACCTCTGCGCTGGTACATCTCCTTACCAACACGTACATTCACAAGACTCTCCTGGAAGTTATAGAACTTGTGACCGGCAAGGGCTAAACGAATCCAAAGATAGTAATCCTCTTCGCAGAACCAATCAATAAAACCGCCTACTTCCATAACCTTAGACTTACGATACATCACGGTCTGTAAGTTCATAGGGCAACGATCCTTTAGATACTCTTTGATTTCAGAATCCGTCTCGGGTACGGCACGTACACCAACAACATTTGTGGGCTCTCCAATAAATTCACGAATGAGACTTCCTGCAACAGTTACTTCAGGATGTTCATTCATAAATTTAAGCTGTTTTTCAAAACGGCTAGGTTCGGCTATATCATCACTATCCATGATGGCTACCAGTTCATTACTGGCGTTCTCTAAACCACCTTGGCGAGCAGCAGCATGGCCCATGTTCTCTGCGAATGGCACCACCTTCATTATTCCCAATTTCTCCTTCAACTCGTCAATTGAATCTTGAAGGCTATTAGGAATCGGGCCGTCAATCACCAGCACAATCTCATCTGGTGGGCACGTTTGGTAGTATATACTATTAACTGCAGTAACAAAATCTGTGGGATTATCATTTTTGTACACAGACATTGCCACAGAGAATTTCTTATACAAATCCATCTTAATTCTCTTTAAGCTTTTTTATCTTCTAACTTCTGGCGTAACATGCTGGAACTGATTCCGTCCGTATGATCCAAATACACTACGGTACAACCTACCTCAGCAAACTCCTTCTCATACTGATTCCAGGCATCTGTTCCCTTCCAGTCTGAACCCACAAAGACGGCATCCGCCCCAAGTTCTTTTACAGGACGAATCTTCTCCATATCAGTCTGAGGCACTACCTTATCCACATATCTTATTGCTTCTACGATAGCCATACGTTCCTGCTCGTTGATGATAGGATATTTATGTTTTCTCTGGTAGCAAAGCTCATCAGTGGTCACACCTACGATTAGCGTTTCGCATTGCTCCTTTGCACGACGCAGGATATTCAGATGACCTATGTGAAACATGTCATATACACCAGTAGTATATCCGATTGTAAATTTCTTCTCAGCCATACCTTTTTTATGTTTGAGTTACTTGAAATACTCAGTATAATCTTTTTCTGTATCAAAAATCATCGCATGGACAGCTGCACGTTGTTGCTCTTCCGATGGCAGCTTCATATAGTTGCCATAACGATACTCCAGATACTCTTTAATGTACTTTGAGCCATAGAGCACTGTATCCTCAAACGGGATATCTACCGGAGATTCAAAAAACTTCGGTTCAAACAGACCTGAGCGGAACTTTGCCGGAGTAATCCAATAACACCACTTGAAGTTATTTGTTCTGTTCTCATACTTGTAGATTCTGTGGTAGCAGATCTTAGCTATCAACTGACAAGGCAATACCTTCAGCAGATTTAGCACCATCTTCTGTCCTCCACTCTTTGGTTTCCAGTTACGCTGGCTTAGGGCATAAAGAGTTACGAATTTGCTTTCGTAATATACCAACTTTTGGATGAACTTGCAATCTGCCACCTTATGCAGCATCATGATATCCACATATATGCCATGGTGCATATCCTTTCTATCTTTGTAAACTTCTTCAATGAAGGTTGTTCCGTTCATTCGCACTTTAGCATACTCCAGATACTTCTCAACCGTTCGCCACTCCTGTAACACGAACTTAGGATTATTCTCGTTCTCCAAAGCCATCTTAAACTTACCATACTCCTCAGGTGTCATAAAGATGTCCAAATCATCATCCCACGGTATGAAGCCTCCATGACGTATTGAACCAAGGGCTGTACCACCCATAATGTAATAAACGATGCCGTTTTTACGACATACGGCATCGATATACTTCATTACCTCCAGTATTTTATCCTGAACGTCACGTACTGATTTCTTCTGATCCATATAGCTTAAATCTTTTTTGCAAGAAAATAAAATTTGTTGAGCAGCCATTCTACTCCCGGAATATGACGAGACACCATTACCGTTTCTCGCACCACACGGAAAACAGCTATCTTTGTATTAATTTTCCATGCCGACGACTTCCACCTATGGGGGTGAGTACTCACCACATAGCTATATTCACCATCCTTTACCAGTGCCAGCAGGTTCTTAAAACCACCCACCTTCACATTCTTCACCTCTGGATGTTGGTCATTGGTCTCAGGAAGAGTGATAATATTCCATCTGTAGCTCGCATCGCTGATATAACGATATTTTCTGTCTCCTATATGCTGACTATAGTCCACCACCATATCCACAAGGTTAGGATAATGACTCCTAATCTCCTGATTACGGAAGAAATCACGATTACTTGTGTATCCCACACGCTTCTTCACAGGGTTTCCATGCTGACAGATAGTGCCATACGTGAAGCCATTGTCAGCAAAAACCTTAGAAAACTTAATAAAGTCCTTTTCTGCTGCCTCATAGTCACCTGCATTGGCATCCAACACATCATAATGGTACGATATCTCATGCCCCCATGACTGCATCTCCTTCAGCAGTCGGATGTTCTCCTTGTCCGACATCAGATACGCTTGTACGTAGTATGAGCCTTTAATTCCATATTTATGCTCAATACTCGCCAGTTTATGTGCATTCGGAACAAATGTCTCCACATCGTGCTTTAACACAATGTAGCGCACATCAGCAGGCATTTTCAGCGATTCCAATGCTGTGCATGTCTGCACACCGCTCTCTGAAATAGCTTTGCAAAATTTTTCCCAGTTATTGAAATAGAACATTTTTCTTAGATAAGATGTTATTTATCTCTTCTGACAGAATCCGTTCAAAAGACTTTTATAAGCATTCCACATTGAAGAGTCACTTCGATACAATTTTCTATGCGTCAATGTCCAAACAGTAATGTATAGCCAACCAACAAATGCGCCATGGATTCGACGAGACACCCAACCTAAGTTCTGGAAGTATTGAGTCGTATAGCCTTTGAACCATTTGCTTTTGCCTGTAGCATTAATAGTTGCGATTACCTGAGGATAGTAAAACATATTTAGTCTTCTTCTTCTACAGGTATGAAGAAACATATTCTCTTCTCCACCACCATTGCCCGTTCCGCTACCCATTTTCACATCGAACACAACACCTGCATTATTAATTAAATCTCTTCTAAATGCGATTTGCAGGGAGGATACTTGTCCTATACTTTTAAATCCTAATTTAAATTTGCGGTCAGGAAACTTTTTGGGGTGATCTTTCCTGTCAAGTGCAAACGCAATAACTGCAGCATTTGGCACTTCGTTAAACGCATTTGTTAATTTTTCCGGGTAATCATCAAATAAATATTCATCATCATCACAAATAAGGCATACGTCAGCATCCTCGGCATTGGCAATTGCCATATTGCGTGAACGAGACAAGCCACGCTCTGTAGTACAGACAAATCTACAATGACAAGTTTCACCTCTCTTGTTCTTGAAATCGAACTCTTCAACACTATCCTTTTCGCATTGGTTGATAACCACGGCATCAGTCTGAACGTTTGAACGAAAAACTATTTCGTGATTCTCTTGATGCATACACGATATTAATACTTCTATTTTCATGTTTTTATAAGTATTGTAATCATACTTTGTCCGTTTATTTGGGCTTAATAAAAACATAAGATTACAACCCGACAATTGCGATACCACCTGATAATGTTTGTGATATCTTTTGACCAGGCAATTCTCTTATTCTGCATTTATCAACTCTATAACATTATTTTGGGGAAATTTGTTGTCTAAATTCCATTGCATTAAAATTGATTGTTCATTCTCCTGTAAGACAGCAAACGGCATGGACTTTAAAACATCACGAAGAGGTTTGTTCCTTTCTGTCTTAATAACAGGAATTATAATCTTTTCATAATCTGCATCTACCCTCCTGCACAACTCTGAGAAGAAAGCTTGTTCGACGGTCTTCTGAGCAACACGGCAACTCATCACAAAATCGTGCAAAACATACTTTTTCTCATTCTTCTCAAAAGATGCGAAGCCGACCAATCCGTAATCACCAAAATTATCACTGACTTTAAATGCGTAGCAATCATATTTTTCATTGTTTAAAATTTCACTCTTAAATTCATCAACAGAGTATCTTCGCCCACTAATATTATACTGATTACTTCGCATCACAAGTTCAAGGCTACGATTAATATCTGCTTCTTTTACAGGTCGGAATATTACCATTTTCAGCCTACAACTTTTCAAGAAAGACTCATAATCTCCTGTCCAACTTGCAGATATCTTTTTTCTTTTATATTCATTTTGATACGAAAGACGCCTTTTCGCGGATTCCTCTGTTATCGGTATTTTAAACTCCTCCCTATCAAGAAGTGTTGGGATTTCCACGATATCAAATACACGCACCTGAGGAAGACTGCTTTTCACTTCATCCCTTTCGAAAGGTTGGTCATCAATAAAAGCAAAGGTATCAATATTAATATTCAGTTCGCGAGCTATACTTTTCAAGTTTTCTGATTTGCGGCCCCAATTGATAGCTGGATACAGAAAATAGTCTTTTAAACCAAGACTTGATAGTTTATCCAATGCTATAGCTTCCTCATTTTTGCTTACTATTGTTTGAAGAATGCCCATCTGATCCAAAGCCTTAATCATTTTAATACATTCTTGATTAGGTTGGACTCCATCAGGCCCATCATCTCCAATAACACCTTTCCATAGCGTATTATCCAAATCCCAAGCAACGCACTTGACTTTTGCTGCTGGTTTCTGCGTTTTAGTTTGCTTCCAACATACGAAATCTGCATGTTTGAAGATTACATGTGCCGTCTCGTTGGAATCAAAGAACAATCTAACTCTACGGCCTAACGTATTCTCATCCAAAGCTAAATTGCCCCATGGAATAAAAGTCTCGTTCCATCCCTTGGAAAGGCTTACCGATGTTTTAAAATAGACAGCCTTAGTATCATATATTTCGATATTAAGATGCCTATTCTCTTCATCAACGAGATAAACTTGAAGATAAAATCCATCTGGTTTTACTCCATCTGTCACAATCTTAGATAATTTTCTGTCTGTTATTACAGAAAATATTCTGCTGATTCTATGGTAATGAATAATATCCCCAAATTTCCTGAGGGCAGAACATACATTTCGAAATTGTTTCGCTCTCGAAATATATTTAGTTATGGGCTCCACTGTCATCGCAGGAGGCAAGGCTGCTTCTAATTTTGCCCACTTCCTAAACTTAACTTCAGAATAAATATTGCCATCCTTATCATGTGGAACCACTCCATTCTCGAATCTAACACAACGATTGCCATCCATGCGCTTCTGGTACATCAAACAAGTACCGTAACATGTTGGCATAGCGCACTCCACACAATGCTCACCCCATAAAATAGGGACTATTGATTGTATGTCTTGTCTATCCTCCACCGCAGGAAAAAACATTTCCGCTGTAGTTGTTTTAAAGATATAATTAAACATCGTTATTATTTACTCAGATAATTCTCTATAACTATACAAATCGCCTATTTCGTTTGCAACCTCTAAAATTTCTTGTAAATTCGGATGATTTCCCAAATTTCTCAACTCCCCAGTTGTTTCATCATATACGGGATGAACCATAATCTCTATCCAGCCTTCTGAATCTGCTAATACACCCCTAGACTGAAATAATCCTGTTCCTGAGGTGAAAAATTTTGTCCTATAATAACCACGTATTAACAAGTTGTTATAAAAAGACTTGTATAAAATTTTTAAAGGATTACCCTGAGGCAAATTCAAACTTTTACGAACAGACTTAAAACCTGCCTCCTTAACAACTGGTGCAATTGCAGACCAAACGATAGGAAAAGTATGAGAATGCCCATGCGAGTCAAAGTGCATCTCAGTGAACCCTGCCTCCTTATATCTCTTTATCTGCGCAATTGCCTCTTCTCTAATATCTATGCTAGTTTCTTTTGAAGAAAATGGGGGGGGCATCTTTTCGTAAGGATATGATTGAAGGAAAAATTTACGAGAAGTCAATTTGCCGTCTTCCATGAATAGTGTACATCGCTTTATTTTTTCCGTTAAAGGGACACCTTCAAAGATATTAAAATGTATACCCACCCTATCAAAGAAGCCATGCTTCTTACTTAACTCTATAGCTTCTTCGAATCCTGGCATATTTGTCATGACGGTTGTATTCGTTATCAGCCCTTTGTCAAAAGCCTCAACGATGGCCATATTTACTTCGTGGCTCAAACCGAAATCGTCAGCATTGATTATAACTTTCATTGTATATTCAAATATTATTCCACAAGTATCTAGATATAAAAGATTTCAAAGTGCATTATTCTTGAATCTTCTTATAAAGGCTTTAACCTTTTTAATATGTTTTCCAATATACTTATTGTAAACTCTATATACTCTTTCTTCCTTTTCTCTTGCTTTTAAATAAGTATTGTAAGGTCTTCTGCGTGCTGTCTCAAGTGGCTGATCAAATATCGCATACAGAAATGCTCTCAGTTCACTGTCATCCTTACGAGCTCCTGTAATAATAGGTTCCGCCTTTATTTGTTTATATAGCTCGTCATTCTGATCAATTTCGATAACACGCTTCACTGCGTCTTCCATTGTTTTGAAGTCGTGTATGTTGACAAAAGCATTTGTGTTGAATTCTTTTCCGATTTCCGGATTACCATAATAGATGGGGATTGCACCAGCAGCAAAAGCCTCCACTATCTTTTCCGTGGTATAGCCCTTATGCGAGCAGTTTTCAAACGTCAGACTAAACTTGTGCGACTGGTCGAAAGCAAGTTTATCTTTGACAGGACCTCCGATATTATTCATGTAACGCCCGCCAGAATCTACTTTTTTATAAGCAGATAATAACTTGAACATCTGCAGACGCTCCTTCATACCTTGATCATTAGAAACCACGAACCCACAGAAATCTGTCTTACTCTTTACTGGAATGTTGCCATCAATTAGTGTTTGGTACTTAGGCTTGTAGTGAAGTACCTCATAAAGCGGAACTCTCAGATAACGATCACCAAAGGTGATGTGCTCAAAAGCCATTGCATAATCACAGAGATTAAAATCTGGTACTATACATTCTCCTGTAAAATATATCTTCACACAGTCATAGTCCAGGTATTGCTTTCCGAAGGTAGAAAAAAAGATATAGTCTGGTGTGTTGGAAATCTCCACATCATATCGTTCACGGAGTATTTGCGTAAACTGATTGTTCTCCTTATCGAATCCACGAAAGAAGTCAACGAAATTTATCTTGATTTTCTTTTTCATTATTATTTTACAGCTTCAACAACTGGCATTTTTTTTACAAAATGAGCAGGATTCCCAGCCCATATTTCGTCATCAGGAATGCTCTTTGTTACAACAGAGCCAGCACCAACAACAGAACGGCGACCTATTGTTACGCCTTTCAATATAATACAATCTGAACCAACGAAACACTCCTCCTTAAGCAAAACTGGAGCAGAGCAAACATGAGTATTTCCGTTAAGTCTATATTCTGGTATCACAGAGTGATGATCAGTATCATAAATGCGAGTGCCACCGCCTATGCAAACTCTATCTTCTAATACAATACTTTTTGTTGCTATCATTGTTGTGTTTGATATGCCCACATCATTACCTATTATGATTTGGGCCCCCTTCCAAGTGAAAAGAGTTGTTTTAATTTGAGATCCTGTTGGATTTTTTTGACGGCATGAAGTAATATTTACATTCCGTCCCATCCTTATGCAGCCACCTATTCCATTTCTGATATATAAAAGACCATAAGTATGAAAATTTTTACCCACAACTACGCCACTTAATTTTAATTGAATCTTGTTAAGCGCTGTTGTAATAACGCCACGTAAAACTTCAATTGTTTTATGAAAATAAACAATAATATTCATGATATGTCAATATAATTGTTCAACTTTATTAGTCGTTAGTCCGTTTTATTCATGGTACTTCATTAAATCTTTAATATTTCCCATGAGGCGTGAATTTCTCATAAGCCATTGAGCATCTTTATCCCACCATTTAAATTCATGTAAGAATTCTATTTCCGAAGGTTCAAATTTATATCTAATAATTTTCGCCGGAACACCTGCGACTATTGCATAAGGGGGTACATCTTTTGTAACAACAGACCCTGCTGCTATCATTGCGCCATCGCCAATACGGGTGCCTCCTAAAATTTTTACGCTATCACCAATCCACACGTCATTTCCAATTATACAGGAATAACCATCAATTAATCTAGCTTCTTCGAAAATAGTGGTGTTAACAAAAGAAAAGCCGGATTGCTTGTTCACTGAATAAAAAGCTGGGTGATATGAAACGAATTCTCTTATGGGGTGATTTCCAGCGATAACCCTTACATTCGCAGAAATGCAGCAAAACTTTCCGATCTTACAGTGGGAAAATGATCCATTCATACCAATATATGAGCCATAGTTTATTTCCGACCAAGTGAAATGGGTATGAGGACCTATGGCACAATATTCCGCTATTGTACTCGGAAACTTGATATAAGCCTGACCACTAATCTTACAATGCTTTCTTATATTTAAATAACTTGCCAAAAATGGCATAACAAAGCTCTCATAAAGGACCTTTGGAATAAATCTAAATGCATACATATTTTTAATTAATCTTTGCCAATATAGATTTAATAATATTCATTTGATTGTATGGATTCCATTTTTCATCTATCTCCTTATAGCAATTCTGCCTAATAAGATCTCGGTCTTTATTATTTTCCAACCATAGTTTTATCTTTTTGGCCAAGTCATCAGAATCATTTTCTATGAAAAAAGATCCTGTCACACCTTCTTTTATTGCTTCGGCCTCAGGCATCTGATAATTAAAATTATCCATAGTTATAGCAGGCGTTCCAAATACTAAACTATCCATAGCTGTAAGACCAATATTGCCAGGGGCAATGCATATATCTGCACTGGCTATTAATTCACTCTTTTCATTCTCATTGTAACATGCACCGTAAAACCATACTTGACTGTTCATGTTATAGGAATCAACCAAACTGACGAGATCTTGTTTAATAGGCCCGTCTCCAATAAAAACGGCAATCACGAGTAGACCTTTTTCCTTCAATTTCCTTACAGCTTCAATCATTAAATCTAGCTTCTTTATTGGAGTTAAACGTCCAATAAAAAAAAGAACAGGATTATTATTACCAAAATGTTTAGTGTAAATACCCGACACGTTACCCCTCAACTGTACCTGCCTGTCATAATTCAATGAGTTGTATATACAAGATATTTTTGAAGGATTAATTCCTTTTTCTACCATGTGGTTCTTCGCATAATTGCCATACGTCATAATATGGCTTGGTAATCTCCAGAATATGCGATTTAAAAGATTCTGCGCCCACATTCCATCTCTATACCAACCATGCCCCCATGTAATTGTTTTTCTGCCCAATATCTTTGAGCAGATAAGCAACCACCATATAGAAAGGCAATATTGGTCACCAAAAACGATGTAATACTTATAATTCCTATTTAATACTACCTTGTGACACCCTTTGAATCTATGAAACAAACCTTGTGTATTCTTCAAATAGCCTCCAAATCCTCTCAAGGAATGGACATCCCCTTCCTTAATTGGAATTCCAAAAGACTTATCACCAAAATAAAAATCACAATCCAACTCCTTATCCATCAACTGATATATGGAAGTACGGTAATGCTGAAAATAATTGAAGACACAACAAATACTATTGATTTTCGCCATATTCCCTTTATATAGTTTTACTTGCTTTATTTACTGAACGGTTTCTTATCATCTGCACGCAATATCCTAACAGGAAGAAGAAACCTGTTGACTCACGATAAGTGCTACTAACAAAAAGTTGAACAAGGTATGCACTTATTATGATTATAATAAATGAATGTTCGTCAAAAGTTTTTGAATTAAAATAACCTCTGACTATAAGAATGCCTATTAGAAGTATAAATAAAGAACCAAAAAGAATTCCGTAAGAAACGAGCATTTCTACTAAGATATTGTGGGCATAATTTAATCCTTTTATCATGTCTCCGGCGATACCTCTGAAGTCCAGAGGATTCTCCATCACCATGCTTATTAAGTGATTCGTTATCTGTTCTCTTCCATAGGATTCGCTTACCTCACCCGCCTCGATAAAGTCTAGAACGCGTCCACTCATATTAAATATTTCAGCAAATAATGTCAAACCATTAAAAATCCATTCCATCGAAGCTATAACAATTACCATCATTGTAGTAATAACAATCTGTGTAGATAATTTCATACGTTTTGTAAGTAGTAATTGTATAATGTATAATATAATAAAAACAAAAAAGCCAAGGATTGGTCCGCGAGTTCCACAAGTAAAAAGCAACACGAACGAGGAAATGGCGACTACTATCCGAAACAAGTCAAACTTACGAAACATAAAATACCAAGCCATTAAGGCATGGGGCAATATTCCATAAGCTCTGGACATTTGCTCTCCAGTGTTCTCAGCCATCTTCATTTGAAATAAGATAGTGAACAGAAACTCGCCGGCGATTACTAAAATAGATAAAAAATATAAAAGTTCTAAATGCTTATCGACTTTGAAATATGCACCGCCGAAATACAAAGGAACTGTACAAATCATTATCAACCAAAAGTTGTTTATCAAATAAGGCCCGGCATAACTATCAGACGTAAGGAGGCTCAAAACGTACAGACACAACATAAAAATATAAAAACAAACATCAGCAGACCTTATTCTTTTTATAATGAAAGGCATGGCGAATAATAGCAAAAAAGTCTTAAATACCAAAACAAAAGTGTCTGCTGTGCTATCATTAGACAACATCTTAAAGATTGCATGCAAATATGGTTGCCACGCCCTTTGTACCCAAAAAAAGTAAATAAACAGGAAAAACTTCCCTTCTCTAGTCTTTAGATTTAAATCTATTTTAAATGGAAATGTCATAGAATCACCCCAAAATTAGTTTACAAAACGTCTCCTTGCTGTTATCCTTGCAATATGAATCATTTATTGCAAAAGGTTTAAAACGCAATATTGCTTCGGCTATACTTGCAGGTGTTATTTCATCTACAGTAACACCTAAATGATATTTCTGTATTAATTCGCCAAGGAGTCCCTCAGAAGGTCCAATAACATTCGTCTTATAAAAAGCTGAATATGCTAAAGCCCCGCTACTTTGGCAAGTATTACTATATGGAATTAAAATACAATCGCTACCACTTGCTAAAGAAGATAAGTATTCATAAGAAACG
>Ga0310690_10001600_pt1 | contig 39705 bp, 31 predicted proteins | sample AusTroGonzalo_MG_2_FD_207661 | JGI IMG/M metagenome (GOLD analysis project Ga0310690, IMG submission 207661) | Bovine rumen microbial communities from tropical cattle in Woodstock, Queensland, Australia - Gonzalo_04 (v2) (version 2) | ecosystem: Host-associated > Mammals > Digestive system >... | reverse complement strand
GATCTTGTCCTGCATGATGTAGCGGTTCTGCTTGATGTTGTTCTCCTTGTACAGTTCGTTACCCAGCGTCACGATGTTCTTGTGAGTGATGTTGGCGTTGGAGTCGAACTTGCTGCCGGTGGCGGCATTGGAGGCCTTGATATAGTCCCTGATAAAGTCCCGCTTCTTGCGCAGGTCCATTCCACGGTCGAAGGTCTCGATGTACTCCAGGGCCACTTTCTTGTTGATGGACATGAGCGAATCCACCACCTGGCGGCGGATTTCCTGGCTGGACATCTTGTCATAGATGAAGAGGTTGTCCACCACGGACACCACCACATCCTCGGGGACGGGCTGGCCGGTATGCACATAGGCCAGGCGGATGCCGTTCATCAGCTTCTCGCGGTCAAACTCTTCGTAGGTTCCATTGGTTTTACGTACTTCCATATTGGTATATTTCTAATGATCAGGGGCTAAAAGGGACGGACTGTCCAGCGGGCAATCCGTCTCTCGTAGTTGCAAAAATACTGTGTTCCGTCAGGATTTCAGTCCCCGGCGGCGAAAAGTTTTCAACATACTTTTTAACACGGCCGGCCTAGTAGCCGAAGATGTCTTCCAGCGTGAGCACCTGTACCGGGCCCAGGGTGCGCAGGAACGCCATATCCAGGTCCTTGGGGTCTCCCAGGATGGCATAGTAATAGGTTCGTCCGCGGACCCAGTCTTCGTGCGTGGCCAGGAGGTCGAACATAGTGAGTTTTCCCACCTTGTCATAGACCAGTTTCTCCTTGGGGACCGAGAAGCCCATGGCCCGGTTGCGGATGTAGGAATACAGCACCGAGAGACCATTCACACGGTGCGTACGCAGCTTGCCCAGGATGGCACTCTTGGCGATTTCCAGGTTCTCGGGGGCTTCCGGCAGGGTTTCGATAATCTCGGCAAAGCCTTCCACGGCCTTGCGCAGTTTGTCGTTCTGCGAGGCGATGGTGGCCCGGAAATAATAGTCGTTGTTGGTGAACGAAGGGCACACCAGCGAAGCGCCGGCGCTGTAGGCCAGGGCCCGGGATTCCCTCATCTCCTGGAACACGATGGAATTCATTCCGGTGCCGTAATACTCGTTGAACAGTTCAATATAAGGAGTCTGCTCCAGAATCAGGCTTTCTCCGCGGTTGGAGTACTGCATGTAATTGAACTGGCGGGAGTTATAAGGGGCCACAAACACCTTGGGGGTCTTGGTGACGATCTTGGGCTGGTTCACCCGCACCACAGGGATGAGCTGGGAGGTGTTGTGATGCTCCAGCATGGCCTTCACCTCTTCCAGGGTAGCCGGTCCGTAATACAGGATCTTGTGCTGATGGCGGAAGAGCATCTGGAAGGAGTCCACCAGTTCATCGGAGGTAAGGGCCATCAGCTGCGGGTTGGTAAGGGTGGTCTTGCGGATGACATCCGGACCCAGCATCATATACCGCTGGAGGGCGGCGTTGCAGGCCCCCTGGCGTTTCTTGGCATCGGCACGGGAACGGATGAGGTCGGCCTTCAGGTCGTCCAGCACGGAGTCGTCGGTCACGGCGCGGCGCGCCAGGTCATCGGCCAGCATGAGCACCTGCTCCGTATTCTCTCCCAGGCCGCGCATGGTGACGGTGGTCATCTCCCCGCTCACGTTCATGCTCCACTTGGAGGCCAGGGAATACAGCTTCACGGAAATGTCCGTGGCCGATTGGTCGGGCGTGCCCAGGAAGCGGACATAGTCTGAAGCCACGGGGAGGACAGGGTCGGCGTCCGAGCCGCGGTCGAACCAGAAAGTGAGGGTGGCGATGTCGTTTTTGGTATTCTGCTTATACAGCAGTTCCAGGCCGTTGTAATTGGCAACCACCATGTCCCGGCCGAAGTCCACGAACACGGGTTCAATGGGCTCCACGGGCGTGGCGGCGATCTCCTGGAGGAAGAAGCTCTGTTTGTCCCGGTTGGTGACGATAGGGGTAATCTTGGGGGCGTCAATACGCTTGACGGAAGGATCCGGTCCGTAGTGTTTGTACACCACGGCATAATTCTCCGGCTTCAGGTTGGCCTGCGCCCAGGCCACAATATCTTCCTTGGTGAGGGCTTCGGTCTTTTTGATCTTGGCCACCTGGGCATCCCAGGAGAGACCGTCCACAAAGCTGTCCAGCATGAGGCCGGTGCGGGAACGGTTGTTCTCCAGGCTGTTCATCATGGCCAGGCGGAAGTTGGCGATGGCGGCCTTCATCAATTCCTCGGAGAAATCACCCTCGCACAGGCGGTAGACCTGCTCCTTCAGGATGGCCTCCACTTCCTTGAGGTCCTGGCCTTCCTTGGGACTGCCCTCGGCCAGGAAGATGCCCCAGTCGGACCGGGAATAAGGGTAGATGCCTGCGCTCAGGACCTTCTGCTTCTGCATCACGTCCAGGTCTATCAGGCCGGCCAGGCCGTTGGACAGGATGTCGCTGGCGATGCTGGCATACTGGGCGTCCTCGAAAGTATTGCCGGGCGTGCGCCAGCCCATATACACAAACTCGCTCTCAAAGCCGTATACATCCCGGCTGAGAGGCTGTGTGGCGGGGTCTTCGGGCTGGATGGTGCGCACGGGAACGTCGGGATTGGGTTTCCAGGCGCCGAAGTATTTCTCAATGGTCTGGACCATCTGGTCCGGGTCGAAGTCTCCGGACAGGAAGATGGCCATGTTATTGGGAACGTAGTAGGTGTCCTTCTGCTTGCGGATAGCGCGCAGGGAGGGGTTTTTCAGGTGGTCCTGCGTGCCGATGACCGTCTGGGTGCCGTACGGATGGTGCGGGAACAGCATGGCATTGAGGGCGTCGATGGCCTTTTCGCCGTCATCGGCCATGGTCATGTTCTTTTCCTCGTACACCGCTTCCAATTCCGTGTGGAAGCCGCGGAAGACGCAGTTCATGAAACGGTCGGCCTGGATGCGCGCCCAGTTGTCCACCTGGTTGGAGGGGATTTCCTCCACGTAGCAGGTGACATCCTCGCTGGTGAAAGCGTTGGAGCCCTGGCTGCCGATGACCGACATCAGTTTGTCGTACTCGTTGGGGATGGCAATCTTGGAAGCTTCATAGCTCACGGCGTCTATTTTGGCATAAAGGGCCTCCCGCTCTGCGGGGTCCGTGAGCGTACGGTAAACCTCGAACAGGCTGTCGATCTGTTCCAGCATCGGACGCTCCTTGGCATAGTCCTGGGTGCCCAGGATACGGGTACCCTTGAACATCATGTGCTCCAGGTAATGGGCCAGACCGGTGTTGTCGGCAGGGTCGTCCTTGCCGCCCGCACGAACAGCCACATAGGTCTGGATACGAGGCTCGTCCTTGTTCACGGACATGTATACCTTAAGTCCGTTGTCCAGCGTGTAAATCTTGGCCTCCAGGGGGTCTCCCTTTACGGTTTCATATTTACTGCAGGCCGATACGGCCAGGGCGGCGGCCGCCGCAAGGATTACCAAAAATCTTTTCATCTTCCAAGCAATTAACGAATAACTCCCAAAAATACGCATTTTTTTTCGTACCTTTGCATGATTGCAAATAAAAGCTGTATGAAAAATTTTGTAGAAGAACTCCGCTGGCGCGGAATGATTCAAGACATAATGCCCGGCACCGAAGAAAAGCTGATGGAAGGCCCCCAGGCTGCCTACGTGGGAATTGACCCCACCGCCGATTCCCTGCACATCGGCCATCTGGTGAGCGTCATGATACTCAAGCACTTCCAGAATTGCGGGCACAAGCCCTTCGCCCTGGTGGGCGGGGCCACCGGCATGATCGGAGACCCTTCCATGAAAAGCGCGGAGCGCAATCTGCTGGACGAGGAAACGCTCGCCCACAACGTGGCCTGCCTCAAGGCCCAGCTGGCCCGCTTCCTGGATTTTGATTCCGACGCCCCCAACAAGGCCGAACTGGTGAACAACTACGACTGGATGAAGGACTACACCTTTATCAACTTCATCCGGGATATCGGCAAGCACATCACCGTGAACTACATGATGGCCAAGGACAGCGTGAAAAAGCGCCTGTCCCGCGATTCCTCCGAGGGTATGTCCTTCACCGAATTCAGCTACCAGCTCATGCAGGGCTATGATTTCTACTGGCTGTGGAAGAACAAGGGCTGCGTCCTGCAGCTGGGCGGCAGCGACCAGTGGGGCAACATCACCACCGGCACGGAACTCATCCGCCGCATGGACGGAGGCACCGCCTACGCCCTCACCTGCCCCCTCATCCGCAAGGCCGACGGCACCAAATTCGGCAAAACCGAGAAAGGCAACATCTGGCTGGATCCCGAAAAGACCAGTCCCTATGAATTCTACCAGTTCTGGCTCAATGTGAGCGACGTGGATGCCGAGAGTTACATCCGCATCTTCACCATGCTGGACCGTCCCACCATCGAAAACCTCATCGACGCCCACCGGGCCGATCCCGGCCGCCGCGAACTCCAGAAAGTGCTGGCCCGCGAAGTCACCGTCATGTGCCACGGACAGGAAGCCTACGAAAACGCCGTAGCCGCCTCCCAGATGCTCTTCGGCGGTAATTCCGAATCCCTTCGCAAACTGGACGAGCGCACCTTCCTGGCCGTTTTCGCCGACGTTCCCTCCTTCGACCTTCCCAAGTCCGATCTCCCCTGCAACATCCTGGACCTGCTGGCCGTGAAGACCAACATCCTCCCCTCCAAGGGAGAAGCCCGCAAGATGGTTCAGGGAAGCGGCATCGCCATCAACAAGGACAAGGTAACCTCCATTGAGGCCGATGTCACGGAAGCCGATATCGTAAACGGTCACTACATCCTGGCCCAGAAAGGCAAGAAGAATTACTACATTATCAATATCAAGTAATGGACAAGCCCGCAAGCACAAGGCAGCTGAAAGTTGCCCGCGAAATCCAGAAAGACCTGGCCGAGATTATCCGTGCCAAGGGCATGGGTGCCTTCGGCGGCGCCCTGGTGACGGTGAGCGAAGTCCGCGTGAGCCCGGACCTGAGCGTGGCCAAGGTGTTCGTCAGCATCTTCCCCTCCGAGAAACAGGGCCCCGTGATGCAGCTGTTGGAAGAAAACAACAAAGCCCTGCGCGGCGAACTGGGCCACGTGGTGGCCAAACAGTTCCGCATCGTGCCGGAACTCATCTTCCTCCTGGACACCTCATTGGATTACGCAGAGCATATTGAAGAACTGCTGAAAAAGTAGTTTTTACTCACCAGACCGTGAACTGGGGCGAAAAGTACACAAAACGCCCCAATTGGCGTTCTCGGAGGGGTGCGTTAGAGTTTTCTGGAAGGGATCAGGGCCATGAGAAGGCCCACAAGAGATACTCCGGCCACCGTCCACAGAAGGTCGGTGGCTTTTAGTACCACCGGGTAGGCGGTGACGGTAAAGTTGCCGGGCATCTGCACCAGGCCGAAGTGCTGTTGGAGCAGCACCAGGGCAATACCCAGTACCAGCCCTATGACCATGCCCAAAAGGGATACCAGCCAGCCTTCGGCCAGGAAGATGCGCCGAAGGAGCGGCTCCGGAGCGCCCATCGAACGCAGCGTTCCCATATCTCCCTGTTTTTCAATGATGAGCATCTTGAGGGAGCTGTAGATGTTGAAAGCTATGATGACCACAATGAACACCAGAATCAGGTAAATGGCTAGCTTCTCGTAGCGCATCATCCGGTATACAGACTGGTTCTGCTGCTCTATGTTCAGCACACGGAATTCCGGTCCCAGGCGTGTAGAGAGCTCTTTTTGAACCTCCGGCCCTATGTCGGTCCATACCTCCAGGCAGGATACTTCCCGGTCATATTCCAAAAGTTCCCGCATAAGGCCGATGGGTACCAGCAACAGCTTGGCGTCGAGTTCGGCATTGACGGAAAGGGTGCCGGCCAGTTGCACACGCTGCGTGCGGAGGGATGCGGCCGGGTTGGCCAGGGATATTTGTTCCGTGCGGGACGGGTAATGGATTTCAATGGGTGTAACGAAACGCGGATGGACGCCCAGGCTGTACGCCAAGGCAACACCGGCCACGGCCAAGGGCCGTTCCCCGCGGTGGAACTGCCAGGCACCGTCTTTCAGGTGGGACTGCAGCGGGGACTCTTCTTCGGCCACCTTGTCGATGCCCTTGACGCGGGCCAGGCTCTGGCGGCCTTCATAGGAGAGGAAGGCCTGTTCTTCCAGCACGCTGGAAACCTGCCACACATCATCTGTCTCCATCAGCCAATCAAAGGCCGGGCCTTCCGGAACGAAGACTTTCCCTTCGGCGGGCCGCACCACCAGGGTGGCGCCGGCGTCCGAGAGGGAATCGGCCACCAACTTGTTGAAACCGTTGAAGACGGAGAGGACAATTACCAGCGCTACCGTACCCACCGCCATGCCGACCACGCCAATTCCCGAGATGAGGTTAATGACGTTGTAGGACTTCCGGGCACAGAGATAGCGGAAGGCGAATTGGAGCGGCAATCCTGTCATTCTGAGCGAAGCGAAGAATCTACAGCAACTTCTTCCGGCGGAACAGCACAAACACCAGCAGGCAGCTGAGGACCATCAGGCCCAGGATAATGACCCAGTTCCAGAAATTGGCGTTGGGATTATCGGCGGCGATGATGGGCAGCCGCACGTTCATGCCGTAGAAACCGGCGATGAGGGTGGGCGGCATCAGGAACACGGAAACCACGGCCAGGATCTTCATGATCTTGTTCTGTTCCAGGTTGATGAGACCCACCACGGTATCCTGCAGGTATTCCAGACGTTCGAAGCAGAAATTGGTGTGGCTCAGGAGGGAAGAAATATCCTGCAGCAACACGTTCAGGCGGTTCTCCAGGGTGCGCGGCACCTTGGTAGAACGCATGAGGTTGGAAATGAGACGCTGCTTATCCACCACGTTCTCCCGCACGATCATGGTATTTTCCTGCATCTGGGAAATGTCGATGAGGAGTTCCTGGTCGATGTCTTCCTGGTCGTTGATCTGCTTGGCGTACTGGGAGATTTCCTTGGAAAGGAGCTCGATCATATCGGCATCCAGGTCTACACGCTGGTCCAGGATGCTGGCAAACACGCTGAAGCCGGAAGAATACTGCCTAGGGTTCACCTGCAGGCGGCGCTGCAGTTCCGTGAACGAGCGCAGGGGTACCTCACGGAGCGTGGCGAGGGTATCGTCCACGATGGTGAACGACACGGGCTGCATCATGTATTCGTCCGGTCCCGGTGTGAGGAAGTTGGTGTTGGCGAAAATGGCGTCATCACTCTCGAAGTAGCGGGATGAGGATTCGATTTCCTCGGCCTGCGCACGGCTTTGGATCTCGGTGCCCATGAAGGCCTCCACCGCACGTTTTTCGTCCCCGGTGGGCTGCACCAGGTCGATCCACACAGTGTCCTCCAGCTTGATCTTCGGGAAGTCTTTCTCCGACTGGGAGAGGAGAATTTTTCCGTTTTCTCTGTAGAAGATACTCAGCATATCTCTTTCTGTTTTAGCTCCGGGCCAGTCGCACCGGATGGATTTAACGTTTCAACCAGCTGACATTACGGAAAAGTCAGCCTGCAAAATTACAGATAATAATTGAAATTACAAATATCTTAAGGAAGAGTGACACATTTCCTCAACTTATTCTTCGTACTCCGTTGGATCGAAGCCTTCCAAGGCTTCTTTGCGTTCCACACAAGTGCCACACTTGCCGCAGTGCTTCTCCCCACCCTTGTAGCAGGAATAGGTCTTGGAATAGTCTATCCCCAGGGCTTTCCCGCGCAGGGCGATATCCCGTTTGGTGATGTTGCAGTAAGGGGAAAGCAGCTTGATGCCGATGTAGGTTCCGGCCTCGACCGCCTTGCCGAAAGCGTCCACGAACTCCGGACGACAGTCGGGATAGATGGCGTGGTCTCCCCCGTGGTTGGCCATCATGATGGTGTCCAGCTCATAGCTCTCGGCCAGTCCGGCGGCGATGGCCAGCATGATGCCGTTGCGGAAAGGCACCACGGTGCTTTTCATATTGTCATCGGCATACGAACCTTCGGGGATTTTTCCTCCGGATTGCAGGAGGTCGCTCTTGAAATACTGCCCCATGAAATCCAGGGGAATCACCATATGCTTGATGCCCAGTGCCTGACAATTATCCACCGCACAGGCTATTTCCCGCGCGTTATGCTTGGACCCATAATAAAAGCTCACGGCCAGTGCAATGCTGTCCTTGTACTCGTACAGCAGCGTAGTACTGTCCAGTCCGCCGGAGTATATCAAAAGCGCTTTCATCGGCATTTCTCCATAATATCATTGACGGCCATACGGGCGCTGGCAACAGCCTCCACCACGGTAGCGGGTCCCGTCAGAAAATCCCCCGCCAGCCACACGTTTTCCAAGCCCTGGGCGGCTTCCTTAAGCACGGGGTCGGGCTTCTCGCTGATGGCTGTAAGCAGGGTGTCGCATTCCACAAAATGGTCCGTGCCCTCGATGATGCGCGTCACCACGCGGCTGCCGTCCTCCGGCTGCACGTTCTCGCAGTCCCGGAATACCACGCCGCCCTCTTTCACTTCGACGGGAGCCTGGAATACCTTGAATTGGACGCCATCGGCCTTGGCCTCTTCCACTTCCAGCGGATTGGCGGGCATGTTCTCGAAGGTCTTGCGGTAGTATACCCAGGTTTCACAGCCCTGGCGCACGGCAGTACGGCAGGCATCCATGGCCACATTGCCGCCGCCAATCACAATCACTTTCTTCCCCAGCTTGAAGGCCGAAGGATCCTTCAGGAACGGGAGGGCCTGTACGGCGCGCTCCTCCCCGGGAATGTTCAGGGTAGCGGGTTTCTCAGCGCCGGCCCCCAGCAAAACGGCATCAAATTCGGCCGAGAGGGCCGATAGGGTAAGTTCCTTCCCTACCTCCACGCCACCGTGGAAGGTGATTCCGGCCTGGGCGAACATCTTTTCAAATGCGTCGCAATACTTTTTGTCCAGGCGGAAGGCCGGGATACCATAGCGCAGCACACCGCCCATGCGGGCATTGGCATCGTACAAATCGACCTCGGCACCGGCCTCCCACAGCCAAACGGCTGCGGCCAGGCCCACGGGACCGGCACCCACGATGGCCACCCTTCGGCCCGCCATTTCCTGCGACTGCCGCTCCAGGCTGTGCGTAAACAGGTACGCCCCGGAAATTTCCTGCTCTATCTGATACCAGGCCACGGGCATCTTCTTTACGTTGAGCACACAGTGGCCGTAGCAGAACTGCTTCCAGTCGCACACCAGGGACGTGACCGCGCTCAGCGGATTGTTGCGGAACAACAGGCTGCCGGCTTCCTCCAGGCGGCCCTGCCGGTACAGCAGCATACACTGCGGAATGGGCGTATGCACCGGGCAGCCGTCCAAAGCACATTTGGGCTTTTTACACAAAAGGCAGCGCGAGGCTTCAGGATTCATGGTTTGAAAAGTTGTCTATTGGTTATGGAGCGGCCCAGTGTCAATGAGTCCGCATATTCGAGGTCGTCTCCGAAGCCCAGTCCCCTGGCAAGCGTACTAACACGGACACCGGAACCTTCGATCTGACGATATACGTAGAAGGCGGTGGTCTCCCCTTCCACGTCTCCGCTCAGGGCCAGGATAACTTCGGCCTTCTGCGGATCTTCGAGCGCATTCACGCGCCCGGTCAATTCTTTGATGGTGAGGTCCGACGGACCCACGCCGGCGATGGGCGAAATGATGCCGCCCAGCACATGGTACACGCCGTGGTATTGTCCCGTGGCCTCGATGCTCATCACATCCCGCACGCTCTCCACTACGCAGATGGTGCGCTGGTCCCGGGATTTGTCGGCGCAGATGGCGCAGATATCGTCGTCCGAAATCATGCGGCAGCAGCGGCAGTAGCGCACGCCGTCCCTGAGGTCGTTGATGGCCGATGTAAAATGGTGCACATTCTCGGCGGGCTGCTTCAGGAGATGCAGGGCCAGGCGCAACGCACTGCGGCGGCCAACACCCGGAAGGGAGCTGATGGCCTCCACCGCCTCTGTAAGAAGGGCCGAAGGATATTGCTCCTTATAGGCCATGGTACTTCTTAAGGCCTTCTATCGGAGTGGGTAAAAACAGGGTATAGCGGACGCCATATCGGGCCCCCACAGCCAGCAGGATGTCCTTGGCGGCAAAGCCGAAGCCACCCACTACGCCCACCGGAAGGGAATCATACTGCTTGATCGACCGTTCAAATAAACGGCAGAAGTTATCCTCAATGAGCTTGGTGGCATATTCTTGCTTCCTGTAATAGGACAGGATGAAAGGGGCGAAACTGCCCAGATAACGGGCCGGGGCATCTCCGGAGTAAATATTCTTGACAATCGTGGGATAGTCCGACGGGAACTGACGAGTGAACGCCTGGGACATCTCTTCCGGCACAAGTCCTTTGAGAAAATCCGTGATGAAAATCCGGCCCAGCACGGCGGCCGAGCCTTCATCCCCCACGATGAAACCGCCGCAGTTCACCTTGCGGGTAATCTGTTTTCCGTCGTACTGGCAGGTATTGGCCCCTGTTCCCAGGATGGCGGCAATGCCCGGGCGGTTCCGGCACACGGCCCTGGCCGCGCCCAGCATGTCCGAGGCATACTCTATACTGGCTCCCGGAAACCAGCGGTTCAGGTCCACGGGAGATTCTCCCACCAGGCCCGCCGCATAGAAATGTACTTCTTCAATGCCTTCTCCCAGTTTGGAAGCGGCATCGTCCAAAATGGCCTGCAGCCGCGGTGCAGGCGTTTGGGCCAGGTTGAACCCGGCCGTGCGCATCTGAACGCCGTCTGATGAATACCAGTCGGTCTTTGTGGCGCCACAATCTACAATCAAGGATTTTTTCATTGGGGTAAAGATACGTATTTTCCCTTCTTTTTCCAATGGAAAAATCCGTAAACTGCACTTGCGGTATAAATAAGGTACAGAAAAGCCATCCAATATTGGCCGGTTACGACGCACAGGACGGTGGACAGGATATCGGCCACCACCCACAGCAACCACTGCTGCAAGTAGCTCTGGGCCAGCCACCAGGTGGCGATGACGCTGAGCATGGTGGCGGCGGCGTCCAGCCGAGGTTCGGCGTCACCGGCGGCACGGAGGATCTGGATGAGCAGGACCGAGCCCAGGACAAAGAAGATGGCGCTCCAAAGGGCGGTCTTTTTGGAAAGTTCCTGAAGATGGATTTCTCCCTCGCCGGTTTGGGCACTGGCTTTCCTCCACTGGATGAAGCCCACCACCGATATCGCCACATAATAGATATTCAGGCCCATCGAGGCCCACACATGCTGCACGCCGAAACTGAAGGCGCAGGCGGCACCCGTGAGGATGCCCACCACCCACATGCTGTTTTTCTGCAGGATTTCCAGCACCACATACAGGATGCCGGTCACCATGGCAAAAATCTCGATAGCCTGAATGATATCTGTCATGCTGAGCGAAGAATCTATCTCACCTCAATGAGTTCCACGACGAATTTGAGCGCGCTGCACGGCGGAATGCCGCGGGTACCGGTTTCGCCATAGGCCAGATGGTAGGGCAGGTAAAGCTCGTACTTGGCGCCTTCGCTCATCAGCTGCAGGCCCTCGGTCCAACCTTTGATGACCTGGTTCAGGCCGAACTCGATGGGTTCTCCCCGCTTGTAGGAACTGTCAAAGACGGTCCCGTCTGGGAAGGTGCCCTCGTAATGGCAATACACTTTGTCCGTGGCCTTGGGCTTTTTGCCCGTGCCTTCCTTGATCACTTTATACATGAGACCGCTGCCGGTAGCCTTCACGGACGGATCCTTGGCCATCTGGGCCAGGAATTTCTCTCCTTCGGCCTTGGCGGCGGCGCCGGCGGCTGCGGCACGGTCGGCCGTTTCCTCTTCCAGCTCCTTGTAGAAAGCCTCCAGGGCCTCCCCTGCCTCTTCCAGGCTGATGGCGGGCTGGGTACCCGTGAGCATATCCTTGAGGCCCTTGAGGAAGTCCTCCACATTATTGACGCGGATGCCCTGCTGGTAGAAGCTGGACGCCACGCTCATTCCGAATGCATACGATTTTTTATCCATAATAATTTAGGGTTTTACAGTGTCTTGGCGGCGCTTTGACCGGCCAGATAGCCGGTGCAGAAGGCCATTTGCAGGTTGTAGCCGCCCGTATCGCAGTCCATGTCCAGGACCTCTCCGGCAAAGTAGAGGCCGGGCTGCTTCTTGGATTCCAGGGTCTTGGCCACCAGTTCATCCGTGGAGATGCCGCCGGCGGTGATGACGCAGCGCTCGAAGCCCACGAAACCGGCGATGTCCAGGCGCCAGTCCTTAAGCGTGGCCGCCAGGGTATCCACGCTCACCTTGGGATTGGTCTTAAGGAAAGCCAGGGTGATGTTCCAGGGGATGAATTTGCCCAGCATGATGCGGAACAGGCGCTGGAAGCTCTGGCCCTTGGAACGGTCGTCGTGAATGACTTCCTCCCATTTGGCATGCACGTCGGCATCCAGTTTTTCCAGTTCCACGGCGGGTTTGAGATCCATGGAGACGGATACTTTCTGGCCGTCGTTCAGGGCCTTGACGGCCTTGCGGCTCACCATGAAGCCCAGGGGTCCCTCCAAGCCGCCGTCGGTAAACTCGATGTCGCCGAATTCCTGCTGCGCCTCTTGCCCGTTCACGTACAGCGTTAACTGCACGTTGTCCAGATTATTGCCGTTGAACAATTCTCCCAGGTCAGTCATGGGCGTCACACGCTCGATGTGTTTTTCGAACTGTGGATACCACTTGGGAAGCGGGGCAATCTTGCGCTCCTTGGCCTTTCCATATACGGTGCGGCCCCGGAAGGCCTGCTTGATTTCTCCGGCCAGCGGGGTGCTTTCCTTATAGCCGACAGGCACCAGCGCCGTGAGGGAAGGATAGCAACTCTCTACGCTGTGGCCCAGTTCTTCGGCCCACATATAGCCGTCTCCGGTGCTGCCGGTGCCGGGATAGGACAGGCCGCCGGTGGCGATGATCAGCTTTTTGCAATTGTATTCTACAGGCTCGATGGTGATTTCTTCACGGGTGGGGGCGGGTTTTCCGGGCCGAAGCTTGCGGGAGTCTTCCACGGGGATGCGAACCTGCTTGCGGGAGGTCTGCACGCAGTCCAGGCTGAAGCCGCGCGGCGTGACGTCGATGGTCTTTACCTCACAGTCCGTCACCACCTTTACGCCGGCTAAAGTGCAGGCCCTCAGGAGGGTATCTACAACATCTCCGGCCATATGGCTCTCCGGGAAGGCACGGTCTCCGCGCTCCACAACGGAGCGCATTCCGCTCTGTTTGAACAGTTCCATGACGCCTTCGGGGGTGAGGTTGTGCCAGGCGGGGCTCACGAAATTGACATCGGTACGGATGTGGGCGCTGAAGTCCTGCCACTCCTTTACGTTGGTGAAATTGCATCGGCCCTTACCGGTAATCATCACTTTACGCCCGGCCTTGGGCATTTTTTCCAGCACGGTCACCGTGCCGCCGTTTTCGCTCTTGGAAAGCACTTGGGCGGCGCCTACGGCCGCTACGAGCCCTGCGGCTCCTCCACCAACAATGATAATGTCAGACCTCATAGAATCAAATTTGTTGCAAAAATACAAAAAATGTTTGTATCTTTGTAGTCCCGATTCACTACAATCGGCGTTGCCACTTTAGCTCAGTCGGTAGAGCAGCGCATTCGTAACGCGCAGGTCGTCAGTTCGAGCCTGATGAGTGGCTCAAGGGGGCTGGACAGAACGTCCGGCCCCTTTTGCACAAAATCTGCTACAGATATGTATTACGTTTGCAAACGACTGGAAATATCATCGGCCCATGCCCTCAACCTTTCCTATGAGAGCAAGTGCGAGGCCCTGCACGGACACAACTGGATTGTGAAGATCTACTGCAAGAGCGAGACCCTCAACGCCGACGGCATGGTAACGGACTTCACCCACATCAAGAAGGACATCACCTCGGCCCTGGACCACAAGAACCTCAACGATGTCTTTGACTTCAACCCCACTGCAGAGAATATCGCCCGCTGGATTTGCGACCACGTGGAGAACGCATACAAAGTGGAAGTGTGGGAAAGCGAAATGAACATGGCTGCGTATGAGCGCTAGCTACCGCATCAACGAAATCTTTTATTCCCTTCAGGGAGAAGGCTTCTGGACCGGAACGCCCATCGTTTTTGTGCGGTTCAGCGGCTGCAACCTCAAATGCCCGTTCTGCGACACGTCACACGAAGCGTTCACCCAGATGTCGGCCTCGGAAATCCTGGAGGCGGTCGCCTATGCCGGCGGGCCGTGCCGAAGAGTATGCCTCACCGGAGGAGAACCCTCCCTGCAGGTGGACGACGCGCTGGTAAAAGCCTTCCACGACGCCGGATACGCCATCCATATCGAGACCAACGGCACACACCCCCTCCCCGAAGGCATCGACTGGGTAACCGTGAGCCCCAAAAGCCCCATTGTCCTGAAAAAGGCCGATGAACTGAAACTGGTCCTGGCCCCCGGCGTGGAGCCATCGGCCTGGGCCGATTACCCCGCCGCCTGGCACTTCCTTCAGCCCTGTGACGATGGCGTAAGCGCCAACGTAAAAGAAGTCACCGCCTACATCCAGGCCCACCCCTTCTGGCGACTCTCCCTCCAGACCCATAAGTTACTGGGAATCCGGTAAAACATCCAGCCATCGGCCCCGCCTTAGGCGTTGCAGGAAGAGACATCCGCGGAAGGTAAGCTCCACGGCCATGCATACCCAGAAACCCACCAGGCCATATACCGGCGTGATGAAAATGGCCGGAATGATGCGCACAACCCACATGGAGCCGAAGTTCATCACGGAAGGCCAGCGGGTATCTCCGGCACCCACAAAAGCACCGTAAATAACCAACGCCGCCGCATAGCCCAGCTCGGCAAAGGCTTCTATGCGAAGCACACGGGCGCCCAGTTCGATGACCGGTGCATCGGGCGAGAGCAGACCCATCATCTGTGGAGCAAAAATATACATCAGGATGGCCAGGAAGCCCATGATACCCATTCCCAGTAAGGCGGTAATCCAGGCAAAGCGCCGGGCCAGTTCCTTGCGGTGGGCGCCGACAGACTGCCCAACCAGCGTAGTGGCGGCATCGGCGATGCCCACCCCGGGCATGTAGCACAGGCTCTCGGCCGTAATGGCGAAGGAGTTGGCGGCGATGGCGACCGTCCCCAGCGGGGCCACGATGACGGTGGCGGCAATGTAACCGCCGCGCATCAGCAGGTTCTGCAAGGCCATCGGCCCGCTGATATCCAGGGCTTTACGGACAACGGTATCCGTAGGCCGGAAACTCCCCTTTTCCTGCGTGAGCCGAAGTTCCTTGGAACGGAAAGCCAGGAATGAGAACATGAGGAGGCCGGTAATGACTTCAGCCAGGCCGCTGCCGATGGCGGCGCCTACCACACCCATTTCCATCTTATAGATAAAGAGGTAGTTGAACCCCACATCCATCAGGCACATGCCGATACTCAGGATGCTGGGCACCTTCATGTTGCCGCTGGCCTGCAGCATGGCGGCACAGGTCCAGTCCAGCAGCATGGCCGGCATGAACAGCGACATGATGAGGAAGTACCGGGAGGCATCGGCCACGATGTCCGGTCCGCCGCCCAGCCATACGGGCAACTGTTGCGAAACCGCCACCCCCAGCAGGCCGATGACCGCGCTGAAGCCCAGCACGCACACCAACGCCTGGCGCAAGATGTCCCGCGCACCCTTGAAGTCGTTACCGCCGATATGGTGCGCCACCTGCACGGAAAAGCCGCTGGTGGCCGCCATCCCGAAACCGCACATAAGCCATATACAGGTGCTCACCAGGCCGATAGACGCACCCGCCGCCGGGCCCAGATGCCCCACCATGGAAGTGTCGATATACTGCATCATCACCGAGGACAGCTGCGCCAGGATGGCCGGGTAGCTGAGCATCAGGCACAGTTTGACCCGCTGACCCGTGGACAGCTCTCCCCCATTGCGGATCTGCGCAAGCAGTATGTCTTTAGTGGCGGACATAACGGATGCAAAGATAGCGCTTTCTTCCCATCTTTTCGTATATTTGCATATGCAAGTGACCAAAACCAATGCCGCCCGGCTGCTGGACGCCGCAGGAATCAGCTACACACTGGTTCCCTACGAAGTGGACGAAGAGCATCTGGAGGCGTTCCATGTGGCAGAGCAGCTGGGAGAAGACCTGGACCGGGTTTTCAAAACCCTGGTGCTGCGGGGAGACCGTGGCGGTTTGTTTGTTTGCGTGGTACCCGGTTCCATGGAGGTGGATTTGAAAGTGGCGGCACGTATTTCCGGCAATAAAAGCTGCGCCATGATCCACGTGAAGGAACTGCTGCCCCTCACCGGCTACATCCGCGGCGGGTGCAGTCCCATCGGCATGAAAAAACCGCTCCCCACCTTTATTCACGAAAGCGCTCTGCTGTGGGACACCATCTATGTGAGCGCCGGCGTCCGCGGCCTGCAAATCTGCATCGAGCCCCAGACGCTCATCGATTTCGTCGGCGCCGGCATTTATCCGTTGTAGCACCGGAATCTCTCCTCTGGAGCACCGTTGGACAAGGTCCAAAAACATGCTATTATTGGGAAAAAGTGTGTAACTTAGCAAACCATGACACCGCAGGAGATATTACGGAAATATTGGGGTTATGATTCTTTCCGCCCCATGCAGGAGGAAATCATCCGGGAGGCGCTGGAAGGCCGCGACGTGCTGGCCATCCTGCCCACGGGTGGCGGCAAATCCGTGTGCTTCCAGGTGCCGGGCCTCATGAAGGACGGCATTGCGCTGGTGATAACCCCGCTCATCGCGCTCATGAAAGACCAGGTCCAGAACCTTCAGGCCAGAGGTATTAGGGCCATGGCTGTCCATGCAGGCATGAGCCGGCGGGAAGTGGACCTGGCCCTGAACAATGCCGCCTATGGGGATTTCAAGTTCCTGTACCTGAGCCCGGAGCGCCTGCACACGGAACTTTTCCAGTCCTACCTGAGCGTTCTCAACGTCTCTTATATAGTAGTGGATGAGGCCCACTGCATCTCCCAGTGGGGCTATGACTTCCGTCCCAATTATCTGGAAATCGGCCAGCTCCGCAAACAGATAGACGCCCCGGTCATCGCCCTCACGGCTACGGCCACGCCGCTGGTGGCGCGTGACATCATGGAGCGCCTGGACTTCAAGGAGCCCAATATGCTGGTCTCCGGCTTCGAGCGGCCCAACCTGAGCTACATCGTCCGCAAAACGCAGGACAGAATCGGCCAGTTACGCAGCATCTGCGACGGTGTGCCCGGCAGCGGCATCGTGTATGTGCGCAGCCGCAACCGCACGCAGGAGCTGGCCGAAAGCCTGAAGGCGGCGGGGATATCGGCCTCCTTCTACCACGCCGGCCTGGGAGCGCAGACCCGCACGGACCGGCAGGAGGATTGGAAAGCCGGCCGCACCCGCGTGATGGTGTGCACCAACGCCTTCGGCATGGGCATCGACAAGCCCGACGTGCGCTTTGTGGTGCATGCCGATGTCCCCGACAGCCCTGAGGCCTATTTCCAGGAAGCGGGCCGCGCCGGCCGGGACGGAAAGGAATCCTACGCCGTACTGCTTTGGAACGGAACGGACAAAACGCGCCTGGCCCAACTGGAACAGGTGTCTTTCCCCACGCTGGAATACATCGAGGACATCTATCATAAGGTACACATCTTCTTTGAGATACCCTATGACACGGGCATGGGCCGGATGCTCAAATTCGACCTCCCGGCCTTTTGTAAGCAATATAAACTGCAGCAGTCTCCCACCTATTACGCCATCAAATACCTGGAACGGGAGGGACACTGGACCCTGGCCGAAGATATGGACATCCAGACCCGCATCCACATAGATGTGGACCGGCAGGCGCTGTACGGTGTAGAGTTGCCAGACCCGGCCATGGCCACGGTTCTGGAAGCCCTCATGCGCATGTACACGGGCATTTTCTCCTTCCCGGTTCCCATCGACGAAGAAGCCGTGGCCGCCCGCTGCGGGGTATCTGTGGCAGGCCTTCGCCAGCTGCTGTACCAACTGAGCGTGAACCACGTGGTGCGTTACATCCCGGCCGACCACGCCACGGTGCTGTACATCCAGCACCACCGCCTGCGTCCCGGCAATGTGCAGCTGAGTCCCCAGCGCTATAAGATGCTGCGCAGCACCTACCGGGAGCGGGTACAGACCATGATGGATTATGTGGAAGAGGCCGATGAATGCCGCTCGCAATTCCTTCTGCGCTACTTCGGCCAGGAAGAAAGCCAGCCCTGCGGCAAATGCGACCTGTGTCGCAGCGGCGCCGCGCGGCCGTTGGACCTGGCCACCCGCCTGAAAGCTTGGATCGCCGCACGTGACGGCCAATATTCATTGGTAGAGCTCCGCGCCGCCTTCGGCACCGCCGAAGACTCATATCTAGACGTTCTTCGAGAGCTGATAGACCGCGGCGAAGTGCCGGCATATCACGCATAAAGGGGCTTACAGCACCTTATCCAAATAACGGAAGATGAGGCGGATGCGGTCGTGGAGGACGTCGTAGTCCAGGGAAGAGGGCGTGTCTTCCGGTTTGTTGTTCAATAGAGTGATGCCGCTGGTGAACATGACGGCAGGGACACCGTTCTCCAGGAAAATGCGCTGGTCGCTGACACGGCGGAAGAAAAGGCGGGTGAAGTCCTTGCTGCCATAATAGTCATAGGCCAGTTCCAGCCCAAAGCCGCGATCCTTGTTGGCGTTGTTCAGCGAGGCGCGATGGCCGGTGGATTCGTCCGAGAGCATCATCAGGAAACGGGGATTGCCCTCGGTGAGGGGCGAAGAAGTGCCGCCCAGCTGGTCCAGGTTCACTACCAGGGATATCTGGGAAGCGGTGACGGGCTGGCCGGAAACAGGGTCCAGCAATTTTTTGCCGTTGATGAGGCGCCACAGTTCCTCGGCCCCGCCCTGGTTCTTTTCCTTGGCATCCAGAGCCACCACGATGAGACCGTGGCGGTAAATCTTGTGGCATTTGTTCATGTGCGTGACCATGCCGGCAATCTCCAAAAGGGCCGCCACGCCGGAAGCGTTGCTGTCGGCGCCGGGATAGAAGGTTCCGTTCAGGGTTCCCAGATTGTCGAAATGGGCCATCAGGACCACGTAGGAAGCCGGCGATGCGCTGCCGGGAATGAGGCCGATGACATTGCGGGCCAGGCCTTCCGACGTGTTGAAGCCGTGAAGCCAGGCACCGCTGAGCGGTTGCAGGCCCAGTACGCGGAAATTACCCACCAGCCAGGAAGCGGTCTTGCGGCCGCCGTCGGTGCCGGTGGCCCGGCCGCCCAGCGATTCCGAGCAGAGGTATTCCACGTTGGACCGGATGTTGTCCTTGCTCAGGACGGCATCGGCGTTGACGGGGGAAATGGTATAGCGCTGTCCCCAGGCGGGAAGCTCCAGGAACAGCATGCATATGATAAATAATTTTAGTATCTTTGTCATTTGGCGCGAAATTAGCTATTTCGTTGCGGAAATGAAAATTTTTTTGATGAAAAACCACCTTCGCATCACTCTTGTCTTCCTGGCCCTGCTGCTGCCGTTGTGCGCCCGGGCCCAGTACGACAAAGACGTCTTCTCCTTCCGGGGCCGCACCGCCCTGCAGGACGGGCGTCTGAGCGAGGCCGTGGCCAATTTCAACATCCTGGCCCAGCTGGACTCCACAGACTATTGGACTTTCTTCTACCGCGGCATCGCCAAGTACAACCTGGGGGATATCCGCGGTGCCCGGGCCGATTTCTCCACGGCCGTACGCCTGAACCCCGTGTTCACCTCCGGTTACCATTATCGTGCCATCACCGAAAGCCGCATGGGAGATTACGACGGCGCCCTCCGGGACCTGGAACGGGCCATCGAACTGAGACCCGGCTCGTCCGGACTGTATTTTACCCGCGGCGTCACCTATTTCCTGAGCCGCCAGTTCGAGCGTGCCGTGCAGGACTTTGACAAATACATCCGCCAGGAGCCCAAGGACCCTTCCTCCTACCTGAACCGCGGCGCTTCCTACCTTTTCCTGGGAGACTCCCTGAAGGCCCTGGAAGACTACAACCACGCCATCAAGCTGGACCGCTTCGAGCCCGAAGGATACATCCGCCGGGGCACCCTGAAAGCGGCCCGCAAACAGTATGACGAGTCCCTGCAGGACCTCAACAGGGCCATTGAACTGGATTCTACCCTTACGCTGGCGTACTTCCAGCGGGCCCTGGTGCGCTCCGAAACCGGAGAACTGAAAGAGGCCATGCAGGACCTGAACAGCGTGCTCAAATACGAGCCCGGCAACGCGCTCACCCTCTACAACCGCAGCCTGCTGAGCGCCCAGGTGGGAGACTACGAAGGCGCCCTCTCGGACATGGACCGCGTCATCGCCATCAACCCCGGCAACGTGCTGGCCTACTTCAACCGTGCCGGCTTCTTCATCGAAATGCAGCGCTGGGACGACGCCCTGGCCGATTATAACAAGGCCATCGAGCTGTATCCGGACTTTGCCAAGGCCTATATGAACCGCGCCTACGTGGAGTTGCAGCTGGGCATGAACCGCGCCTCCAAGGAGGACTACCGCATCGCCCGGGCCAAGGTGGCCGATTATGAGAAGGCCACGGCGGGCGGGGCCGATTTCTCCGACACCACCCGCAAATACAGCAGTCTGCTGGCCCTGGACGCCGATTTCGCCCGCGGCGGCAACTTCGAGGACGAGATGCTGCGCCACCGGGACGTGGACATCAACCTGAAGCCGCTGTACCGCTTCGCCATCGTGGAAAGCCGCATCATGACCGGCAGTTATGCGCTGGAGCACCGCTACGAGAACCGCCTGCTGGATGCCTACATCGCATCGGCCCCGCTGCCGCTGGAAGTGACGTCCGGTCCTTCCGCCGTACCGGTAACATCGGCCCTGCTGGCCCAGAAGGTGGACGCCCCCTTCATCCAGGGACTCCAGTCGATGGGACTGAAACAATATTCGCAGGCCCTCCAGCACTTTACGGATGCCGTGGAGGCCGAGGATGACGCCCCCTATGCCGCTTACCACAAGGCGTTTTACCTGATGAACCGCGGGGCGCTGCGGGCCGAGATGATCGAGTTCATCGCCTCCTTCGAATCCAACGTACAGACGCTCACCATGGATGACAAGGGCAATACCCGCGCCCGCGTGCAGCAGCAGGTGAGCCGGGAATACGACTATTCCGAGGCCCTCTCCGATATGGAGGCCGCCGCCGCCATACTGCCCTCGCTCCCCTACATCCAGTTCAACCTGGGCAACCTGTACTGCCTGAGCTCCCGCTTCGTGCAGGCTATCGACAGCTACGACAAAGCCATCAGGCTGTATCCCTGGATGGGTACCGCCTATTTCAACAGAGGTCTGGTACTCATCTATCTGAAAGACAAGGAAAAGGGCTGCATAGACCTGTCCCGCGCCGGTGAACTGGGCGTGGAAGGAGCCTACGGCGTCATTTCCCGCTATTGTGACAAGGAGGAGCAGCCGTAATGCGCTTTGTGAGTTTTTCCAGCGGCAGCTGCGGCAACTGCTATCTTCTGTTGGGGCCCCATTCCGGCATCATGATCGACGCCGGCGTGGGCATCCGGCGCATCAAGAAGGAGATGGACGCCCTGCATCTGAGCTTTGCCGATATATCGGCCATCCTGGTCACGCACGACCACGGTGACCATATCCGCTCCCTGGGCTCTTTTTGCAAACGCGTGCAGGCACCGGTGTGGACCACGTCCACGCTCCACGACGCCATGCTGTGGCATCCTTTCACGCGGGACTGGATTGGGCCCTGCCGACAGGACTTGCAACCGGCCGTGTGGAATCCCGTCACGCAAGACTTTGACGTACAATACTTTGTGGTCCCGCACGACGCCACCCAGTGCGTGGGCTATGCCATCCGCTGCGAAGACGAACTCTTCGTCCTGATGACCGACATGGGCCACACCACGCCCGAAGCCCTGGCCTGGGCCTCCCGCGCCACCACGGTGGTGGTAGAGTCCAATTACGACATGGACATGCTCCTGGGAGGAGATTATCCCCAGTACCTAAAAGACCGCATTTCCCATGGCATCGGCCACCTGTCCAACGAGGCCTGCGCCCGGGCCATCGGAGATTTCCTGCATCCCGGCCTGCGCAATATCTTCCTGTGCCACCTCAGCGGCAACAATAATACGCCGGAACTGGCCTACGAAAGCGCCCGCGCGGCCCTGGAAGCCGCCGGTGTAGACCCCGGCACCATCAATCTGCGTGTTTTAAAGCGCGGTATCGTGTCCCCCCTGCTTACGCTGTAAGGATTTTTTCGTATCTTTGTGAGATATGTTAAAAGACTTCATGAAAATCATGAGGCAGTATGCCTCACCCTATAAGGGCCATCTGGCGGGGGCCGTGGTGCTGAACATCCTGAGCGCGGTGTTCAACATCTTTTCCTTCGCCGTCCTGGTCCCCCTGCTGCAAATCCTGTTCAAGGTGAACGAGCAGGTATACAGCTTCATCCCCTGGGGGGCCGATATGCCCAAGAAGGATATCGTCATCAACAACTTCTATTATTATGTGTCGGACTTCGCCGGCACGCACGGCGTGGTGAACACGCTCATCCTGCTGGCGGCGGTGATGATCGGCTTCACCCTCCTCAAGACCAGCTGCTACTTCGGCTCCAATGCGGTGATGATTCCCATCTCCACGGGTATCGTGAAGGAAATCCGCTGCCGCATCTATGACAAAATCCTCAGTCTCCCCATCGGCTTTTTCACCGAAGAACGCAAGGGAGACATCGTGGCCCGCATCACCGGAGACGTGAGCGAGGTGGAGAATTCCATCATCGCCTCCCTGTCCCTGATGATCAAAGACCCCATCCTCATCGTCATCTACTTCGGCTTCCTCATCTGGCTGAGCCCGGAGATGATGATTTTCACTATCCTCTTTGCGCCGGCTTTCATCTGGGTGATGGGCCTCATCGGCAAGCAGCTCAAACGCACTTCCCTGGAGGCGCAGGCCCTGTGGAGCGACACCATGAGCCAGGTGGATGAAACCCTGGGCGGCCTCCGCGTCATCAAGGCGTTCAATGCCGAAAAAACCATGCGGGCCCGCTTCAACGACATCACGGACCGCATGCGCCGCCGCATCGCCCGCGTGAGCACCCGCCAGCAGCTGGCCCACCCCGTGAGCGAATTCCTGGGCACCACCATGCTGATGATCGTGCTGGTGGTGGGCGGTGCCATGATCGTGGGCGGCAAAAGCCTCCTGGGCACCGGCAAGTTCATCGACGCCCCCACCTTCATCTTCTTCCTGGTTATCCTGTACTCGGTGATAGAGCCCATCAAGGAACTGTCCAAGGCCTCCTACGGCGTGCGCAAAGGCCTTGCTTCCATGGAACGCATCAACAAAATCCTGGAGGCCGAAAACCCCATCAAGGATCCCGTACATCCCCTGCCGCTTCCGTCTTTCGAACACAGCATCAGGCTGGAAGACGTGAGCTTCAGCTACGACGGCAACAAACAGATCCTGGACCACGTAAACCTGGAAATCCCCCGCGGAAAGATGATCGCCATCGTGGGAGAGTCGGGGGCCGGAAAATCCACCCTGGTAGACCTGATTCCCCGTTTCTGGGATGTGACGGGAGGCCGTATCACCCTGGACGGCAAGGACATCCGGGAAGTGAACGTGAAGGACCTCCGCGCCCTTATGGGCAATGTGAACCAGGAGCCCATCCTGTTCAACGACACCGTCTTCAACAACATCGCCTTCGGCGTGGAAGGCGCCACCATGGAAGACGTGGTGGCCGCCGCCAAGATTGCCAACGCCCATGAATTCATCATGGAAAAGGAGGACGGATACCAGACCAATATCGGCGACCGTGGCAGCAAACTCTCCGGAGGCCAGCGCCAGCGGCTTTCCATTGCCCGCGCCGTGCTCAAGAACCCGCCCATCCTCATCCTGGACGAGGCCACGGCCTCCCTGGATACAGAGAGCGAGCGCATGGTGCAGGACGCCCTGGACCGCCTGATGAGCTCCCGTACCACCATCGCCATCGCCCACCGGCTGTCCACCATCAAGAACGCCGACGAAATCATCGTTATGCACGACGGCCGCATCGTAGAGCGCGGCAGGCACGACCAACTCATCGCCCTGGACGGCTATTACAAGAAACTCAACGACATGCAGGCCCTGTAAGATATGACCCGTCAGCAGAAAATAGCATTCCGTATCCTCTTCTTCCTGTACGTGGCAGGGGTGTTGTTCCTGTGCTTCGGCAAGTTTGAGAACGCGCCTTCCGTAGAGCTGAACTTCCTGGGCATCCCCACCGACAAACTGGTGCACTTCTGCATGTTTTTCCCCTTCCCCATCCTGGCCTTCCTGGCCTTTGACCAGTTCACCGAAACCGTCCCCCAGACCCTTACCTTCGTAGGCGTGACGCTGGTGATAGGCATCCTGCTGGCCCTGGGCACGGAATGGGGGCAGGCGCACCTCACCGATTACCGGAGCGGAGACCCCTGGGACCTGGTGGCCGACCTGTCGGCCCTTATCCTGAGTTCCCTGATAGTCACCATCTGGGACATCCGTAAACAGAAAAGATGAAGCGACTCTTACTGATACTGTTCCTGGCTTCGGCCAGCCTGAATATACAAGCCCAGAAACCCCGGGTCCGGGACTTTGCCCCGGTAACCGATTCCCTCCAGCAGCGCCTGAAGCGCCGCACGGGTGTGGAATCCCCCTTCAAGTTGGACAAGGCCCTGGTGCGCGGCAAGACCGTAGACCTGTATTTCTCCGGCAACCTCTCCGGTTTTCCCTGGCGCCCCCAGGACCCGGAATGGTTCCGTTCGCAGGTAGAAAGCCTGTCCAAGCCGGTCCGGCAGGGCTATGCGCTGGGCAATCTCTACGCCGGAAAACAGCTGATCAGTGAGCTTCCGATGCCTGCAGTAAAGGCCGACGGCAAGCCGCAGAATACCTCCTTCCGGACGATGGACCCGCGTTCCGGGAAATCGCCCGCCCTGGTGCGCGGCAACGACTGGTGGCCCCTGGGCCTGAGCGGACGGCACATCGCCCTCTGGCAAAGCCACGGCTATTACTGGGAGGTCGAGAATGACCGCTGGGAGTGGCAGCGCTCGCCCAACCACCGCACCATCGAGGACATCTATACGCAAAGCTACGTCATCCCCTTCCTGATGCCCATGCTGGAAAACGCCGGCGCCGTCATCCTGAACCCGCGCGAACGGGACCCGCAGGTAAATGAAGTGGTGTGCGACAATGACGAAGCCTTCGAGGGCAACCGCGGGCCGGGTGTCCGCAGGCAGGGCCGTTACAGCGAAAAGGGACAGTGGTCCGACGCCGGGGTAGGTTTTGCCGATGCCAAGGAAGTGTACCGGGAGCATGAGAATCCCTTTACCATGGGCAGCGCCCGCATGGCCGATGCCGTCACCTCCGACGGCAAAGAGCCTGCCCGCATCTTCTGGCGGCCGGACATCCCGGAAAAGGGAGAATACGCCGTCTACGTAGCCTACAAGAGCTTCAACAACAGCACCACCGACGCCCGGTATACGGTGCATTACCTGGGCGGGGAACGCCTGCTGCATGTGAACCAGCAGATGGGCGGCGGCACCTGGGTTTACCTGGGCACCTTCCCCTTCGCCAAGGGCAACGACGGTTACGTGGAGCTGAGCACCCGCAGTTCATCGGCCGGGCTGGTATCGGCCGACGCCGTCCGCTTTGGCGGCGGTATGGGCAAGATCGAGCGCGGAGGCAGCATCTCCGGCATGCCCGCCTACGTGGAGGGCGCCCTGTACAGCATGCAGTACGGCGGTATCGATATCGGCCTCTTTGACGACTGGGAGGACGAATATACCAAAGACTACGCCGGCCGTGGCCTATGGGTGCAGGAAATGACCGGCGGTTCGCGCGTGAACCCGGACGTCCCGGGCCGACGAATTCCCGTGGACCTCTCCCTGGCCTGGCACTCCGACGCCGGCGTCACCCCCAACGATTCCATCATCGGCACACTGGCCATCTACACCCGCACCAACAAGGGCCAGCCCCGCTTCCCTAACGGCGAAGACCGTATGAACAGCCGCCTGCTGGCCGATTTCGTGCAGACGCAGGTGGTAGAGGACATCCGCACGCAATATGAGCCCATGTGGACCCGCCGGCAGGTATGGGACCGTTCCTACAGCGAGAGCCGCACCCCCAACGTGCCCGCCCTTCTGCTGGAGCTGCTGTCCCACCTGAACTTTGCCGACATGCGCTACGGCCTGGACCCGCAGTTCCGCTTTACCACGGCCCGTTCCGTGTACAAGGGCATGCTCAAATACTTGAGCGCCCGCTACGGCTGCGACTACGCCGTCCAGCCCCTTCCCGTGAACAGTTTCCGGGTTCGCCTGGCCGACGGCAAAGCCCTGCTGAGCTGGGAGCCCACCGAGGATCCGCTGGAGCCTACAGCCGTTCCCGCCTACTACCGGGTATACACCCGCGTGGGAGAAGGCGGCTTTGATTCCGGGTATCAGGTGAAAGGGAATTCCGTGAGCATCAACCTGGAGGAAGGCCATCTGTACAGCTTCAAGATCACGGCCTGCAACGAGGGCGGAGAAAGCTTCCCCTCGGAGATTCTCTGTGCCGGTTATCCTTCCAAAACTGCCCGGAAGGTGACGGTGGTAAACAACTTCACCCGCGTATCGGCCCCCGCCTGGTTTGACACGCCGCAATATGCCGGTTTCAACGACGACCTGGACAGCGGTGTCCCATGGGGCCGTGACCTCCTGTATGCCGGCAGCGTGAACGAGATGGACCGCAACAAGCCCTGGACCGACGACGACAACCCCGGTTTCGGCGGCAGCTACACCGACAAGGCCGGCAGCCTGGTTGCGGGTAACACCTTTGACTTTGCCGCCCGTCACGGCCAGGCCATCCTGCGCAGCGGATTCGCCGTAGAATCCTGCAGCGTGGATGCCTTCGACGGCCTCACCGGCGCCTTTGCGGCCGATATCATCTGCGGCAAGCAGCTCACCACCCGCATCGGCCGTGGCGCCGTCCCGGACCGCTACACCGTATTCACCGATTCCCTGCAGACGGCCCTGCGCCGCTTCACATCGGCCGGAGGAAACGTCATCATCTCCGGCGCCTACATTGGAACTGACGCCTGGGACAGTGTCTATCAGGGCGTAGAGAAAGGGCCGGAAAGCACACGCGCCTTCATCAAGGAGGTACTGGGCTACGAATGGGTCACCAATTACGGGGACGCCACGGGCAAGGTGATGCCCGCGCGCGGCAGCGGCCTTCCCGCCGCTACCTATAATAAGGAGTGGTCCCCCGTCATCTACCGCGTGGACAACGCCGACGGCATCAAGCCCGCTACCGGCAAGAGCAAGATCCTCCTGCGCTACCAGGGTACCCTCATCCCCGCCGCCACATGGTACGACGCCCCCACCTACCGGGTGGCCGCCTTCGGTTTCCCGTTGGAGACATCCGATAAGATGGAGGCTATCTTAAAATCTATACTGAAAAAATTCTAAGCCGTTTACGCTACATCCTTTCGGGCAGCTGGATTCCCAGCAGGCCCATGGCGCTGCGCAGGGTGCGGGCCAGGACGGCGATGAGCGCCAGGCGGTATTTGAGCACGGCCTGGTCGGCCTCTTTCAGGATGGGAGTTTCGTGATAATACTGGTTGAACTCCTTGGCCAGGTCGTAGGAATAATTGGCGATGACGGCGGGGCTGAGGGCGGCGCCGGCTTCGGCCACCTTGGCCGGATACAGGCTCAGCAACTGCGTGAGGCGGATTTCCTTGGCGGAAGGCTCCACGGCGGCGTTGATATCGGCCGGGCCGAAGGCAACGCTGGCCTTGCGCAGGATGCTGCAGATGCGGGCGTGGGTATACTGGATGAAGGGACCGGTATTGCCGTTGAAGTCGATGGACTCCTTGGGGTTGAAGAGCATGGTCTTCTTGGGGTCCACCTTAATAATAAAGTACTTCAGGGCGCCCAGGCCGATCATATGGTACAGTTTCTCGCGTTCGTCCTCTGAAATATCGGCCAGCTTGCCGCTTTCCTCGGAGGTCTTTTTGGCTTCCTCGTACATGCTCTGGATGAGGTCGTCGGCGTCTACCACCGTACCCTCGCGGGACTTCATCTTGCCTTCCGGCAGCTCTACCATGCCGTAGGAGAGGTGGTAGATTTGGTCGGCCCAGTCGAAGCCCAGTTTCTTGAGTATGAGCTTGAGCACCTGGAAATGGTAATCCTGCTCGTTCCCCACCACATATACATGGGAATCCAGGTTGAAGTTGGCGAAGCGGCGCTCCGCGGTGCCCAGGTCCTGGGTGATGTAGACGGAGGTTCCGTCTCCGCGCAGAACCAGCTTGCGGTCCAGGCCGTCGGCGGTGAGGTCGCACCAGACGCTGCCGTCCGGATCCTTCACGAATACGCCCGTTTCCAGGCCTTTCTGCACCAGTTCCTTACCCAGGAGGTAGGTCTCGCTCTCGTGGTCCACCTGGTCGAAGGTGATGCCCAGGGCGGCGTAGGTCTCATCAAAGCCGGCATACACCCAGCTGTTCATCATGGCCCAGAGTTCCCGCACGTGCGGGTCTCCCTGCTCCCACAGCACCAGCATATGGTGTACCTCGTCAATGATTTCCGGGTGCTCCTTTTCCATCTTGGCATAGGCAACATAGCAGTCTCCCACCAGGTGGTCTCCCTTTTTGCCGGTGCTCTCGGGCGTGGCTCCGTTGAAGCACTTCTCCCAGGCGTACATACTCTTGCAGATGTGCACGCCGCGGTCGTTGACGATGGTGCTCTTGATGACGGTGTTGCCGCAGGCCTTGAGGATGCGGGAAACACTGTCTCCCAGCAGGTTGTTGCGGATATGGCCCAGGTGAAGGGGCTTGTTGGTGTTGGGAGAGGAGAACTCCACCATGATGCGCCTGTCCGTGGAGGGCAGCTGGCCGAAGTTGTCGTCGGCCGCAATCCCCTGCAGGCATTCGCTCCAGTATACCGGAGAGAACGACAGGTTCAGGAAACCCTTTACGCTGTTGTAGGCGGCGATTTCCGGCACGTTGTCCACCAGCCACTGGCCGATGGTATTGCCCGTGGCGTCCGGGGCCTGGTGCGTGATTTTCAGCAGCGGGAAGGTGACCAGGGTGTAATCTCCCTCGAACTCCTTGCGGGTAACAGAAACCTGAAGTGACGTTTCCGCCACTTCAGTTCCGTAAACAGCTTTTATGGCCGCTGCGGCCTTTTGCTGGATAAAGGTTTCGGCACTCATCCCAGGTAGCTCTTTAAGAGTTTGCTGCGGGAAGGGCTCTTGAGACGGCGGATGGCCTTCTCCTTAATCTGGCGCACGCGCTCACGGGTGAGGCCGAAGCGTTCCCCAATCTCTTCCAGGGTCATTTCCTGGCAGCCGATGCCGAAGAACGATTTGATGATTTCACGCTCGCGGTCCGTGAGGGTGCTCAGGGCGCGCTCGATCTCTGTATTGAGGCTTTCGTTTACCAGGCCACGGTCTGCGCTGGGAGAGTCGTCGTTGGGGATGACGTCCAGCAGGCTGTTGTCTTCACCTTCCACAAAGGGAGCGTCCACGCTAACGTGACGGCTGCCGACCCGGAGGGTATCGGAAATCTTGTCCTTGGGGACATCGATCATCTCCGACAGTTCCTCGTTGGTGGGCTGGCGCTCGTTTTCCTGCTCGAAACGGGTGAGGGCCTTGTTGATCTTGTTCAGGGATCCCACCTGGTTCAGGGGCAGGCGCACAATACGGCTCTGCTCTGCGAGGGCCTGCAGGATGCTCTGGCGAATCCACCAAACGGCGTAGGAAATGAACTTGAAGCCACGGGTTTCGTCAAACTTCTCGGCGGCCTTGATCAGGCCCAGGTTGCCTTCGTTGATCAGGTCCGGAAGGCTGAGGCCCTGGTTCTGGTACTGCTTGGCCACGGACACCACAAAACGCAAATTGGCGCGGGTGAGTTTTTCAAGGGCTTCCTGGTCTCCTTTGCGGATGCGCTGGGCCAGTTCCACTTCTTCGTCCGGGGTTACCAGCTCTTCACGGCCGATTTCCTGCAGGTACTTGTCCAACGACGCGCTTTCGCGGTTGGTGATGGACTTGGTAATCTTTAATTGCCTCATTTACTTAAAACGGTTACGGTTTTCCACTTACTTGCCGAAGCCGAAGTAGAAAGTCCGTCCGTCCTGGTCCACGCCTTCGATGTAAATGGCGCGGGTAGCTTTCTTAGCCTTGGCTACGACATCTTCGGGTTTTGAGACAGACTCACCGTTCACATAGACGATGACGCTGCCCACCTTGGCGCCGGCCTGTGCCATCTTGCCGTTTCCAACGGAAACGATTTCCACACCTCCTTCGGCCGCCTTGAGACGGGCGCCATAGAAGGCAATGGTACCGTCGGTATCGGCTTCTCCGTTCTGCAAGTTAGCGCTCTGGAAAACAACGGTGGTTTCCTGCTGCTTGCCTTCACGGATGAAAGTGATGACCGCTTTGTCGCCGGGGTGATAATTGCCGACCTTTGCCTGCACCGAAGAAGCGTCCGTAATCTTTTGACCATCAATGGCTATGATGACATCGTTCTTCCGGAGACCGGCTTTGTCGGCGGCACTGCCCTTCAAAACCTCGTTAATATATACGCCGCTGATGGCGGAAAGTTTCATTTCGTCGGCAAACTTTTTATCAACGCTGCCCATGGTGATGCCCAGGACGGCGCGCTTCACGGAGCCGAAGTCCATCAGGTCCTCGGCCACACGCTTGACGATATTCACGGGCACGGCGAAGGAATAGCCCGTAAAGGAACCCGTCTGGGAGATGATGGCGGTGTTGATGCCCACCAGCTCACCCTTCTTGTTCACCAGGGCGCCGCCGGAATTGCCGGGATTCACGGCCGCATCGGTCTGGATGAAGGATTCAATCTTGAACTCTCCGGAGTAGTCGGGCATGGAACGGCCCTTGGCGCTCACGATACCGGCGGTGATGGTGCTGCGAAGCTGGGCGCCCAGGGGCGAGCCGATGGCCAGCACCCACTCTCCCAGGCGCAGTTTGTCACTGTCTCCCATGGGGATGGTGGGAAGTCCGGTGGCGTCCACCTTGATGATGGCCACGTCGGTCACGGGGTCCGTGCCCACCACGGTGGCGTCGTACTGCTGGTTGTCGTTCAGGGTGACGGTGATCTTGGTAGCGCCGGATACCACATGGTTATTGGTGACGATGTATCCGTCGGGACGGATGATGACGCCGCTGCCGCTGCCTTTCTGCTCCCGGGACTGGGGCTGGCCGTATTCATTGCCGAAGAAGAAGCGGAAGAAGGGGTCGTTCAGCTGGTACTGCTGACGGACGGTTACCTCTACATATACGACGGCTTCCACGGCGCTCTCTGCCGCGTAGGTAAAGTCCGGATAATCAGTTTCTGCCAAATTGACAGTACGGTATTCCACCGCGTTGCCGGCGGCGTCTTTTACCACGGTCGTCTGGATGGGTTCGGGTTGGGTGGCTTTCACGACTGCATAGGCGGTAAGTCCGCCGGCCAGTACGGAAAGCAGTACAGACATAAATCCTTTTTTCATGGTATTATAGTTTAATTTATTTTCCGGCAGGGGTAAATTTCAAAAGCTATGCCAAGCACCGTGCACAACGGAACCGATTTTTTTGTTATCTTTGTGAATATTGACGCACTAAGGCTATGACGCATTTACTGGAAAATATCGCACCGTCCGTGTTCGTCGGCATCGTCCTGCTTTTCATGCTGGCCTATTTCTTCGTCACGGCGCTCACCATCAAGAACAATCCCAAACTGCTGTGGATTCCCGCCACGCTGCTGCTGATCCTCTCCACGGCCTTTTATTCGGAGGCCTACTGGCTGGGCGGCGCCAAGACGGTGTTCTCCAACCTGTACATGGGCCTGGCCGCAGCGCTGGACCTGTTCCTGTTCAAGATGAACTCTACCTACGGCCGCTTCACAGACCTGTTCTACCTGAAGCCCGGCGGCGTGGAGGACCCTCTGGTGCTCAACCGCCTGGTAATGCTGGTAGCCCTGTACCTGTGCAGCATCTGGACCACCTCCATCATGGTCATGCACTTCTTTGCCCGCCGCCTGGTGAGCAAATTGGCGCTGGCCTGGGCCTGGTTCCGCAGGAGCGGCCGAGGCATCCATATCTTCGTGGGCATCAACCCCCAGTCCATGGCCCTGGCCAAGAGCTTGGACAAGGACATCAAGGTGGTATTCGTAGACCTTCCTTCGCCCGACCTGCTGCCCGACAAACTGTCCCTTACCCAGATTTTCAAGGGCGTGCGTGCGGGGTCGGACCAAAGTGTCCGCATGAAGGAAGTGCGCAGGGACGCAACGGTGCTCAAGGCCCGGAAACCGCTGAACCAATGCACGGGCACAGACCTTTTCAAAGACCTGGGACTGGGGCTCCTGAACCGCTGGGCAGAGAACGCAGAAACCGTCATCTACCTTATCTCCGGCTGGTATCCCGACAATGTGGACGCCCTGCAGAAACTGTATAAATTCCCCGCCCAGATTTACTGCCACGCCAAGCGGGAAGGACTGGCCCTGAGACTGGAACTCATCGAAAGCGAGCATGTGCACATCATAGACTCCTCCTTCCTGTCCACAAAGGCCCTGAAAGGCCGTGACGAACTGTACCCCATCCACTTCATGACCATCCCCAAGGATGCCCACGGGCAGCCCATGGGCTATGTGGAGGGCAGTTTCGACGCCCTTGTGTGCGGCTTCGGAGAGGCCGGCCAGGGCATGCTTTCCTTCCTGTACGAGTTTGGCGCTTTCCCGGACAAAGACAAGCAGCCCAACCAGTTCCACTGCACCGTGGTTGATCCCCGCATGGACATCAAGGAGGGAGAATTCCGCATCAACCATCCTGGACTGGAGCGGGACCGCGTGAAGTTCGTCAAGGACAGCGTGGGCAGTGAAAGCTTCTGGGAAGGGCTGGAAAAGATTGTCAAGGACCTGAATTATGTCTTCATCAATATCGGCACCGATGCCGAGAATCTGAAGTACACCTTCGACATCCTGGAATTTGCCTTCCGCAACCGGGACGACATGAACAACTTCATCATCGTGGTCAAGCTGGACCATCCTGCCGCCCACCAGAACCTCATCGGCTTCTTCAACACCAATTACGGCTGCAAGAATGTCATCCGCTCCATCGGCGACATCGACCGCACCTGGACCTGGAACAACATCAGCGGGGCCGATTTCCGGCAGGACGCCCAAACCTTCTATGCCGCCTATGCCAGCGCGTCGGACTCCCCCGTCACCTGGGAGGCCCGCGAGAAGCAGATCATGGCCAAGCCCGTCTCTGACCTTGCTAAAAAACTGGAACTGCAGCGCAAGATGGGACAGGACTTCGTGAACCACTTCCACACACGCGTCAAGAGCTATCTGGTCCCGGAACGCATTTGGAAGGATCCTGCCATCGCCGCCAACATCCCGCTGGAAATGGTGGACGACAAACACTTCACCGGGGATGACCCCGAAGCCGCCGAAATCCTGGACTACATGGCTGTGGGTGAGCACCTGCGCTGGGTGGCGTCACACGAGATCAACGGCTACCGCAAAGGTCCCCGCAAGCAGGAAGACCTCAAAACCCACACCGACATCTGCCCCTACGAGGAACTCTCGGAGCAGGTGAAGCACTACGACTGGATAGTAGTAAAAACCTCCCTGGAAATCCTGGGAGGTCGAAAATAAAACTTATGTGACAGGGGTTCCTTAGAACACCCTGGCAATGGAGTTGCCCTTGCTGCCAATGGCAATTTCCAGCCCAATCACAAACATATTGGGAATGTTCATCGGGACCTGGATGTACTTGGCCTCGGTACCTGCTTCCGTGCTGTTGGAGTTATACAGGTTGGCCGTGAGCGCAGGGTACATCTGCATGCCGGCGCGCAGGCTCACATTGAAGTAAGGCAGGCGGGAAGACACTTCGGCACCCACGAATATATCGTGACCCGAAACGTGAGAGAAGCCCAGCATCTTCTTCAGGAAGGTGGGATACCAGGCATAGCGGGCCAGGAAATCAACATCCAGGTAGTCGATGATGGCACCGCCAATACGGAGGTCACCGTTGAGGAACAGGCAGGTAACAGCCGGTAAGAAATTCGGGTTGGTGATGTTGAACCTGTTGGAGACAGAAGTGGAGGATGTGGACGTGGCGGGCTGGAACTCAGTATTGTCCGTAGGCAGGAAGAACGTGCCCTTGACCGCCGATGTGGACAAACCGCGGAAGATACGGAAACGTAACAGGTCAACGGTTCCAATCATCTTGTATTCCTTCGGGGCCGCCAACTCTTGGGCCGACAGCGAAACCGTCTTGGGACCCACCAGGAAAATGGAGGCGGCCAGCGGAACGAATTCCGACTTGGACCAGGACTGGATCCGGTGCTTCTGCTTGGCGGGATTGTCAAACTTGAGACGGCCGCGATAGGCGGGATAATTGACGCCGATACGGTGGAGCTCTACATAATAAGGAGTCTTACGCAGCGGGATGTCAACTTCGGCCGGAAGGGTGGCACCGTCCACAAAAGTGGTGTCTCCATTATGCTTGTTCTTGATAATCAGCTGAAGGTCGGGCTCATCGGTGAGCACTTTCAGGCGGTTGGTCTTCAGCAGCGAGAAGCTCTTGGTCTGGGGATCGTTGTTCTTGTAATCGGGGGCCACCGTCTCCTTGGCGGTGAGGTAACCGTCCTTCACAATTTCAATCACATAGGTCTTGTCGGGCTCGCTCTCCCGCAGGATGTATTCCTTGGTGGGCGTATTGCCGATGTATTCTCCGTCCACCAGCACTTTGGCATCGGCCGGATTAGAGTCGAAGACAAAGGGCACGAAGCGCGTCATGGCCACGTTCAGGGATATCTCCTCGTTTTCATGGACATTCACCACATAAGTGGACTCTGCCGACAGGAAACCGGGTTTCTCCAGCGTGATGACATGTTCTCCGATGCTCACGGGATAGTTGGTCAGGTCCTGTACGGCGCCCACGGCCTTGCCGTCGATGGAAGCCACGGCATTGCGGGCCTGGCCGGTATCGATGAGGCTGAGGCGGCCGAACTTGGCCTTCAGGACCAGCGTCATGGGAACCACTTCACCGGCGTGAACCTGTACGTCCCGGCGCTCCTGCTCGAAGGAATTGGCCGTGGCGGCCACGGTGACCAGTCCCGGAGGAACGGGAATGGTACCGTCCTCATACATGGTATAGCGCTCCAGATCACGGTCGTCGTCGTAGGAATAGTTATAGTTTTCCACGGTACGGCCGTTCACGATGAGGTCGTAGGGACGGAGGTCGTTGAAGCTGAAACCTTCCTGGGGAAGCACCTCCACCTTAAGCACGGCGAAGGTGGGAACCATCTTAAGAACCAGTTCCTGGTCCTGGTCCAGGCGCATGTCATCCACCACGTTGATGGTGGTATCCTTGGAGAAATAACCGGATTTCTCCACGTGGACGCGGTGCGGGCCGGAATCCAGCTTACCCTCCCAGTTACCGGTGACGGGCATGTTGCCGTCCACCATCACGCGGGCACGGCCCGGGACGGTGCTGATCTTCACCTGCTTTACCGTTTCCGGACGGGCTTCCTGGATGACGGTGACCTTGCGGGTCTTGATCTTGCCCATGGAAATGGTAACGATGGCCGTACGGGTAGCCTTCTTGTCCGGGTTCATCTCCGTGCGGAAATAGACGTTGCCGTTATCCACATTCTCCACCTTCAGCCAGGAGGCCGATGAGACCGCCTTTACCAGCTGGGGCTTGGCCGCCACGAAGCCGATGCTGTCCAGGTTGCTGCCGAAGAGCACCTCCATGGACTCGCGGTCTACATCCAGGCGGTCACGGTTGGCGATGGCCTGGTCGCACTGGGACGCCAGGGCCTTGCCCCGCTGTACCTGGTTGCTGGACAGGGACGGCAGGTTGGAAAGCGTGTTCTTGATGGCCGTACGGGCTTTTTCGTACTGGCCCTTGTTGTACAGGTCCTGTGCTACCTGATACTTCCTTTCAAAGTCGGGATTCTGTGCAAACAGCGGCGCAGCCAGCACCAGCAAGCACAGCAAGGTTAAAAGTCTTTTCATGTTATTCGGTTAGTTTTGTTTTCATGAATTGGAGGTTAGCGTCGTAGGGATGCAGGATCAGCGCCTTCTCTACATAGTCCAGGGCGATACCCTTGCTGATCTCGTCTTCCAAAAGTTCATAGTCCTCATAGTTGGCGAGGGCGTACTTGTTCCATTCCACGAACATGGAATCCCGGCGCTCCGCAATGCCGCGGCGGGTATTGGCGGTGGTATACTGGGTGAACTGGAAGGCGTGGGCCGAGTCGTTCATGTACACCTCCCGGAGGGAATCCACGCGGGTAAGGGTGGCTTCGGCCTGGTCCAGCGCTTCAATTTCCCGGTCGAAGGTCTCCAGGATGGTGGCGCGGTTGTTGCGCAGGGTATCGGCCGTATACACCAGGCCGTTGGCTTCCTTGAGCCAGGCGGCGCACTGCCGGCGGTCCTGCTGGGCCTTTTCTTCGGCCTGGTTGTTGGTCCAGTAGAAATAGCCGAGGGCTATCAGTCCCAGGCCGATGATGGAGAAGATGATGGTCATCATCACCTTCACGGTGTTCTTTTCCTTCTGCTTGAGCGTCATGCCGGCGGTGGGGTCGGCCAGCTTCTTCTTGACATCGGCCACCAGTTCCTTATCGATGCGGTAGCGGGAAGACAGTGTGCGCCAGTTGATGTTACTGAGGAGGAATTCCAGGTTCTTGGGAAGGGTGCTGTCGTCAACGATCACAGGGAAGATGAAACGGCTTCCCTTGTTGCTCACGGCAAAGGTAAGTTCCTTCTGGGTGAACTCGGAGGCATATGAATTTTCGCTGGCCACCAGCAGGAGCACCTTGGCGCCCATGATGGCTTCCGACAGGACGGTGGGAAAATCGGCACCGCCGGAGATACCTTCCCGGTCAATGAAACAGGTGATGCCCTCTGCAGTAAGGGCGTCGTATATGCGGTTGGCTACTTCCGAGTCTTTTCTGGAATAGCTGATAAAAACGTCAAATTCGTTTTCGGTCATATTGAGCGTTAATGGTGGATTCCTGCGAATTTACGCGTTTTTTTCTGAAATTACAACGTTCTCGCCGTTTTTTCATTTTCTAAAAGAAAATCACTATATTTGTGAACTAGAAAATAAAAATGACGCTATATGAATCTGACCATTTCCAGCACCAATCTTTTGAAGGCCCTGATGGACGTTTCCAAGGCCATTCCGTCCAAGTCTCCGCTCCCCATCCTGGAGAATTTCCTCTTTGTCCTCAAAAACGGCAAACTGGAGATTACCGCATCGGACAGTGACCTTACGCTGCGCACCGCCATCGAGGTGGACGTAGCCCAGGAAGACGGCGCCATCGCCGTTCCGGCCCGTCACATGATTGACCTGCTGAAAGAGCTTCCGGACCAGCCCGTGGGCATCAAGACCGTGAGCGACAGCTCCTTCGAGTGCAGCTGGGCAAGCGGTAATTCGGCCCTCCCCTATTTCCCGGCCGACGATTACCCGGAAATCAAGACCACCGGTCCCGACGCCCTCAAGGTGGAGTTCCCGGCCGAAAGCCTGGTGGACGGCATCCAGAGCACCGTCTACGCCACCGCCGACGACGAAATTCGTCCGGCCATGAACGGTATTTTCTTCGACATCGACACGGCTTCCACCACGCTGGTGGCATCCGATTCCCACAAGCTCATCTGCTACACCACCAAGGACGTGAAGGCCTCCGAAAAAGCTTCCTTCATCCTGCATAAGAAACCCGCCAACGTGCTGCGTTCCATCATCGGCAAGGATGTGGAAAATGTAGAGATCGCCTTCGACAGCGCCACTGCCCAGTTCACCTTCGGCAGCACCACCATGGTATGCCGCCTGGTAGTGGGCAAGTATCCCAAATACCGGGATGTCATTCCCATGAACAACTCCAACGTGCTGCAGATAGACCGTCAGTTGCTCCTGAATACCGTCAAGCGCGTGGCCGTTTGCGCCAACAAGGCTTCCAACCACATCAAGTTCACCCTCAAGGAAGGCCAGCTGGAAATCAGCGCACAGGACCTGGGCTTTGCCCTGGCCGCCTATGAAAAGGTGTCCTGCAACTACGCCGGAGACGAACTCACCATCGGCTTCAAGAGCACCTTCCTCACGGAAATCCTGGCCAATATGGGCTGCAACGGCCTGGTCATCAAGTTTGCCGATGCCCGCCGCGCCGCCCTCATCCTCCCCGCCGAGGAAGAAGCCGAGACCGAGAAAGTCTGCGGAATCTTAATGCCTATTATGATCCAATAAGTTTCGCCGGAACAGGGTGTCTGTTTCTGAACCGTCGCTTCGCGACCCCTCCCACTTCGTGGGCCCCTCCCGGCAAGCCGGGAAAACTTGCTTATCCCCCCATTATCCCCCGAGGGGGATATTTGCCCTTTCGGGGGTTGCCGAGGGTGGCACAGGTTCAGAAACAGACACTCTGTTCCGGCTAGTACTTTTACCATATGGAACTTAATTTAGAGAGACCGTTACTGTTTTTTGATATTGAAAGTACGGGACTGAATATTGCCACGGACTGCATCTGTGAGCTGAGTTTTGTGAAGGTGCTGCCCGGTGGGGAGACGCGTATCAAGACATGGCGGTTCAAGCCGTGGGATTATGTGAATAACCGGCAGTATCCCATTGCGCCGCAGGCATCGGCGGTTAACGGTATCAAGGACGAGGATCTGGCCGGTTGCCCCCGGTTCTGCGACAGCATCGACGAAGTCCTCCCCTGGCTGGCCGATGCAGACCTGGCCGGTTTCAACAGCGCCAAGTTTGACCTTCCCATGCTGGCCGAAGAGATTGAGCGTGTGCGGACATACATGCACAAGGACTTTGACATAGACCTGCACAGCAAGCTGATGGTGGACGTGCAGAATATCTACCATTATATGGAGCCCCGCAACCTGAAGGCCGCCTACCGCTTCTACTGCGGCGGAGAGGACTTCGAAAACGCCCATACGGCCGAGGCTGATACCGTGGCCACCTACGAGGTCCTCAAAGGCCAGTTGGACATGTATCCGGACAAACTGAAGAACGACGTTGGGTTCCTGGCCTCCGTGGCCGGACGTCCCCGCACGGTGGACTATGCCGGCCGGCTCATCCTCAACGACGCGGGAGAAGCCATAGTCAGCTTCGGCAAACACAAGGGCAAGACCGCCCGGGAGGTTTGGAACATGGAACCCGGCTACTATGCCTGGATCGAGGGAGGAGACTTCACCCTGGACACCAAGCGCCAGTTCGCCCGCCTCAAGGCCCAGTTCCAGAAGGAACGCAAAGAGGCCCTGAACCGGCCCGCCACCAACGACGAACTTCAGGGGTTGGCAGACAAATTCAACGGGAGGCTGTTCTAAGCCTCCAGCCTGGCGCAGGCACCCCGTTTTCTGGTGCAGGCTCCAGGCATAAGTGGCGCAAGCTTCAAAAAAGCGCCGAAGCCTGCGCCGCATTTCTTTAATATACGCATTCTGTTGGAGCAGGCACTGGCAATAAAATGGAGCCTGCTCCGTTTGGGTGGGAAGCCCGCACCGCTTACATCAGGACCTGCGCCGGTTGGGAAGGGGACCTGCGTCAGGGGGAGCGGGTTAAAGCACATGAACAGGTCTGAAAGGCCGATTTCGTGCTTTAGACGGGGTGCGAGAAGGGGTGTAAAGCACAAAAGTGCCCGTAGAAGTGACTTACTGTGCTTTAGGCGAGCGCAGGAAGATGAAGGCTGTTCTGAAGCTAGAACTCAAAGG
>Ga0310690_10001599_pt1 | contig 39721 bp, 39 predicted proteins | sample AusTroGonzalo_MG_2_FD_207661 | JGI IMG/M metagenome (GOLD analysis project Ga0310690, IMG submission 207661) | Bovine rumen microbial communities from tropical cattle in Woodstock, Queensland, Australia - Gonzalo_04 (v2) (version 2) | ecosystem: Host-associated > Mammals > Digestive system >... | reverse complement strand
ATTAGGAAAATAATTAAATATTAGAAGAAATGATTATGTTAAGAAAATCTTGTAAGAACATGTTATTTTCATATGTAATTCTGTTATTTTATGTTTTGTGACAATCTGTAGAATACATTGAATCCCATTTGAGCTGATAAAGATATCTAAATATTTTTTTAAATGATTCAGATAGCCTTTTGTTGTGATAATAATTATTTACCGTATTGTACTACGGTAATAGCTTCTATATTATACTATAATATGGAAGAAACGATTATGTTCCATATTTTGTGCTCTGATAGTGCGAAAGAAAATGAGGATAAAATAAAGACTTGGATTTCCAAATATTCAGAAAAATTCCAAGTTACATTTTACCATATAGATCAAAGTAAATTTGGTGATTTTCCAATAGAAGATGCATATATCAATATCTCTACCTACTTCCGGCTGTCATTACCAGAGTTGTTACGCGATGTTGATAAAGTGCTTTATCTGGATTGTGATGTAATTGTCAATGGGAATTTGCGCGAGCTATGGGAGACGGATATTACAGGCAAGGCGATGGCTGGAGTGTTGGATAGGCATTGTGGTAGCATCAGGTTGTATAATCGACTGGATTATCCTTTAGAATATGGCTATGTAAATGCAGGAGTTCTTCTAATCAATTTAAAAGTATGGAAAGAAGATAATCTTTTTCAAAAAGCATTGGAACTGGCGCGAAAGAAGCCAAACCAATTAAAGAATCATGACCAAGATATTCTTAACACATTATTTTATGACAAGAAGTTAATTCTTGATTTTAAATACAATCTGTTAGAATACTATTTTTTCGTAGAGGATTGGCTATATATAGACAAAAAATATTACCCACAAATTATAAAGGCTTGTAAGAATCCTGTTATCATTCATTTCTGTTTGCCTGTGAAACCCTGGCATTATGAATGCCAGAATCCTTACAAGACACTGTATTACAAATATAGGGCTATGACACCATGGCCAAAAGTGGAATTGATTCACAGAAAAGAAAATCTGACATTAAAGCTAAAACTAAAACGATTGTTAGGAAAAATGGGACTATATCATATTGAAGCGAAGCCTACGCTACGGAAAGATATCAATGTGATAGAAGATCCAAATGACGTTTTATTTTAATGAAGGTCTATACCAAACTATAAACCGTATAATAAAATGACTCCTTCCCTTTCTATTATCATTCCTATATATAAGGTGGAGCCTTACTTGCGGGAATGCCTTGACAGCATTGTGGCATCACCGCTCGACTGTTGGGAGGCGATACTCATTGATGACGGGTCGCCTGATGGATGCCCGCAGATTTGTGATGAGTATGCTGCCAAGGATAAGCGATTTCGTGTAATCCATCAGGAAAATGCTGGAGTGGCTGCAGCACGTAATGCTGGATTAGATATTGCCCAAGGAGAATGGGTGTGGTTTGTGGATTCTGACGACGTGGTAGATATGCGGCCCATAAGCGACATGGTGACGTGGCTGCAGGAGCATCAGGAGGTGAACCTTGTGATGTTCGACTTGGAGAATTTCAAAGACGGGGAAACCATCACGCTGCACGAGCCTTCATTTACGGTCTGCGACACCCAACTGCCGAAGAACGTTTTCCTGATGAAGCATATCTGTTACCACCATCAACGTCTATGGTATCACAGACGTGGAAGGTGGTGTGATTCCACCATCAACAAAGGCAGAGCCTACGTTGAGAGTCAACGAGAGCCGATTCGCTTCTCTCCGGAAATTCGACTGGCAGAGGACTTGGAGTTTCAGTATAAGTACCTGACGCTATGCCAGCATCCAGTGAAGGTGGATGCTGTGCTTTATTACTACCGTTTACGAGAAACATCGGCTACGGGGGATGCCACATACAGGAAACGGGCCGTAGAGGACTTGCCGATAGTCTTGAATCATTTAGCTGAATGGAGTCAGAATAACGCGGTAAAGCCAGAGCCATGGTTTGACTACCGCATCATGAAGCTCTTGCAAAACTTGCTCTATTCTGCATCGTTAGTGCCAGATTTGAACACGAAGAACTTCCAGAATGTCATTCGGGAGACAGTAGCTGTTTACAAAAGACAGCAATTCCCGTTTGTCAACAACAAGAAGATTCGGTTAGCGATATGGAGCGTGAAAGTCTATTTCTTGTTAAATAAGTTCTATTTAAGATTGAAAGGGATTAGATGAAACAACAGTATGCAGGTTTCAATGCCCTAAAGTTTTTTTTGTCATCTTCATCCATGAAAATCCGACATGGGAGAAGAATGGCGAGATTGTTATGTGGTGGCATCATATCGTGGTGGTTGCCGTACCTGTGTTTTTCACGCTCTCAGGCTATTTTTTCTTTCGAGGGATGGATGTGCTAACACTGGATGTATATAAGAAGAAACTTGCAACAAGATTTCGGACTTTGTTTATCCCTTACATGATATGGAACTGTATGCCAGTGTTGTTTGTTATTGCAGGGAATCTGTATTCAATTATCTTTCGCGGAAAAAGTACGGATGATATGTTGCTATTCTTACAAGGTTTGTGGGATGAAGGCTTATGGCATATCTGGTGGGACAAGACTGGAGGAACTATGCCATTTGATAGCCCCATCTGGTATGTGAGGGATTTAATGATTCTATGCGTGTTGTCACCTCTATTTTATGCATTTATCCGTAAAATAGGATGGCTATTCCCCTTGATTGCTGGTGTATTGTATCTAACCCTTCTGTCCTTCCCTGTAGGGTTCTGCTCTACAGGTCTGTTCTTTTTCAGCCTTGGTAGTACCTTTGCCATCAGAGGCGTTACAATGGATGCTATAGGGGAAAGCAGATATTTGATATATGGGGGAGCATTAAGCTTGTTTTTTTTTGTGTAATATCTTTCATGAACCATTATTGAGTAGTTTATTCCTCATGTCGAGTTGCTATGCCTGGATACTGTTGTTCCATCAAATAGATGGTCAACTTGTCAATCATGTTGCTGCTTTTTCGGAAACGGTATTCTTTGTGTCGGCACTTCATAACATCATAGTTCTTGCAAATGCCGGAAAGGGATTGATGAAAGTTATGCCTGAGCCTGTTACAGGCCTGTCCTATTGGATAGCTCCCTTTATTACATTGTTTATTTGCATCATCATTTATTACGGTATAAAGAAAGTTTCTCCACAGGTTGTATCTGTCTTATGTGGAGGAAGGTAGGATTATTATGCAAAATCAGATTAGCTCTAAAAGTACTCATTTCCCTTGGCTTGATGCTATGCGATTTATCGCAGCATTTATGGTATTATTATGCCATACCCGTAATGACTTTTTCTTACGATATTACGAGTTACCACTTGGCCAACAAGGACCTCTAATGATGGTTTTCTACACATTAGGTAGAATGGGCAATGAAGCAGTATTTACATTCCCCTTTCTGGAGTCTAAGTTATGAAGTGTGGTTCTATGTCTGGCTTTTAGCCTTGGCGGCGGTATTGCAGAAAAGATGGTGGGGATTTCCCCTTTTTGTCTTATGTTGCTTCGTGTGTACACGGATGAATGCGGCCTGTCTGTTAGTTTGGCTAATGGGGGGGGCAAGTTATCTATGTAGACCAAAATCTTTCAATAAATGGTTGTTCCTTTTGTCGTGGATTATTGTTGTGGTTGGAGCAGCATGTTGCCAAATGACAGCTGAAACCAAATTTGCGGGTGGCATACAGTTAGGTATAAATGGGTTTGTGTTTAGAGTGTTACTATGTGTTGGTATTTGTCTATTGGCTCAGCAAATAATTCTTCTTCCTCCCAAAGGAAAGATTCTGACAAGAATAGAATCTACGTTTAGCAAATTGGCAGATTTTTCATATACTCTTTATTTAACCCATCGTATCATCCTGTTGGTCATTTTTTACTTCTTTTTTGAGAAGTACAAAGCAGATATGTCTCTTTTGAACAAAGTGTACTATATAGGGATTTTATCAGTATGCCTTCTCGTTGCTTATATGCTATATTGGGTAGCAGAGCGACATACTAAGACGGTTAAGAAATATATTAAATCCCACTTAATGTAATGATACCCAAATTAATTCACTATAGCTGGTTCAGTGGTGAACCTTATCCACCATTCCTGCAGGAATGTATGGATACCTGGAAGAAGATACTTCCAGATTACGAGTTTATACTGTGGGATGCCAAGAAGTTGGCTGCCTGTAACAACACTTTTGCCAATGAGGCGGTGTCTGTCAAGAAATGGGCATTTGCGGCGGACTTTGTACGTCTCTATGCCGTCTATCACTATGGTGGTATATGGCTTGATACCGATGTGGAGATGTTTAAGAGTTTTGACCCGTTCCTGCATGACGGGATGTTTATAGGAAGAGAATATTATAAGCAGCATCAAGATGGGGTAGCCATTGCAGACTTGACAAGTCATTGCTTTGGTGCAGAGAAAGAGCATCCCTTTATTGGTGAGTGCTTAGAGTATTATGAAAAGAGACACTTCATCCGCTCTACTAATGAGAATTTGCCACAGTTGCTACGCTATGATATGACAATAATCCCCATTCTTCAGGTGAACTTGGCTCATCATTATGGATTTGACTGGGACTTTGATCGGAATGAGTTGCAAGTATTAGATAATGGTATTCATATTTATCCTTATCAGTATTTTGACCAACCAGGATATACCAGTATGAAAGATGTGGTATGTATTCATCGTGTTGCTCAGTCATGGAATCCGAAAGTTAAAGGACTGACGGAACGGGCAGTAACCAATGTGAAGCAGAAAACACTGGGATACTATAAGATGAAGATACAGGAGAAATTAATTAAATGGATACAAAGCCTATAAAATGAACATTCTCTATATTCTTAAACATGACCCATGGGGTATTGGTGGCGGATGCTATGCCAGCAGATGCTATTTTGAGTTGTTTACACAGATCTTTGAGAACTCAAATTTCTATATCCTATACTGTTCTGAGTTTTCTTCAAATTTATTATCTCATATTTCAAAAGATTACCATACTGAAGGGATTTCACCGATGACTTGGACAACTAAAGTGTTGTCACCTGTCACCAAAGTCATGGATAGGTTTCATCGTAGAGCAAGTGAGTTAATAAAAAAGACTAATTTTGATTGGTGTATATTCGACCATAGTAGTATAGCGGGCTCATTGGTCGGTATTTGTAAGAAAATGAATGTAAAGACAATAGTCCTTAACCATAATTGCGAGTTTGACTATTATCGTGATAGTCATCCCAAATGGTATAAGACAATTGCTACATTGCCAGTTGTTAGATGGAATGAAAGACGTTCCTATAAGGATTGTGACTATAATTTATTCTTAACGCAAGAAGACCTAAAACAGTTTAAAAGCACTTATGGCTTTTCAGAAACAAAAGGCATTGTTAGCGGATGCTTTTTACATAAAGATTCGACAATTTCTTCTGCACATGCTCCCCAAAATGTGCAAAAACGCATTGTTATCAGTGGAACTATAGGAAACGTACAGAATCTGGATGGTATATACCATTTCCTTGATGAGTTTTATAATATAATTCCTTCTGACATTGAAATTGTTATTGCTGGTAAAAATCCACCAGAAGCATTGAAGGAGAGAGTGAATAATCTGTCTAATATAACACTGGTTGCAAATCCTGTTGATATCAAAGAGATAGTTCGAAACTGTGATATATTTCTTTGTCCTGCCCGTTTAGGTGGCGGCCAAAAACTACGTATTATGGACGGATTATTGGAGGGTCTACCTGTCATTGCTCACCATGTCAGTGCCAGAGGGTATTCTGTATTTATGAAGGCAGGATATTTCTGGGAATATAGTGATAAAAACAGTTTCATTTGTGCCGTGAAGAATGTTCTGGAGTTTTTAGAAGAAAAAAATGATTCTCGACGGCAGATACAGCAAATGGCACTTCATGAATTCTCTTTTGAGGAGAAAGTAAAGATGCTAAAGACATCTGTTATTTATGGCTTTTCGTTATAGTTTAGAGTTCACGGTTTAACGTTTACTGTTTACTGTTTGGATTAGATTTAGAATATGAAAGAATACTGGCAGGAGAATAAATATGAACTGATAACGACGTTCTTCATCTTTACGAACTTGTTTCCTGCGTGGTTCCCACAATGGGTGTACTATGTATCGTTTGTACTCATATTATATAAAATGCGGCAGTTTATGCCATTAGGTAAAACGGGAAAGACAGGCTTGTTTATGGCGTTTATAGTCTTTTTATGGATAACAACTACAATTGGAAAAGCCTTAGACTTCAGACTGATTATATTCTCTGTCATTCTATTTATCGGGATGCCAAGGAATTCTATAGAGTGGCATGAATATAAGAAAAAACTACTCTTCAATATTTTTATTGGTTTTGGTGTAGCTACTCTTGCCAATTTCTATGCAAAACTAAATGGCATCAATCTCATTCGGGAAGATGAATACATGAGAGCCATGGGACGAGTAGCAGAATTCTCAGGTTTTGCAAATTATGCAATGTGGACCAGCTGTGCAGCAGCACTGAGTGCCGTATTCTTCACAAGTATGGTGTTTCGCGAAAAGATAGAGAATAAATGGCTAAGATACGGTTGCTATGCCATGATTTTGGTTTCTCTCTATATTGCAATGATTTCTGCTTCACGAGCAGCCTTCTTCTTGTCCTTGGCCTGCTCTGCATTAGTCATTAAGATGCATTCAAAGGGAATGAGTCATCTGATACGAAATACTGTGATTGTTGGTGTTACTGCTGTGGGATTTGCTCCAATCTTAATGGATAACGCCAAAGCGATGTTGGCAAAAAAGAACGGGTTAGAAGTCACGGCTAAAAACACATCACGCGATGCATTATGGGCAGAAAGAATTGCGGAATTTGAGTCGTCCCCCATTATTGGCATTGGTTTTGCGGCGCATGGCGTGGGAAAAAATAAAGTTGTCGGACGCAATGAGTCAGGTGGCAGCTTTATTAGTGTTTTGGCACAGGCAGGTATTATAGGTGTTATTTTTATAGCACTAATATGGGCTGCAGCGATTATGATGCCTTCGAGAATTGGAGATGATCCAAATTTGATACTTATTTATGCTGGTTTTGTTTTTTTTTCTATTCACTGTATTATCGAGGGGTACATGTTTCAAGCGGGTTGGTACCTATGTCTGATTATATGGCTTATTATCGGAGTGATGATAGAGCATAAGCTGTATGGTAATATGCTAGAAGAACAACTGCAGGAAGAAGAGAATTTATTATGAAAGAAATGTTGGTGACCATTGTAATACCCTGTTACAATGCTGAGGAATATTTATCGGGAATAATAACGGATATACAACAACAACAATACCCAAACATTGAAACTGTTATTGTCAGTAATGGGGAAAAGCAAGAACGACAATTGGAAACAGTCAGGGAGCAAATTGTTGATATGACAAATATCCAAGTGCTACATACTGATGAGGCTGGTGTAAGCAATGCAAGAAATCTTGGTTTATTATCTGCAAAAGGGGAATGGATATGTTTCATAGATGCTGATGACAGAATTCGTCCAAATCATATTCAACTCCTTGTTGAGGCAATTGATGATGATTGTGATGTAATAGAGGGCGGATTCGAACAAATAGACATTAATGGTCAATCGGCCAAGGTCACTTATCCAAATACAAAATATGACTTAACTTTAGAGAAAAACGGATTATATAAAGAAAGGGTTTCAGATGTTATACATAAAGTAGGGAATGCTCCATGGAATAAGCTCTTTAGGCGCTCATTCTTGATTAATAGTAAATTACTATTTGATACTAAATATACGATGAATGAAGACCGAATTTTTGCGATGTCAGCTTTTTTAAAGGCCAGAAACTGGAAATTTATTCCAATGACAGGATATATCTACAAAGCCAGTTATGGCAGTGCAATGAGCCGATACCATGCTAACGTTGAAGAAAGCTGGACAGACTATTTGGATTTAAGAGACAAGATTAAATTAAGGTCTGGACAGGACAAAGCACAAATATGCCAAGAACGCATTGATATGCAATATTATCTGGTTTGGCAGTATATTTGGAACATGTTCAAACCAGGATGCCCATATCCTTTTTCAACAAAGGTAATAAAAATACGGGAACTTATGAATGATGAGGACTTTGCAACATCCTGTCGTTTCCATGATTGGAAGAAAGAGTCCTTGAGGTATAAACTGTTTTATAGATGTATACGTACCGGTTCACCTCTAATCGTGGCTCTACTCTTTGGAAGTCAGCATTACGGTAAACAATTAGTAAATTTATTAAAAAGATGATACCAAAAATTATTCACCAAACGGCAAAAACGAAAGATATCTCATGGGAAGAAAGACGCTTGGTTGATAGAATGAGAAGCAAATTGTCGGATTGGAAGTATATGTTCCATGATGACAATGATAATGAACAACTTGTAAAGAGATACTTTCCTAAATTTCTGGAGAAATATCGTGCAATTCCCCAAGGGGTTGCTAAAGCTGATATTTCAAGACTGATTTATATGTACGTATACGGAGGGTTCTACTTTGATACGGACTATAAATTGTATCAAAGGATTCCTGAATGGATGCTCGAAAAAGAACAATTATTGATGGAAAGCCGGGATAATCCGTTGGAATATAAACTTGGAAATGCCATCTTGGCATCGGAACCAGGTGGTAGTTTCTACAAGGGGTTTATTGAGCATATCTTTAATTCGGAGGAGTTGTCAAATCTGAGGGAGAACCGAGTGGAACTTGTAACAGGTCCTGAGGCACTGACGAATTATTATATGCAAAACAAGTCAATGTACGAGAAAGACGTGACTATTATTTCCCGGAATTATTTCAATCCGCCAATTGTTTTTCATGGACTGATAATTCAAACCTCGAAGGATAGTTTAGGTGCACACCTTTGTTGGGGGTCTTGGAGAAGTGGGAGTTTGATTAAGCGTATATTTATTTTTATTAAAAGAAAGATACAGGCATTTTGAAAACAAGAGTAAGTGTAAAGTATATCAAATACTTTTCAATCCCAATTCTTTTATTCTTTTTTACAGAATTGATTCTTCGATTTTGTTTCGGTTTTTGTGATGCTTTACTATATCAATCGAGTGACCAATTTGAATATATCGTTCAGCCCAATCAATATAGGCACCGATTCGGGGTGAGGCTGATGATGAACAGCTATTCGCAACGAAGCGAGGAGCCAGACAGCACAAAAACGATAGTATTAGGGTTAGGGGACAGCATCATCTTCGGAGGAGGATGGATGGACCATGACTCATTGGCAACGACACTCTTCTCCAACGAGACGAGGATGCAGATGCTGAACATCAGCTGTGGCAGTTGGGGGCCAGACAACTGTGTGGCATACCTTAAGGAAAAAGGAACATTCGGGGCGAAAGCCATGGTATTGGTATGCAGCAGCCATGATGCCTACGACGCGATGTCGTTTGTGCCTGTAGTAGGGGTATGGCCGAACTACCCAGACAAGCAATATAAGTTTGCAATATGGGAGTTGATAGAGCGATATCTAATACCTTATGTAAAAATAAAGACACAGACGAAACACTACGCTGATCCAGATGTGGAAGTGGAGAAAAAAGCAGAGGACAGACAGGTGATACAAAAATCGCCCTATTTTGTAAAAGGATTTGATAATCTGAAATATATCGCAGACTCACTTCAAATTCCTTTCTATGTGTATCTGCATGCCGAGCAGGGAGAGGTGGAATCTGGAAGATATAACGATATGGGGCAGCAGATTGTGATGTGGGCAGACTCTAATAACGTCAAGTTGATAGACGGAATTAAGGAAGGAGAACGACTTGAGATGTACCATGATGCTATCCATTTCAATGAACGTGGCCAGCGACATCTGGCAGATGTGTTAGAAAAACACATAAAACTATGAGCCACAGAATAGCCATATTACAACCGGAGATACCACATTATAGGACGGAGTTCTTCGAAAGGTTGTCACATCAGTGCGATGCGATGGATCTCTATGTGTATAACCGATTTGAGAATACTCGAACCCATGGGTTTAATATCAATACAGAAGGCACCCAATATCTGAGTAACAAAAATCTGCACGAGGTACTATTCTATAACCCATTGCCTTTGTGCAACAAGAGGTACGATACACTGGTGCTGATGCTACACTTTGCCCATATTACCACTTGGCTTTTATTGCTGACAAAATGGTTACACCGGAAGAAAATCATTCTTTGGGGTCAGGGTATCAGTGTGAAAAGGTATTTGAAGGAGTCGAAAAAGCCAGACTGGAAACTGAAATGGCAAATAGCCTTGGCAGATGGGGTATGGATTTATGAAGAGCCGGAAGCTTCGCAATGGAAGGCGATGTTTCCAAAGAAGCCTATTGTGGCACTGAACAATACATTGACTGGGGCAGAAGAGATGTGTAAATGGACTGTGAGTTCTGAAGAGAAGAAACAGTTGAAAAGCAAATGGACTGTTGAACAAGATACGGTGTTTATCTTCTGTGCCCGTTTTGACAATAATTACCGAAGACCAGACTTGTTGGTGGAGGTCATAGAAAAACTGGATGAACGGAAATATGGCTTTATCATTGTAGGTGAAGGAAAAAACAAGCCTGACTTTTCGAAATACAGGAACGTTCTTTGTACTGGGGCGGTATATGATAATAAGATGAAGCGGGAGCTCTTTGCTGCCGCTGATGCTTACTTCCAACCGGGATGGGTTGGGCTGAGCATTGTGGAGGCAATGGCCTACGGAAAACCAATCTTCACTTTCAAACGTTCAGAGGAGACGCTGCAATGTGTGGAATACTGCTACATAAAGGACGGAGAAAACGGACTGATATTCGACAACATGGAGGATTGTGTAGAGAAAATATCCGGTCTGACAACGGAACGAATGGAAGCAATGGGAGCGGAAGCAAGAACGCTGGTCAGACAAAAGCTGACACCCAAGCAGATGGCTGAACACGCATTGTCAATTCTTTAGGCAATGAAAGTATTACACTATATACCTTCTATGGCTCAGGACCAAGGTGGGGTTGCTGCCTATCTGAGCATTCTGAGTGGTGAACTGGGCAAGAGATGTGAACTGGTGATTGCCACCTGCGTACAGCAGGGAAACTTGCCAATGAGGAACTGTAAGGTGGTAGATCTTAAGGGATTTACCTTTACCGATGCAGGATTGGGACTGTCATGGGGTAACATGCGAAGGTTTGCAGCATTTTGTGACAATATCCTTGAGAAGGAAGAACCGGATATCGTGCATATCAACGGCATCTGGTCATTAGACAGATGGATCATGCAGCGGGAGGCTCTTAAAAAGGGCATCCGTACCTATATCATGCCACATGGCATGCTGGAGCCATGGATTTTGAACCGTCACTACTGGACGAAGAAACTGCCAGCACTGATGCTTTATGAGAAGAAAGCCCTACGTTCCGCAAAATGCCTGATAGCGACTGCTGAAAGTGAAAAACAGAATCTGCTGAAACTGAATATGAATGACGCAGACATTCCCGTCATTGCAAATGGTATTGATGTCAAGGAGATTCCATTAAAGAATTCTTGGAGCATCAGGAAAAAGATTCTGTATGTATCGCGTATTCATGTCAAGAAAGGAATAGAGATGTTATTAGATGTAGCCAGCAGCATCAGTGAGAGGTTACAAGACTATGAGATTATCATTGCTGGAGAAGGGGAACATGACTATGTGAACAAGCTAAAGGCAAAAGCCAAGAATTTGGGACTTAATATCAAGTTTATCGGGGGAGTCTATGGCATGGATAAATGGAATGTTTTCCAAGATGCAGATTTCTTTGTACTACCTACTAATTCTGAGAATTTCGGGTATGTGATAGCTGAAGCACTTGCCTGTGGGACGCCTGTCATTACGACAAAAGGGACGCCGTGGGCTGAGATTGACGGCATGTGCGGCTGTTGGATAGAACGGAGTGAAGACGAACTACGAAAAGCAATGCTCTCGATGTTGAACAAAACAGCTGATGAACTGGAAAAGATGGGCAAAAGCGGAAGAAGACTGGTAGAAGAGCATTATTCAGCTTCTAAAATGGCTGAAGATTTGATGGAGATTTATCAACGATAAACAACAGACAGTAAACGAAAATGAAAGTAGATTTAGGCGGTTTTTCTGTCGGTTGCTTCGATAAAGGGGCGGGACGAGTGAAAATCATGCTGTGGTATGTGGTAAATGCTTTAGTGGTGAGAGCTTCGTGGAATCCGCTGATGGGATTGAAGATTGCTTTGCTGCGAACCTTTGGGGCAAAGATAGGAAAGGGACTCATTATCAAGAATGAGGTCAGAATAAAGTCTCCGTGGTATCTGACAATAGGCGACAACTGCTGGCTGGGCGAATGCTGCTGGATAGACAATCTGGAGCGGGTAACCATTGGCTCAAACGTGTGTATATCGCAAGGGGCCATGTTGCTGACGGGAAACCATGATTACAAAGTGGTGACGATGCCTTACAGGAATGCACCTATCGTGATAGAGGATGGGGCATGGATAGGAGCCAACAGTACTGTATGCCCAGGGGTGACGGTGCATGAAAATGCAGTTCTGACAGTTGGAAGCACAGCAACAAAGGATTTGGAAAAGGATAGCATATATCAAGGAACCCCGGCCGTTAAGATTCGGGAAAGAATAATAGAATAACCCATGAAAGTATCAATCATCACTGCTTGTTATAATCGTGGCAGTACCATTCGAAGAGCTATAGAGAGTGTGATAGCTCAGACTTACCCAGATATTGAGTACATCGTTATAGATGGAGCGAGTACTGATGACTCTGTCTCAGTCATTAAAGAATGTCTGAGCAGTGAGAAGTTAAGAATGAAGAATAAAGGGTTGAGCGTGAAGTTTGTTTCCGAGTCCGACCATGGGATATATGAAGCCATCAACAAAGGAATAAGGATGGCCACGGGTGATGTGATTGCCTTGTGCCATAGTGATGACCAACTATATGATGAGCATACGGTGGAAATGGTTGTAGAAGAGTTTAAAAAGCATCCTGATGCAGACATGGTGTATGCTGATGGGATATATGTTAATCCCAAAAGCGGCAAGGCAGTACGGGTATGGAAAGGTGGGAATATGAGTCGTTGGCGGCTGAAATGTGGTTGGCTACCATTGCATACGACATGTTATATAAGGAAAGAGGTGTACAACCGATATGGTCTCTATGATGAGAGTTATAGGATAGCATCTGACACCAGATTTTTATTAGACATACTTTATAGACAAAGAATTAAAACATCATTCCTTCCTCAGTTTGTCGTCAAGATGCAAATGGGAGGAGCAAGTACCAGTCGTAAACGACAAAAGGAGATGTGGAAGGAGGATATTAGGGCGTTTAAAGAAATGGGGTTCCGATTCCCAATATGTATGAAGATGATGAAGATGATGTGGAAACCATCACAATTTGTTCGGGGGAAGTTGATTCGGAACATGTAAATATATATAAGTTAAGTTTTGTTTAGGAGAAATGGCAAGAAGAAATAACCAGACAAATTCGTTCATCAAGTGGGTGGTAATGTTGGGTGACTTCGTGGTGCTCAACTCGCTATTGATGCTTTTCCGCTGGCAGCACCCGTATCTAATGACGTGGACGGCAGCCAAGACAGAAGTGCTGTGGGTGGTGTGCAATCTGGCAATGGCGGTGGCGATGTTGAAATTCAGCACGATTATTCACCTGCGCAAGGTGTCGGGCGGTGACATCCTGAAGCGTGTAATGGGGCTATCCGTCATGCAAACGGTCATAGCCTATTTGGTGATGAAAGCTATAGCCGAGAACCAACCTGTGGGATGGTTGTTGATTAATATTGGTATATCTCAGATAGTGATAATAACCGTTGTCCGTCTATTGGAGCGTTCAAGCATCAAACGGTTCCGACAGATGGGACGAAATACCAGAATGGTGACGTTTGTGGGCGTTGATAAGGAATTGGTAAGTCTCTACGAGCGGCTTATCAAGAACCCAACGCTGGGCTATCAGTTGAAGGGGTTCTACGGGAATGACAACATTAAAGACAACGAAGACAAGATACCTTGCTTGGGAACGATTGACGAGTTGATGGCAGCAATTAAGGGTGATGAGTCACTGGATTTAGGTGATGAGGTATATGTTTGTCTGCCGAAGGGTGAGAGGGAGAAACTATGGGCATTATCGGACTACTGCGACGGCCATGTGATACGTTTCTATTACGTACCTCCTTCGGTAGAGCGATTAGGCATGAGACTAAAGCGCGAGTTCTACGAAGATATAGAACTGTTCACCAACCATGACATTCCTATGGAGAACTCGGCAAACATGGCTCTCAAGCGATTGTTTGATATCGTGGTATCTTTCGTTGCACTTGTCTGCTGTCTTCCGCTGCTGCCTGTGGTTGGCATGTTTGTACTAATACAGAGTCCAGGTCCGATATTCTTCCGTCAAAAGAGAACGGGGGTAAATGGCAAGGACTTTGTCTGCTATAAGTTCAGGTCAATGCATGTAAATAAGGATGCCGACACTGTACAGGCCACAGAGCATGATCCGAGAAAATATCCATTTGGCGACTGGATGCGGAAATATAATATCGACGAGCTTCCACAGTTCTGGAATGTGCTGATAGGTAGCATGAGTTTGGTGGGACCAAGGCCACATATGCTGTATCATACGGATATGTACAAACAATTGATTGGAAACTATATGGTGCGGCATTTTGTGAAGCCCGGTATCACAGGATGGGCTCAGGTAACAGGTTTCCGTGGAGAGACGAAGGAGCTGTGGCAGATGAAAGAGCGTGTGAAGCGTGACATCTGGTACATTGAGCACTGGAGTATCTGGCTTGACTTGCGCATAATGTGGATGACGCTGAAGACTGTCTTCGTTCACGACGAAAATGCATATTGATTATGTGGTTATTCTCAAATAAGGTTATAGTGAGAGAAAGCGGGATGCTTGAGGGGTTCCGTGATTGTCATTGCCATTTGTTGCCAGGTGTGGATGATGGGGTGAAGGAGATGGACGAAACGATGCAGATACTGGAGGAATGGGAATTGTTGGGCGTCCAGGAGGTATGGTTGACACCGCACATTATGGAGGACATGCCCAACAAGCCAGGGGTGTTGCGCAGCAAATTTGAGAACGTGATGGCTCTCTATACAGGGACGGTGAAACTAAACTTGGCTGCGGAGCACATGATGGACGGGCCATTTACGAAGCGGTTGACGGACGGTGACGTGATGCCTATCGGGAAGGAAGGTAAGAGGCTGTTGGTAGAGACATCTTACTACATACCTCCTATGAACATGGACAGTCTGATGGATGCCGTTACGAATAAGGGTTATGAGCCGATACTGGCGCATCCCGAGCGGTATCAGTATATGGACACGAAGGACTACCGCCATTGGAAGGAGCGTGGAGTGCTGTTGCAATTGAACGTACCATCGGTAGTAGGCGCATACGGACCTGAGGTGCAGCACAAGGCAGAATGGCTGCTGAAGGAGAATATGTATGACTACTGCGGAACGGATACGCACTCTTTCGAGCAAATGCAGTTTTTCCTGAACAGCGAGATTAACAAGAAGGTTGTGAAAAAAGTTAAGCGGCTTTCTGAGGAACAGGAACTATAGATAGACAATAATTTAATTATTGGTGTCCGCTAAAAGTTGAAAATCTCCAAATCAAGTCTATCCATTTCCGATTAATAGGTAGTTCTGATTCCATTTCCGAAAAGTAAGCCCTCCTGTTGCCTACATATCATTCATTATTAGCGGACAGCCGATGAAAATAGAGGAATATCAAGCATTTAGGGGGCTTACTTTGGGGGAAGAGGAACTCACAACCGCATAAAATCAGAGATTGAAGGCCTTTTCACATGCACTATAAAGTTTTAGCGGACACCAATATAATTTAATATTTTACCATGTGCAGGTAGAGTGATACCTATCTGTAACAATAGCATCTGCAATCGTTTTCGACTGTGGTTGCTTTAGGAGAACCAGCGTACATTGACTCTGTACGCTGGTTTTTCTGTTGTACTCCGAAGAGATTTAGACCTATCTATAGAGAAAGTTGCAGCCTATTCGATAAGCACAAACAAGAAGAGGCACAGATGATGAGTGAAAACAACTACTGTACTTATGGCCGACAATCCAGTAGTTGTTGGCAATAAGTACAGCAGTTGTCGGACCGAAGTCCCTGCGTCGAATGCAGAGAACGGTGGGGATGATGGCATAGATTCAATGCACCTGTGCCTGCGCAGGATTCTTTACCTGATGTCGTCCCAGTCGTCAGTGCGGAAGGGACCTACAGGCAGGCCGGAAACGGTGCGGAAGTTGCACTCGGGATTGTCTGCCCAGGCATAGCGGACAGCAACGGGGTGGGGCACTTCGGGACACTCCACTACCACACGCCAAATGAACTGTCCGTTGCTCTCGGTACGTGCCTTTGCCACATGCCACTTATGGTCGGGGCCTGCTACGGTAAAGCCCTTGATGTCGGCATTCTCCTCCAATCTGTCGGCACCGAAGAAGGGAAGGAACGAGAGGAGGGCCTTGCCTTCGGAAACCTGCATCTGCAAGTACTCTGGTGCGGCACATGCCACCTCGCGTCCGTATGTGCGGTTCAGTGCCAGCAAAGCCAGGCGGCGACCAACCTCCTGCTTGTTCTTTGGGTGAATATCATTTGCCATACCGATGTCGATGTTCACCATCATGCCCACGCCATCCAGTTTCAGGGCCTTGCGTTGAGCTTCGCGTAGAGCTGCCCAACCCGACTCGGGTTGTAGGTCTTTGCGCTGCAGGTAGTTGGCAAGCTGCACGAAGTAGAAGGGCAATGCCTTTGAATCTGCTGCCTGCATGAAGCGGCGACGCTCATCCCGAGGCTGTGGTTTGGGGTAGGGTGACACCTCGGAGTTCTTGTTGAAGCGCGCTTGCCAGTCGAGAATCAACGCTTGGAACAGGCTTTCGTACTGCACGGCTCTTCCCACATTGGAACATCCCTGATACCAAAGGAAACCACGAACAGGCATCGACAGGAACGGCGCTACCATGCTGTTATAGAGTCCTGCAGGATACCAAGAGCTGTTCGGTGCTACGGGCTCAATGAGGTTCATGGGACTCTTGATGCTGACGGCATCGATACTCTTTTTCCAGCTCCAATTGCCGGCAAGGGAGATTGTCGTGCTGCCACTGATGATGTTGAAATCCTTTGCATCCTTGCGGATACCGCCTTCACCGCTTGTGTCATAGATGCGGACGGTAAGCACGTTCCGTCCTACCTTTACCAATTTGCCCGGGACCTTGTAGCTTCGGTTCTTGTTCCATCCCGAAGTCATGCCCACGCGCTGTCCGTTCCAGTAGGTGATGTCCTCGTCGTCGATGGCACCAAGTTCCAGCTTCAAATCCTTGCCTGCCAAGGCTGCAGGGACATCTACTACGCAACGCATCCAGACAATTCCGTCGAAGTCCTTCAACTCGTTGCTTTTGTTCCAGAGCGCGGGCTGTTCCATCTGCTTCCAGTCGGCATCGTTCAGGTCGGCAGCTGCCCAGAGAGCCTTGTCGATGCTGCCTTTTTCCAGACCTTTATCTTCACCAAATACTTTCTGCATCCACTCGGCTCGTTCCTCCTGATAGAGTTGCTTTATCTTCTCTTCATCGAAGCCTGTTGCAATGAGACGCTCGGCGTGGTTCTGGAATCCTATCACACCTTGCAACCTATCCAAGCTCACCCAACTCTCGGCAGGCGTGCCTCCCCATGAACTGTTGACAACACCGATGGCGATGCCCAGCTCCTTCGACACCTCACGGGCAAAGAAGTAGGCGGCAGCAGAGAAGCCTTCTACCGTCTCGGGCGAACAGACTGCCCAGCCATTCGTGTAGTCCAAGGGCACAACGGTCTGAGGCGTATGGGCCACAACCTTCTTTACTTGGAACAGACGAACCAGCGGATGATTGGCATTAGCCACTTCCTGCTCGTAGTTGTTGACGAGGCCCCAGCCCTTGACAGGCATCTCCATGTTCGACTGACCGCTGCAGAACCACACTTCGCCTGCCATCACATTCTCTAAAACGAGCTTCTTGCCGTCGTCGAAAGTCAATGTGTAGGGACCGCCTGCAGCAGGCACCTGAAGGTCGAACTCAAAGGCTCCCGTCACCTTGTCGGCAACCGCCTTTACGGTCTTTTTGTCCCACGAGGTGGTAATCTTGACGGTGGCACCATTCTTTGCCGTTGCCTGCAGGTGGACGTTGGTCTTCTGTTGCAGGACCATGTTCGAGGTCATCCATCCGGGCAGCGTGACGTCTGCCTGAATCATAGCGGCACAAAGAGAGGCCGCAAACAGTAGGGATAATCGTTTCATAGGTAGAGTTTTTATAGTCATTTAATACCTTTAGTGGAGTCAAAGATAGTGTTTTTTGCAAATCCAACCTAATAATCAGTCAAGATTGTTTTGCAGTTAGCAGAAAAAACATTAACTTTGCGGCAAATAATATAGTAAATAATTAAAATGTAAATGTTATGGTGGACATCCAGTTAATCAAAGATTGCGAAGCCAAGGCACAGGCCTGGCTCGACTCCCCTTACTACGATGCAGAGACTAAGGCCGAGATAAAGGCTATGTTGGACAACGAGGATAAGACTGCCCTCATTGATGCCTTCTACCAGAACCTCGAGTTCGGTACGGGCGGCTTGCGCGGCATCATGGGCGCAGGCACAAACCGTATGAACAAGTACATTGTCGGTATGGCTACCCAGGGCTTTGCCAACTACATCAACAAAGCTTTCTCCGGACAGGAGGGCTTAAGCGTAGTTGTAGGTCACGACTGCCGCAACAATGGCCGTCTCTTCGCCGAAACCGTTGCCAACATCTTCAGCGCAAACGGCATAAAGGTTTATCTCTTCGAGAGCCTTCGTCCCACACCCGAAGTCAGCTTTGCCATTCGTCAGCTTGGTGCAAAGGCAGGTGTGAACGTGACTGCCAGCCACAACCCGAAGGAATACAACGGCTACAAGGCTTATTGGGAAGACGGCGCTCAGGTGCTTGCTCCGCACGACACAGGCATCATCGACGAGGTGAACAAAGTAAGGATTGAGGACGTGAAGTTCGAGGGCAATCCCGACCTCATTGAAATCATCGGTGGCGAAATGGACTTCGACTACATGACTGCCGTCAAGGAAGCTATGATTGACCAGGACGTTATCCTCCGCCAGAAAGACCTCAACATTGTCTATAGCGCAATGCACGGCACAGGTCGCGTCATTGTTCCCCTTTGCCTCCGCAGCTGGGGCTTCCAGAACATCCACGTTGTGCCCGAACAGATGGTGGTGGACGGCAACTTCCCGACCGTCATCAGCCCCAACCCCGAGAACGCTGAGGCAATGACGCTGGGTATGAAGCTCGGTACGAAGCTCAACGCCGACCTCGTGGTAGCCACTGACCCCGATGCAGACCGCTTGGCAATCGTTTGCCGCGACAGCAAAGGCGAGTGGACTATCATCAACGGCAACCAGACCGCTATGATGTTCTGCTACTACATTATTAAAAATAAGATAGCCCTCGGTCAGCTCAAGCCCACCGACTTCCTCGTCAAGACTATCGTTACGACAGAGGTTATCACAAAGATGGCTCAGAAGAACAACATCGAGCTGCGCGACTGCTACACAGGCTTCAAGTGGATTGCCCGCGAAATCGCTATCAGCGAAGGCAAGCAGAAGTACATCGGCGGCGGCGAAGAGAGCTTCGGCTTCCTGCCCTTTGACAAGGTGCGCGACAAGGACGCTCCAGCCTCCATCTGTCTCATCTGCGAGATTGCAGCTTGGGCACGCGACAACGGAATGACGCTCTATGACCTCCTCATGCAAATCTACCTCGAGTACGGTTTCAGCTTCGAGCACACCATCAATGTGGTGAAGCCCGGCAAGAGCGGTGCCGACGAAATCAAGGCTATGATGGAAGACTTCCGCACGAACCCCATCACAGAGATTGCAGGCAGCAAGGTCGTGCTTGCCAAGGACTTCAAGACCCTCAAGGCTCGCGACGGCGAAGGCAAGCTGTCTGACCTCGATATGCCCGCAACGAGCAACGTGCTCCAGTACTTCTGCGAGGACGGTACGAAGGTCAGTGTGCGTCCCAGCGGCACCGAGCCTAAGATTAAGTTCTACCTCGAAATCAAGGATACAATGGGCTGCGCCAACTGCTATGCATCTTGTGTTGAGAAGGCAAAGGCCAAGGTCGAGGAGATTAAGAAGTCGATGAGAATCTAATTCAATTCACAATTCATAATTCACAATTCATAATTATTCCTTCGCTTGATTGCCTGGCGTAGCTTAATTATGAATTATGAATTAATAATTATGAATTACAAGTACTTCATCTTCTGCCAAGGGGACATTCTGCTCACAAATGAGGGGAGTGTCCCCTTTGGCGACTGTCCGCCTGTGGAGCTGAAGCCTTGGGAAAAGGTAACGACGCTACAGACCCCCTCTAACTCCCCCTCTATGGGGAGAACTCAAGAAAGCCTCCCCTTAGAGGGGGAGGTTTGGAGAGGGTCTGTCTTTGTTGGTGTTCTCTCTTCCCCCATCACCGACCGCCCTGACCTCCAGATGGTTCCCTTGCGCAAGAGCTTCCACATTCTTCCTCCCGAAGACTATCAGCTGGCAGGCAAGTGTGCCGAGCTTGTCTATTTCCACCAGAACACGAAGTTCTGTGGTGTATGCGGAGGCGAGATGCGTTGGCAGACGGAAATCAGCAAGCAATGCTGCGAGTGCGGCAAGGAGCTTTGGCCAAGCCTTGCAACTGCCATCATCGTCCGTGTCACCAAAGGCGACGAGATACTGATGGTTCATGCCCACAGCTTCCGTGACCGTCACTATGGACTTGTGGCAGGCTTCGTCGAGACAGGCGAAACGCTGGAAGAGTGTGTGGAGCGTGAGGTATGGGAAGAGACACACCTTCGCGTTACCAACATCCGCTACTTCGCTTCGCAGCCTTGGCCTTACCCAAGCGGACTGATGGTGGGCTTTACTGCCGATTACCTTTCGGGCGAACTTCAACTGCAAAAGGCAGAGCTTAGCGATGGCGGTTGGTTCCGTAAGGATAACCTGCCTTACCTTCCTGACCCGTCTTCTATCGCGTATCGTCTCATCATGGATTGGGCAAACACTTAATTCTCAATTCATAATTCATAAATCTTTATTAATTGTTGGCTAAAAATTTGGTGCATTGAGAAATAAGTCGTATCTTTGCACCCGCTTAAAGTAATTAACCGCCCCTTATCTACCTCAGACAGAGGAACGGGGGCATAAAACAAAAACAAAATGAAACAAGGACTTCACCCCGAAAACTATCGTCCCGTAGTGTTCAAGGACATGAGCAACGGCGACATGTTCCTCAGCCGCTCAACTGCCAAGACAACTGAAACCGTTGAGTTCGAAGGCGAGACTTATCCCGTGTTCAAGCTGGAAATCAGTAGCACCTCTCACCCCTTCTACACAGGTAAGAGCAAGCTGGTTGATACCGCAGGTCGCGTAGATAAGTTCATGAGCCGCTACGCTCGCATGAAGAAATAAGAAGACTTCTTCTAATGCCTCCTTCTACGGGGAGGACAAATAAGTTGGAGCTATGCTAACATTCAAGAGGTGCAGATACATTAGGTTGTCTGCACCTCTTTTTCTTTTTATCCTCTTTGCCTGTAGCGGAGAGGATTCAGTTGTCTCTCCTCAGAAGGTCAACGACAACAATAATACTGCCACAACAACCCCGACTATCTATACAGAGACGACAACGCCCGCTTCTGTTAAGGCAACCGCAGCCTATGGCCTGGAGATTCCTTCCTTCAAGACGGGTACAGCCGATGCCTTTGTCATTCATACTCTGCCCGATGGCAGGCTGAACTACTGCATCGGCTACAACACGACGCTCAAGGCTAACTGCTGGACGGCTTTTAAATGGTACAACGACTTCTCATCTAACAAGAACAAATATAGTTGGAGTCGGGATAGGTGGAAGCAGGGCGAGACCTTCAATGGCTATGGCGGTACGAGCGACCCTTTCCAGCCAGACCCTGTACTTCCCTCTTCCCTTCGTCTCACGTCTAACGACTACAACAATAGCAGCTACCAGCGTGGACACTTGCTTGGTAGTGCCGACCGTCTCAACTCGAAGGAAGCCAACGGTCAGTCTTTCTACATGAGCAACATGCATCCGCCGTCGAGAGGTTTCAATGCCCAAGGAATATGGTACAATCTGGAGAACTTCCTTCGCGATGAATACGACACCTCCCTTTTCCGCGATACGCTTTATGTTGTCAAGGGAGGCACAATTTCCGAAGGTAAATATACAAAGGTTGGCAGCAATGGCAAGCTGGCTTGTCCAAAGTTTTTCTACATGGCTATCCTGCGCTATTATAAAAAGCTTGCCAATACTAATGATGGCTATTCAGCCATCGCCTTTTGGATGGAGCATAAGACTAACTCGGATGTCGTCAGTTCAAAGTATGCCGTCAGCATCGACGAACTGGAGAAGCTTACAGGCATCGACTTCTTCTGCAACCTGCCTGACGACATAGAGAATGCAGTCGAGAGCCATTATTCTCTTACCGACTGGAAATTGAATTAGTAGTTCATTGATTATAATTCAAAGTATATAGTTATGAGGTCATTAAGACTTTTCTTCCTTTTATATTCTTCATTCTTCATTCTTCTTCCTTCATTCTCGCAGACTCGTATCCGCGACATCTATGCCGAGGCTCCCGATAGCATCTTCCCTCTCCTGACGAAGAACAATCGTCTCGACCAGATAGACTTCCGCGAAAACAACATGCAGGCAGTCGTGAAGAACAAATATGATGACCGCGTGGAGTTGCTTGTCCTTACAGACAAATACCTGAAGCTTCAGCTCTCTGACCATTGTATTGTGGAGATGCGACTGCTTTCCGACAGCACCTTTTGTATGGTACAGACCTACAGCGCCCCTGCACCCGACAGCCACATCCGTCTCTTCGATGCCGCTTGGAACGAACTGCCTCAAACCATCGAGCGACCAGCTGTCGATGACTTTCTCAGCGAAGACATCGATACCGATGTCCGCCTCTCCCTCCAAGCCTTGCCACTCATCAAAGCCTCCCTCTCCGAAACCGATAACACTATCACCTTCGAACTCCAAACAAGCGAGCTAACCCGCGAACAGCGGAAGCAGGCAGAAGGCAAAGTTCGGCAGATAATCTACCCTGCTGCAGATGCCGTAGTCGTCGCACTTGATAATCATCTTCCTTAATTTTCAGCTGCAAAGGTGCGAGCATTTTGTGAGGGACAAGACTTCTATGTCAGAAAGCATACTTGTAGATGAAATAATCTGCTAATTTCTTTGTGCGTAAATAAGAAAATGCTACCTTTGCAATACAAATATAATATGCGATGTTTTTATGTGTACATTTAATATCACTTTAGATGATGCATTGTTGGAACGTGTACGTCCGGCGTTTGGTAGTGAGGATGCTATGCGACATTGGGTGAAGGGCAAGATAGAGACACTTTTACTTAATATTAGTGATTGTCAATCAGAATCCCCCTGTGCATATACTGACGAGGAAATGTATTCCCTTGTCAAGGAACGTTTGCAGAGCCTTGAAGATGGAACTGCCAAGTTGGTAGATGGTGATGACTGTCTCTCGCAAATCCGTACACGATATGGCTTTGAGGCATAAGTGGATAAAGGAAGCACAAGAGGAATTTGAGAGTACGCTTGATTACGTACTTCACGAATTTGGCAAACAATCTGTTCAAAAGGTTTATTCTGAAGTGTCAGCACGCATAAATTTACTGCAAGCCAATCCCAATGCAGGAATGCGTTATAGAAATCTTTTGTACAAGGGTAATGAAGTTAGATCTTTCACATGAAAAGAAGTTCCATCATCTATTGTTATGATGAGGAAACATTATATATTCTTGCCTTTTGGAACAACCGAAGAGATGATTCATTAGTGGCAAGTATTCTGACCGCTCGTTAGTACCGAAGAATAAACGTACCCTTCATTTCGTTATGAGAGCTGAAATGGAATCCTCAAAAAGCAAACACGACCATTCCAGCTGCTTTTATCCAAACTTACCCAGTGGCAGATGCCGTAGTCGTTACGCCAGATAATTAAGTAAGTGAACACAATAGCTACTTAACTGAAGTTTGGGATGTAGTTAAGTAGGCAGAATAGGCACGTTAAGCAACTTGACTTGACAGGCGAAGTTGCTCAACAACCCATGTACTTCTGCCTCACAACCCACGTACTTCTGGCGATAAGTACACGTACTTCTGGCCGGTGATGCTGCATTTCGAGAGTTTATACGTCCCTATATAGGGAAAAACAAAAAAAACTGCGCCCCCCGCGCCCCCCAAGGGTTTATCATGCTGATAGCATGTATGTTGCGGGGGGCTATGTTGGCCACAAACCCCGCCCCCTCTGTGCCCCCACTGCGCCCCCCAAAGAATAGGCCTATTGGGGCGGTGTTTAAGGTTAATGGAACACAAAGACACGAAGACACAAAGATATACCAGGCCGAAAATTTCCTGAGAGTGAAAGACACAAAGCTAACAGCGGCGTAAACTTTGTGTCTTTTGGTGTTATGATACGTGGCAGGGCAATTGTCTTTGAGCCTTTGTGATTTTGTGTTTAGTTGATACATCCAAACTTCAATCATGTTACATATAGATGAAGGCTGTTTCTTGTGTCGAAAAAAAGTGTTCCCCCTACGAACCCGACTTTTTAGGGTCTTCGTTATCTCCGATACTGTCCGTTATACAAGTGCTCCTTCTGACCTCAACATTTGAACGCGACACGCAGCTTCGTTTAACACAACACGTCGCATCGCCCAACACGACACGTTATGTTGCCCAACACGGCACGTGTAGTTTTTCATAGGACGCCCCAAGGTCTCCAAGTCCTTAAAGACGTTTCCTGGAAAAAACGAAAAGTTTTAAAAACACTCGTCACTCATCATATCCATGCATAATCTGCTGATTACCAACTTGATGAGAGCATGATGAGTGTATGACGAGTTGAAAACCACTCGTCATGTCACTACTATCTGAAAATTAATGCCTTACAGCGGAATATGATGAGTGACGAGTAAAATGCAATTTGATTTGCATTTTTTCTTTTTTCTTAAATTGTTATGTCTTTATCGGTTGAAGACAAAAAAGGTGTGTTGCCGAAGGGACAACACACCAGAGGATACGTTGGTCAAGCAAATAATGTTTGTCTATTCTTCTTCTTCTTCTTCTTTAACCAGACGAAACATGCCGCTTACTTCCTTTTCGTCAATAATTGATCGGATATCATACTTCTTCGTCTGTGAATAATACCCGTTCTTGCTCACTTTGATTTCAATCTGTACCAAGCCTGAGTTATTGTATGTAAGTCCGTTGATGGACAAAGTTTCCGTGCTTTCAAAAGGAGTAGTTTCCAGATACTTGTAGTTCGTGTTTTTTACTTCGTTTGATTTGGAAATTATTCTCCACTCTATATCAGCTCCTTGGGGACGAGAATTAACGTTATAGTGGACAACAAGGTGTTCGAGCGCGGTATTACCATCGCCTTTGACCTGTTTGTTGCCCTCTTGACTTGGATCATTTGAACGATGAAGGAAAAATGCTACTCGATCCCAATCGATATCAGAAAGTGCATTTGCAAAAGCCTGGTTGATGGCTTGCTGAGCCAATGAGGCTGATTTTGCATCTCCATAGACAGAGGCGCGGCCAGCCACCTCAGTTGATGGATACACGACATTGCGTTTATGGTCGTAAATCTTGACATCCATGATTACTGTACCATTCCAGCCAATACCCGAAAGCCAATCTGTATGGAATTCTTTGACAGTAACTTGCATCATGTAGTCCGTTGCTACGTCTGCATCCAAATTGAAGCCCATTGTGCGCATGTAACGACGCATTGCTTCTGGAATAAACGAATTGACCTCCGGATTAGCATTAACTATTGGTTTTCCTATTGCCACCGCATCATAGTATTGTATCAACTCCTTGTTGGTTCGATTGTCTTGGACATTTAGACGGATGCCATATTCAAGATTAACGTACTTGTCTGTTTGCGGGTTTGCGGTTAACGCTAAGTTCAGGTTGTGAACGGTTCGCTCGGTTTGAACAACTTTTTTTGGTGTTGAACATGAACTGGTTAATGCTGCTACAATTAGTAGTGCAAGAAAATTTCGTGCTTTCATATTGTTATGTATTTAAAAGTAAGTAAGTGAACACAATTAGTTATATTTAAAACCACGAATTTCACGAATTACACGAATAGGCTACGCCATTGATGGTTAAGGACAATTTGTGTAATTCGTGCAATTCGTGGTGAAAAGAATATAGTCATTTAATTTTGAGTGGTTACTTGTTGTTATTTATTTTGCATCTGCATTTAGTTTCATCAATTTGGCAGTAACCGTAGTCTTAAATGTAACCTTGTCTTTATGGTCTTCCACATTTGTTGAGATGATTGGCTCAATAATACCATCGGCACCACGCGCTTTTGCCAGACTTATCAGACGATATTTTGCAAGACTTGTAACAATGTATTCAGGAGAAATCTCTCTTGTTGAAACCCCGCCATAAGTATTGTTGAGAAATCCAAAGCGAGCAACGCCTTCGAAATCAGACCTACACATCTTGCCGGTTTTGTCGTCTCTTTTCCAGACAATTTTGAATTCTCCATTTTCTTCTGATATTGTAATCTGTTTACCTTTCTTCTGGATAGAATAGATTACAGTAGCATCAGCAGAAATGGTGTTCATAATCGAATAATCCTCGCCATGCTTCAGATTAAGCTCTTTGAGCCCTACGGAGTTGACTGTGTTGATTGCAATAGGAATTTCCAAATCGGACATGACCGATTTACTTCCAAAGCAAGAGGTCAGCATTAGGATGGCTGCGAAAGACAAGCTGAAGTTTAATGAGTTATTTTTCATAATACGTTTTTGGCAGTTATATCCCATCGCCTCGTCGGTTTTTAAGATGAATAATAGGTTATTAAGCCGCACTGTGACGATACATGTAAAGACACAAAAATGACGTGGCCACTCTTATGCACTTACCTGAGGGGCAGACCTCGGAATTGGAACCCCTACTATCCTATAAGAATGCAACCACGCCAAGGCGTGTGCATAGCATTATATGGATAGAAAGGAGATGCCTATCTTTGGCTTCCTTCTGCTTCTTAAATCGAACTATTCCAAAACAGATTTCCGAGGTCTTTTCGGTAAGTGCGAAATAATAAGCTAATGCATCTGCGGTTCGGGATTTCTCCCCCGAATCCGATGCAAAGATAGAGAAAAGATGAATATGTTACAAACTCTTTTGAAAAAAAATGTACGATAGTTCCTGTTTTTCTTCTAATTCAAGTATAATTTGTGCAATTCGTGCAATTCGTGGTGAAAGAAATGGTCTTATTCCTGTCCCAGCCATAGGAGGAACATACTGAGCAGGACGAGGGCAAGGTCGATAGCTTTGCTGCGGAGGTTCTTCTCGCGGAAGAGTAGGGCGCCGAGCATGAAACTGACAAGGACACTTCCACGTCTAACCATACTTACCACACTTATCAAGGCCCCGTCCAGCGAGAGGCTGTAGAAATAAACATAGTCGGCCACGCTTAGGAATACGCTAATAAGTAGGATGCTCCAGCGCCAGCGGAAATGCCCCCTCCCCGCTCCCCCTTTGGGGGAGTGCTTTTTGTCAGTAACGCTTTTCTGTTTTACAGGATATTGGGGAGTGCCTTTTGCTGGCAAGACTTCTCTGTTTAGTGTGATTGAAGCACTCCCCCAAAGGGGGAGCGGGGAGGGGGCTATCAGCATTATGCCCATCATGGCTGCTTGATAGAAGTTGTACCAGCATTGTACCGTTAGCCTTGGCAGGCCTAAGCCGCCGTCTATTGGGGAGGCCATCAGGTATTTGTCGTAGAGCCCGCTGATGGCTCCCAGTATGGCAGCTCCGACTACACAGTATATCCAACGATTGTGCCTGAAGTCGATACCCTCCTTCTTGCCGCTGCGACTGAGGAGGAAGAAGCTAAGAATTGCTGTCAGCACACCTAACCATTGCAGAAGGTTCAGCCTCTCGCCAAAGATAAGCAGAGCCCCTACCAGCACCATGACAGGGCGTGTGGCATTGATGGGGCCGACAATCGTCAGCGGCAAGTGCTTGATGCCGATATAGCCAAGCAGCCAACTGCTCAACACGATACAGGCTTTGAGCAGAATGTAGCGTTGTACCTGCCAACCTCCGAAGGGTGTCTGGAAAGCCATTGGCAGGAAGATGATGGAGCAGAAGAGCGTATTGAGGAAGAGGACAGGTATGACAGCATTGTCCCGCAACGAATGTTTCTTGCAGACATCATAGAAGCCCAACAAGGCCGCACTCAGAAAGGCAAAAGCTAACCACATTATGTTAGTTAAGAATTAAGAGTTAAGAGTTAAGAATTATTATATGAGATGTAACTTTTATTCTTCGTTCTTCACTCTTCGTTCTTCACTTCATATTGAATATCCACCAGAAAGAGGGCTTTGCCGGGGACGCTCTCACCTGCTTGGCAACGGTCTTTGGCTTCGATGATGCGACGGACATCATCGATGCTTATCCTGTCGCGACCTACCTCAACGAGCGTTCCCACGATGGCACGAACCATGTTGCGCAGGAAGCGGTTGGCGGTAATGGTGAAGCGCCATTGGCCTGGTGCCACTTCATCCCAATGTGCTTCCTTGAGGTCGCAGAGGTTTGTCTTCGTGTCGGTGTTTACCTTCGAAAAGCTTGTAAAGTCCTTGTACTCAAGCAAGACCTTTGCGGCTTCGTTCATCTTCTCGAAGTCGAGCTTATAAGGCACTTGCCAACTGTAGGCATAGAGGAAGGGGTCTTTGTAGGTATGGATAAAGTAATGGTAGGTGCGCGATGTTGCAGAGAAGCGGGCGTGCATGTCGTCGGCAACCTGACGAACTTCCTGCACGGCAATGTCAGGAGGAAGGAGTTTGTTGAGGACCCTCTCCCAACCTCTCCCTTGTAGGGCGAGGAGTTGATTGCTGTTTTCTATATCGAAGTGCGCTACCATCATGCGGGCGTGGACGCCTGTGTCTGTCCTGCCAGCGCCGACGATCTCGATGGGTTGGCGGAGTAGGGTAGAGAGTGCTTCCTGCAAGCGTTGCTGGACGCTATCATCATTAGGCTGTATCTGCCAGCCATGATAGCGCGTGCCATCGTATGAGAGAGTGATGAAATATCTCATTGACCATTGACCATTGACCATTTACCATTTTTGTCCTTCACAATGTATATCCCTTTTCGGGGATATTTCACTTTTCGTCCACTTAGGTCGTAGGTTCCATTATGAATTATGAATTGTGAATTATGAATTGATCCGAGTCCGTCCGGGTCTTCCCAGTCGCTCATCTGTATGTTGTCGAGGTTGACGCGCTTGTTGCCTGTGTTCTCGCTCTCGAACTTGAGACGGATGTTGCCGTTCTTGTTTATCTTGTAGCCGTAACGTTTCATTGCAGAAAGCGAGAGCGACGAGACAACCTTTGTCCAAGTCTGCCCGCCGTCGATGCTATAGCTGACGGTCATCTTCACGCCTGTGTCGCTGCCATAGCTGCCTGCCACGAACCAAAGGCTGTCGCAACCGTTTGCTTTGTCTGTGGTCATCATGACATGAGCCGGTGTGGTGATAGTGGTGCCCGACTTGACGTAGCCCTTCATGCGGACACACTTCTTGTCGATTGCGTTGTCATCACCTGCTATCAAGGCGTTGCTCATCTCCCAAGTAGCTGCGGAGCAAACGACTTCTGCAAGGGCGTAAGCACCTTTGGAGCCTGTCTCGAAGTCCTCGAAGAACGACTTGTTTGCATCCACACTACAGCAGAGAGAGATAATCCTGTCGTCAAGTCCTTCTGTGCTGACAATGACCTCGCCTGCATATTCACCCTCTTCTGCGGCTCCAGCAAAGCGAACAAAGAAGGTAGGGCTTTGGCCTGTGAGCGTAAGCTGTTGTGACCAAGTGCTGCCGTCTGCACTCAATTCAAAAGGAGCTGTCGTACTGACCTCCGTCACATAGGTTGGAACAGACATTGCCGTCACCGTCACCTGTGTCGGGGTGCTTGGCTTGCCTGGCGTTGCTGTGAAGGCGATATCGTCTGTGCTGACAGAGAAAACAGGTGAAACGGCTGGCATCACGACTTTGACTTCGTTGCTGCTGACGGTCTCTGTTCCGTCTTCGATGATGTTTACCTTATAATAATATGTAGTGCTTGCATAGACGTTCTTAACCTGATAAGTTGTGTCTGTGGTGGTGAATGTGTTGAAGGTTACAGGCTTTCCCTCAGCGTCCTTTGTATAAACGTTGAGCGTATAGGTTGCGCCCGGCTGGTAGTTCATCCAGTTGGCATTGAAGCGTCGGCTGCTGACGGCACAGACGATGTCCGTAGCTGGGTAGGCAGGTATGCCATCGACAAACTCAATGCTTAAAGGTGTCTGCTGCCTGTAGCCGCTGCCTTCGAGTGTTAGGATTGTGGTATAGGTGCCTTCTTCGGTAGGGGTTACAGAGAGTATGACGTCTGTACCTTCCTTTATTTCATTGGCAGAAAGGACGGTCTTGGCAAGGGAGAAGTAACCATTATCTACCGTAAGTGTTGCACCTTCGTTCAGGCCTCTGCCTCGCACCTGCACCTTTGCCGAGAAGGGACGCGAGAGGGGATGCAGGCCGAAGTCAATCTCTTCTTCAGAAGCAGGCACGAAGATTTCTGCTCCCTGTTCCTCTGAGCAGTAGAACTGCACGTCGGTCTTGTCGCCCCAGATGTACTGGCACAGCTCGGGGTAATCGACAAAGGGGTTGCGATTGCCCTGTATGGTATAGATGGCTTCACATCGTTGCTGCTCTATCTCGTCGAGGGGGTCGGCTTCTGCCCATTCGAGCATCAGGTTGTAAACCCAAGGACGCATCAGCAAAGGACTGTTGGGATCGACGGTCAGCAAGCCTTCGGTCGTTGTCCAAAGCGAAGTCATGTGGCTGTAGCAGGTTGCCATATAGAAATATGTACGCGCGAAGTCGCCCTTCCATTCGTCGGCAGGCTCCCAAGCCGTAATAAGGCTGTCGGCACGATAGCTGCTGCTCTTGCCCACCTTTGTCATGCCATTGGTGTAGGCAATAGTACCGTCCACGACGCCGATGGGGTTGTTGCTCTTGCGTCCATTGGCTGTTGCATCAGCAGGGTAGAGGTTGAAAAGGTCACAATAAGCATTATTCCTCAGGTGTCCCCACCAGCTGTTTGCCCAGATGTGTTCGATGTTCATGTTGCTCACAGCACTCATGTCGGGATTGAGGTAGCGGACGATGTCACTGTAGCGGTCGCGTACCTGCAGGTTGTCCATCTGGTCGGTCAGCCAGAAGCCGCTCCAAGTCTTGCCTGGCCCACCTCCGTAGCCAAGCACACGGTCAGGTTGTATGATGTCGTGCAAAGCTGCCTTTAGTTCGATGCCTCGCAGTCCTTCTGCCTTACGGTAGTAGTCGTTAGTCTCTCCAATTCCCTTTAAGGGGAGGAGAAGGCAAAGGCAAAGGAGAAAGAAAGTTGTCTGCTTCATTATCTCAATATCTTTTTACCGTTTACGATATAAATGCCCTTCTTTAGTTGACCATTGACCATAGGATTAATGATTCTGCGTCCACTTAGGTCATAGACAGCATCATTGTCCATTGAGCATTGGCCATTATCTATTGTCTTGATGCCGTCGGGAACGGTGTAGGCAGTCACCTTCACATCCCTGACTTCCCAGCAGTAACAAGCGTTGCTGTGGCTCATGTAGCGGAAGGCAAGGGTGATGTTCTTGCCGCTGTAACTCGTGAGGTTGATGTCGCCAGAGGGAACAAAGCTGGTGAAGGTGCTTGTTGGTGGCGTTGGGAAAGGAACGTTGAGCATGTCCCAAACAGCTTCCTCAGGTACACCATCATAGTCTTCGCTGACGAGCACTTGGAAGTATCTATCCTTTACTTCAACTCCTGCGTTGTAACCTGTTGCGTGTTCAAAGGTTAGCGTAGCTGTCTCTGCATGAGTAAGGTCGAGCTTGACCATCAGATAATCGTCGGCTTCCTTACCAGAGATGTTAGCGGCATTTGCCTTTGCACCGTATTTCGAGTCGCTTGCCCACACTTCGCCTTCGCAGCCTTCGAAGGTACGGATGAAGAAGGGACCGAAGCCTGACTTCATCGAACAGTCAACCAGCGTGGCAAAAGTAGGCACGTCGTCATCGCCTTGACCACCGCCTCCGCCAGAGGACGAGCCGTCGATGCTAAAGGCATAGTCAATACTGTCGCCCCAAATGTACTCGGCCAAATAAGGGAAGTCCACGAAAGGATTGCGATTGCCCTGCTCAGCGTAAACACGTTCATTACGCGTCTTTTCCCACTCACATACAGGGTCGTTCTTCGCCCATTGCAGCAATACAGGCAGGATGTCGGACTTCAACGTCGGATAATCTTCTTTCCTGAACGAGACATTTACATCGCTTCGGTTTTCCCAATTAACGTCGGAATAGCACGTTGCCACGTAGAAGAAGATACGGGCAAAGTCCCCTTTGTATTCATCACAAGGCTCAAATACCTTCCGACCATTGGCATCGTTTCCTGTCTTCATGCGTGGATTGGAGTATGAAACCGAGCCTTTCACCACACCCAAGGGATAGTTACCCTTTGCACTATTGGCAGTTGCATCGGAGGGAATTACTTGGAAGAGGTCGCATCCGACAGGGATACCAGTGCCGCCGCCCCACCAGCTCTGGGGAGCCACATGCTCTTTGTTCATGCCGTTTACTGCAGAACCGGTACCGGTAAAGTATTTCACTTCATCACTATAATAGTCCATTACCTGATGCCGTCCCTGCGAATTCGTTTTAGGCAAATAGTCCACTTTCTCATAAGATATCCACAAGTTGCCGTAACTTATCTTCGTATGAGGTGAAATGATGTCGTACATGGCGGCTTTGAGTGCAGCCTTTTTCTTGCCGTCAGCATTCTTGTAATAGCCTTCCGGGATGCCTGCGAGGGCGATGTCAGGCAGGGACAGGGAGAGGAGAAGAAGCAGACAGAGACGTCTCAGGTTGGGATGTTGCATATTGATTATGTTGTTAATTCTTTTGCAAAGGTACAACTTAGTATGCACAAAACAAAATAAAAGTCCGTTTATTTGCGGGAGTGTTTGTTTTTCCCACACGTGGGACAACCGTTTCCCACACGTGGGACAACCGTTTCCCACACGTGGAACAACCTTTTCCCACACGTGGGAAAAACCCACGAGGCAGGCTTCGATTGCTTGCTAAGCGTTCTCTTTTCCTCTTCGGAAGCTTCGTTAATGGCCCATGAAACTGCTTTTTGTGGCAAAGATGGCAAATAATTAGGGGCAATGGATGGAGAATTATGAATTATTATGTATCTTTGTGCGGTATTTTCCTAAACTGTGTTGGCAAAGACACCATACAGCATCAATGTGGGCGGCGAACTGCTTTGGCTGGACGCTCCCATTGTCATGGGCATCCTGAATGCTACGCCCGACTCCTTCTATCAACACCACGAGGGAGCCGAAGCCATTGCCTTGCGCACCAGACAGATGCTTGCCGAGGGTGCCAAGATACTGGATGTCGGCGCTTGCTCCACACGTCCCGGCTACACGCCCCCCGACGAAAAGGAGGAGATGCGCAGGCTTCGCGAAGCCCTGACCATCGTGCGGCAGGAGGCTCCAAAGGCGATTGTGAGCGTCGATACGTTCCGTGCGGAGGTTGCCAGGATGTGTGTCGAGGAGTTTGGCGTGCAGATGGTGAACGACATCAGCAGTGGCGACCTCGACAGCAACGTGTTTCGGACGGTGGCGGAACTGGGCGTGCCTTACGTCTTAACACATAATGCTGTTATCAACGAGACGGACGATGCGGCTTACATGGCGCAATTCCTGCGCGACATGGGCACCAAGGTGGAGGCTCTGCACGAGTTGGGAGTGTGCGACATCATCCTCGACCCAGGCTTCGGCTTTGGGAAAACCCTCGAACAGAACTACATCCTGATGCGGAATCTGGATGTGCTGCACGAACTGAACTTGCCCCTGCTCGTCGGTGTCAGCCACAAGAGCATGATATACAAGCTGCTTGAGACGACTCCCGACGAAGCCCTCAACGGCTCGACCGTCCTGCATACGGTTGCCCTGACGAAGGGAGCGCACATCCTCCGCGTACATGAAGTGAAGGAAGCAATTGAGTGTATTGCTCTGATGAGCAAAGTGAAGAGTGGAAAGTGAAGAGTGAATAAGAAATCGTATATGGTAAATGCTTAAATAGTAAATGCAAGGTGCCTAACATAAACTTCAAAGACCTCATCGACATTTTCCTTGTGGCGATAGTGCTTTACTACTGCTACAAGCTGATGAAGCAGTCGCGCTCCGTCAACATCTTCTATGGCATCCTGCTCTTCATCAGCGGCTGGATTATCATCAGCAAGGTGCTGGAGATGAAGCTGCTGGGCGGCATCCTCGACCAGCTCGTCAGCGTCGGCGCACTTGCCATCATCGTCCTCTTCCAGGAAGACATACGCCGCTTCTTCTACAACCTTGGCGCCAGGCAGCAGGCACACCGCTTCCTGCGCTTCTTCCGACTGGACAAACACAAGAACGCAGGCGAGTTCCGTAACGAGCGAGAGACAATCTTTCCCATCGTGATGGCTTGCATGAACATGAGCAAACAGCACGTCGGCGCTCTCATCGTCCTGCAGAACGACCTTCCGCTCGGCGAGTTTGTGCGTACAGGAGAAGTGGTCGATGCCAAGATAAGCCAGCGTCTCATAGAAAACATCTTCTTTAAGAACAGCCCTCTCCACGACGGAGCCATGATTATCTCAAAGGGAAAGATAACTGCCGCTGCCTGCATCCTGCCCATCAGCCACGACCTCGACATCCCGAAGGAGTTCGGTCTTCGCCACCGCGCAGCCAAAGGCATCAGCAAAGAGACCGATGCCCTGGCCATCGTTGTAAGTGAAGAGACGGGCAACATCAGCGCCGCCTATGGCGATGTACTGCGGGCTCACCTCTCCGCAGAGGAGCTGGAGACACTACTCATGAAAGGAAAGTTCTAACCACAAAACCACGATATAATATTCATAATTACTCAGATAAAACCAAAACACTATGACTTTAATGGAACAAATCATCGCTCGTGCCAAGTCCTGCAAGCAGCGTATCGTGCTGCCAGAGAGCTTGGAGGAGCGCACGTTGACAGCAGCCGACAGGGCTCTGGCCGACGACCTTGCCGACATCATCCTCATCGGTGCACACAAGGACATCTTTGCTCTTGCAGAGAAGTTGGGACTTACCCACATCAGTAAAGCCACCATCATCGACCCTGCAACCAGCGAGCAGACAGAGACATACGTCCAGTTGCTCTACAAGCTGCGCAAGAACAAGGGCATGACGGAAGAGGAGGCACGTGCCAAAGTGCTTGACCCTCTTTACTATGGTTGCCTTATCATTAAGAATGGTGACGCGGACGGACAAATCTCAGGTGCGCTCTCTACGACGGGCGACACACTTCGTCCTGCCCTGCAAATCATCAAGTGTGCCCCCGACGTAAGCTGTGTCAGCGGTGCTATGTTGATGATAACTCCCGCCAAGGAATACGGCGAGGACGGCGTGCTCGTGATGGGTGACGTGGCTGTAACGCCGATGCCCGATGCCAATCAGCTTGCACAGATTGCTATCTGCACGGCACAAACGGCCCGCAGCGTAGCAGGTTTCGCTGACCCACGTGTCGCTATGCTCAGCTTCAGCACAAAGGGTAGTGCCAGCCACGAAGTGGTTGATAAGGTGATAGAAGCCACAAGGATAGCCAAAGAGAAAGACCCCAGCCTCCACATCGACGGCGAGCTTCAGGCAGATGCAGCCCTCGTGCCGAGTGTCGGAGCGAAGAAAGCTCCCGGCAGCGACATCGCTGGCAAGGCAAATGTGCTGGTCGTTCCCTGCCTGGAGGTAGGCAACATTGCCTACAAGCTCGTCCAGCGTCTTGCCGGAGCCGAAGCCATCGGCCCCATCCTGCAAGGCATCGCCCGTCCCGTCAACGACCTCAGCCGCGGCTGCTCAGTCGATGACATCTACAAGATGGTTGCCATCACAGCATGTCAGGCTCAGCAGGCGAAGAACGCCTGCTGAGAGTGAAGAACTAAGAGTGAAGAGTGAAGAATAAAAGTAACCGACGTCTTTGCAATGTATGAGAACAGCGAGTCAATCCTTATGGTGAAGAGTGATGCCTTTTCCGGGCGCATCGTAAAGATGGTTCGCTACTTGCATAACAACTCAGACAAGGCACTCGTTCCTCTCTACAATCAGGTTCTGCGTTCTGGTACGTCAATTGCTGCCAACATAGGTGAGGCACAGTTTGCACAAAGCCGTGCGGACTTCATCGCTAAACTGCATATAGCTGCGAAGGAAGCAAGCGAAACGCGCAAGTGGCTAAAAAGCCTTCTTGAAGGTAAAGCCATAACCTAGGAACAATATAAAAGCATGGACAATGATTGCAACGAGATACTCTCCATTCTTGTTTCCTCGCTAAAGACATCAAAAAGAAATGCACAAATAATAATAAAATCATAATTAACTTATTAACAAAAAAAGAAGATGGAATGTGATTGAGGAAGAAAAGGTAACTCTTATTCTTCACTCTTCACTCTTCGTTCTTCACTAAAACATATATCATGAAGATATTGGTTCTTAACTGTGGCAGCAGTTCCATTAAATATGCACTCTATAATATGGACGACCAGTCCGTTATTACAAGTGGCGGCATCGAGAAGATAGGCCTGCCCGATTCGTTTATTACTGTCAAGCTGAACGGCGAGAAGCACAAGATGGAACGTCCCATCGAGGAACATACTGCTGGCGTTCAGTACATCTTCGAGGTGCTGACCACTGGCGAATATGCTGTGCTCGGAAGCCTAAGCGAACTGGATGCCGTAGGCCATCGCATGGTGCATGGCGGAGAGAAGTTCAATAAGTCTGTCCGTCTTACGCCCGAAGTGATGGAGGCTTTTGCTGCCTGCAACGACCTTGCTCCCTTGCACAACCCTGCCAACATCAAGGGTGTGAATGCAGTCAAGGCTCTTTTGCCCGACATCCCACAAGTAGGTGTCTTCGATACAGCCTTTCATCAGACGATGCCCGACTATGCCTATATGTACGCTCTTCCCTATAATCTTTATAAGGAGTACGGCGTGCGCCGCTATGGTTTCCACGGCACAAGCCATCGTTACGTTAGCCAACGTGTATGTGAGTTCCTCGGCGTTAAGGCAGAGGACAAGCGCATCATCACCTGCCATATCGGCAATGGCGCATCCATAGCTGCTGTTAAGTATGGCAAGTGTGTCGATACTTCGATGGGCTTGACACCTCTCGAAGGCTTGATGATGGGCACACGTTCAGGCGACATCGATGCCGGAGCTGTCACCTACCTGATGGATAAGTTCAACCTCGACACTAAGGGTATCTCCGACTTGCTTAACAAGAAGTCAGGCTTAGCAGGCGTTAGCGAGGCAAGCAGCGACTTCCGCGACATCCTTGCAGGCATCGCTGCAGGCAACGACAAAGCACGTCTCGCAAAGGAAATGTACACCTATCGCATCAAGAAGTACATCGGTGCCTATGCCGCAGCAATGGGAGGTGTTGACATCATCCTCTTTACTGGTGGTGCCGGCGAGAACCAATGGGAAGTACGTGAAGGTGCAACGAATGGGCTCGAATACATGGGCGTTAAGATGGACGAGACGAAGAACCGCGGCTGCCGCGCTACAGAAGCTGTCCTCAGCGCCGACGACAGTCAGGTAACTGTCTGCTGTATCCCAACCGACGAGGAACTGATGATTGCCCTCGACACCCAGGCTCTCTGCTAAAGGCTCCACGGAGTTCCCTGAAACATAACGTGCCGTGTTGGTCAACTTAACACGTTAAGTCGGTCAACACGGCACGTTATGTTTGCCAACGCAACTGGGAGTCTCTTACTTCCAGAAACCTTCAGCCGTATAGTATCTGCTCTTGCTGAGGGGCTCGATGCTGCCGAACTTCATCCAGTCGGCATCTGCACGGAACTTGTCAAGGAAGGCGTCGGGCACGTAGAGGGTGCAATCCTTGTTGGGTGTGCAGTTCTTCGGCATGTGGTAATACTCCGTGCTAAGCAGATAAATCTTCTTCCATTTCGGGGCAGAAGGCACGTGGCCGAACATACTGTTCTTGAAGTCATTGGGTATGGAGAACTCCTCGATGTTCTTACTTCCCTCGAAAGCTCCGAACTCAAGCTTCTCCATCGTTATGCCCATGAGCACACTTCTCAGCTTCGGACAATAGGCAAAGGCGCCGTCACGAATCCACCAGATATGTTCACCGAAACGAACAGTCTCCAGCGATTTGCACTCGAAGAAGGCATCAAGGCCTATCGTGTAGGCATCGACATACAGGTCTTTCAGGGCTGTGCAACCGTTGAAGGCATCATCATTGATGACAGCTACGGTTCCCTGGAAGTGCAGCTTCTCCAACGAAGTGCAGCCGGCAAAGGCTCCTTCGGCAATATGCTGAATCTGTGGAGCTACCCACACTTCGCGTATGTTCTTATTGTCCTTGAACTCATTAGGGTTAATGCTTTTAATCTGAGAGCCAAACCCTAACTTCTCTTCCGTGGGACTATACTTGTCGGCACGATGCTGCCTCGTATAGAAGAAGATGTTCTTGGCGGATGATGTACTTGCCTGCTCCGAGCGCGATGCATTAAATGTCTTCTGCTTGTCTGACGTTGTTCCATTTCCACAACTGCTCATGCCAAGCAGAAGACATAATGCCGTAACGCAATAAAGAATTACTCTCTTGTTCATTTTCCTTGAAATACTGTTGTAGTTATCCAAATCCTTTTACTCGCTTTGCAAAGTTACACTTAAATCGGCAAACGGGCAAACATTTCGAAGATAAAATCTTCTTTTGGGCCTACATTGTATTTCAGACTCGCCGGATTGTGTTTATGCCATCGTAAGCTGACCCTCTTTGGCATCGACATTGATGGGACGATTGCGGTCGAGGCGTCCGGCAAGAAGCGACTTCGAGAGGTCGTCGAGCAAGAGATGCTGGATGGCTCTCTTCACAGGACGTGCACCAAACTCCGGGTCGTAGCCTTCGTTTGCCAAGAGGTCGATGGCTTCGTCGGTGACTTGCAACGTGATGCCGTTCTCACGAAGCATCTTCTGGACATGCTCTACCTGCAAGCGGACAATCTGTTTCACTTCGCCCCAGTTCAACGGATGGAAGACAATTATCTCGTCTATGCGGTTCAGGAACTCAGGACGAATGCCTCTTTGAACCAGTAATTCGCGAACATTCTCCTCTCCTTTGGAGAGGTCTGCCCCTGTCAGGAGGTTGCTCGTCATGATGATAATCGTGTTCTTGAAGTTGACGGTACGGCCTTTGGAGTCGGTCAGACGACCATCGTCGAGCACCTGCAAGAGGGTGTTGAAGACATCGGGATGTGCCTTCTCTATCTCATCGAAGAGCACGACCTGATAGGGTTTACGGCGTACGGCTTCGGTAAGTTGACCGCCTTCGTCGTAACCCACGTATCCTGGAGGGGCACCGATAAGCCGCGTCACGCTGAACTTCTCCTGATACTCACTCATGTCGATACGTGTCATCATCGTCTCGTCAT
>Ga0310690_10001598_pt1 | contig 39722 bp, 61 predicted proteins | sample AusTroGonzalo_MG_2_FD_207661 | JGI IMG/M metagenome (GOLD analysis project Ga0310690, IMG submission 207661) | Bovine rumen microbial communities from tropical cattle in Woodstock, Queensland, Australia - Gonzalo_04 (v2) (version 2) | ecosystem: Host-associated > Mammals > Digestive system >... | reverse complement strand
TGACCCGAGTATTTGAGATCGGGATGGTTGTGGCCCTTATAGCAGCGCTTATATTCCTGAGCGTGGCACGCAACGAGGCGATGGACAAGGCAGCGGAACAGGCCGCGTTGATCCGGGAGCACAAGGAAAACGAGGAACGGCTGGCAAACGAGCTCGCCGCTGCCATAGAGCAGAAGAACGACATCGAGAAGGAGCTTATAGCAGCATTAAACATCGAACCCGAAATCATCGAGGTTGAAGTGATCAAGGAGGTCGAGGTTCCTGCCCCGACATGGAGCTACGAATACACGCAGGAGGACATCGACATCCTGGCAGCGGTCATGTACGGAGAAGAGTACCCAAACCGATACGAGATGATGCTTGCCGGATCCGTCGTCTTGAACAGGGTAAAAGACCCGCAGTTCCCGGACACGATCAAAGCGGTTGTATATCAGTTTGACGGACAGTACGAACAATATGCAGCGCGCACGAAAGGCTTCGTCGGAAAAGATCTCCCAGAAGAATGTTATAGGCTCGCAGAGATCCTTCTCCGATACGGCCCGATTGCACCGGGCGAGGTTATATACCAAGCCCACTTTAATCAGGGCGACGTGTTCTGGAGCTGGCAAGGTGAAGAGTTCTGTTTTGGGAGGTGAAAGGAATGTTTTTGATAGATGATTTGATAATAGCACTGGAATCCGCAAAAGAAAAGGGAGAGCTTACAAACGGCGCTTACGTTAGAAATGTAATAAACGACACGCTTAAAATTTGCGACTATAAAAATGGCTTTGAAAGGGAATATACATTCAGTGTATCAGCATTGGCAAAAGAAAAACGAGAAAGTGACAAAAAGAAAGCGCTCGAAACAAAGCTGGAAAAGATCAAAAAAGGTGAAATAGAGGTCAGCAAAGAACCTCAAAAAATGGTTTACAGCGGATTCTCTTCGCATGATTGCGAGGCACATTACAAATGCCCGGTATGTGAGACCGACTACGGATCTTGGGGATTTGGTAAGCCCGGAACCACGTTTAACTGTACAAGATGCGGTGCGACGCTAATTTATCCGCATTAGGAGGTGAGCAAATGACTAAAGATGAACAGTATTGGGAAGATGCTCAAGATGCGCTTACCCGTGTACTTAATGCGGGTGCGAGACCGACAACAGATCAAATTACTGCCCGAGCTGTGGGGCAAACATGAGAGGGGTGAGCGGATGTTCGGAAGAAAAGCAAGCTTGATAAAGTACCTTGAGTTACAGCTTAAAGCAAATGTAGAGACAAAATACGCGCTGATGGACAAGCTATATGCGCTTGAGGAGCAGCTGAAAAGGAAAAGAGGAATCCACAACGCCTTTGCAATCGTCGAGGACTACCTTCTGAAGCTCTCCGAAGAGCTCCGGGAGGACGGTAGCAAGATCGTTTTCCGGGAGAAGCACAAGAACAGCGAAGGAAACATATTTACATACGAAAAGGACCGCGATGCTATCCAGATCGACAACATAACGCGGGCGTTGTACGAGATCGAGAAGAGCGAAAGGAGAGGGTGAGTGAATGAAAATACACGACAAGTTTGTAATTGAATTATCCGAGGTTATCAAAGGCTACGGAAATGATTATCAAGTAGAAGAACCATTTCATTTGCAGTGTGACTATAAGTTCTACGAGATAGATGGCGTGGCAATCTGCGAAGAATCATTCAAGAAGATGAAACGGCTTGAGGACGAAATCAATGATGTGATTGAAAAAATAAGAGCCGAGATAATAGACACGCTATACGTTGACTCGTTGATATTTGGAGAACTGATTGGTTATCGGGAGGGAAAGATAAGAACAGATGATGTTATTGAGGAATTTAACCGAGTAACAAAAGCAGAGATATTGAAGATTATCGACAAGTACAAAGCAGAAAGCGAGGGTGAGAAATGACATTAAGTGAAGAACAACGCGATGTTTGCAAGTTGGCGATTGAAATTTACGATGTCGACAATCAGATCTTTCAGGCGATAGAAGAAATGGCGGAGCTGACAAAGGCGCTCCTTAAACTTCGACGCGTAGACCCAAATGATAAAAAGGAGATCGCGAAAAGAGTCGCGGACATCGAGGAAGAGATCGCCGACGTGATGATTATGATGGCACAGCTTGAGATGATATTTGACGCGGAGCATATACAGGGCGAAGCAAACGCAAAGATTGAGAGGCTTGCTCACAGGTTGCATAGGGAGGTGTAAAGTTGGACGCTAAGACATATCTCAGAAGGCCGACACGCCTCAGAGCCGATATAACGATCCTGCAGGAGCGAATTGAAAACCTGCGCATTAACATGCTCCCCAAGGCGGTCAACTACGACAAGGATCCTGTGCAGACTTCACCAAAGGATCCGATGCCGGAGTTCGCAGTCAAGATTGACGAGCTGAACCGGGAACTGTACGAGCTCTGGAAGGAGTTTGAAGCATCGATTGACGATGTTAACAATACGATCAAGCAGATCGAAAATGACGAGATCCGCATTATAATGACTCAGCGGTACATTGGGAAGAAACCTTGGAGGGTTATAAGCCAGAGCCTTTTGATGTCGGAGGAGACTATGTTCCGCAGACACAGGGTTGGGCTCAGGATCGTTGAAAAAATTATTTCGTAATTTTTAAAAGTTGACAGTAAGTGACAGTAAATTAGTGCTAAAATTATATCATCGAAAGTTTGGAAAACTTCCAAGCAGGACATAAAATCTTCCCATTTGCGGTGCCCGGTAACCCCATGCTGAGCACCGCGACCCGTTTTACGGAGCGTATTCCTTCACAATGCATCATCCTTTCATAAGTGTTCTTTCTCAGGCTCTGTTCTCGGCGGGCTGATCACCCGCCTGAGATGGAGCTGTTTTTATGCCGGAAAGGTTGTTTTATATACATCATAGGAGATCAACATAACATGGGTAAAATCGAAAACGTGAATGAGGTCGAAGTGAGCGCCCTTATTCCGTACATCAACAACGCAAAAAAGCACAGTGACGAGCAGGTCGACAAGATTGCGGCCAGCATCCGCGAGTTCGGATTCCTGAACCCTGTGCTCATTGACAAGAACTTAAATATCATCGCCGGGCATGGTCGCGTCATGGCTGCCAAGAAGCTCGGTCTGCAGACGGTTCCCTGCGCATTTATCGAGGGACTTTCCGAAACGCAGAGAAAAGCATATATCCTCGCTGACAACCGACTCGGTGAGCTTGCCGAGTGGGATATGGAGCTGGTCGATCTGGAGCTGAAAGGTTTGGCTGATCTCGATTTCGATATTGATCTGACTGGGTTTGAGCTTCCGGCGCTGGATGAGTGGAAACCGGGACAGGATGATGAAGAGGATGAGTTCAACGATATCGAGAAGCTTGAAAAGCATTATGGTGTTCCGTACCAGGGCAACAAGTCGCGGATCGCTGATATCATCATAAGCTTGCTGCCTTCCGGGGAACGGCTCGTTGATTTATTCGGGGGGGGCGGTGCAATTACTCACTGCGCCATGCTTTCAGGCAAATGGAATGCGTTTTTGTATAACGACATAAACCCGATGATCACCGGGCTTTTCATGGATGCGGTACACGGCAAGTATCATGATGAGCGGCGGGTCATTACAAGAGAGGATTTTGACGCGCTGAAGGATACGGATGCGTATGTCGCATATTGTTGGTCATTCGGAAACTCCCCGGAAAAAGGATATCTATGGGGATCGGACATCGCGCATATCAAACAAACGGCCTGTCATGCGTTGCTTGATGAAAATCTGGGTGACAGACGAATGGCATATATACACTTTGTGCAGATGCTTGAGGAAGGCAAAGACCCGAGCCCGAACAGACTTGTAGCGATTGAACATTTACAAGCCCTTAACAGGCTCGAAGCCCTCCAGAGGCTCGAAGCCCTCCAGAGGCTCGAAGTTGCGAACATCGATTATAAAGATTATGAATACAAAGACGGCGACATAGTTTACTGCGACGTCCCGTATGAACAAACAGACAAGACCGGCTGTGATGATTATGGCGTTGATTTTGACAGCCTGGCATTTTACGAGTGGGTGAAGGCTCAGCCGTATCAGGTATTTTTTAGCAGTTATGAGATATCCGATACGAGTTTTCACAAGAAGAAGATCAAGGCCGTGCAGAGTCTGATCGGCGCGAAGACGAACGGTCAGTATCGCACTGAGTATTTATACAGCAACCGGCCGATCAAGACGAAGGAGGCAGACTGATGCGCTATTGAAAGGGGGTGCCGCGATGGGCGCTGGCAGACCAAAAAAATTAATAGACCAGAAGGCCTTTGAACAGCTATGCGGCATTCAGTGCACAGAGTCCGAAATATGCGCGTTTTTTGACGTTACGGATATGACCCTGAACAAGTGGTGCAAGGCTACATATGGGGCGAATTTTTCTGAAGTTTTTCAGCAAAAAAGAGGACTCGGGAAAATTAGTTTAAGAAGAACACAGTGGAAGCTGGCCGAAAAGAGCACGGCCATGGCTATATGGCTTGGCAAACAGTACCTCGACCAGCGTGATCCGGGAGTAAAGGTTGACGTAACAACAGACAACGATCAGGTTCAGCAGTTTCTCAACAGCCTGCGAGATGGCGGTGAGAGCGAGTGATACAGCTTACAGAGAAACAGCGCGAATACACCCGGAACGCAACAGCACGCTGGAACATCAAATCAGGCGCTGTTCGTAGTGGAAAGTCTTTTGTAGACACCGCGTGGGTGATCCCGCAGAGGATCATAGACCGAATCGGCAAGTCGGGAATCTCCGTCATTCTTGGCGTTTCCAAGAGCACGATCGAAAGAAACGTTCTGCTCCCGATGCGCGAGATATACGGCCCGAAACGCGTCAGCAACATCAACAGCGAGAACATAGCGGTGCTGTTTGGTGAGCGCGTGTACTGCCTTGGTGCGGAGAAGATCAGCCAAGTGGCAAAGGTACAGGGCGCGTCCTTCAAATACTGCTACGGCGACGAGGTTGCCAAGTGGAACGAGGACGTGTTTGAAATGATTAAATCACGTCTTGACAAGTCGTATTCCTGCTTTGACGGGTCCTTGAACCCCGAGAACCCCGGACACTTCGTAAAGCGATTTATTGATTCAGACGTTAACATTTACCTGCAGGAGTACACCCTCTTTGATAATCCGTACCTGCCAAAAGACTTTGTCGAGAACCTCTGCCGTGAATATCAAGGCACGGTTTATTATGACAGGCTCGTTATGGGGCGTTGGAAGCGTGCGGAGGGGCTTATATACCAGACCTTTACCGACGCGAACCAGTACACGAACGCAACGCGGCCGCAGGACTTGGAGCGCATCACAGTGCGAACGATCGCTTGCGACTACGGAACCACGAACCCGTGCGTGTATCTCGATATATACGACACCGGGGACGTGATATATGTCGACCGCGAGTACCGATGGGACAGCCGGAGCAAAGAGGCACAGCTTACCGGGCAACCTCAAAAGACCGACACCCAGTACGGTGACGCGATGGTCGAGTTCATGGGAGAGGATCCCGAATTTATGTGTGGAACAATAGTGGATCCTTCCGCTGCCAGCTTCATACAGGAGCTGCGTGGCCGAGGGATTATAGTTACAGCAGCAAACAACGACGTTCTTGACGGAATCCGCAAGACGTCGTCTTTATTTGCTCGAAAAAAGCTGATGGTCAACGTGGAGAACTGCCCCGGACTTACAGACGAGCTTCACTCGTATGTGTGGGACGACAAAGCAACCCTGATCGGTGAAGACAAGCCGGTAAAGGAGCAGGATCACGGACCCGACGCATTACGCTACTTCGTTAACAGTTTAGCTTCATGGAGGTTTTACGGATGAGCAACAAAAAGAAGCACCACCCGAACAACAGAATACAGACATCCGATGCCTCGAAGAAAATCGCGAGCAACGTACAGACAAACGATGCCTTCGGTAATACGGCCGCCAGAACGGGCTTTGGTACCCTTGCACTCACGCAGGGCACCGATTACACCATGACGCGCACATCCGAGGACTATCAGCTTCTGACGACGCTCTACAGGGATAACTGGATCGTGCAGAACATCGTTCAGCTCGTTCCGCAGGATATGTGCCGGAAGTGGTTTGAGGTTAAGACCGCTGCAGACAGCCAGTACCTTGATAAGCTCGAGAGGCTTATTCGCAAAACGCATTTAAGAAACAAGATATACGAGGGCCTTTGCTGGGGCCGTCTTTATGGCGGCGCAGTCGGGCTCATCATGATAAAGGGACAGGAAGATCTGTCGGTACCGCTTGACCTTCGCACGGTCATGCCGGACAGCTTCCTCGGGCTCCACATCCTTGACAGATGGAGCGGTGTGTTCCCGGAAGGACAGATCGTAACGGATCCCGCGGATCCTGATTTCGGTCTTCCCGAGTATTACACCATAAGAGATGCAAAGGAAACATACGTCACCCGCGTGCATCACAGCAGGCTTGTCCGTTTTACCGGGCGCGTACTTCCTTGGCAGGAACAGGTGATGGCGCTGTACTGGGGCGAGTCGGAAATCGAATCAATCTTCAGCGAGGTTATGCGTCGTGACAACGTTGCGGCCAACATCGCAGAGCTTACCTTCCGCGCGAACGTAGAGTACAGAGAGGTGCAGGGACTTGACCAGCTTCTCGGAATCGGCAACGTGGAAGCACAGCGCCGCTTCTGGAACATGATGCAGGCACAGGCAATCTTGAGGAGTAATCAGGGCATCAGCCTTATCAATAAAGGCGATCAGGTACACACAGAGCAGTACACCTTTGCAGGGCTTGCTGACGTATATGACCGCGTCATGATGGACGTGGCTGGCGCAGCAAGGATCCCGGTGACCAAGCTCTTCGGAAGATCCCCTGCAGGCATGAACGCCACAGGCGAGGCAGATACAGACAACTATTACGATTACATCGACGGAGTACGCGAGACGACACTCCGACCCGTGCTCGAAAAGCTCCTGCCGATCATGTGCCTGAGTGCATGGGGCGTGGTACCCGATGACCTTGACATCGACTTCCCTCCGATGAGGACACCCGACGAGGAGAAGAACGCAAGCATCGCCGAGAAGAAGGCGGGCACGATCATCGCGGCATACAACGCAAACCTTGTCGACAAGGAAACGGCTCTCAAGGAACTGCAGAAGCTCGACGACGTATTTGATACGATCACGGACGAGCTTGCAGAGCAGGGACGCGGAATCACCGCTGCCAGCGAGCTTATGATGCGCGACCCCTTGTCCGGCATGGGCATGTAAAAGGAGCTGGTCCTTTTGGCAGATAACATACTCAAGAAACCCACACCGCAGGAGATGGCGGCCGCGAAGCTCCGCGAGATATACGTGAGAGCCGAGCGCGAAATCATCCGGGAGATAACACGTAAGCGTGAGCTTCAGCTGGTCGACTACGAGGACGTTGCATCGCTTAAGCGTGTTCAGGAATCCTTAAAGCGTATGACCACGGAAGCGGACGAGTACGTTCCGAAAATGATCGAGTCGTACTTCTACACCGCGGAGCAGATCGCAAGCGCGGCAGGCGGCTACAGTAACGCTCTATCGCTCACAGTGGCGCAGACTTCGATTGTAGAGCAGTTGGTTAACAATTTGTTAGCTGATATCGATGACGCCGCAGAAACGGCTTTTAAGAGCGCAGAGAAGTATCTCTATGTTGGCAGGAAAGAGGACGACGTTTTCAGGAAGCTCGCTCTTGAGCTCACCGCGAACAAGGAAGCGGGCGTGGCAAGCCGACAGACAGTACAAAATATGATGGCGGCAGAGCTGAACGCAAAAGGCGTGACGGCTTTTGTAGATAAGGCAGGACGCGAATGGAGCCTTGAGAGCTATTGCTCCATGGCTACCCGCACAACAGGACGGCAGGCACAGGTTGCCGCTGCCCTTACCGCTGACGATTGGGACCTTTGGGAAATCGTCAAGATCGGATCCACTTGCCCGCTGTGTTCGGCTTATGAAGGCCGCGTTTACAGCAAGAGCGGAACGGATCCTGATTACCCACCGCTGGCGATGGCGTTTGGAAAGATAGATCCTGCCGGGTCCAATGACCTGAGTAATACGTGGCTTAATCTCCACCCGAACTGCCTTCATTCACTCATAAGGTACACCACAGCCGGAAAGAGCGAGAAACAGATCGAGCGCATGAAGGAGTTTTCTTCCTTCGAGAAACGACCTGCAGATGTCGATTACCGCTCAAAGAAGCAGATCGAGGCCTACCGCAACAAGGAAGCCGAGAGAGCGCGGTACCGGGCAGACGTGAAGCAGTTTGAGAAATACAAGGCCGCAGGCGTTGAAGGAATGCCTGTGCGCTTTGAGACGTTTGAGAAGCACAAGCGTGCCGGGGATGACGTTTATAAGGGCTGGGAGAGCAAGTTTAGAGGGCTTAATTCGCAGGCGAAGCGTATTGAAAACGCTGTTGAAAGTGGTATAATAAAGACCCAAGCAGAAGGATCGTCTGTCAGAGCCGCGGCGACAAAGATTCCGAATAGAGTCGTTAGAGCTCAAGTGATAAATGAAGCGATCAGAATGGATAAGCCTTTTTATTCTGAGGACTTAAAAATCGCATATTATCTGCAAGGGGTCAAGCCTAAAGATGGATGCTATGATGTTATGCTTCACGGGACTCCACGTAACGTAATTTACGAGGACAAGTATTTAATAGATCCCGAAACGATGGCTTATATTATATCTGGACGACGCGACTGGAAAGGATCCGATATACGACTTATATCATGCAGCACGGGGCGCGAAGATAAATATGGCAACTGTTTTGCTAAAAAACTGGCAAAGCATCTGAAGGTTAATGTTTATGCACCAATAGACGATGTATATATTAAAAACGGAGAATTGTTTGTAGGCGACGATCTTATTCCCGAGAATGAAGGCTTTAAATGGTTTAAACCTTGAAAGGAGGACGCGTATGCAGATCATGAAGAAGATTAACAATTATGCGGAGTTTAGGCATAATGATGGCGAAAGTGTTCGTGGTCACATTTCAAGTAAACCTATTGAAAACAAAGAGATCATTTTGAAGTATCTCAAGTCTTGGCCTAATGAGGGGATAAGATGCGCAACATTGTGCGATTACATCACAAATGAGATTCTTAAACCGTCGGTTTGGACTCATACAGATGGGAAGTATCGCTGGTCTGATGAGGAAACATATCACTTCGAGAAGTACAACATGGAACTTGACGAGAGCTTCATTAAATGGGTACTTGAAAAGGTGGCATGAAAGGTGGTAGTTATGGCTGCAAACGTAAGCGAGCAGGAAAAAAACTTTGAGTATTTTTTAAAGCATTATGACGATATTTTTAAACAATATGGTTGTTGCTTTGTTGTGCTCAAGAATCAAGAGGTAATCGCGTCATATCCGTCGTTCTCGGAAGCATATCACAAAACACTCGAAACCGAAAAGCTCGGAGATTTTAGCATTCAGGAGTGCAATGGTGAGGAGAGCGGATACACAAACTATATTGCTTCATGCGAGGTAGTAAGCGCATGAACAATAATCAAAAAGCAATAGCCGCTCGATGTTTTACAACAGGATATAACGGAAGATCATTAAAGCTCCTGAATGAGGTGATAATCGCCACAGAAAAAGGGAACCTTAAAACTACGGCATTGTGGGACACAGGCGCTTCAGGCACCTGCATTGCGCAGGAGATTGCTGATCAGTTACAATTACCGTCGACAGGACGAAAAAAGGCAAAAACACCGTCGGGAGAAAAAGAGTTTAATACTTATTGTGTAGATCTTTTACTCCCTAATAACGTGGGGGTAAAAGAAGTTCCTGTTATGGGGTCCGAGATTGGGAAGCAAGGCATTGGAGTCCTTGTTGGAATGGACATTATAGGACTTGGTGATTTTGCAATCAGCAATTTCAACGGACACACACAGTTCACTTTTAGGATGCCTTCTCTATCAAATGCAGATTTTGTTTATAATCCGGCTGGTTTTATTCAAAACCCGATTGTAAAAGGCAAAAAGATAATGCCAAATGAACCGTGCCCATGCGGCAGCGGTCGAAAGTATAAACAATGTTGTGGAAAAACTAAATAAAATGCTAAAAGCACTCGCAAGGGTGCTTTTTTCATGCCCGGAAGGAGGCGAACGATGGAATACAATCCTACAATCAGACATGCAGAGCTTGCAACTGTTATTACAGGGGCGCAAAAGGCGCGTGATGATTTATTAGAAGCTTGGATAAAGCTGCGCGAAGAATACGCGACGTCTGTAGAGGATCCTATAGTAATCGAAATGCGCAAAGCAGACAGCGCACTTCTTTCACTCATGGATTTTGCCTTCTCCGAGGGCATAAATGTTATTCCTGAAGCAAGGAGAGAAAGTAAAAAGATGGATGCGGACAGTATTGCACAGGCAGTTGCTGACGCTATAGAGACGCAGTTCTCCCAAAAAACAGGAGGCAACAAATGATTACATACTACGGCTACACTATAAGCCCCAACCAGCTTGAGACTGGCGAGGGCTTTTTGATTTGCAGGAATGTTCCGATCGCGAGAACAGGCGTACAGGAGTATCTGGGCACCGAGATCGGGCTTAACACGAGCAAGATCGTCAAGGTTTACCGCCCGGAAGAGGAGGTCTTTTCCGAGGCGGCGATGGCATCCTTCGAGGGCAAGCCCGTCACGAACAACCATCCGACCGAACAGGTGGATCCTGAAAACGTGAAGCTCTATGAGATGGGTCACGCCCAGAACGTCAGACGCGGTACCGGGGAGTTTAAGGATTTTCTTGTTTCAGATCTGCATATCCACGGCGCGGAACTCATAGACGCGATCAAGGCAGGAAAGAGACAGATCTCCTGCGGATACGAGTGCGAGTACGTCGAAAGAGACGGACAGATCGTACAGACTAACATCAGAGGCAACCATGTGGCGGTTGTTGACGAAGGCCGTGCCGGAGTCAAGGCATCCATCATGGACTCAAATACAACATCAGCCGAAAAGGCGGAAAGGAAAATAAAAATGAGTAAGACAAGCACATTACTCAAGCTCTTCGGGATTGCCGCAAACGGCAAGGACTCCGAGGAGGTGACAAAGCTTGCGCTCGACACCGCTGACGCTCTTGAGGAGCAGGCAGAGGCAAAGGAAGAGCTCACCCAGCCCGAACAGGCAGAGGTTGAGGCTAAGGTTGCCGACGCTGTATCTATTGAGACGCTCAACGAGAAGCTTGACAAGCTCATCGAGCTCTTGACTCCCAAGGCCGAGGAAAAGGCTGAAGTTGAAGTCAAAGAGGACATCGACGGCGCGATCGAAAAGCTCGAGGCAGAGGCTTCCGAAGAGGAGACCGATGGCGAAGAGGCAAAGGTCGTTGCTGCCGAGGAGATGGACGCTTGCGGCAAGGACGAGAGCAAAGATGCGTGCAAGGACAGCGCGATCAACAGCGCAACACAGGCACACATCCTCAAGGCCGTTCGTGAGTCTGTTGCCGGAATCACAGACGAGGCACAGAGGCAGGCGGTATCAGACGCAATCTTGTCGGCGGTACGCGTAAGCACCAACGACTTGAGCAACATTCTTGCGGCTCAGAGCACTTATGCTCAGGGGCTCAAGAAGGAAACCAACGAGGACATGCAGGCGCGTTACGACGCTATGAATCCTCACAGAAAGAAGGAGGCTTAAAACCATGGGAAACACAATCGGTAAGGTCATGAACAACGGTTTCGCTGGTGCATATAGCAGACAGCCTGACCAGATCATCGACACAAGATTTGCAGGCACAGGCGGAGTTGCATTCGGACAGGCTGTTAAGTATTCAAGCGGCACTGTTGTTCCTTTTGGAGCAGGTGATGCTGCAACAGCATTTGTCGGCGTAGCAACACGCGCGGTAAAGACCAGCCTGCCTAACGGCACAGCAGCTTACGCAGAGGGTGAGCCCGTGCCTGTTATGAAGCGCGGCCGCATCAACGTTAAGTGCAACGTTGGAACACCCGCTCTCAACGGCGACGTATATATCAGGATCGCTGCTAACGGTGCCAAGGATCAGGTTGGTGGCTTTGAGGCCGCTGCCGACTCCACATACACCGTAAAGCTCACCAACGCGAAGTTCGCAGGCGCTGCAGATGCAAACGGCATCGTAGAGCTTGAGATCATGAACGCGATCAACGCTTAAAGGAGGATAAAAAGATGGCTTTTCAGAATATGGGAACCATGCAGCTTGGATGCTTCGGCGCCAAGACAGGCACACCTATGACCCTCGATGCAGCAGGCATCAGCTCGGGCCAGGCGTTTCTCGTTTCCGAGCTTGAGAAACGCGATACATTACTCAGGACTCCCCTTGAATCCCACACATGGTCACGTGATATCGACGTAGAAGTCGGCGGCGGTTGGGATGAGTTCGTGTCTTCAATCAACGTAGACTTCGGCGTTTCCGGCGGATCGTCCGAAGGTCTTATCAACGCTCCTGGAGCAGACGGCATCCCTATGGTGCAGGCAAACTTTGGAAAGGACCTTTTCAGGACCCACATCGTTGCCCTTGGATCCCGCGTACAGTGGATTGACATGCAGAGAGGCAACATGACAGGCCGTAACCTCGACACAGTAATCCGTGACGGTGTGCGCCTTGCTTACGAGAAGCACATGGATGCTAACACCTATGTCGGATTCTCAAAGATCGGCACCACAGGTCTTGTCAACAACGCAAACGTTGCAGCCGCTACAGTTGCAACAGGCGCAGGCGGATCTACCGCATGGAGCTCCAAAACAGCAGACGAGATCCTTGCCGACTTCGATGCAGCGTTCTCGGATGCGTGGGAAGCAGCAGAGTATGACCTCGATGCAATCCCCAATCACTTCCTGATTCCTTACGCACAGCTCTCGCTTCTTTCGACCATGAAGGTCAGCAACGACGCATCAAAGAGCGTGCTTGAGTACATCAAGGAGAACAACATCGCTAAACAGTATGGCGTTGACATCTTTATCGGTGCAACGGCTTACTGCAAGGGCGCTGGCGCAGGCTCAACCGACAGAATGGTAGTTTACTGCCGCAAGAGGAGATACGTCGACATGGACGAGCTCGTACCCCTTACAAGGGCGATGACATCACCCAACACCGAGAATTTCTGCTACGACACCGCTTATGCGGCTAACGTTTCAGAGGCAAAAATTCATTACGCCGAGACACTCGTCTACGCAGACGGTATCTGATCGGGCACACAAACAGGAGGGACAACATGTTTATAGTTTCAAAAAGGGCTTATTATGTAAGGCTTAAAAATGGACAGAAATATAGGATCCCAAACGGTTTCATCGGTGAAATCCCCGATGAGGTCGCAAAGGATCCTATTATCGGTCTTGCAATCAAGGACGGTTCAATCCAGACACCCGAGTCCAAGAAGGACAAGGTGATCGACAAGGCTTCCGAGGAAGCAGACAAGAAGGTCCTTGAGGATCAGAAAGCCAAGGAAGAGGCCAAGGCAAAGGAAGACGATGCCAAGGCTAAAGCAACCAAGAAATGAGGTGACAACCATGTTATTCGGAAATCCCCTGACGCCCGTGTTTGAGGGGCTCAAAGCAGTGGCGAGCGGTGCGGTGCACTTGAGTCCGGGAACATATACGGCAGCGGCATTCTTAACCGCTTTCCCGCAGTTCGTGGACGCGTCGACCCAGTCGTCACGCGTACCCGACACGATGCTCGGGACTTTTGTTAACATGGCGAACGAGGCAATATTCCCGGACGCGTGGGGCTCAAGTTATGAGCTTGCGGCGGGCTTATATGTTGCTCATCATTGTGCACTCTTTTTAAAGAGTTACGTTCCCGGTGGCTCCGCTTCTGCCGCCCAGGCAATAGGCGAAAACATCGGCGTCGTTAAGAGCGCAACGATGGGCGACACGTCCGTCACATACGATAACGCAGCGATCACAGCCGGGACAGAGAAGTGGGGCGCGTGGAACGCTACACAGTACGGGTCACAGCTCGTCACGATGGCGCGGAGCCTTGGCATTACCGGGGCTTATATTGTTTAAGGGGTGATCGGTATGGTATTTGACGGATGGTACACGGACACCGTCGAGGTTTTCCGCGTGACAGACGTTACAGTCGGTCACATCAAGAAACAGGAGCGCACGAAGATGGGAACGCATTATTGCAGGGTATATCAGCCCGACAAAAGCGCTCCCGTCCTTACAAGCGAGGCGGGCAAGGTCATGAGTAATGACAAGCTGGGTGCACCGCTCGGAACGGACATACAGAGCGGCGACGAACTTATCGTAACGCGAGGTGGTGCGTTGGGTTACTCTATATCAACGACGCGTTATTTTGCAGGCGATGTCGTCCCGTACTACGAGCCGGTGGGCGGTGCTTTTAATGGACTCGGTCATATCGAGGTCGGACTCCTGCAGAACGAGGTTATTAAGGGCGGGTACACACCTGCTCCGACACCTCCTACGCCGGATCCCGATCCTGATCCCGAACCCACACCCGACCCCGAGCCGGATGGAGGCACACCATGAGCAGTTTCGGATCCCAGATGCGTAAGCGTTTAAACGAGCTCCGTAAGGCAGGGCAGAACGTTCCCAAGATAATCCACGACGTTGCAAAAGAGGCGACTATAGCGGCTGTCGAGGCGGCTACAAAGGCGACTCCTCCGAACGGTGGAGCACCTATTGCGGGAACCAACACCCGAAAGGGCAACCTTGCCGAGCACTGGACGGTAGACTCGAAGATCGAGCCTGTTAACGGTGTAACGGTCCTTGCGAACGAGGCCAAGGATGACAGAGGCGAGCAATATGCTTCCTATGTCAACGACGGTCACCGCGTCGACAAGCACTACGTTCCGGGACTCCACATCGTCGGCGATCACCTCAACTATGACGCAGGGTATAAGGGCGGCATTGTGGTCGGTACAAAGACCACGTTTGTGCCGGGGTTATACATGAAGGAAAAAGGAATTGCAAAGTATAGGACTGTGGTTCGTAAAGAACTGGACAAGCGAGTAAGGGAGGCATTCAAGTGAGTTATACATACAACATCATGAACCTCCTTGAAGGGCTTGCAGAGGTTCTGAGCCAGCAGGGTTACGACATTTATATCAGCAACAGACAACAGGGCGTAACAACGCCTTGTTTCTTTATCACCATGATGTCGGACGACTTCGCGGTGGAGATGGGGCGCATGTCTATGGACACGCTCCGGCTTGATATCGTATTCCTGCAGGATCCTAACATCGTGAACGCGATGGAGGGAGTCTACAACGTCCTGCAGTTCCTTAACGAAAACCTCGAGACGATCCCGTACACCGACAACGAGGAAACAACCCTTGTGCGGACGTATGAGAGAAGCTCCCAGATACATGAACTCGATTTGCATTACCACATAACCTTCAAGAACCGCATATACCTCGCGGAAGACACAACAAAGATGAAAACTTTGGAGGACATCGATGTCAAGATCAAAGTCAAACAAACCTGAGACCGAAGAGAAGAAGACGAAGGTGGCCGCTACCGAGGTTTATCCCCGGGAAGCGCTTATCAAGTCAAAAGCACTCGCAGGTTATCAACGGGACTTCGTGAGCTCGGTCCTCACAAAGTCGGAGTACACCATCGAGGATGCCAAGAGCCTCCTTGATGCAGCATTAAAAGAGGAGGCATAAATCATGGCAGGTGGTACATGGTTATCTCAGAACAAGATCCTCCCCGGTGTGTATATCAATGTCAAGTCAAAGGGTAACATGCCCGTTTCAGTCGGGCAGAAGGGCGTGGTCGCTATTTGCGAACCGCTCTCCTGGGGACCCACTGGCAAGATCAGCGAGTACATCCCCGGCGATGATCCCACATCCATCATCGGAAACAACCTCTTGAGCGATGACGCACTTTTCCTTCGTGAAATGTGCAAGGGCTCGGACACGACCCCTCCGCCCAAGAAGATCCTTATCTACAGACCCGCAGGCTCGAGCGGTGTTAAAGCTACGGCAACGATCGGAGCGCTCACCGTGACAGCTAAGTACACAGGAACACGCGGAAATGACATCACGATCGTTATTACAGCGGATCCTGATGCTTCGGGTTACTACTACGTGGTCACTTCTATCGACGGAGAGCTGGTTGACAGCCAGTACATTGACGCACTCGATGATCTCGTATCAAACGACTGGGTTGATTTCTCCGGCACAGGAACCACGATCACAACGACAGCAGGCACGGCGCTCACCACAGGCGCAGATCCTACAGTATCGGCTACAGACTACGCAGATTTCATGACAAAGGTTGAGCCTTACCAGTTCGACGTTGTTTGCTACGACGGCTCGAATGCGACTATTGCTTCGGCTCTTCAGGCGTTTGTAATTCGTGTGTCGAACGAGGTCGGCCGCAAGTGCATCCTTGTTGCCGCAGGCATGACAACGCCCAACAGCGAGCGCGTCATCAACGTTCTCAACGGTGTTAAGCTCTCCGACGGTACAAGCCTCACTGCTCAGCAAGCAACATGGTGGGTTGCAGGAGCCGAGGCAGGAGCGCCTTACAACAAGTCGCTCACATTTGCACAGTATCCCGGATCCATCGAGGCAAATCCCAAGAAGACCACATCCGAGCTTGAGACAGCGGTTACTGCCGGACAGCTTGTGTTCTTTGACGAGTTTGAGCTTGTCCGTGTATGCACGGACATCAATTCACTCACAAGCTACACTCCCGACAAGGGAAGTGAGTTCTCAAAGAACCGCGTGATGCGTGTCCTCGACCAGATCTGCAACGATGTATATGCTCAGTTCTCTAAGTATTACATCGGCAAGCTCGACAACAACGACGATGGCCGCGGACTCATGAAGGCATGGATCGTTGGGTACCTCAAAGAGATGCAGGCCAACAACGGCATTCAGGACTTTGACGCTTCGGATGTCACTGTAGAGCAGGGCGAGACGCTCGACTCTGTAGTGGTTACCATCGCGATCATGCCTGTTGACAGCGTCGAAAAGGTTTACACAACGATCACAGTATCAATCACAAAGAAGGAGGGCTAATTTATGTCGTACATGCTCGCAAAAGACGCCCTCAACGGTAAGCAGGGCAAAGCGTTCATCACGCTTCACAAAACAACCGGGGACGAGATCCACGAGCTCTTCTCCGCGAAGAAGGTCCAGACCAAGGTCGACTACCAGAAAGCGGACTTCAAGGTGATCGGAACACCGACCATTCAGAAGAAGATCACGGGAGCAAGTAAGACTGGCACAATGACCATTTACCTCGGCACACCTCTCTTCACTGAGATGGCGCGTGAGTACGAGGCAAACGGAAAGGTTCTCTACTTTGACCTTCAGGTCACAAACGAGGACGCTTCTGCATCGATCGGAAAGCAGACAATTGCTTACTACGGATGCTCACTCGACACGATCCCGCTGTCAATTCTTGACGCAGACGCAGATTTCCTCGAGCAGGAAGTCGGCTTCTCGTACACCACGTTCGAGGTTCTCGACAGCTTCACAGATCCCGCAACACTGGGATAACACCAAACATTCACAAGCGGCTGCGCTTCCGGGTGCGGCCGCTTGGCATTTTTAAATCATAGGAGGACAAGACAATGAGTAATTTACAGGCTTTCATGACACCCAACACGGAAGAGACCCGTGAGGTGATCATATCGGACAGATTTAAGGACAAGGACGGAAAGGTCGTGCCTTTTGTGATCAAGTCCTTATCGCAGGCAGAGAACGAGGAAATCAAGAGAAGAACCTCGGTGCCTATAACAAAAAACGGAGTGGTGATCGGCGACAAGCTCGACTCGGAAAAGTATGGAAGAGAGCTTGTACTTGCAAGCGTAACGTCACCGAACTTCCGTGATTCAGAACTATGCAAATTCTACGCGACGATGGATCCGCTGGAGGTACCCAGCAAGATGCTCCGCGTTGGAGAATATAACAGACTCGTCAAGGCTATAAACGACCTCAACGGCCTGAACGACAACCTTGATGTGCTCGAGGAAGAAGCAAAAAACTAGCAGACGAAGGGTCCTTGGACAGCGAGCTGGCGCGGTATATGCTCACGGAGCACGGGATCCTTCCTTCCGAAGTGGTCAAGATTCCGCTCCGGGAAAAAGTGCTCATGCTGGCCCTGGTCAATAAACAGAGTCAGATCAATAAAGAATATTTAAAGAAGTAAACGGAAGGAGATTGAAAGATGGGCGCACCGATAAGAGAAGAACTGGTCCTTGCGGACTCATTTTCGCAGACCTTCCGTAACTTCGACGCAGCCGCAAATGCCGCGATCAACGTCGCAGAGACGTTTCAGAAGACCCTTAATGAGTTCTCAGAGGGCTTCCTTGACGGTCTTGTTTCAAGCCTTAATGATTCCCGTCAGAAACTTGAGGATATGGCTGACGCGGCAGGTGATGCTGCTGAGGAACAGGAAAAAATCACAAAAGCGGTTTCTGAAACAGAAGACGAGATCCGAAAGGCCGAAGAAGCCGAAAACAAGTTCACGGACAGCATAAGAAGGTCAGAGATATCTGCAGGATCCCTCATGGGAACCATAAGTAAGATCGCTGGTGCTGTCGGTGTAGTTAAACTTGCTGAAAATTTTATCGAGACTTCGGATGAAATGTCACAGATCACGGCCAAGCTTAACATGATCAACGACGGTACAAGAACAACGGCACAGTTGCAGGAGGAAATCTATGAGAGCGCACAGCGCTCACGTGGATCCTATCTTGAAACAGCTAACCTTGTGGCTCGACTTGGTATGAATGCCGGGGATGCTTTTAAGTCAAACGATGAGATTTTACAGTTTGCTGAAAATCTCAATAAAGCGTTTACCATTGCCGGAGCATCAGCTCAAGAGCAAGCATCTGTTATTTTGCAGATGTCGCAGGCACTTGGCAGCGGCGTGCTCCGTGGTCAGGAATTTAATGCTGTCATGGCGGGCGCTCCGAACATTATGCAATACATCGCGGATGCAATGAACGTTCCCAAGGGAAAACTTCGCGAGATGGCCGCTGATGGTCAGATTACTGCAGAAACGGTTAAAAGGGCTATGCTTGGCGCCACAACGCAAATAAACAAGCAGTTTGAGACAATACCGAAAACATTTGATAGTATCATGACCACAACAGAGAACCGACTTGTTGAAGGAATGAGCGAGGTTTTCAACGAGTGGGGACGTGCTCTCGAAAGCTCTGATATGCAAGACGCAATAGACGGAGCGACGGACGGACTGCTTGAGTTATCTCGTGTCGGAGGCACCGTTTTAACAGAAATCGCAAAAGGTGTCGCAACGATAAACGAAAACTGGGAGCAGATAGAGCCTATTTTGGCGGCAGCGACAACCGCATTATTAGCATACAAAGTGCTTAATATTGACATTGCAGCCGCAGTGCAGGGAGCATGGGCTTCTGTTAATACAGAACTTGCACTTGTTTCCATCGCTGTCGGGGCAATTGCTGGTATTTCTACGTCCATGGACAACGAAAATAAGCCTTCGTCGTTCGAGTACCTGCACACATTAGGCGCAGATACTTCAATTTATCGAACAGAGACGGGCATGCCCTTTGGATTAGGCGCAAACAGTTACACGACTGGACTTATGCCAAAAGAGTTGGAGGCATTAAGCTTCGCCGAGAGGTGGGGTAATGATGGCGTGTCGAAATTCTTATATAATTCTTTTGGCCTTGATCTCGTAAACAATAGGTGGCTTAAAGATGTTGGTTATAGCTACGATGAATATCGCAGACAAATAGCCACACAAGAGTCGCAATGGAGAGAAAAGGGAAACTGGTATCAGGAATATTACACGCGAGATACTTCCACAAATTACGCAGACAACCGCGCGGCATGGCAAGACAAAGCTGACTGGTACGAGCTTTATTACGGACCCGGAACAAGACTTGTCAGAGGCGAACACATAGCGCAGGATTCTGACTGGTACGCTCAGACTTACGGATACGGAAACAAAATCGAAGAATCTGTCGAGGAAATTAAGGACAACGGCGTAAAGGTCAAAGGTGAGGTCAAGCTCTCCGACGAGGATCTTAAGATCTTCCGCGACATCGCCGAGAACCGCTACATTGCGAACGTGAGCCTTGAGACCTTGGCACCGAGCGTGAGCGTTAACGTAGAGAATAACGGCCAGAATCTTTCAGGCGATGACATTGCGAACGCGGTGGCCGAGACGCTTGTAACGCAGATCAGCGAACACACAGCTATATCCCACGGATAAGGAGGAAGGTGTAAATGTATCTTGAACCGAATACGAAGATATGGCTGACGATCAACGGGATCCGCTTTCTTATCCCGGTAAACCCCGAGGAGCTTGATATTAGTGAGTCAATGAACCCAGATTTGTTTCAGATTATTAATTCCGGGCAGATTCAGGTACCTAAACACAGGAACCTGCGGACGTTTAAGTGGTCGTCGTTCTTTCCTCAGCCCGACACACCTTTTGTGCCGGAAGGGTCGAGAACTCCTCGGAGATATTGGCATTGGATTTGGCAAGCCATGAAAAATGTTAGTATTTGTGAGCTGGCTATAGAAGGTCCAGACATAAGTCTGTGTGTTAAAGTTACGGTTAAAGGTTTTGACCCCAGATTAAAAGGTGGGCCTAACGAGATCCCTTATACAATAAACTTACTCGAGTGGCGGTCGTACAAGCCGAAGAAGATCAAGAAGCTCAAGGAGAGCGAGGACAATCCTTATTTAAATCCCCGGTCTGACGGAGCGAAGGCGGCAGCGGCAACAGAACAGGACGAGAGACCGATTACTCAGCCTGTCATCGCTGTGGGTGTTAAGGTTACCGCAAACGGTCCTTACTACTACGACAGCAATGGATCCGAACCGCACGGAACTTCCCGAAACACCTCAACGTACATCAAGAGGATTGTTCCCGGGAAGGCTTACCCCGTGCTCATCGGGGATAAGAGTTATCTTGGATGGACAAAAGAAAGCAGTCTGCAGGTAAAGGGGTGATGCTTACATGATCTCATTAAAAGTCAGCGAAACCTTAAGAGACCTGCAGGGGAACGTTACAGAACGGAATACAACAAACTACGCACCGATGCTCACGGAGCTGACGGTTACAACGCAGAGGCTTGACGCGGCGGGCAAGATGGTTTTCTCGCTTGTCGAGGACAAGGGTATCGCAATCCGGGAAGGCGCGAAAGTAACCTGCAAGGTGGATGGCGAAAACCTCTTTGCCGGTTACGTGTTTAAGGCAGAGAGAAACCAGAAGCACCGCGTACAATATACCTGTTATGATCAGCTCAGGTACCTGAAAGCGAAAGCATCTTACGCATTCACGGCCATGAGCGTTGAGGACATCATCCGGCAAATAGCAAAGGACTTTCAGCTTAAGGTCGGGGATCTCGCGAGCACGGGATATAAAATTCCTTCCTTAATAAAGGACAACAGCTCCTGCCTCGACATCATATTTGCGGCATTACAAGAGACCACGATCCAAACGGGCAAGGTCTTTATTTTTTACGATGATTTCGGGAAACTCACGCTTGTGGAGAGCAAGAAGCTCAAGTGGAACAAGCTGATCGGTGACGAGTCGCTCTTGTCGGAGTACAGCTACAGCAGGAGCATAGACAGCAACACCTACAACCGCGTTAAGCTCGCACGACCGAACAGTAAGACGGGACGTGCCGACACTTATGTAAGTGAGAACAGCGAGACCCAAAAGCAGTGGGGTGTCCTGCAGCTCTACAAGGTCGTGGATGAGAATATGAATGCGGCTCAGATCGACCAGCTCTCCGAGACATACCTGCGCTATTACGACAAGGTGTGGCAGACACTGAAGCTCTCGAAGATCATCGGGGAAACGAAGATCCGGGCGGGATGGTTTGTACCCGTCCTGCTCTCCGACATCGAAAGCACATCGGTTGTGCGATATTTTCTCACGGAAAAGGTCACGCATAAGTTTAAGGGCGACATGCACACGATGGATATCGAGGTCAAGAACATAGACGAGGTATGAGCATGGACTTAGTAGGAGCAATACAGCAGATCATACAGGCGAACCTTGAGGCTCAGAAGCTGACCGAGCTTGAGGCGGGTACCGTGACAAGTGCGAGCCCGCTCAAGATAAAAGTCACTGCAGATCTTCCCGAGCTCCCGGAAGACGTGTTCGTTTTAACTAAGGCCGTGGAGGCTTGGGACGAGGAAGTGACAATCGAGTATAGCGGTGGAACACCGCAGACCGCGACCATTCACCACAAAGGTCTGCAGGTCGGTGACAAGGTTGTGCTTCTGCGGGTCCTTAAAGGGCAGAAATACATCATATTATCGAGGGCATGACTATGGCATTATTACCTGACACGGAAGAGCTCGAAGAGCTTGATATCGTCGAGCAGTCTTCCAACACGTTTATTGCCGGAGAGGATCAGATCGCAGGCATGGCGGACGGCCTTGAGGCTATGCGTCAGACCGTGCAGAACATCCTGCAGACGGAGCGGTTTGACTTCCAGATCTATTCTACAAACTACGGTGTGGAGTTCAACGATCTGGTCGGAGCGGATCCCGATTATATCAGAGCGGCTCTTCCCACGCGGATAGAAGAAGCTTTGTCGGTCGATGACAGGATCCTCTCGGTCGACGATTTCACATTTGATTTCAGCGGTGACAAGGCAGTCGTTACGTGCAACGTGCAGACCGTCTACGGAACCGTGAACACAGGAGTGCAGATATGATTGATTTTTCTCAGTACACAAAAGCGTACATCGAGCAGGAGATGCTGCAGCAGGTGGATCCTAACATCGATACCAGAGAAGGCTCGATGGTGCAGACGGCGGTTGCTCCCGGTGCATGGTGGCTCGAGGGCATGTACCTCTCACTCGAGCAGGTACAGCAGAACGCTTATGCGAGCACAGCAGTCGGTGCTTACCTTGATATGATCACCAGCGCACGTGGAATCATCCGTAAGCCCGCAACGGCCGCAGTAAGGGAGGGAACCTTCGACACGGCGATTCCTGTCGGGTCAAGATTCAAGACCATAAACGGATCCGACAGCGTGGTATTTGTGAGTGGGGATCTTATATCGTCAAGCCCGACCTATAAGTACAAGCTCACCTGCGAGACAGCAGGTATCATTGGAAACAGCTACACAGGACCCATCCTTCCTATTACAGCGATCAACGGACTCTCATCTGCGTCAATCGGAACAATCCTGACGGTCGGTACTGATGAGGAGACGGATGCGGCTCTTCGCCTGCGCTACGAGGAATCCTTCTCGACTGCAGGCTTCGGTGGAAATATATCCGCTTACCGTAACGCGATCCTTGCAATCTCAGGCGTCGGTGCGGTGCAGGTTTATCCGGCATACAACGGAGGAGGAACGGTAAGGTGCTCGATTGTAGACGATAACTTTGAACCCGCCCAGCAGGCACTTATTGATGCGGTGCAGACGGTTATCTGCCCGCCCGTGAACGCTCCTTCTTCAGAGGGATTCGGCATGGCTCCGATCGGTGCTGAGGTCGACATTGTGACAGCTACATCAAAGGCCATAGACATTGCCTGCGAGATTACATGGGACACTGGTCACGGTGGAGCGACAGACGTACAGGCGGTCGAGGACGCGATCGCAGATTACCTTCACACGGCTGCACAGTCATGGGGATCGGAACTTATCGGGTATGTGGTAAGCTACAGCGTCATCATATATCTTTCCAGCGTTATCGTGGCCATTGCGGGCGTTGAAGGCGTTGTAAGCGTCCAGAACGTCACGATCAACGGTTCCGCTGCAAACCTTTCACTCACGGAGAGCTCCTCGGTACAGGAGATCCCGACATTAGGGACGGTGACGATCACATGATATCAAACGACCTTGTAAAACTGCTCCCCGAGTGGTTTCAAAAAATAAAGGAATACCCTGAGATCATGAAGGCTTGGGGTAAGGCGCTCGACGATGCGGACACGAACATCGGACAGCTTATGGCAAATCTGTTTATACAGACCTGCGATGAGGGAACGATTGCTTATTATGAGGATCTCCTGAAGATCTACCCTGCACCGGGTGACACGCTTGAGATCCGCAGAAACCGCGTCCTGAATCGCTGGTCGATGGTGGTGCCATTCTCCGAGAGATTCCTTCGGGTCCGTCTTGACGAGATGTACGGAGCCGGGAATTACACCCTGACCGTCGACTCAACAACAAGCACGGCCACAATGGAGCTTCACCAGTTCATCCAGCAGGGCATCGAGCTTTTCTGCGAGCTCTGGAACAGTGTCGCTCCGGCTCATATCGCTATTGATGCGCATGAGGATATCGTGACAAACATCGACAGCACGATGTATATGGGCGGCGTCACAGTACAGACAGTCATTATTAACGCATAAATACAGGAGGGTAAATTAATGGGCTATAACACGACCATTACAAACGAAGGCGCGGCTCTGCTTGCCTCAGTCATAGCGACTCAGGGCACGATCACCTTCTCAGAGATGCGCTTCTCCGACACCGATTATACAGGCTCGGAGGCAACGCTCACGGAAGGCACGTTTGGAGGTACCTTCGTGACGGCATCGGCAGCGGCTTCAGTTGTTGATTCAACGACCATCCGGGTGGCGGCTTCATTTAACAACAGCGGCATTACAAGTGCTCACCCGCTTTATTCGATCGGTGTGATCGGTACGGATGGCAACGACACGGCGCTCATAGCGGTCTGCACGACAGACAACCCCGAGGCGACTATCAGACCCCCGGTACCCGCGACAAGCATCTCAACTTACGCATTCAACACGAATCTGTCGGTTTCCAGCACATCAAACATCACGGTAGCGGGAACCACAGCGGCGGCGCTGTATGAAACCGATGTCGTGGACAGCCTCGTTTCGACCGCGACAAACAAGCCCTTGTCAGCGAATCAGGGACGCGTCTTAAAAGGCAACATCGACGACAATTTCAGCGGACAGAGTAACGATAACTTACTACTGAATCCGTTTTTCACGGTTAATCAGAGGGGATTTACAAGCGGGGCGATATCTTCATACAACACTAAACCCACTGTTGATATGTGGCTAGGGAGTCACGGTTCGGGAGCGGGAGCGGGCGTATTGTCGAAAACTACAAACGGTATGCACTTTACACCGAGTGGCGGTAGTATCAGATTATATCAGATACCGACAGACCCGACCGTATTTGACGGGAAAACGCTCACATTCAGTATTTACTATGCAAAAGGCAATTCGTCAACCTTTGATTATCTGTCGGGAACGATTAATAATTTTGATTCGTCAGTAAATAGTAATTTCTACACAGGCGGTGTAACTGATTGTATTCAATCTCTTTCATATGTTCCCGCATACACGAGTTTCATGATATTTGTGGCGTTGGAATGCACAATCACAGCCGTTAAGCTCGAATTTGGTTCAAAATCAACACTTAAAAATGATATTGAATCCAACCAAACCCTTGAAACGCTTAAGTGTCAAAAAGCCGATTTTTCGCAAGTTGCTTATCAAAACCTTGACGCAACAACAGCTCGCAAGGCTTACAGCGCGGGTCAGTATTTCTTCAACGCTGACGGTGAGTTATGTAGAGCGAAAACCGCTATTCTGTCGGGGGCAACGCTGACAGAGGGAACGAATTTTGAGAAAAAGACAGTCGGTGAAGAACTCGCGGGAGATAGTGGAACATTCACGTTGACTTATTCAAGTGGAACATATACAGGCGGTATTACATCACAAAATAACTACTATAACCGCGTGGGGAATTTAGTGTTCCTACACGGAGAGGTAACATTGAGCGGTACGCCCGATTCATCTCACAGTTACGCGAATTTTTCAGGCTTACCCTTTACGGGAAAATATGGCAGTAAACAAATTCAAGGCAACGCAAGAATCGAGAACAATAATAAATTGACATCGTGTGCCATCCCTAACGGACAAGTTCTAGCGCTATATTTCAACCTTGCTGACGGAACTTTCCCGACATCGGGTCAAGTTCTTTCATACTCAATAATCTACGAGATTTAATTAAAAGGAGGAAAACATGAAGTATTCAGTACAAAAGGCAACACAAAACGCATTTGAAACATTGCAGACAACCGAGGACAAGGCATTTGCGTTTGTCAAATTTCATGACGCTTGCAAAACCCTGTGGAACACGGCGGGAGCAAATGCAGACGTAGCGGTTCTTGATACGAACTTTAACATCGTAGAGGGCAAGCATGAGCATATCTATCATGACCCTGTAGAGAGCGAGTAAAAACACGGTGAGGCGATAACACCACAACACCATATTACAATCACGGAGGACAATATTATGGTAAGTGCAGCAAAAAAGACAACGATCAATTCGGCGGTGCAGGACGAGGCTCTTTTTGAGTTTTTCGCTCTTTCCGGGGATACGGCACCGACCGAAACGTACAACGACATCAAGATCCTCAACGGATCCTCTCTTAAGGAAATCGACACCGGGAAGTTGTACCTGTACGATCAGGAGAACGATACATGGGAAGAGCAGCCTTAAAGAACGGAGGAAAAAACAGTCATGGAGCAGACCATATCGTTTACACTGGGGGATTTATATGGCTTTGTGTTAGGGGTTTGTGGACTTATTGCAGCTCTCGCGGCAGCGGTTGCAGTGGTAGCAAAACTGATCCAAAAGTGGAAGATGCCAAACAAAAAGCAAAACGAACGGCTTGAGGAGCATGAGAAACGGCTTGAGAAGATCGAAAATCGGCTTGAAGATGGCAACAGGCAGTTCGAGGAAGACAACAAGCGTGCCTCGGAACTTGAAAAGGATCTTAAGGCAACAAATCGCATGATTATCGAAAGTCTGCAGGCACTCATAGCACATGCGCTCGACGGTAACAACACCAATGAACTGAGTGCGGCCAAGAAAGGGATCGATGACTATTTGATCAAAAGGATATGACGCATCCATCCTCGTGTGGAAGGCAGTGAAACTGAGCCCGGTACGTTACCGGGCGCTTTTGTTTGAAAGCAGGTGATCTTATAAAGAAGCTGGATTTTAAATCTATTGTTACCTTTGCCGTCGTGGGCACGTTGGTGATCGGTGTTTTGGTTATTATTGCCGGGATCCCGATTGGTTATATTGATGCGGAAACGGCAAAGTCGGTCATCATGAGCCTTTCGGAGAACTTCGACAGGATCCTGATGATGATCATTACGTTCTATTTTGCAAGGAAGGCATCCGAGAAGAAGGACGGTGAGATATGACAAAGCGTAAAATCGTCTCGTTAGGGCACGCTGTCGGTGATGAGCGTGGAAAAAGCTCCGGGGGCAAGGCGGGCAACCAGAACGGTCAGGAACTCCGCCTGCAGGATTGGTATAAGCGTGCAAAAGGCTGGACTCATGTCTTAAGAGCGAAGAAGAAGTCCGTCGCCAAAAAGATCGCTTTGGCAATGAAGGCGTGCGTGGCCAACAAGCACATCGGTTACGACCAGAGCCAGCGCACCACGCTTTATCGTGAGGCCCTTAACGCAAAATGGGATATTGCCAAGATAAAAACCGACTGTGAAACCGACTGCTCTTCGCTGGTGGCTGTCTGCCTTAACGCGTCAGGTATTTTAATAAGTAAGGATATTTACACCGGGAACATGGTCGACAAGATCATGGAGACGGGATCCTTTAACGATCTTACCAGCGCCAGGTACACACAGTCACCTGACGACCTTGCCGTGGGAGATATTCTTGTTGGCCCTGGTCACACAGCTGTTGTGGTCGACGTAACAGAGCAGATCATGCTGGATCGGGAGTTGCGGTATGTTTCTGGAGCTCTTAAGACCGGGGACGACGTAAAGGCTCTGCAGAAGCGCCTTAAAGAGATCGGATACAAGATCAAGGCTGACGGCATCTTTGGTATCAACACCGAAGCAGCGGTTATGGCCGCACAGAAGCGTTTTGGGCTTAAGGCTGACGGTATAGTCGGCAGAAAGACCGCCGAGGCTCTTGGCTTCGGCTTTAAGTGACATCGGTCACGATGAGGGACAAGTCGTGACATTACCCATATTGTCCCTCCTATGATAAAAGCCTCTCGGAGCTATTCCGGGAGGCTTGTTTTTATATGTAGAATTTTTATTCCCATCCGGGCATGCAATCTGCAGGTTCGTCTTCCGGGTGCTTCTTCAGATACCTTGCAAAAATCTCTCCTCGCCAAGCTCTCAAGGTTGCATCGCTTCCGATCAAAAGGCGGAAGCGTCTGTTCCCCATCAGCTCTCTGAGGTTTTTGTCTGCAATATCAATTTTTTTATTGATTACTTCAAATTCAGGACCCTTTGCAAAAAGTCGCTTATTATAAAGATCTTCTAATTCCTGAAACTTTGCAAGCTCGGTGCGAGTCCATACAAGGCGCTGGCCCATCCGCATTCCTTCAAAAATGTTCATTCTCTTTTTCATGCTGCTTTCCCTTCTGCCTTCATAACCTCCGAGGCGGGTTATGGTCGTATCTTTACAGCACAAGAATACCTCTGAAGGAAATCACAATACAGCTTTATTTTGCATGTTCGGTGGCTATATTCCGCTGTTTGAGCGAAATAAAACCTTTGACAGAACCAGCATTCCGGGAGTATCATTTTTACGACAAATTTACGACAATTTTTTAATTTGCGATTTGTTGCAAATTCTGAAACCCGCATAAATAGCGGCTTTTCTACGACAGATTTACGACACCAAAACAGACTAAAACAGACCGATTTTGACCGAAAATCAAGACAAAGAAAAAGCCGCAACCCTTACAAAACAGCGGGTTTGCGGCATGAAACGTGAAAACAAAACAAGGAATTTATGGTTTGTCCGATAGACAATTTTGCAAACTCTACAACCTTACAGAATAGCGCGTTTGCGTAAAATACTACGACAATACTACGACAAAAAAATAAAACCCAACATCAGTCGCCGGAGAAGATCCTATTGAGCTTATCGGCGACATTTTCTTTTTTTTCATCAAGATGAGCATAAACCTTCATGATCATATTTGTGTCCGTGTGGCCCAGAAGCCTCGCGGCCATTTTAATTGAGATATTGCTATAATAAAGCATTGTTGCGTAGTTATGCCGGAACATGTGCGCAGTCAATTCGGTGCATGAAGGGCAGATCACAGAAAGCTTCTTCCTTATGTTATCCCACATAGTTTTAAACATCGCATCGGTTATAGGATCGTTTGAGGATTGCTCCTGTCCCCATATAAGACCGCTCCTTGACCTTATATAGTCCCCGCAAAGATCTATGTATCTGTCTGGCAATGGCACGGTTCTGAGGCTTGTGATGTTCTTGGCATGGGGGATTATGTGCGGAACGTTGTGCATATCTTCAACGCGGACTTGTTCCACGGTTACGGTTTTATTCTTTAAATCGATAGTGCTTGGAGTCAACGCGAGAGCTTCCTCTTTTCTCAGCCCGGTGAAATATAGCATGAGAATAAAAGATCGCTCACGGTCGGTTAGATCGGCTGCAAAAAGTGCTTGTTTTTCTGTTTCCGTCAACGCACGTTTTTTCGACACGTGCTTGATGGTCGGCAGTGGGATTCTTTTAGGTTTTAACTTACCGTTTATGATCAATCCCTGCTCCTCAGCACCCGCAAGGATTGCGGTTAGAAACTGCCTGAGCTTTTTAAACGAATTGGGTTTGTCTTGATATACTGCAAGAAAATCTCTCAGATCGTCCTGCGTAAGATCCTGCAGAAGTGTATCTGCAAAAAACTTCTCAACCGCGGCTAAATAATAATTGTAGATTTTTAGTGTATTAATCCCGGATCCTGCCTTCTCAGTTGCGACCCACTTTCGGCAATACGTAACAAGCGTTATCCGCTCACCTTCGACCGTGGGAGCCTTCTGCAACCATTCCTGCCGCGCATCAAAGACCTTCTTCTCTAGCTCTGCCTTCGTCTTGGCATAGATCGACCTACGGACGACTTTGCCGGAAGCATCGCGTCCGAGAGTGATCTTTTTCTCGTAAAGGTTGAGGTCTTCGCGTTTCTTCATAAGTGCCTCCATTGAAATAGTCTAAAGGGTGTGGTTTAATATCCTTATTGCCGCATCTCGGCAAAATTTTGTCGAGAGGGGGTGAGTATTATTTTAACTAGCGTTGTAACATCAATTCTTGCGGGATTGATCGCAAATATTATTTTCGATTATCTTCGCAACCGACTCTACAGCGGCAAGTAGGGTCAAAAACAAAAGAGATCGCTCGGCATAGCGGTCTCTTTTTTGGTGAGTCTTATAATAACTAGCGTATAGTTTTTGAGCTTTTCGACAATCCTTTCGTGTTCCTTCCTCAAAGCTCACCTATAAGGTAACACCAAACGAAACCCTTGTCAACCCCGGAGACCGCTCTCGGGGCATGGCTACTGGTTGAGGTCTTCACGTTTTTTTATAAGAACTTAGATCCTTCTATTAATTCCTGTCCACATTCCCTACAATACGCCATACAAAAACCTCCATATTAAGAAATCACAACAGATATAAGATAACAGAACATAACTACCAATATAATGAGTGTGACATAAGCATGGGTCCTGCGCTCGTCCTTTATAATAGATACTAACGAAACGATCAACGCACCCACAAATAAGGGCTTACTAAAGGTCGAAAGTGACAGCATTAAGGATGCAGCTTTAATCCGCGTTTCGTAGGAGCCGAGGTTAATAAACAATTCAGTAAAATTGTAAATGTACGGGAAAAGCTCAATCAAAAGCTCGGCTATGAGCAAGCCAACACCAATGCGTCCGAATATGGGAGCCCTTTTGTCATAAATCGGGTAGCTTACAGTGCAGGTTCCGACTTCTGCAGGATCCTCTTCGTATAAATCCTCTTTTACTTCTATGTTATCTTCAATCATAAAGCCCTCCTTTTTTATTCCGCTTCATGCGCCTTCCGGCAGGGGCACGACAGGATCAGTCCGAGAACTTCCTCAAACTTTGAATCTTTTGCCTGTACCGCTTCCAGCAGAACGTCGATGCGGTTATCCTTAAGTGAGATCTGGTTTTTTAAAAATTCTATGCTCTTATTCCATTGTGCCCGTTCATGTTCCATTTTATCGTGGAATTTAAGACGTTCTTTGTCGAAAGATACTTCAAGCTGTTCGATTTGCTGTTCCAGTTCCTCTATGCGCTTGATCTTATACTGCAACAACGATTTCATGGCTTTAACATCAAGATTATCGTCTTCTTCGATAGTCTCAATGTCAAGCAGCGCCTTCGCAATCGGTCGGATTGTCTCCTCATACCTGAATGACGTGTTCTCAGATCCATCCTGAAACACTCGCGATATAGTCGACTTTGATAAAAAATCTCCATTCTTTTCCATCAAATCAAGGATATCTCCGTATGAATATCCCTTTTCGTTTCTGACTTCTTTTAGTTTAAGTATTATCTCTTTAGTGTTCGTCATCTGTTCGACTCCTGTTCGATTTCTGGGACAGCGGGTACTTTTGTTTTTGAATTAAAACTTTTAACCATATTAGAGTCATGATACTATCCCATCAATAAGGAGGACAATAATATGGGCAGGGATGAATTTGTTACATTGTACTTAGAGTCAAATAAGGAGGTCAAGGATCAGGTTTGTCAGCTTTTAGAAGAGACTCAACAGCGTCCTGAATCGGAGGGATTGCCTTCTTATACTGCTCATAAAGTTTAAGGGCTTTTTCAACCTCTTCGGGTGGCGGGCCATCAGTCGAAGGCTCGCCCCATCCCATTAACACTCCGGGGTGAACATTTAAAGCCTTGGCAATCGGCTCTAAGACTTCTAATGGCATGCTTTCAATGTCTCCGTTTTCGTAACGGAAGACAGTGGCACGATTTTTCCCGATTTTTGCGGCTAAGTCATCAGCGCTTAATCCTTGTTTTGTGCGTAGTTCTTTTATACGTTCACCTACTGATGCCATAAAAACACACCTCCTCATGGTAAAGTACATTATAATATGGTAATCGCAAATTCGCAACAAAATTTATTTCTATTGATTAAAATAATCGCAAAAGTGCAATAAAAACTGTTGACAATAAAAAATAATGTGTTATTCTATTTTTAACGGGTCGCAGATATGCGACTGATAATATCGGAAGGAGGTTAAAAATGGTTAACGTCAACAAGTTAAAAGGAAGAGTAAAAGAAAAAGAGCTTAATATCAAGAGCCTTTCCGAAAAGACCGGGATCGAAGTGACAAGGCTGTATCGAAGATTTAAGGATCCTGCCCAGTTTACCATAGCCGAGGTTGACAGCATTGTTTTTGTCTTGGGTCTTTCTGCAGAAGATGCTATTGATATTTTTTTTGGCCCTACAGTCGCATAAAAGCGATTATGAACGTTTGAGGAGGTGAGAACGGTGACTTGCATTTACTGCGGCGAGATATATTCACCGCAAGAGGTAAAGGAGCTCAAGCATGAGGGTAAGGAATATGCCCTCGGGGATAACGGTTTTATTTGTCCCGACTGCTGGAACAGCATCAACAAGCGACCTGTAGAGGAACAGGTGATGGAGCTACTAAGGAAAGGAGAGCTGCATGGAGCCAAGGTTCTATAAGGTAAGCAAGATCAGTCAGATCTTCGGGATCCCCGCCAAGAAAGTCCGGGACATGTGCTACGCCAGAGGACAGAAATTCGCATTCAAGCCCGGAGGAGAGAAAGGAAACTGGCTGATCGACAAAGAGAGGTTTGAAAAATACATAGAAAGGAGGATGCAGGCATGAGCATTGTAAGAAAGTTAAACCTGGAGGAATTGACGGTTGATGATGCGCTTACATTCGCATCACTGGGCTTTAAGCTCGAATGCAACGACGGTCAGGTCGTTGGTGTAGTAGAGGAGGAGTAAAGATGCAGATAACTACCTATAAGTGCGATGTATGCGGAGCAGAGATCCAGGGAGCGAGGAAAAGCATTCTGATCGCCAGTATTGACGAGCGCGGAAACATCACAGAATCAAATAGCCTCGGGATTGACGCGTGTCCGGGATGCGCGAAACAGCTATCAGATCGCTTGGTTATCACGGACCCGACGGAAAATCGTCCGGCAAAGGAAGAGGATCCCAAGGAAGAGAAAAAGGATCCCGAACCGCAGGTAAAGCCCAAGATCGGAAGAAGGGCGCTTGATTTTGACCTCGGCAAGGCAGTTTTACTTAAGCGCGGAGGATGGCCTCTTTCCAAGATTGCCGACGAGATGGGTTGCTCACCGCAGACGGTTGCCAACTACCTCGAGCGTGCAGGGATTATCAAAAAGAAGGAGAACGTAAATGCCAGCAACACTGCAGACGTTTCAAAGCCGTGAGGAATGGCTCAAGAACCGCAAGAACGGACTCGGTGGATCCGATATAGCCGCAGTCATCGGCGCGAATCCTTGGATGTCAAACGTTGAGCTCTGGGAGATTAAAACCGGGAGAGCGCAGCAGGAGGACATATCCGGGAAAGAGGTCGTCAAGTACGGCATAGCCGCAGAGGAACACATCAGAGCGCTATATGAGCTCGATCATCCCGACTACAAGGTCGAATATTCCGAGTTTAACAGCTGGCACAACGACGAGTTTCCTTGGGCGCTGGCAAGCCTTGACGGATGGATGGTTGACGATAAAGGGCGCTTCGGAGTCCTTGAAATCAAAACGACTGAGATCCAACGAGCGCAGGACTGGGATAAGTGGAGCGACCACATCCCGGACAACTATTTCTGCCAGGTCCTTATGTACATGGCGGTCACGGGAGCCGAGTTTGCAGAGCTTCGAGCCGCGATCAGGTACACCGACCGGGAAGGCGACAGAAGGACAACGATCCGGGATTACCACATTGAAAGAAGCGACGTCGACGAGGACATCAAGTACCTCATGGACGCAGGGGCACGGTTTTGGGAGCAAGTAGAGAAAGACGAGCGTCCGGCACTCATCTTGCCGGGAATATAAAACAATAGGAGGAACACTATGGCATCAAGTGAAAAACACAAACAGAGGAGCGCACGTTCTTATCACAAGAAAATTGCAGAGGCGCGGTCGTTCGCACACTCAACGTGGTGGAAGAACGATGACAGGCAGAGAAAGAAAATGACCTTAAGGGAACGTGCAAAGACCTTTTTAAAGAATCTGATGTCACGTCAGAAGAAAGGATGAGGAGGAAAGAATATGCAGTTAGAAGTAAAACCGTATGAGATGCCCGCAGCTCTCGAGTTTAACTACGAAGAGATTAAGGCGGCGCTCACCGAGAAGATCCACGTATATGAGACGATGGTCTACGGTGAGGATCAGATCAAGCAGGCCAAGTCCGACAGGGCTGACCTTAACAAATTGAAGGATGCCCTCAACGACGAGAGAAAGCGCCGGGAGAAAGAGTACATGGCACCTTTTACTGAGTTCAAGACAAAAATCGACGAGCTCATCGCGATTATCGCGAAGCCTGTGGCAATCATAGACGCGCAGGTTAAGGAGTACGAAAGGAAGAAAAAGGAAGAGAAGCGCGAAGCGATCCTGGAGCTTTTCAACGAGTCGGGATTCCCTGACTACATCCCTTTTGAAAAAGTATTCAATGATTCATGGCTTAACAGCTCATGCTCGATGGCAAGGGTCAAAGAGGATCTTAAAACCCTGCTCATGAAGGACGAGAAGGCGGTGGAAACAATAAACGCCCTCCCGGAATACTCCTTCGAGGCGCTGGAGATCTACAAGAAGACCCTCGACCTGAGTGACGCGATCACCAAGGCGACTGAAATGGGCCGCATCGCAAAGGCTAAAAAGGAAGCCGAGGAAGCCGCCGCAAGAAAGGCAGAGCTTGAAAGAGTGGCCGCAGAACAGCGCAAGGCTGAGGAAGAAGCGAGAAAGGCAGCGGCCGAGCAGAACACCACAGAGGTACCTGCTCCCGAACCCGCCAAGGAACAACCGCTGCCCGGTTCATGGACCCGCTTCGAGGCATTCCTTACAAAGGACACCGCCAAAATGTTAGCAGATTTCTTTAAGAATAACAACATCGCATTCAGGAGGGTGTAATATGCCGCCTTTGATTGATTTGACAGGGAAGAGAATTGGAAGATTGACCGTGATTCAAAGAGCGGAAAACCACGGAAAACGCACTACATGGGAGTGCAGGTGCGATTGTGGAAACGTAGTAATCGTCATAGGGAGTAACCTCAATCGAGAAAACCACACTCAAAGCTGCGGATGCTATCAACGCGAAAGAACCAGCCAAAAAAATAGGCGCCACGGCATGACTGGAACGCGTCTTTATCGGATTTGGAACGCCATGATTAACAGGTGCTACGACGTAGACGGTGACAACTATCACTACTATGGAGGGAGAGGAATTACCGTGTGTGATGAATGGCGAAAGTTTGAACCCTTTATGAGATGGGCAATCAGTAGCGGATATACCGAACCCCTGACAATAGATCGAATAGATGTAAACGGAAACTATGAACCTTCAAATTGCAGATGGGCAACCATGAAGGAACAAGTACACAACAGAAGACCCAGACAGAAAAAGGAGGACTTAATATGTCAGTTAACAACAGCCTAGTTCAAAAGCCTGCACAAAAGCTCGGGCTTACAGCATATCTCAATCAGGACGCAGTTCGCGCACAGATCAATTCGATCATCGGAAGTAAGCGCGGGACATCATTTATAACATCTATAGTTTCTGCGGTAAACGCAAACGAACAGCTCAAGGAATGCACAAACAGCTCAATATTATCCGCTGCCCTGCTGGGCGAGTCGCTCAATCTTTCACCGAGTGCCGCGCTTGGACAGTATTGGATCATACCGAGAAACAACAAGAAGAAGGGCGTCAAGGAGGCCCAGTTTCAGCTCGGAGCGAACGGATACAAGCAGCTCGCTATGAGAACAGGCCAGTACAAGGACATCGACTTTATAGCGGTTCACGAGGGTGAGTATAAAGGCCGCGACCGCTTCACCGGGAAACAGACCTTTGAATTTATCGAGGATGACGACGAGCGCGAAGCTCTCCCGGTAATCGGGTACCTTGCTTATTTTGAGCTGACTAACGGCTTCAGGAAGTCGGTTTACTGGACCAAGAGCAAGATGGAGAGACACGCGAACGAGTATTCCGACGCCTTTGACATCAACGCATATCAGAAGCTCAAGAACGGACAGATCCCCAAGGACGATCTTTGGAAATACTCCTCGCCCTGGTACTCCGACTTTGAAGGAATGGCAGAAAAGACCCTGCTCAAGAGCCTGCTCAAGAAATACGGGATCCTGTCGACCGAGTTCATCACGGCGATGGATGCCGACATGGCGGTCATCAACGAGGACGGTACCCGCACTTATGTCGAGACCGAGGAACCGATCGAGGGTACCGCTGCCGAGGTAAAGAATCCCGAGCCGGAACCTGCAAAGGCTCCTGAACCTACAGCGCAGGAAGAGGACGAGATAACGCAGATGCTTTTCGGAGGTGACGGTGTATGAATAAGGCAATTTTGTGCGGGAGATTGACCCGCGACCCTGAAGTAAGGTACGGAGACAACCAGAAGGCGGTGGCGAGGTTTTCACTCGCTGTCGACCGCAGATTTGCAAGAGAGGGAGAAGCAACAGCCGACTTTTTCAACTGCACCGCATTCGGTAAGCTTGCCGAGGTCGTTGAAAAGTACGTGACCAAGGGAACCAAGCTCATAGTTGTCGGCAGGATCCAAAACGACAACTACACCAATAAAGAAGGCCAGACGGTCTACAGCGTGCAAATCCTTGTCGACGAGCTTGAGTTCGCTGAGAGCAAGAGAACACAGGAGGGATCCTCACAGCAGGCCGCACCGCAGGTTGAGACCTCATCGGGAGGATTCATGAACATTCCTGCAGGAATAGACGATGAACTGCCGTTTCGATAGGAGGCGCACATGTGGAACAGGTACAAAGCGAACAAGTACGGCAACCGCAAGATTGAGGTCGACGGCATATCGTTCGACAGCAAGAAGGAAGCACGGCACTACACAGAGCTCCTGCTCCTCCAGAAAGCGGGCAAGATCAAAGACCTGCAGCGTCAGGTTAAGTTTCAGCTGATACCCGCCCAGAGGGAACCCGAGACAATCGGACCCAAGGGCGGGGTTAAGCCCGGAAAGCTGATCGAGAGAGAGGTGGCCTACATAGCTGATTTCGTCTACGTAGACACCCGAACAGGTGAGACCGTGGTCGAGGATACCAAGGGCTTTAGGACGAAGGAGTACACGCTCAAGCGTAAGATGATGCTCTACTTCCACGGAATAAGGATCAGGGAGGTATAAACATGCAGCAGGGATGGATAAGCCTACATCGCTCATTGATGGAGCACTGGGTTTATGAAGATAAGCCATTCTGCTATTTCGGAGCATGGGTAGATCTCATTTTGAGAGCTAATCATGAGCCGAAAAAGTTCGTTGTAGGAGACCACATAGCCATTATTGAAAGAGGTCAATTATTCACGAGTTATCGTTCCCTTGCCGAGCGCTGGGGATGGGGCGTTAAGAAAATTAAAACGTTTTTAAGTCTACTCGAACAGGACGAGATGATAACCGCAGAGAGGACAAAAAACGGAACACTTCTAACCCTAGTGAATTATGGCGTTTATCAGGATTCGGGAAACACAAAGGAAACACAAAAGAAACACGTAGGAAACACCGAGGAAACACCGAGGAAACACAAAGGAAACGATAAGGAAACGATAAGAGAACGAAACAATAATGATAACAATGAGAATAATGAAAACAATGTAACAAATGAGTGTGTACCCGCTGACGCGTCACCCGCACCCAAAAAGAAGTATGGAACATTCAGCAAGGTTCGTCTTACCGACGACGAATACAGCCGCTTATGCGGTGAGTACGGAGAGCCACAGACAAAAAAGGCGATAGACTTCCTAGACGCCTACATCGAGGAAAAAGGATATAAGTCTAAAAACCACAATTTGGCAATCCGGCGCTGGGTGTTTGATGCGGTAAAGGAACGCGACATAAAAAAGGATCCTGCAGGGAACAGGCAGCAGCCTCAAGGAAGGTTTACAGACTTCCAGCAAAGGAACTACAGCGCAGAGGACTTCGCAGCGCTCGAACGCCGGAAGCTGGGTTTACAAGGTGGAGCAATGTAGAGACATTGCACTACACCAAAAAGGAGGACACGAATGAATAAGGATATAAATTACACGCTCTCAGCGCTGGTTCCGCTGTTAAGGATGAACGGCGAAAAGGTAAAGAGCATTGAGGCAGTAAAGGATTGGTTTACCGGGGAAGGTGGCCGCACCTACTGCAAGGAGGTCGCAGAGATCACCTACGACAACGGATATCAGAAATATGCCGACATCGGGAGCGACAGCAACCTCACAGCTTGCTACGACGTGATCGCGGTGATCCATCAGATCAAGCGCGGGAGCGAGAAGATCGAAACCATAGAGAGAGACGTCTACAGGAAGCCGACCGGGACATTCGGATTAGATTACACGGTCGAGGGATTTCGCTTACGAGAGGAGGTAAAAGCATGAATTTACTAAAGGACGCGGTCATATTCCCGTTTCCGTCAGCTTTTAATGAAAAAGAGTTAAATGTGATAGAGCATGCGATCGGATACGAAGTCGGGAAAGTTTACCGCAGGAGGAAGCAGCTGTATTTTGCACCGCACAGGAATTACTACTACTGCAACGCAGATGATGAGACTTGGAACGGACTTGTAAAAAAGGGCTTTGCAGAAAAAATGCCGCCCAACAAAGACAACTGCTCATATTTCAGCGTAACGAATGAGTGTCTGGCAACGTTGACCCTTGAAACATCGATTTACTTTTACTCCGAAAACGCAAAAGGAAACGAAATCGACGCGGCAGAGGATGTCATTACGGCCTTATTAGACCACGCGGTTTTCTGCGGATACGGATGCTGGATACCTCCGGGGGCAAGACAGGTAGCACACGCGGCGCGACTTCCGTACAAGCTGACGTTGTTGACGTTAAATTACCTCAAAAAGTGCGGATACGTCACCCACTATTACGAGGGCGGATGTGACGACGAAGGATTCCCGCATTGTACGCATGGATGGGGTTTGTCAAAGAAGTGGATTGAAGAAAACAAGGAACGCTACGAAGCACGGCAAAAGGAAGAATACCGACGCATAGACGAAATAGACGCGAAGATCATGAAAGAACGGGAGGCAACCACATGATAGAAGTACGCAGATCCGGGGAGATCCCCACGTTTGATACAAGAGCCGAGGCGAATGAGACGGTAGACCGGGAGAAGCGGTACTGCCAGATCATCGGGATCCTGAAGATGACATATCCGCTTGGACTCACTGCAAAACAGATCGCGGTGATCATGCACGATAAAGGGTACACGCCGACAGGCGAAAGAAACTTCTCGGCGCCACGCCTTACGGAGCTCTCCAAGAAAGGAGTCGTTGAGCCTTTAGGGAAGACGATCTGCAGGTACACCGGGAAGAAGGTCGCGGTGTACAGACTCAGGGAGGAGGTAAGAGCATGAAGCTAATAATAGAGGCAGTAGAGAGTAAGACATTTAGATCTGCAAACATAACTGTACTTGTTACGGATGAGGAGAATAAGACCCTGACGCCCAGGTCGGAGGAGTTTGAAAGGAAAATGACAGAGCTTGCAGCGGTAATTCTCACCGGGATAGCAGAGGACATGTACCAGAAGGATTACATCCGAAAGGCATGGGTTGACGATGCGTGCGCTTCCGCAAAAGCAAAAATAGACGACAAGGAGGCAAAGAAAATACATGTTTCGACATCAGACTATGAATAAGATCCTGACCCGAGTATTTGAGATCGGGATGGTTGTGGCCCTTATAGCAGCGCTTATATTCCTGAGCGTGGCACGCAACGAGGCGATGGACAAGGCAGCGGAACAGGCCGCGTTGATCCGGGAGCACAAGGA
>Ga0310690_10001597_pt1 | contig 39731 bp, 47 predicted proteins | sample AusTroGonzalo_MG_2_FD_207661 | JGI IMG/M metagenome (GOLD analysis project Ga0310690, IMG submission 207661) | Bovine rumen microbial communities from tropical cattle in Woodstock, Queensland, Australia - Gonzalo_04 (v2) (version 2) | ecosystem: Host-associated > Mammals > Digestive system >... | reverse complement strand
CACTCAGGGAAGACAACCGGGGCATCATTCTCTGTTTTGTCGTTTGACTGATTTTTGTTGGCGGATTCCTGTCGGTCGTCGGAGCAACCTATATATATATGGTTGCTCCGACGACCGACAAACATCTTTCCGCGGCGCGAAGGTAAAACCGTTCTTGTCGGCACAGCAATCAGAAAGGATAGCCTATGGCGAAGTGATAGCCGAGTGAACGTCCGAACTTAGGCATGTTGTAATAACCTCTGCGGCCTGTGTCGTAAGGCGCATGGATGCCAATGCCGAGGTCGAAACGTATGACGAGGAAGCCCAAATCGTAGCGCAAGCCCAAACCCGTGCCGAGTGCTATCTGCTCACCGAATGTCTTGATGTTGAACTGACCGCCCTGCTGACTCTCGCTCTCCCGCAGAAGCCAGACATTACCTGCATCGATGAAAGCCGCACCCTGCAACTGTCCGACGATGGGGAAGCGGTACTCTATGTTGGCTTCCAGCTTGAGGTCGCCCATCTGGTCAACGTAGGAGTACTGCGACGAGACAGGATGATAGGCTCCAGGGCCGATGGTGCGCATACCGAAAGCACGGATGCTATTGGCTCCACCGACGGAGAAGAGTTCGCTGTAGGGTGCAGACCTCGCATTGCCATAACTATAGACGATGCCACCAAAGGCACGCATGGCCAGAAGGCTGCGCTTCGTGAGGGGGACATGACGTGTGTATTGCACGGTGGTCTTGACGAACTGCGCATAAGGCACACCCAGCAACCGCTTGCCCTCCTTATTGTAGGAATCTCCGCATATCGCATAGATGCTTGAGACAAGAGCCGATGCTTCCTTGAACGACACAGTCAGCGAGGAAGGAGACTTCGGCGTGCCTGCCCACGAGAAGGTATATGACATGCTGGGCACGAACTGGTCGCGCATGGAGACATAGAGTGCGGGGTTGGCTGCCACAATGGAGTCGAAACGTGATGTGCTGTGCAGCAACTGGTCGTAAGTGATGGTCAGAGGCGAGAACTCATGCTTGATGCGCTGCTTGCGTTGCAGCGTATAGTTGACGCCCGCACTCCAGGACACACGCCCGAAGAAGCCTGCACGGTTCATCCAACGTGCCTGTAGGTCGATTGCCGTGGAGGACACAAACTTGCGGCCAAGCTTACGCCCCATGTTGAAGAAGCGGAAGCGCGGGAAGGACACCGAGCCGCTGAGTCCGTACTCGTAGGAGTTGAGCAGGGAGCTCTTGGTCTCGACATTGGCACCCGTCTGCCATTCATACGAACCCCACACCTTGAGCGTCAGCGTCTCAGCACCTCGGAAAGCATTACGTTTAGAGAAAGAGAAGCTGGCTCCAGGGCCTACCTGTCCACCCGTTTTTGTCGTGATATTTCCTTGAAACTCGGCATCGTAAGGCTTGTCCAGCGTTGCGTTAATCACAACGTCGAGCGTATCATTAAATGAAAAGAGTGAAGAAACAGGGGCACTGTTATTGGCGGCAGCATATTCTGCATTCTTAATTCTTGATTCTTCATTCCCTCGTGGTACATAGTTGATGCGCAGGGACGAGAAGACATTCATGGAGGCAAGCCCGTCCTGCATCAGTTCGCCTAAGGACTGCCGATAGAGGTCACCTCGGCGGAAGAGCATAGAACGCCACACGGCACGGGGACGCAACAGGGCCTTACGGCTCACCTTCAGGGGAGATACACCTGGTTCCCTTGCTGGAAGGGGACGGCTGTAGCCGAAGAAATAGCCCCCACGAAGCGTAAGGCTATCCACAATCTGACGGTCTCCGTACTTATAGATGTTCATGCGCATGTTGCCAATATGGAAAGGCCGCATGGCTTCGCTTGGAGCTGTGAGGGCAGGCAGGACTTGCAGCTTCACCTTCATGGGCGTCTGAAGCGTATCGGCACGGAAGGCTATGTGCTCATTCCTTTGGTAGTAGTAGCCCTCCTCACGCAAGGCACCGACAATACGTGTCCGCTCTGCTTCGAGACTGACCACGCTGAAGGGGTCGCCACGATGCAGCTCAGAGGGCTGCGGGCTGCGGCGAATGATGCTGTCTGCCTGCGGCGGGAAGTTCACATAGGAAATGCTGTCCAAATGATAAAGCGGCCCTGGCTGGATATGATACTGCACCTTCTCCTTAAGCGAGTCACGTCGGTCAGGGATGATGTCGTAGGATGTCTGTGCACGGAAGTAGCCACGGCTGCGTAAAGTGTTCTTGGCAACAGTAGAGCGCAAACGCGGATTGACATTGCTCATCAACACAGGCGAGGCTGCAAAATGGTTGAACATCCAACGGCCAAAGCTACGCTTGCTGCCAGCAAAGCGGTTATAGATAAGCAACTTGATGGGGAACGGATGCGTAATAAAGCTGCTGCCCATGAATGCACCGTTAGGAGCATAGGAGAGCACAGCCTCCACCTCCTCCTTCGTAGATTCATACGCCTCCTGGTCCTTTTGTGAAGCGCGGCGGATGCTGTCACGCACAGCCTTCTCGTCCACCTCCTCCTTCTGCTTCATGGCAGAAGCATCACCGCTGAGCAGTCCCTCTACCGTTGAATAAGCATCGGCAAAGGCTGTGATGACACCTGTCTCTCCGTCCTTTGCTGAACGGGAAGGTGCTTTATCATAATCAATGCCCTTGATGCCACGATAAAGCGTCTCGCCCTCAGGCAAATGCTTTGTAAGCGAACAAGCCGAAGCAAGCAGGCAAAGCAGAAGAATTGTTATGTGTTGGCACTTATTCATATAGGACTTATTAGGCTATGGGGCAGACGGTGTCTTCTTGAAGATGAAGAGTTCGCCGAGCTTGTCTGCTTTCTTGCGAAGCACAATGCCGCCGCCCATCTTAGTAACCTGACCTTCGAGCAGGGACTCATAGTTGCGGTCGTAGAAGAGGTTGACGTAACGTGTGGCACTCTTGTCAAGACGATACTCTATAGAGATGTTGTCGATGATGGTCTCACCTGTATTGACTGCATCGCGACCTGTGCTGACCTTTCCGCCCACAATGACACTGATGCGGTTGCCCCAGAAGCGTTTGGCAAAGCTGAAACTATAGTCGGTGGTCGTGGAGCCTGTCTCGGATGTGCCGCTTGCAATGCCGAAGTTGACATCGACGGTGCTGAGAGCCTTGCCTGCAATCTCATTGATGGCACTCTGGAGGTAGGCATTGAGGGTGTTGGCATAATTGTAACCACCATTCGTCTCTGCATCGTCCGTGACATACATACCTGTAACAAGCATCGTGACTGCCACACGTCCGCGTTCCTCGGCTGTCATGGCACTTAACTGGTTCTGCACGGTCAGGTCTTCTGGAGCCTGAAGGGTGAACTCCAAGCCCATGTCATCAAGTGACCTGCTCAAAGCCAAGCCGACATCAAACGAGACGTTACGTGGTACGCTGTTCTCTGTGACAGTTGAGCGGACACGCTCGCTGGCATTGATGCTGAGACGAGGATTCATCATATTACCCTGGAACTCTACATAGCTGCCCTGCTCAATGTGGAAGTCGTTAAGCGGAATAGCCATCAGGGAGTAGCGCATAACACCTTTGTTGATGGTATAGCGTCCCCAGAGCTGCATGTCGTTCTGGAGGTCGTATGTCAACGTCACCTCTCCCCCACCCTGAAGGTCGATGTAGTCGTTGCCATTGTCACTCAGGAAGCAGTGTATCTGTGCTGTCTCGACGATGTTCACGTTCATCTGGATGTCGATGCTCTGGCGCACCACCTCAACAGGCTCTGCTGCGATGGTGTCGGTGAAGTCGCAGAAGGTGACAATGTCCGAAAGCTGGTCATCGACGGTAATGGGTGTGTCGGTGAGGACGCAGCTGACATCGGTACTGCCCAGCACATCAAGCTTTCCTCGCATCTTGAGGTCGGAGAGCGTTCCCCAAAGGCGTCCGCCTACATTAACGAATATCTTGCCATAAGCCAGCGAGCCTTGTTTCTTCGGCGAATTGATAAGCTGATAGTTGTTGGCATTCACATTCAGGTTGAGCTGCACGCGCTCAAGGTCACTAAAGTCTATCTTTCCGTCGAGCACAAGCGGCGTCTTGCCTGCTGCGTATGCCTCGACACGATTGAGATTCAGGCGACTGTCCTCAACGGTGATGGTGTGGTCAGGTATTTGCAGGTTCACATTATAGCTGTCAGCCTTGATGTTCAAAGAGTCGGTACGCAACTCTCCGTTCAGGACAGGATTGTCGGTATATCCATTCACAGAAAAGTCTCCCCAAGCATAGCCGCTCATGGACAGCGGGCCGTCGGGCATAAAGGCATTGAGGAAGGCAAAAGGCACGTGCTGGTAGGTTGCCGTACCATCCATCCATCCCTTTCCATTCGCTTCACGATACTTGCCATTCAGGAGAAGTATCTCCTCGCCATCCTTCGTGATAATGCCATCCACATAATGCGAGGCATCGGTATTGGGGAAGTAGGCAGCGTTCATGCCGATGTTGCCAAGAAGGACACCATTGTATGCCATGTTCTGGATGAGCATGTCAGCAGAGACGGTCAAGGTGCTGTCAGCCTGCATATAATGGAAGTCGCCTTGCAGGAAGCCGCTGATGTCTGGCATGAAAGGAAGCGCTTGCGACGGCTCGCCTACATTGAAGCGGTTGACACTGAGCGAGACGTCTTGCTGTGCCTCCTCATTGGGTGTGGTGTAAAGCTTCACACCCGTACCATCATCGGCAAGAAGGTCAACCAAGGCATCAATATGTCCGTTGCGTGAGAGTGCAATGAAGTTGTCGGCATTGAGTGTGAAGTGACGGTAGGCAATAATGGGATTGAGTGGTGTAATGTGGGCACGCATACCGTCGGCCAACAAATCGACTGCCAACCCGAAATCGACACTCTTCTTCCCCTTGGCATCGATGAAGAACAAACCGGCTTGAGCTCCTTTTGCGGTCAAAGCAGCATGAAGCTGCGACTGGAATGTCACCACACGGTTCTTTGGTCCGTTGGCTACACGGGCATCGAGGGAGACACCGTTCTTCCCTCGCTGGATGAGCCACTGGATACTATCTATCAGGATAGCTCCCGTATTGAGAGCGTGCATGTAGCCATTGCCACCCAAACCCTCGGCAGGTGAAGAAACAAGGTGGAAGGAGAGGTCACGGAAAGTATAGCCCACCACATGGCGAAGCATGTTGCCAATGGGATTCTTCTGACCGCAATCAAGCTCCACCTTAAGATGAGGAAGCAAAGTGCGCAAGGTGTCCTGCTGAATGTTGAAGCTGTCCATCTGGCATTGCAGCTCGCGACTGAAGTTATCATATCGTGCCAGCAAGGAGTCAAGCCCTTGGTCGGAAGACACTGAGAGATTAAGGTCACCCGCGTTTGCATTCATCTTAATGAACTCGGGTGTGAGGTTGGCACCCACGGTGAGGTCAAGGGGATGGAACACACTGTCGGGGGTTGTCAGTTCCACTGCCTCAATGCGGGCTGCAAGACTGTGCGTCTGCTGGAAATCAGAAGCTCCGTCCATGTGCATCACCATGCTCGCACTAATCGGTTTCTCTGCCAAGCGAAGCGCATAGAGGTCAATATGGCTCATGTCCATGTTGAAGGCGGCAGCCTTAACCTTTCGGTTAGTAATGGTGGCATCAATGCAACTTTGCAGGCAGAGCAGGTCGTTGCGGCTACTCATCTCGAACATCGCTTCGCCTTTCTCCAACTGGCAGTCAGCACTGATGCTATCCAGGTTCCAAGAGCCGTACTCCAAATGACCGATAGATGCCCTTGCACTTAGTTGGGCATAAGGGCTAAGCAAGTCGGTGCCACGTCCGTGAAGCTTGGCGTTGGCAGTCAGGAGGTAGAGAGAATCGTGGGGCAGGAAGTCATGAAGCTGTAGGTCGGTGATGCGTGCATCAGCTTGATACGCCATCGTGTTCATGTCCAAGTTGCCTGTCAGGTGTGCCCGTCCCTTGTCCTCTAAAAGCAGGACATCCGCAAAGACGCGTGAGGCTTGTCGCAATCGGGTGTCGGCATGGAGCACCATCTTGGGGAAGCGTATGTCTCTGAGGTCGAGGAAGCGGTTGAGGAAGCTGAGGTTCATTGTGGTGATGTCCCACTTCAAGTCAGCCCCAAGAGCAGTGCTGTCCGTTAAGTTCAAGAGCGAACCCGTGACACGTGCATCAATGACAGTGGGCATCGTCACGGTACAAGTTTGCAAGGCAAGGCTGTCCATATTGCCCGCTGCCAGAAGGTCGATGTTCAACGGTTGGGAAGGATAACAAGAGGCAAGTCCGTCGGGCAAATAAGCCGACAAGGAAAGGACGTCCTCATGACCTAAGGATGCCTGAAGCGCTCCCTTTAAGTCCCCTTGTAACATAGGACCGCCTTTCCAGTCAAGGTGGACATTGCTCTTCGCAAAGCTGTGTGGCGTCTGTAGGTAGAGTTTGGCAATTGCCAAGTGGGTAGAGTCAAAGGAGAACTTGTCCAGCTCTAATTGCAGATTGCTGAAAGCGAGTTGGTTATAGCACAGGCTATCGACAGCAAGCTTGAAGTTGCCTATGCGGTAAGCTCCCTCGCTAAGAGAGATGTCACCTGCATCAAGGCTTGCCTCGCGGATGGCAGCAAAGAGCATTAAGTCAGGAGGTTCATTGTGAATGGTGAACTTTGAATTACGAATGCTGACCTTGCTGATGTCTATCTGCCAATCAACAGGCGAACTCTCTGTGGTGTCCTCTTCTGCTGACTCACGAAGCAGGATGTCGAGCTCGCAACCATCTAAGCAGGCACTTGTGACATTAACCTTCTGCTGGCGCAGGTCAATATCGTCGGCCACAATCCTAAGGTTACCCAAACTGCCGTCCATGCAGAGCGTCTCTATCAGTTCTGTCGTGTGGATGCTACCTTCTGAAAGCTCGATAGCTTCCACTCCGATGCGCCACTGGAACAGATGCGTAAGGTCGAGGTCAATGAGCGCACTCTCCACATCGATGACATCAGTAGGAGGCTGTGCCACATGCAGTTGTCCGAGCCTTAAGTCAAGAGGAAAGGCAAGATGTATGCTGCCGATAGACACCTCCAGCCCTGTCTCCTCTTCGAGATAAGCCGTAAGCCTGTTCACTGCCCACCTTTGCACAGGTGGCAGGTAGAGGCTGGCTGCAAGCATCACAAGAAGCAATACCACAGCCAAAAGTGTCCTAACAATTATCTTCAGCGCACGCTTCATGCCCTTTTATTTTTTCACCTTTTCACTTTTTCAATTCTTCACCTTTTCACCCTTTCAACTCTTCACCTTTTCACCCTTTCACCTTTTCAACTTTTCACCCTTTCACCTTTCCCTTCGTTATTTCCTGCCAAAGCCGCTCTGACGGCACAGGTGCCTCGATGGTGAGAGGAACGTGTGTCACAGGGTGCTCTAACGTCAAGCGCCAGGCATGGAGGCTGATGCTGCCGTCGGGATTGCTGCGGGGAGCACCATACTTCAGGTCGCCCTTGATGGGACAGCCTATCTTGGCAAGCTGGCAACGTATCTGATGATGACGGCCAGTATGTAGCTCTATCTCAAGCAAGAAGTAGCGTTCACCTTGTGCCAGAAGACGATAATCCAGCACAGCCTTCTTGCTGTTTGGCACCTCGCGGTCATAGGCTCTCGCCGTGTTCTGCTTTTCGTTTCGCGTCAGCCAATGGGTGAGCGTACCTTCTGCCTGAGGTGGTTTGTTGGCTACGATGGCAAGGTAAGTCTTCCTGACGGCCTCATGCTCTGCAAACATCTTGTTGAGCCGTGGCAAAGCCTTGCTGGTCTTAGCAAAGAGCACGACACCGCTCACGGGACGATCCAACCTGTGAACCACTCCGAGGAAGACGTTGCCAGGCTTCTGGTACTTCTCCTTCAGATAGTCCTTCACCAAATCTGACAAAGGGACATCGCCGGTCTTGTCTCCCTGCACGATGTCCCCTGCTTTCTTAGCAACGGCTATCAGATGATTGTCCTCGTAGAGAATCTTCATAACTTCGGAGTGTGGTGTAAATCAGTTAGTTATAAGGAGTCTCGAAATTCTCCGACAACAAATCGGCTCGTGAACGCCTGCACATAAGTACCAGCTCGCGCAATTTGTCGGGGTCGTCGAGGACTTCATCAATGATGCTTTCCCTGTAGTGGGGACACTCCAGAACTCCGCAGCTTTCGGCATAGCTATAGACCTTGTGGAAGAGCTTGCCGCGCTCGTGTCTGTCACGAGGCATGACATCCGGCAGGCACACCATGAGACGGCATCCCCACCCTTCCACGGAAGAGGACAGGCGGCAATGGCCTTCGCACCATCCCTTGCAACATTCCTTGACAAGCGGCTTCATACCTTACTGTACTTGGGAGTGAACGGAATGACTATACAGCGTCGCGTCTCTCTTCTTTAATGGGCATAGCGAGTTTGGCTTCCCGTAGCTGAAGCTCATACTCCTTGCGCAGCAGCTCGACTTCCTTCTCATGAAGTTCGCGCTCCTTCTGTGCCAGTCGCTCCGACTTCTCCAAAAGCTCATTCTGGAGAGCCATTGACTTGGCAAGCGTGTTCTGCATGTCGAAGTCAAGGGGATTTGGAATGAGGTCGGCGGGAACATTGGAAGAGAGGACTGCCCCATCGCCAGTGTAAAGGAACTCCTTACGGATTTGGGGAAAGGCAGCAATAATCATGTTGACGACACCAGGATTGAACTTCTTGGTACGTCCGCGCTGCAAGTCATAGATACGCTGGTATGCTATGCCAGTTGCTTTAGAGAACGCGGGGGCGTTCATTTCGAGGGTTTCGAGAACGGCTGCAATGATAACCTTTGCATCGACATTGTTCTCTGCTCTTTCGCTTTCTTTCATTTCCTTATATATTATATAATGTGAATAACCTATCTGTAAGCGGCCCGTCACGGGTGGCTGAAACTTTTTTGCATTTTCTTGTAAAAAAGATAAGGAAAAGTTTGTGTATTTGATAAGATTTCCGTACCTTTGCAACAAGAAATAACAATAACGACGACAAAGTTAAGGCTTTTCTCGTTCCTATGCAAATTTGATATATACCTAAAAATAACAAATTGACAATGACATATTATCATTTGTTTTAGTGTTAGGCAAAGCCCCCTCTGGGGGTATTGTGCAACTTAAATTTGAAGTCAATGACAGAAGTAAGAAAGAAACCAATCTCTGGAGAGCTTCGCAATCTGAATGTGGGTGGCGTAGTAGTGTTCCCGATGGAGCAGCGCAGCTCCGTAATGTCTGTTATAAGCAGACTGCGCCGTGACTTGATTCGTGAACGCTGGAACTGCACGATTGAAGAGGTCAAGAGCAAGTACGAGATTGTTGTGACAAGGGTAAGCTGATGAAGGAATTGAGCGACATGGAGCAACAGGTGGCAGAGCAGTATTGCCACGGCTTCACAGACAAGGAAATTGCCGCCGTGATGGATAAGCCAATCTGGACGGTAAGAACCCACAAAAAGCACATCTACAAGAAGCTGTCTATAGCTACGACACACGAACTGGTGTTGTATATGGTGGCAAAATTCGTAGGCCGGAAGTGGGATGCAAAGGAGGTGAAGCGCAAGGGCCTGGCTGCACTACTGCTTTCGCTTATGCTGTTCAATGTAATCACAGTGGAGAGAAAAGAATATCGTCGCGGACGGCGCGTGAGAATAGAATGTACAGAACGAAGGAAAGCAGATGGAGAAGAGCTTTAGCATAGATGTGATGGCACAGAAATACTGTTCCATTCTGGAGCGTATGCAGGGGATGACTTTCTCTTGGGCGGTTGCCGTTCACCTTGTGGGTGGAAAGAAACGTCTTGAGAGGCTAATGATAGAGGGCAAGATATGCTACGACAAACCATTTGGCGCACCCAACACGAAGTATCAGTTTGATGCCAGTGACGTTCTAAGCCACGTTAAACCGATGAAAAAATTATGATTTTTTAACACATGAAAATTGCCAAAAACATGGTATTGCCAAGAATTTACGGCAGGAAATCGTGAAAATAACGACTTTTCATTGTCAAATATCCAACAGGAAAAGAGATTATCAATTATACAATTTCATTATCATTTTAACAAGTTAAAATTATGGGTTTAATCAAGAAAAGAAACGAGTTGGACGTGAATGTTCGACTGAAAATGCTGATTTACGGTCAGCCTGGTATGGGTAAGACAACGCTTGCCCTTAGTGCTCCGAAGCCTCTGCTCCTTGATGCAGACGGTGGTATTAACCGTGTCGATTACGACTTCATCAAAGACACGGTGCAGGTAGAAAAGTATGAGGACGTTCTTGACCTGCTGAACAACGAGGACTTGTCAGACTATGAGACCATCGTGGTAGATACTGGAGGCAAGTTGCTTGACCTCATGGCAGACTATATCATCAAGCAGTACCCGAAAATGGCAAAGCGCAACGGCTCTCTTACTTTGGAAGGATTCGGCCAGCGTAAGCGTGAGTTCAGTGCATTGCTGAAGCTCATCGACACCAAGAAGAAGAACGTGGTGTTTGTTGCACATCGCCAGACAGAGAAGAACGGAGAGGCCACACGCTATGTTCCCCTGTTCGGTGGCTCCAACTACGACAGCCTTGCCACAGAGCTTGACCTTATCGGCTATCTGGTTGCTGATGACAAGAAGCGCACCATTACTTTCGACCCGACATCGGAGAATGAGGGCAAGAACACCTGTAACATGCCGTCGGTTGTTGAGCTTCCGAATCTGAAGGACGCGAAAGGCCACGTCTGCAAGGAGAACAACTTCCTTGAAGTGTCGGTGTTCAAGGCATACCGCGACCGCCTCATTGAGCGTTCGGCAGAGGGAGAGAGCTACAAGAAGCTCATCGACCAGATTTATTTAGACATTGATGTCATTGACACCGTGGAGGCAGCAAACAACTTCAAGGACAATGTTGCCACTGGCTATGACCACATTGGAAACTCGCTTGCTATGGCACGACAGAGATTCATGGACCGTGTAGCGAAGCTGGGCTATATATATAATAAGGAAAAGAAAGTCTATGAAGAACCAGAACAGCCAGCAGCAGAGTGACGTAAGGTTTCGCTTCTACGCAACGCTTCTGGATGCTTTTCAGAACTATCTCGACACGGACGAATTGTGGGAGAAATTTTGGGGTAAGTCAGAAGACCCCAAATTCTCCTACGATGAGTATGCGGACAAGCAGTTTGTTGAGCTGATAAACCGCATCAACCGTGTGCCATTCACCAATGATGCAGTCGAGAAGGGAACGGCGTTCAACAACATTGTTGACATGTTCCTTGACGGCAAGGTTGATGACGGCCTGCATGTTCTTCAGATTGACGAGGAAAAGAATGCAGTTACCATATCGGACAGGGAGATAGTTGTGGACGAAAAGGGGAATCAGACCGAGCAGCTAATCAATGCTCGGTCATTCCTCCTGTCCGTTGCGAGGGAATTTGCTGGCTACTATGAAGGTTCGCTCAAGCAGTTCTTTACGCACGGAATAATAGACACCTGCTTTGGTGATGTGGAGCTGTATGGATTCATCGATTATCTTCTGCCGTTCAGTGTTCACGACATGAAGACGACGAAATCCTATTCGGCTGGCTCCTACAAGAATCACTGGCAGCACATCGTCTATCCGTTCACGCTTCAGCAGAGCGGCATCCAAGTAAGCCAGTTTGAGTATAACGTGACGAACTTCAAAGAGACGTTTACAGAGCTGTATATGTTCAAGCCGGAAAGGGACATACCCAGGCTTCGTGACATGTGTGAACGCTTTATAGAGTTCCTTCTCAACAACAGACATCTGATTACAGACGAGAAAATCTTTAATTACAGGAATATATGTCAGACAGTAAGTTAGTCGGCTCTATCAATTTAGCCAAACTTGACAGTGTTGGCGTGATGAACATCAAGAGCCAGAAAACAGGCGTAGTGAAGAAATGTGTTGTCATCCCCATTGAGGAAAACGACATCTACATCAAGGTCGAGGAAAAGACAACGCAGGGCGGCGAAAAGTACATAAGCCGTCTGTATAATCTGGGTATTGAAATCCTCGAAAAGAGAGAAACAGACCAGTGGGGAAACACTTGTTACGTCAAGGTTGCCACGAGCAAGGAGTGGATAGACAAACACACTCAGCAGGAGTTGGAAGCCAGGAACAAGATGTATCTTGGCAATCTGAAGCCAGTGGCAATTCCAAGCAGCAATCAAGCATCCACCATGGAGGCACCATTTACGGAGTCAGAAGAAGGTGACGAACTGCCGTTCTAATGGGGAAGAGGATTAGACTTGACAAAAGCACACTCGGAGGGACACGCCTCAGTGCTTCGCTCGTCGATACGATAGAAGAGTTGCCAAACGGCAAGTATGACATCTTCATCGAAAAAGTCGGGTATATAAGAAGCCTGTCGCAAAACCGTCTGTTCTGGATGTGGATGGCCCAACTGGAATACTGGTCGGGGACACCTCGCAAGGTGTGGCACGACCATTACGTTTCCCTGTTTGTGCCGCCTACGAAACATGGAACGAGTGACCTAAGCACAGAGGCCATGAGACACCTTATGAACCAGATACATGCAGACGCTTTGGTAGAATGGGGCGTGAACCTGCCATTACCAGATGACAGCGATTTATTCTACGAGTTTGTAGAAGAGTTTAAGTTCAAATAGTTATTCACTAAATCAATTAAAATCATGCGAACAAAATCATCTAATTGGTTCCAAACCAAAATTCGTTACGAGAAGGTCATGGAAGATGGCCTGATGAAGAAAGTCACAGAGCTTTATGTGGTGGACGCTTTGAGCCATACGGAGGCCGAGAAACGTATCACGGAAGAAATGTCCTCTTACATCAGTGGGGATTTCGATGTCAAGGGGATTGTGCCTGCATCCTATCGGGAGATATTCTTCTCCGACGATTTGAATGCAGACCGTTTCTTCAAGGCAAAGCTCCAGTTCATCACGATTGACGAGAACACGGCGAAGGAAAAGAAAACCAATGTGTACTACCTGGTTCAAGCCACGGACATTCACGATGCCATTAAGAACATCGATGAAGTTATGCGCGGAACACTTGGTGACTTTACCATTGCCAGCGTAGCAGAGACACAGATTCTCGACGTGTACGAGTACAAGAACGGTGAAGTTGTTGACGGCAAAATGAAAGCAGCAGGTGAGTAATTTTGTATTGCGCCCCTACCAACAGGCAGCGAGTGATGCTGCGGTTAGGTTCTTCCGTTCAAAGACGAAGGACAATGGGCTTATCATTGCACCGACAGGCGCAGGAAAGTCTATCCTAATCGCAGACATCGCCCGCCAGCTTGACTGTAAAGTAATGGTGCTTCAGCCGTCGAAGGAATTGCTTGAGCAGAACTACGAAAAGCTTGCAAACTACGGGATTGAAGCTTCTATCTACTCTGCCTCGCTCAAATCAAAGGAGGTGGGGCAGATTACTTTTGCCACTATCGGAAGCGTTGCAAACCACATGGAGCTTTTCGATGACTTTGCAGCCGTGATTGTGGATGAGTGTCATGCAATCAATTCCGTAGCTGGCCGTTACAAGGACTTCCTCGAAAAAGTCCCAAGAAAGGTTCTCGGACTGACGGCCACCCCCTACAGGCTCTATACATCGCAAGGGATAGAGGTCAAGGGAGAGTACATGCCAAACGGTTCCTACAAGGAGGAAGATTTCTTTGACGAGAACGGTTTTCCAAAGGCCGGAGTACTGTTGGCAAACAGGTGTATTCTGAAATTCCTCACTCGGACAAGGCCAAGGGTATTCAAGAAGGTAATCTACGAAATAGGAATAGAGACATTGCTAAAGCAGGGCTATCTTTCCTATATCCGATATTTTCCACTGGATGTTATCGATGCAAGCCGTGTCAGCAGGAACTCCACAGGCAGGGACTATGACGAGCGCAGTTTGTTCGCAGAGTACGAGCGTGTATCGCTGAACGAGCAGCTTGCAGATATAGTCCGGCGGCTGATGAGTCCGAAAGACGGAAAGCCGCGCAAGGGTATTCTTGTGTTCACTCGCTTCATTGCAGAGAGTGAAGCCTTGTGCCGTTCCGTTCCTGGCTGCGCTATTCTGACAGGAGAGACAAAGCCGAAGGAGCGAAAGCGAATCATAACGGACTTCAAGGCAGGAAGGATAAAGGCACTGGCGAATGTCGGTGTGCTTACTACAGGCTTCGATTATCCAGAGCTTGACACAATCGTAATGGCGTGTCCCACAATGTCTTTGGCAAAGTGGTATCAGTGTGTGGGAAGATGTATTCGTCCGTTTGAAGGGAAGGATGCTTGGGTAGTGGATTTGGGCGGTAACGTGGAGAGGTTCGGGAAGGTTGAGAATCTGCGGTTTTCACAACCGAAGCCAGGAGAGTACATCATAAACGGCTGGATAAAAAACGAGTGGAAGCAACTCACTAATACGTATTTCTGATGACGAAAGTTTCAAGGTCAACATATAACAAGCGCCTGCTTGAAGCAATCATTGCAGGGAAGGACGCTTCAAGCGTTCCTGCATGGGTGATGAAGGAGAACGGACAGACGGAGAGCCAGATACAACAGGACTGTCTAAAATGGTTCGCTTTGCAGTACCCTTTGCTTTGGCAGGAAGGTATGCTTTTCCATATTCCGAACGAGGGAATAAGGCTCGGGAAGATGGGTGCAAGGGTAAAGAGAGAGGGAGTAGTAAGGGGAGTCGCGGACTTGTGTCTGTGTATTTCTCGCGGTGGATATAATGCGCTCTATATTGAAATGAAGAAGCCGGGCAGCTACCAGCGGCCAGAGCAGAAGGAGTGGCAGAGAAACACAGAGAAGCACGGAAACCGTTATGTGGTATGCAAGTCACTTGACGACTTTCAAAGGGAGATAACATCATACATAAGTAGTAAACCATGAATGATGGCTGGCTAAAGCTATACAGGAAAATAACCGAATGGGAGTGGTACAATCATTCTCAAATGGTGCATCTGTTTTTGCACCTTGTCATCAAGGCATCATCGACTGACAAGGTTTGGCAAGGCATTAAGGTTTGTCGTGGTCAAGCAATTGTGAGCAGGCCCAAACTGTGTGCAGAAACAGGTATTTCGGAGAGGTCAATAAGGACATGTTTGCAAAGGCTCGTTTCTTCTGGTGAAATTCAGATAAAAACGACCAGCAAATACAGTATAATAACTATTTGTAAATATGGAGATTATCAGCCGATAGAGCAACAAGGCGACCAGCAGGGCGACCAGCCAAACGACCAACAGAGTGACCTGCAAAACGGCCACATCTATAGAAGTAAAGAAGAAAAGAATATTATTCCTGTATCTGCTAACGCAGACACAGGTTCTACCACGCGCACGCGCAAGGGCGATGACAAAAAAAAGGGGAAAAGCGAAACTCCAGAACAGCCACATGAACCAGGAGCCAACAGGAAACTGAAAAGCGGAAAGGATGTCTCTCTCGCGACGAGAGCCCAAGAGGTGTTTATGGCATACTACGAGAAGGAATATGGTGAAGTATATGCTTGGAGGGCAAAAGACATGACAGCCATTAAGGATGTCCTTTCAAAAATAACATACAGCAGAAAGCACAAGAATCCGCCGCAGCCAATAGATGACGATAGTGTGCTGTCTGCTTTTACATTTTTCATTCAGCAGATTCAGAAGTCTTGGATAAGGGATAATTTCTCTATCACCAAGATAAACAGCCAGTATAACGAAATCATTGCAGAAATTAAGAATAGTAGAAATGGAACAGGAAAACAGTTTAACACGCAGGAACAAGCCAGAGCAGACATCCTTGCTAATCAAAGAGCAGCTATCATCGATGATATTGCAAAGGCAGACGAACTCTACTATAAAGGAAAGTGAAGCAGCTGTAGCGTTGCGTAATCAATACTCACCGTCGCAAATAACTGGAAAGTTCCCGACAGGTCTGCAGACGATGATAATGGCAGCTTGCCCAACTGTGGACTGCTGCGAGAAAGTTCCGTCGCCTATGCTTGGAACTATGGCCCAGGCATATCCTGTATTTTGTGACAAAGAGGGGCGAACAATAGACATAACTACTACATGGATGAAAGCCCATGTCACAGAGGTAAGTGCATTTGCAAACGTAAAGGGGAAGATGAGTGACTGGCAGTTGGAAAATCTTTGTCAGCAGATATTGGTTGACTACCCAACGCTTACCATGGTGGAGTTCATTCTGTTTTGTGCGAGGCTCCGTTCTGGGCTATATGAGGACTTCTATGGAAGTATTGACCCCATGCGCATTATGAAGTCGTTTAGGAAGTTCATCGATGACAAGAACCGCGACCACTTCAGAAAGGACGAAAGGGAGCGGCAGGAACGCAGGGAGCGTGAATATGAGGAAAGAGAGAAGAATGCCGTCACTTGGGAGCAATACTGCAAGATGAATGGCATTGAAGGCCGTCCGACGATATTCGACAGGCCGGAATCGGAGAAAAAGGAAAATGAGAAGCCAAAATACAAAGAGCCGATAGAGACGATACTGGAAACCGCCCACTGGATATTGAGTAAGAAGGATGAAGAGTATTTTGTGGTGTATGTCAATACCTTCAAGCGGAAATACGACTGTACTCCAGAGGAATTTATAGAGGAAAACGAGGCGAAAAAAACTTGAAAAATCTTTGAAATTTGATAAACTTTTTGCTCTAAAAATTTGCATATTTGATAATTTTGCCGTACCTTTGTAGTAGCAAATAAGATAAGTATTAACATTCAAAACAAAGGAAACAATGAACGCTAAGTATGCTTTATTAGAGTGTCTTTCACTCGACGAAATGTTATCAAACATGGCTCTTTTGAAGGGCTGCAAGGTTATTGTTGATTTAGACCGCTTTGGTGGTAACATCTATAACATGAGAGTCTATGGCGAAATGCCTCAGTCATGGGATTGGGTAGAAGAGGATGACGGATTATGGGAAGGTGATGAGAGCTATGAGGAAATGAAGTCCACATGGGGAAATACATACGGTGCAAAATAAATGCAGCAGCTATTTGTAGAACCATAAAAATCAGTCATCATGTCAATAAACGAAATTAAGTGTCGGGGTAATGTCTATTACATGCACCTCGATGAGAAAGGAAACGAGCGCCATGCTAATGTAATGACACTCTCCGGCCATGATTGCACAGGAGAACCATACATGAGAGCACACGCAGGGAAGTTCCCTAACTTGAATTACGTCATTCCTTTTGGTGAAGCTTATGATTTCCTTTGCAGGTGGTGGGGAAGCAGCATGTCTGAGAGACTAAGAAAAGGCGAGAACATGACACTGGCCTACATAAAGGACAACCGCCAAAAACGTGTGGAGCTGGTAACTGGAGATTCGATATACGAGATTGCTTATGACATCAACTATAAGGCAGGCAAGTATTACACAAAGGACGGAACTATCCGCTTCAAATTCGTGTTCACGAAGGTATGACAGGCAAATAAGAACACTGCCAGAAACAAGAAAAAAGACATGCAAATAAGATAGAGTGACATTCAAAACTTACGGACTATGAAATACTTGGAATTTGACGATTACAACAGGGCTTACGTGTCCGAAGAAGAGTTTATGGAGTATCTTCAGCAGACAGCCCAAGAAGGTGATTATACAAAGGAGCGTAACGGCGTTGTGTATTACTATAATAGTGCTGGGTGCATCCTTGCTGAGTATCACAGGGAAAAACAATACGGAGAAACATTTTAAGGTAACGGCCACCTAACCACTGGCCACTAATTCAATTATATCATGGAATTATTCAAAAAACTATCCGAAGTGATGGCTACTGATAGTACACTCGCTATCACGGTTGCCAAGAAAGAAAACGGTCTTACAGTAAGCGTACTGCCTGGTAATGACCTCGTGAAAGATGCGGCCAAGAACAAGATGGTTCCAATCTGTCTGTCTGGAACAGCAGAGGAAATGGACGAGGGCTTCCTCGGGGCAGTTCTCCAGCCAGTACAGAAAGCCAACGGCCTCCTGTCGAGCATAAAGGACTTTGAGAACGCACAGGAAGAAGCCAAGAAAGCTTCTGCAATGGAGCAGAAAGCCAAAGAAGAGCAGAAGAAGGTGAACGTAGAGTTTGCTTGCTGGCTGGCTCTGGCAGAGAAGAACTATGGCGAAGACAAGTTCAAGGACACGCTTACCTGTCTCGAATCAGCAGAGAAGATTGCCGCAAAGGTCAATGGCGGCATGGCTAAGGTCGATGCCATGAAGCAAAAGACTATGGAAGCCCTCGGTGAAGGTACGATGTTCGGTGCTGCAACAGAAGATAAGAGCGACGGCAAGAACGTCAAGCTTTCCAAGGCCAGCAAGGCAGCAGCAGCGAAGACAGAGACAGCACCAGAAGCCGACGAAGAAGAGAGCGGTGACGAAGAATAATAACCCTATAAAGATATAAGACTATGGCACTACATGTTCAGAACTACAAGAGAGTTTTCAAGCACAACAACCGCGAGTTGTCAGACCCGAACCCAGACATGTCACCTGAAGAGGTGATGAACTTCTACAGCAACCAGTTCCCAGAGCTTACCACAAGTAATGTTCACGGACCGAAAATAGAAGGTGACAAAGCCGTCTATGAGTTCAAGACTACAGTAGGAACGAAGGGATGAAGAAGCTCGAAAGCAAAAAGGAGTTATGGCAGTTTCATCAGAGAATAGGTCAAGCACTTGCTCACGAGGGAAGAACCGAGGACAAGAAAAGCATACTACCAGAAAAAGGGTGTGCGCTGATTTTCTGACCACTCATTTTGAGGGCCTGCCAGCCTACAATCTCCCGACCGTCACTGCCAGATGTGGGGAAATAGACTTGCCTACGCTTGAAAGCCAGGCGAAGAACTTTCTCCACATCTACGGCAAGGACGTGGATTTTGAACACAGCGGGAACATCTGTAAGGACCTGCTTGCATTAACAAACATGCTAAAGGAGAATCTGCCAGAAGTGGAAGGCATCGAACTGGTCGCTGCTGAAACCGATGACGGAGAGAAGCACCAAGAGTTTATTGCATACGAGAGTGTGACGGAAGAGGACTTCCGACCTTTGACATTGTTCTTCCTGCCTGTCAAGATAGTAGATGAAGTGGATGAGAAGCTTCGTGACATCTTGATAGACTTCTTTACATTCCTTGACAGAAATTCGCCTTTCCTCCCACCGAAAGCAAGCTTTGACATGCGTTATATACTCGGAATTTCAGAAGATGACGATGACCAGCTTAACGAAGAGGTTGTGGAAGATTGGAGCGATGAATACAAAAAGCTTGCAGAACGATATGTAAACGGCGACATCAATGCAGTTTTCGAGGAAATGGATGTAAGGCGCAGGAATGTAGTCGATAGCAGATTCATACAGCATCTGAATGAGAAAATCGAGCAATACAAGAAGTCGGGTAAAGCATACTATTTCACGCCAAACGGAGAACAAAAGACAGTAGAAGGATTGTTCAAGGTCATCAGCGAAGGAATATCACTCGGACTGGAGGATAACATCTTCAACTACGAGCTACGTTCCTTGCGTTTCGGATTGGGTGACGAGACCTTCTATGAGTATGTGGAAACGGACGAAATGTTAGACTTTGACCGCCAGTTCATGTTTTGCTGGGGCTTGGCAGAAGAAGATGATGTAGTCGATAGGTGCATAGACATGTTCAATTCCGATGCAGGAAACTTCAACGAAACGGTGTTGCTCAAGACGGCAAGGATAGCCAAATGTGAAAAGGAAGTGAAGTTTGGGGACTATCCCAAACGGTGGTATCAATGGTTTATTGATTTATTGAATTATCTTTATGAGTAAGGTATTACAATATCTTTCGGACGTATATCAGCCTTATGCGGCAATCATAGCATACAAGGCAGATTCAGAAAGCTACAGGGACGTAGGCTACTATCTGGAGAAGCGCGATATACGAAATGGGAAAATGGGTGCAGGAAAGCCTTTGACACAGAAAATGCTTGCAAGCCTAATCCATAGCATACAGACATCAACGGCTCAACTTGACATGGGGCTATACGGTGCAATGCCCAATAACGTGCTTTACGTCGATACGCGCATAGACCGTGACCGTTTCGTGTGGTATCATGGGCCAGAGGAACGGAACGTGTACTTCACAGAAAGCTTGAATATCCCGAACGGAGTAATGAAGGTGCCAGGCTTAATTTATGTCGTTGAAGGCAACAGACTAAGCATGTATGCTTTCAAGGGCAAGAAACCGTCTGATAAGCTCTACCATTCTCCATTCATGAACACGTCGGAAAGCGTGTGTCTCGGAAATGCAAAAGTAAAGATGCCAGAGGAAAGGACATTTGAGAACGTCATGGAATACTGGGAAAGGATGTTCTGGAACTCGGAGTTTAGTCATCTGACAGGTGAAAATCCAATCAGTGGGAATCTTGCAGTCCTAACGAAACACTTAATCGAGACAGGAGAGCCGTTCCCGACAGATGTCCTCACAGAAGTAAAAGGAAAGAAACTAAAAGACTTGCTGAAATGAAAAAGGTACACTATACGCACAATTACCTGCTTGCTCCGTATCACCCTTTGACCGTGAACGTGATAGGTGCAGGAGGGACAGGATGCCAAGTGCTGACAGCACTGGCAAGGATAAACTGCGCTCTGCAGGGCCTCGGACATCAAGGGCTGGACGTAACGGCCTATGATGATGACATCGTGACAAGGGCAAATCTTGGGCGGCAGTTGTTTACGCCGCTGGAAGTCGGGGCAAACAAGGCCGAAGTCCTTATAACTCGGATAAACCGTTTCTTTGGTTTTGATTGGTCAGCAAACCCCAGCAGATACCCGAGTGAGGACACGCACGTTGCAAACATCACAATATCATGCGTGGATAACGTAAAGGCAAGGGTGGATATTGGGAAGAGTCTGCGAAAGGCAGGCAAGAATAACTGCGATGACAGAAGGCAAGCGTACTACTGGCTGGACTTCGGTAACACCACGGACACAGGGCAGGTAGTGCTTGGCACCATTGGGGCGGTGATTCAGCCAAAGAGCAAAAAGGCAGAAACCGTGTCAAAACTGCCATGCGTTGACAAGTTGTTTGATTTGTCGAAAGTCGATGAGAGAGACAGCGGCCCAAGCTGCTCACTCGCAGAAGCACTTCGGAAACAGGACTTGTTCATAAACTCCACACTCAGCCAGCTTGGGTGTAATCTGTTGTGGAAGCTCATAAGTCAAGGCATGATAGATTGCAACGGCTTGTATCTGAATCTAAAGACCATGAAAGTAAATCCAATAAATCTGTAGTCTATGGAAGCTGTGATGAAAGATAAAATAACTGGTGCAGATCCGACCTTAATGCTTGCGGCTGCAGAAGATTGTGGAGCAAGGTTCTGGTCACAGGTTTGTATCTGTGTCATGGTGTGCGAAAACCTGTTCTATGAAGTCTATGACATGTGTGAAGACAGGAAAATGACTGGCTTTCACTACAAGAAGCCGCTAAAGGCGTGTATTGGTTCTTTTGATGAGCTTGACAACTGGCTAAAGGAAAACGAGAATCAAATACTAATCAGAGACTATGGGACACAGGTACAGAAAAGGATTGACAGGCAGCTCCGCGACCTTTATATAACATTCAAGATTTATCTGGAGAGGATGGGGCAAAAGGACACGGAGATAAAGGCACACATCCTTGTGGTAACGACCTTAATCCATTACTCCGTTGACTTGTTCGATGGCTACTTCAACATGTACAAAGAGAGATATGGTATTGACATGAGGGATGACTACATGCCAGCACGGATTGAAGGGGCGGCACAGAACTTCAATACCTTTGCAAACCTGGTAATACTTCCAGAGCGCAACAAACTGAATCCGATAGAGAACTATGCTTCAGAGCGGGCTTTCAATGCACTGTGTGACAGGCTTGCAGACGAAAAGATGATTGACGAAGCCGGATTGGAGGTAATGAAGCTTAACCACATGGACGATGCCATTAAGCAATACGAGCGTGAAAGGCTTGGCGTAGAACGTCTAAAAGATAAGTATAAGGTATCAAAGGCGTAGAAAACTTTGTGTATTTGATAATTTTTATTGCAAAAAGTTTGCGTATTTGATAAGAATTGCTTATCTTTGCAGTAGCAAATAAGATAAAAGCCATTTCAAAATGGAAAAAGAGAGTGTAATCAGTAAAATTCGGAAGCTTCTTAGGCTTCAATTCGGAGCAGAGAAAATCGGCTCTATGGCAGAAGCTTGTCAAGCGGCAAATCTGGTCAAGAAACTGCTGTTTGAATATAATCTGTCAATGAGCGATATTGAAGATGAGAAAGCGGCAGTGAACATGGTGGAATCCTCGGACATGACGAGCATCGATAAGTACGGGAACCGCTGGAAGATTGCCCTGCTGCACGTAATCGCTTCAAACAATCTGTGCAGAGTGTTTACCAGAACCTACAACAAGAAGATGTTTGTTATAGGTGCAGAGGAAAACGTGGTTGTCGTAAAAGAGTTCTACGAGTATCTTCTAAAGGTGTTCCGTCGCCTGTCAATCGAGAGGTTTAACCAGGCACAGAACGAAGCCATGTTAGAGGGAAAGAGGTACACGGAGGACGGAGAAAGATTGTTTATGCGCTCCTATCTTGAAGGCGTTAGTTCCGGCCTTCAAGAAAACTATGACAGCTTGAAGCCAACTTCCGAGGAAACGGCTCTGGTCGTATGCCACAATCAGATGATAAACGACTATTTGAACGAAAGCAAGTATAAGCTGAACGATAAGCACAGGAAACAACGCCAGCCAAGACTCATGGGTGAAGCGTATCTCATGGGCGAAAAGGACGGCAGGAATGTAAATCTAAGCAAACAACTCAAGAACAATGGAAGTGACCAAATGCAAATTGAATGGTAAGGCACTGTATTCTCCAAAAGGTGCTGCAGCCGAATATGCAGACGTAGGGTGCAATATCTACACTGGATGTCCTCACGACTGCCAATACTGCTATCTAAAGCGCGGTGTCCTCGGGCCACAGCTCGGAAGTACGGAAGTCAAGCTGAAGAAGTGCTTTAAGGACACGGAAGATGCAGTGATGACGTTCTGTAGGGAGTGTGACAAGCATCTTGAATACTTACAGAAGGTAGGTATTTTCTTCTCATTCACTACAGACCCTCTTATCAAAGAGACAAGAGAGGTTACGAAATCCTGTATCATCTTTGCGAACAGGCGAAACATACCAGTGAAGCTGCTGACCAAAAACACGGACTTCTTGGACGATGAAGTGTTCATGTCATGGTTAGAGCTGCCAGAGTTCCGCAAGGACTTGGTTGCGTTTGGCTTCACGCTGACTGGCAGGGACGATATGGAGCCTAACGCCTCACGAAACATTGTGCGTGTAAATTCCATGAAGGTATTGAAGGAAAAGGGCTTCAAGACATTTGCCAGTATCGAGCCGATAATTGACTTCGAGAGTTCAATCAAGATGATAGAGGAATCGGCATCGTTCTGTGACTTGTTCAAGATAGGGCTTCGCTCTGGCGTGAAGGATGACTATTACGAACCGTCGGAGTGTGCTTTCTTCATCGGCCAGGTAACAGGACTTACTGACAGGATGGGCTTCAAGGTGTACTGGAAGGAGTCTTTTCACAAGTACATACAGAAGCACATGGCAGGAGAGAACTTTGAGGTTGCCCTTTCCGTCAGCCCAAACTTTGTGAAATCAGATTATAGCTTATTCTATGAGGGAAAACATTAAGACCGAATACTGCAACTACAAGTGCTCGATGATGCTGAAAGAGCTGGGCTACGATGAAGGTTGTGACTCATTCTACGGAGACGCGATACAGCACAACGGCAAGGACTTGTCCTATGATGAAGAGCTGGACCTTAAAGGTGAGGGGCGCGGCAAAGAAATTAAGCGAGTGAAGGGTGGTTGGATTAGTGACCACTTCAATCACAATACGGATAGCTGGCTTGGGAAGTCCTGTTGCTCACGTCCTACAGTGTCACAGGCCAAACGCTGGTTGCGAGAAGTGAGGAAATGGCATATCGAGGCGCATCCTTCAAGAGAAAATGAGTGGCATGTATGGATTGTGTGCCTTGATGATGTCAATCCAGAGGACGGAAAGCTGAACGCCTGTAACTATGACGGAAAGACATTCAAATCATACGAGAAGGCAATAACAACAGCTATGGAGTTCCTTCTAAAGTGCATGACGGACGCACAAAAGAAAATGTTGAAAGGGCAAGTTATATGAACATCGAATTATCACCAATGAATCTTCCGCACGAGGAATACAGGCCAATACTTATAGCTGGGCCTTGTGCAGCAGAAAGCGAGGAGCAGGTCTTTGAGACTGCCAAACAGCTCAAAGAACGTGGAATTAACATCTTCCGTGCTGGTATATGGAAGCCGAGGACAAAGCCAGGCACCTTTGATGGGTACGGAGAGCAAGCCATGCCTTGGCTCTTACAAGTGAAGAACGTGCTGCGTATGGCCGTTGCTACAGAGGTTGCCACTCCAGAGCATGTAAAATGTGCCTTGCAGGGTGGTGTCGATATTCTGTGGATAGGTGCAAGGACAACCGCAAACCCATTTGCAGTGCAGCAGATAGCAGATGCTTTGAGGGGTACGGACGTGCAGGTTCTTGTCAAGAATCCCATAAACCCAGACTTGGAACTGTGGATAGGCGCGATAGAACGTCTTGCCAATGCAGGGGTGCATCGGCTGGGTGCCGTTCATCGCGGCTTCTCCACATACGGACAGAGCATCTACAGGAACAGTCCGATGTGGAAGATACCTATAGAGTTGAGACGCAGAATCCCAGAACTGCCAATAATCTGTGACCCGAGTCACATGGGAGGCAAGCGAGAACTTGTAGCACCAATCAGTCAGCAGGCAATGGATATGGGCTTTGACGGTTTGATGATTGAGAGTCACTACAAGCCGGACGAGGCAATGAGTGACAGCAATCAGCAAGTCACGCCAGATGTGCTTGCATACATTCTTTCCTTGTTGGTCATCCGAGAAAACACGGCATCGACAGAGGACATCAGTCTGCTTCGCCGGAAGATAGACGAAATAGACATCCGACTCATTGAACTGCTTGCAAGGCGAATGGAAGTGAGCAGGGAGGTCGGGCAGTTCAAGAAGGAGCACAATGTTTCTGTCCTTCAGACTGGAAGATACAACGAGATACTGGAGAAGCGAGGCGAACAGGCTGCATCTTGCGGCTTGGGAAGCGAGTTCGTGCAGAGTATCTTCAAGCTCATCCATGAAGAGAGTGTACTACAGCAAACAAGATTTATAAACAACAAATAACTCAAAGTATGAAAGAAATCAAAGTTTCAGTGCCAGACGGCAAGAAGGCTGAATGGCAAGACATCAACGGAGTACAGACACTGGTACTTGTTGACGAAAAGGACGAAAGGCCAGTCATGGAGCGCATCAAGACATTTGAAGATGCTTGCAAGGAGCTTAACAGACTCGCAGAAGAAGGCAATGAGGATATTGCAATCCTGCTGGCCGACTACGAGTCAAACGCGGACAACATCAAGACGGAGGCAACTCTGGCATACATGAAGCTGTGCATCATCGTAGCAGCACTTAATGAAGGCTGGGTGCCGACATTCGAGAAAGGCGAATACCGCTGGTTCCCCTGGTATTATCTTTATACCAAAGAAGAAGTCGATGCTATGGATGAAGATGAGAAGAGGCGTGTGGTTGGCCGTGCGAACTACAATGCGTATCCGTACGGCGGCTGCGTGTATGCGAGCGCGGACTACGATTCTTCGGGCTCGAATACGGACCACGGCGCTCGTCTCGCCTTCAGAGACCGCGAAAGAGCGGAGTACGCAGGACGGCAATTTGCGGAATTGTATGTGAGGTATTACTACAATGCAGAACTTGAAAATTTATAAAGATATGGAAAGAGAAGAAGTAAAGAATGTGGTCATTGAAGTGATTGAGGAAAAGCTTGACTGCATGTTTGCGGACGAGAATAGTTCTCTGAAAAATGACCTTGGGGCAGATTCGCTTGACAATGTGGAAATCTGCATGGAGCTGGAAAACCGACTTGAAGTGAGCGTGACAGATGAAGAGAGCGACAAGGTGTTCTCTGACGATGCGACGGTCAAGAAAGTCATTGACTTCTTTCACGAGAGAAAATGCCAGCAGTCATGAGAACCAATCAGACGGCACAAAACAGCAGATACCAGTCAGACATCTTTGTCGTTGACTGGGCGTGTGTCCCGACAAAGAAAGAATCATCAAGTTCTGGAAAGAAGCTGCCCAAACAGTGACAATCCAGAGAAGGGCGTGGATGGAAGGAACGGCAACGACTTCGTGGAATAAAATGCATAGGCATCCACGCCCTGTTTTTCAAAAGTAACGAAACATGATAGAAATTAAATTAAATTTGTGTATTGCAGCAATGGTTGTCATAATGGCATTTGCTATCGTGAAGGCATACAAATTGCAAAAAGGTGACAGATACGGATTCTACACTATTTACGCGATTGTGATAGTTGTTGTTGCGATTCTAATATGTGGAGTCATTGGTGGAATTTTCTTGTGGTAAAACGAAACATAGATATGGAGAGACAGGAAGAACAATTAGTGGAGAGAGTTCTTGGGAAGGACTTTCTCAAAGAGGCAAAGGAATATGGCCGTCAAATGAGGGTGGCTTGTGCAATGCAAGGTGCAAGCGAGAACGTCCAGAACGCAATGCAGAGGATTGCCGAGGTCGCCTACGCCAAAGGTGCCGAGTCATACAAACGCAACATGTGGCACGAGCTGGCGAAGAGATACCCGAAGCTTGATGCTTGGATGCTTTTCAAGGGGGAAAGCGGAAGTCTGTTTTTCGGAAAGATTGTGAAGAAAAACGGACGGCTTGTGTCAATCGGAGAGGACGGAAAGCAGACAGAGAAAATCACTCACTGGATGGAAGTTCCGAACGTGGAGGACACAAAATAAGGGGAATAGTGTAGAATGTCGCATAAAAAACAGAAGGGACGACTCTCGCGAGCAGTCCCGTTCCTATGCAAATAAGATAAATACCATTCAAAACTAAGACAATGAACCTTGACAGGTAGATTGAAATAGTAAAAAATGAATCTATCCGTATTGCAAAGGTACGAATAATTGTTGAAATGACCAAATTTTGTATGAATTTTGATAATAACTTATCATATATTTGGCAAATTTCGGGAAAATGATTATTTTTGCAGCGACAAAACTTGTAGAAATGATAAGAGAAAGAATTTACCAACAAATGTTGAAACGTGGTGTGAATCAAGTCATGCTTTGCAACGACTTGTCACTGACACTACCGAACTTCAACGCATTTATCAGAGGCAAGCGGACAATGCCTTATAAGGACCTTGTGGCAGTGATGAAGTACCTGCGTCTGTCTGTGGCACCGCAGGGAATGGAGTCCACCAGCTCACCAGTGGAGAGCATGAGTGAAATCTTCCGTGAGAGAGTGAAGCAGGGAGGTCTAAAGCTTGTAGAGGTGGAAGCTGCTGCAGGGGTGAACAGAAGCACAATCTCCAGTTTCATAACTGGAAGGTCTGTCACTTCCTCGAAGAATCTGGGAAAGATGATGCAGGCCCTCGGGCTTGACATTGTTCCGTTCAAGAAAAACTAAAGCAAGAGATATGGAAATCGTAATCAAGAAACTTGAAGAACTCACGCCTGCCGACTACAATCCGAGAAAGGACTTGCAGGAAGCAGATAAGGAGTACCAGGACATCAAGAGTACCATTCAGATGTTCGGCCTTGTAGTTCCGCTAATCATGAACAAGCGGACTGGAAATCTCGTGAACGGCCATCAACGCCTGAAGGTACTCCGTGACCTCGGATATAAGGAGGTGGAGGTAAGCCTGGTAGATATGGACGAGAAGAAAGAGAAGGCTCTGAATCTCGCCCTCAGTCGTATAGACGGTGACTTTGACAACAAGGCTCTGACAAATGTCATGGCAGAAATCAAGGAAGCAGGAATAGACCCAATCACGCTCGGCTTTACGAAGTCAGAGGTGGATAAGATGTTTCCTGCTGAAATGAACGCCGAGAACCTTTTTGGCGACGAGGCAGATAATCCTTTCTCTGGTGAAGATGAAAAGCCAGAGGAAACGGAGGTTGTTGCCATGGTCGGCAAGTACCGTTTCTCGATGGAGAAATCCAAAATGGAGGAAGTCATGGGTGATATCCGCTACCGCAATGGCTTCGTAAAGGAAAAGGTGGAGAAAGAAATCAAACTGCGATTGCTCTATGGCAAAGACTGGAAAGAACACACAGATGCAGCCGATGACGATTCGGACGCTCAAGATTAGCGATATTGAGGAAGCCTTCTACAATCCCCGAAAGGTGATGAAGAGAGGCAGCAAGAAGTACGACAACCTCAAGAACAGTATTGAAGAGTTCGGGTATGTGGAGCCTATGGTCGTGAACGAGGTGAACAACCGCCTTATCTCCGGCCACCAGCGTTTGAACATACTCCATGACATCGGTACGGAGGAAGTGGAGGTGTCAATCGTTCACATCGAGGACGAAGCGCGGGAAAAGGCCCTCAATATTGCCCTCAACAAAATCAAGGGCAAGTGGGACACAAAGAAGCTGGCAGATGTCTTAAAGGAGATAGGCGACGAATGGAACGCCCTTGACCTTGGATTTGAGGAAAGCGATATTGCCGAGTTCCTAAAGAACAATGACAACCTGGGTGTGGACGGAAGCAAGGCCGACGAAATGGATGCAGGCATCAAGCTCCGTACAGGAGCGGCAGCTTGTGTAGTTGCCATTGCTGGAGTCCGCTTCTCTATTCCTGCAGACGAGTTTGCAAAAATGGAGCAGGGCATCATAGAAGCCGGAATCTTCTCGGAGAAAGAAATCAGTGAAGAACTAAAACGTAGATTTATTGCAGAATGATACAGATGGTAGCGCTGGATAAAATCCATGCATCAACATACAACCCGAGAAAGTCAGACCCGAAGCGTCTTGACATGCTGGAACTGTCCTTGCGGAAGCTCGGTTTTGTTTCCCCAATCGTCGTGGACCAGGGAGGCGAAATAATCTCCGGCCACCAGAGAAGCTATGTGGCTTCAAGAATGGGCGTGAAGAGAGTTCCAATCCTCATTATCCCACGAATGACACTTGACGAGCGCAAGAGTCTGAACATCGTGTTTAACCGTGCCACAAATGACTTGAAGCGTTCTGACACCTGCGAGACGGTGAAGAACTATATCAGCAAGTTCGATGTGGAGGAAATGGCAAAGAGCCTTCCAGACCTCAAGCCAGACACGGAAGAGTTCTATCCGTGTATGCATACGAAGGTCGGTGACAGTTACGAGCTGCTGAAGAAGAACGCTTCAAAAATCAATCAGTACGCCACAAACATGTATGGCTCCCTTAACCGCAAGAAGATTGAGCTGCCTACTGTCGTGGATGAAGATGACAATGTAGTGAACGGCATCGGGCGTGTCAGCTTTTATGCAGAGCGGAAAATCCGCCCAATACCAATCTGTAGAATCACGAATGCACAGGCCCAGTTTGCAAATCTGATGTTGAACTATCTGACAATGGACTTTGACATCCAGAACCGATACGCGGACACGCTGCGGCACAACTCATTCATGCGGAGCCGTAACACAAGGGCTGGTGGTTTGGGCTGTGGCTTCTACAAAGGCGTATGGCCTCGCTTGCACTGCGAGGACACCATGATTCTTGAAGGCAAGAAGAAAGAGGAATGGGTAAACCGTTTCGGCTCAAGCATCATTGACTTTGGTGCAGGAAAGTTAAACAATACCCGAATCCTGCGAGAGAGCGGCATACAATGCTCTGCATTTGAGCCGTACTTCATCGCTACTGGCGAGGAAATCAGCAAGAGCGAGTCGCTGAAGATAGACAGGAAGTTCCTTGCAGAGATAGCGGACGGACGCAAGTTCAGTGCTATCTTCATTTCGTCGGTGTTCAACTCTGTACCGTTCATGGCAGACCGTATGGCAATAGCTACTATCTGTTCTGCCCTGTCAAGTCCCGAGACAATATGTGTATGCTGGACGCAGGGTGTGAATGTCGGGAACAACGCCGCCATATCCTCGAATGTTCAGAGCAAGACGGCTGCTGGTCAGATTGCTTTCAATATCGACTACGAGCCAAATGTTGTGCTGGGGGACTTCTCCAAGCTGCCGAAGGTGCAGAAGTACCATACGAACCGTGAGATATTCGACATCTTCAATCCTGTTTACGGCGAGATATACCGCCTTGACACCATAGACGGATTTGTCTATATGGAGTGCAGGGGTACGCGACTGGACGTGAACAATGCAGAATACATGGAGAGGCTACGCAAGGCCATCGAGTTTGAATTTGACCTACCCTATCCAGACGGAACACGTGCAGGTCTTGTGGAGGAAGCGAAGGCTGCATTTGGCAAGCGTTTAGGTGTTGAAATTCAGTGAAATAAACAGGCAAAAAGCTTGCATATTTGATAATTTTTTTGTACCTTTGAAGAAAAAAGAAAGCTCATGAAAGATAGAATAATCCTCTTGGATTTGAACTATACGCTGGTCAGTAACCAGGAAAAGACTCGCATGATACGTCCCTTCACATCGAGGCTTCGTGCAGAGGAATACCGTAAGGACCTTGTGGAGGCCATCAAGGGGAACCGCGTCATCATAATAACAGCTCGTCCTTCATTCCAAGGTAACCAGTCTCTGGAGAACATCAAGAGAAAGACGGGCTGGGAGCCAATGGAGGCATATTTCAATGACCTTGGCCTTGAACCGCCATCCATAAAGGAGAGTATTCTCCAGCGTTTTGTGTTTCCGAAGTACGGAAGGGACGGAAAGAGCTATTTCGCCGTAGAGAGCAATCCAAGGACGAGAGCCATGTACTACCGTTACGGAATCCCAGCAGAACCTTATGACAAGTTCATACAGCGTTTCCCAGAGATAGTTCTGAAAATGAATCACGACCCAGCACAGTTAGAATTAGACCTATTTGCACAATGAGCGACAGAAAGAACATACAAGAAGGAACAGATAGCTACGTTCCAAAGGAACAGTGGCAGTTCAACAAAGAAGTGACAGATGTATTCCCAAACATGCTGTCACGTTCCATTCCTGGTTATGAGAGCATGAGGGAACTCGTGTACCGCATGGCAAGGAACTTCGTTAAGGAAGGGACAAATGTACTTGACATCGGTTGTTCAACAGGCATATCGTCGGAGCTGCTGATAAAGAACTTCGGGCCTAAATGCAACTTTGTACTGACAGATGTCAGTGAGCCTATGATAGCGAAGTGCCGTGAGAAGTACGCGAAGGAGATACAGGAAGGCTATGTGAATGTGAAGTACAGCGACCTGCGAGAGAAGCTACCAGTGAAGGGGTGCTCACTTATCCTGTCCTGTCTGACCATTCAGTTTACGCCGATAGAGTACCGCCAGTTTATCTTCAAGAACATCTATGAGTCATTGGAGCCGGGCGGCGCACTTGTTCTGGTGGAGAAGGTCATGGGAAACAGTGATGACATTGACCAAGTGCTGGTCAAGGAATACTACGACATAAAGAGAGAGAACCAATATACCGAAGAGCAGATAAAGACGAAGCGTAAGAGCCTTGAAGGCTCCCTTGTGCCGCTCACCATCAAGATGAACGAGCAGCTGCTTAACATCAGTGGCTTCAACAAGGTAGATACGTTCTGGCGTTATCTGAACTTCGTGGCACTGATAGCGATAAAGGAGAAATAGGTATGGCAGCACCCAAAGGAAACCAATACTACCAGTTGGCGAAGGAAGCACTTGGCAGACCGAGAGCCATAGAGAATGCAGAGGAATTTCAAGAGAAGTTCCTCGAATACGTTGAATGGAGTGAGAACAATCCCATACTTGCGAAAAGGGCTTCACGAAGGGAGGGAGGCACAACCGTAAACGGAACGGCCAAAGACCCAGAGACGCGTCTGGATAGCGAGTCAAAGCGTCGCCCACTCTCCATGTACGGACTCTGTGCCTACCTCGGATTAAGCCGCAAGTGGTTTGAAATGAGGCTCAAGACACTGGAAGAAAAGGGGGATGATAGGACGGAAGAAGAGGAAGATTTTTTTACCGCCATATCACGCGCGAAGAGCATCATCGAAATGCAGCAGTATGACGGAGCCAGTGTCGGGGACTTCAATGCCACCCTTACAATGAGGGCACTCGGCTTGGGTGACAAGGTGGATATGACCAGTGACGGACAGGCAATAAGGACAACTCTACCAATCATCAACATAATGAGAGACGAACGCTGTGCCGATGCAGATAGATGTGAAACTGAATGACAAACAATTCCAGGCATACGAGATTCTCACAGACATGGATAACGGTGTCACCGAGCTATTATATGGCGGTGGCGCCCGCAGCGGTAAAACCTGGTTGGGGTGTTTCTGGCAGATAACAAATCGCCTGAAATACCCTAAGTCTGTAGGTCTGATATGCCGTGAGCAGCTTGTCAATCTGTTAGACACAACTCTCAAGACGTTCTTTGAAGTACTGGACTATCTCGGAATCACGGACCAAGTGGTGTATAAAGGCGGCATGACCAACTCCGCCTTCTTCCCCAACGGCTCCATGATATACTTCCGTTCTCTGGCAAAGAAGCCGAAAGACCCGAACTTTGACCGTTTCGGCTCCTACGGTATTACGGACATGTTTGTAGATGAGAGCCAGCAGGTAGCGGAAAAGGCCATAAATGTACTGCGAGGACGTTTCTCATTGCTTGAAGGCCCTAACCCAGACGGAACGAAGTGGCACCTCATACCGAAGGCCATGTATTCCTGTAACCCTTCAAAGGGCTGGAACTATACACAGTTCGTAAAGCCAGCGAAAGACGGGAACATAGCACCGCACAGAAGATTCATAAAGGCACTGCCAAAGGACAACCCTTATATCACGCAGGACTACATCGACAACCTTCTTCGGTCAGACAAGATAACAATCCAGCGTCTGTACTACGGAAACTTTGAGTACGACGATGACCCTGCATCGATGATTGACTACGATGCTTTGATAGACCTTTTCCACAACGAGCATATAGAACAGGCCGGAGGTCGTAGCTGCTCTGCGGACATTGCGACAAAAGGGCGAGACCGTTTTGTTGCAGGCTCATGGATAGGGAATGTATGCACAATAGCGATAGACAAGGCATACTCCCCATCGAGGGAAGTACAGGAGGACTTGAAGAAGCTGATGATAAAGGACAAGATACCCCGCACACTTACCGTAGTGGATGCGGACGGTGTAGGCTCGTTCCTGGAGTCGTACCTTGAAGGCATCAAGGAGTTTCACGGAGGTTGGAAGCCGCAAGACCCGCGATACCAGAATCTACGAGCCGAATGTTATTTCAAGCTGGCAGAGCTAATCAACGCCCGAAAGTTGCGAGTCATCTGTACCGATGAACAGAGGGAGCATATCATGGATGAATTGGGTGCCTTGAAACAGGCACACATTGACAATGATGTCGGAAAGAAGGATGTCATCAAGAAAGACGAGTGGAAAGCACTTCTTGGGGGCAAATCGCCGGACTACTCCGACATGCTCATGATGGCGATGATATTCCGAAGAACCAAAGCAACAGCAGGCGCTCAAGCATCGGTTCAAGTCCGCAGTAATGAATAGCAAAGTTCAGTAAAAAAAATGCAGATAAGGTCGATACACCAAAATTAAGAAGTAATTTTGAACATGAAGAAAAGGATTTTACGCAAAAAAGAGGTCAAACAGGACTGTCCTTACAAGGATTTCCTGCTTCTTTTTCCGTATGCAGACAAGGAGGTTCAAGAAGAACTGATTAAGCGTCTGAGGGAACAGCCGAGGCCCGACAAGCTATGTGGGAAGGAAGTTCCGAAAGACCTTAATGGCATCAGCTACGGAATGCTTGACGACCTTCGGACAGCGACAGGAAACGATGATATTGCAGGAGCATGTGCAAAGGTGCTGCTGGGTGTGGAGCCGGAAGACCTGCTGAAAGAAGATGCAAATGACGTGTTCGGCTTTACCTCATTCGTTACGGATGAGCTGAAGCGCATCAACAAGATATTCCAGAGCATCAAGGTCAACTACTCGAAAGAGGAAATAGCTGCTGGAGTCAAAGAGCTTGACTTTGGCAGTTTCGGAGTCCTTGACTGGTATGCAAGGCGAATGGGAATAACCAATCAGAACGAAGTCCGCGAAGTGGCGTGGGTTCGTATATTCCAGTGCATGAAGAACGATGCGCTGAAGAATGAGTATGAGCGCAAGCTTGCCAAACAATACAGACCAAAAACCCATAAGAAATGAAATACTTTACCTACAACGAACTGACCAAAAGCGCAACAGCGGCACGTCTTGGAATAGACAACACCCCAAACGCTACAGAAAAAGCCAACCTCAAGGCTGTAGTTGACAACATCCTTGACCCTCTGCGCGAGAAATGGGGTGCGCCGATTGTTGTGTCAAGTGGTTTCCGATGCAAGAGGCTGAACGAGAAAGTGGGCGGCTCCAAGACTTCCCAGCATTGTCTCGGGCAGGCTGTTGACATCAGAACTGTGTCCGACAAACCATCGGACAACTACAAGCTGCTGCACTTGATTATCGAAATGGGATTGCCATTCGACCAGCTCATCAGTGAGTATGTGGATGACAAGGGCCGTCCAGACTGGGTGCATGTCAGCTTCTCGCCCCGTCACAGAAGGCAGAAATTAACCTGCAAGGCAGGAAAGTATTACACAGGAATCAAGTAGAGTCGTATGTGCATCAAGAACATTGCCCCACATGGTACGGTGGAGAAGAAAATCCACAGTATAGTTGACAGCATGAATGAAGATGTTGCCTACCTGTTTATGAACTGGTCACAGGCCAATGAAGCAGTAGATAATATCAGCAAGCCGACGATAATCTATGTACTCCCCCCAGCAGGGGAGTTTGATATTAGCTGGGCGCAGGTCAAGGACAGCCCAGACGCACAGATTGCCTTTGTTGCTCCGACTGACTTTGACTTTGACGGTCACGAGAACGATGACATCATAGAGCGCATGAAGAGACTCTGTGTGCTGTTCATCAAGACTTTCAATGAAAGCGGTCTGTTTGAGCAGATACAAGGCAAGCTTGAATACCAGGTGCTGTATGACTTCTTCGACCAGAACGTGACAGGTATCGTCATCAATCCCAAGTTGAAGGAGGAAGAGGGCATTTTTGTATGTGATGACATAAGCAGGACAGAAGATAACGAGTAAGGTTTCAGTCAATGGAAGCGATAACACAGATAGTGACAAGGCATTTGGAGGAAGTGCGGAAGGGCATTGCTGCGAACATGCAGGCGATGAACCGCACAGCGTCCGGCAGATCTGTCGCTTCGCTTCTGGTTGAGGAAACGACGAATGGTGACGGCACAGCTTCGGCTTCGCTTACTGGTGGCCAGCAGTGGGCCTACATGCAGAGAGGCCGTGGGGCTGGAAAAGTCCCGTACCGTTTCTCGGACATCATAAGGGAGTGGATATTGAAGAAGGGGATAAGCTACCGCCAGTTTGCGCCGAAGAAAGGGCCAGCGGAGCGAGGACTGAAAAACCTTTCATGGATGATAGCGAGAAGTATTATGATGAAGGGAACGAAGCTTCACAGGGACAACGGCTATAACGATATTTACGACACACTGATTTCAAAGGAAATGGATGTGCTTTCGGAAGAGTCAGTGGGAATCATTGATACAGAAATTGAAAAGATAAACGAGCAATACGATGAGAGTAATAGGGATAAGTGATGCAGCAATGAACATAACAGGCACGGCTTCTATTCCAGATGAAGTGTCTTATGTGTTCAATCCGAACTATGTAAACATAAACTTCGGCACGAAGAATGATGTTATGAACCTGTCTATAACAGACGGGACAGATACTTATGACATCGAGGTTTCTTTGTTCAACGGAAAGGCGAAGTGCTATATATCCAAGTTGATGCAGTTGTTTTTCACGGACTATATCTCTACACGCTCAAAGGAGCTGACAATCATCTTGAAGGTGCAGAGCGGAGAGACTATCATGTCTATGCCGACAATGGCTCTCTGGGCTTCTGTCGAGCAGGGAAAGAAATACGGCTACTATATGCCTTTCGTCTATGACAGGGGGAAATACCCGAAATATGTCAGAGAGGTCATTTGGTTTAAGAACTTCCCATTTAGGGTGTCTTTGTTCCGCAGGACGGAAAGCTATAACATGTATGCGAAGAGCGATAACAACATACCAAAAGCAATCTATACTGGTACAGATGTTTCGTGGTCAACTCAAAGCGGAGGTGCAAGTGGTGATGGCCCAAGAGGAAGGCGCAAGGCTCCAAGAATTATAGACGGAGAGACGGCTGCACAAATCATAGAAACGCCAGCGATGCAGACCCTTGACCTTGGACTTCTTGCAGAGGCCGGAATGGAAGTGGACTTGCAGGCAACAGGCATATCCGACATAAGCCAGCTTTCAGACATGTCTCTGAAAGATGTTGTCGTGAGACGCAGAAGCAGTAGAGGTGTCAGAGAATATGTTTGGATGGACGATGACGGCGATGGGTATGATGACTGGGCAGAATGGGATGACTACATCGAAAGTGGGCTTGACATCATCACCTATTTCTCAATATGGGGAGGAAGGACAGGAATCCTGGAGTTCTCTCCAGCTTCGATGTTCCCGTACACGACAAAGCAGCTTGTGTACACCATTATGAAGGACGTGCCGCTGGGTGCTATGTTTGACGCGAACTTCGACATCGTATTTGACGAAATGACTTCCCTTGCCTACATCGTAAAGCTGACCGTTTGCGAAGACAAGGATGGCCTCTATCTCCGTTGGATAGACCAGTATGGTTTCTGGCAGTATTTCCTTTTCTCGGAGGGAACGCTGAAGAGCAAGAACAGTTTGAGTAAAGTCACTATAGATGCAGAGTATGAACAGAACGGCATATATCACGGAGCAACCCGAAATGCCCATGTGGATAACACAGACACGATAAAGTGCTGTGCCGTGAATCTCAAAGAAGAGATACTGGCATACGTCGAGACAATCTACAAGTCACCTCATGTCGAAATGTATATAGGGAAGGACTTCGGGGACAATGAAATGTGGAAGCCTGTAAACATTGTGTCTGGAAACGTAGAGAGGTCGCAGGAAAGGAATCTGTACGACTATGAAATATCAATAACGCTTCCGAATACGGTATCACAAACAATTTAAGCAAAGAGGAAATGAAGATAGCTGGAATAATTATTCTTCTGTTGGTACTTTACATTTGTATCAGATTTGTGCTGTGTGCAATCATCATTCATGGTGACATGTTGAAACGTAAAGGATTAAGGAAATGAAAGAGGAACTATATGTCTTTATTGACGATGAGCGTTACCAGCTTGACTTGACAAGTCCAAGCGGTATTACATTGAAATGGGTGTCAAACCTTTTCAATGACATATCGAAACTGACTTGTTCCTATTCCTATACGTTCAAGCTGCCTATTACCCAGAACAACCGCCGTGTGCTGAAGCTCACGGATGATATACGTCACAACGGGGGCCTGGAACGGAAGGTTATTCCTGCTGAATTTTACATCAATGGAGTGTGCCTTTGCCCAAATGCAAATCTCTATGTAAGTGACCTGTCCGACAGCATTTCGTGTGTGATGACGTGGAGGGTACTAAAGGGATTTGAAACGCTCAAGTCGAATGGCGGAAAGTTGACAGACTTAAATTCTCTCGGAACAATTCAATGGGGAGCATCAGAAGAGTACGGAGGGACAGACGACACTCATTCCAATATGGATGCTGTTCTATATCCAGACTATGATGCTGGGATGCCGCACGAAGCTGCCACTCCGCCAAAACCATGTGTACCAATCTATCGATTGCTGCAAATGATAAAAGAACGTTTTGGAGTAAAGATAAACATAGGTACCTTCATTGGAGCTGGTTTAGGCTTAAAAGGAAAGGGTAGTCTAAACAATTCAGCATATTACGGAAGAAGAGTCTATGATGACTATATTTCAAATGGAGTTCTGCCATTGGTAAATAGCAATGCCGCAAATGAAAAATATGTAGTCCGCGGCATACATAGTATAGGTGCTCATACATTAAGACATATCAAACTTGAATGTACGCAAAAATGGCAGATGTACTGCTATTTATATAGTCTGTATGGAAGAACAGCGTATGGTGTCTTGCACTATGGTATTATCGAAGGAGAATATGTCGGACTTCAACATTGCTATGATGATGGCGTAAGAGCAATTGGTTGGCTCGCAACAACACTTTATGTTGGTATTCCAATTCTTGGAGATTTCAGAGAAAGTGAGTTTATAAAAAAAGTATACGTACATCAACACGACACAGGATTGTCTCTATATAAGCAGAAAAAAAATGAGAGAGCACAAGTAGAGCATATAATTAGCCATTACTCTGGAGGGGAATGGAAGACGAGGAAGTACAAGGGTATTGAACAAGTAATAGACACTTGGGAGAGAACCGAACAAGGGAGTGCGCTAAACACCACATACGAATGCATAGAAGATACCACAAGTTATTTAGGTGTAGGAACAGGAGAAACAGGCAAAATTTTTACAGGAGGAGATTCTATAAATTTCATTGGTATTTGTGGATTCTATACCAAACAAGCATTTGCACTGAAAGGCTCATGCACGTTGCATATAACCCAAAGCGCGGTAAATAAAGGGAGAATAAATATCAACGACTATCAGTGGATATGCCTTGCAAAAAAAATGTATGACAAGGAAGAATTAGAAATTGTCACGGACAAGGATATAAATTCATGCATAGGATTTCAATCTGTGGATATTCCTGTTTATGATTCAACAACAGGTACATATGTCTGTCATTTTGATTTTGGGCAAAATTACGAAGCAAGGAAAATAAATGTTGATGAATGTGATGATGAATTATTTGCAGCGTATGTTTTTTTACCATATATACCAAGCGACTACACAGAAGACATATACGAAACAGACGAAAATGGGAATTACGTTTTAGACGAGAATAATAACAAGAAAAAAACTGGAGAAAGAAATGTATTATATGAGGGAGATATTTATTTCCAAAGTTTTGTAATATCAGAAATTGTACCAAAGGTTGAGTCTGACATATGGCCGATACAGATAAACATAACGCAAAACCTTCCAGAAATTAGTTGCTTTGACTTCGTTAAATCTCTGTTCTACATGAATGGAGCAATGCCGAGAGTAGAGAGTGACGGAGAAACGATTTCTGCAATGTATTACAAACAGCTACGAGATAGGATAAACGACGGCATCGCTATTGACTGGTCGGACAAGTTGCTTTCAACGTCAGGCGACCTTGCATCGTCTGTGAAATACCACAATACGAACTTCAGCAGGGACAACTATCTCGAAATGGCATATAGCACGAGAGAAAAGACAGAAGATGAATTGCTTGAAGAATTAGACCAGTATGGGAAAGGATATGGTTCTATACATGTAGATGATAATACGCTTCAAGAAGAAAGAGCTATATTCAAGTCCCCATTCCATCCCGCATATATAAAAAACATACGATACCCGTTAATCAAGACAGGAAGGACTTGCAAAGTATGGGAAGGTGACAAGACACTTGTCAAAAATGTACCACCGATATATGGAGTAATCAATTTGCGTAAACTGGACTCTTCATTTGAAGACATCAATATAACAAGACCTGGGCTTGTAGATATCAATAAAAATCATATACGACTGGATATATTTTCTCCATTCGACGACGAAAATTTAATGGATGATTTCTTCGGTTATCTAAAGTCAATTCTGAACAATTACGTGCTTGTTAAAGAAAAGTTC